>Ga0208648_1001046_pt1 | contig 24485 bp, 17 predicted proteins | sample AntAceMetag02UKL_FD_184772 | JGI IMG/M metagenome (GOLD analysis project Ga0208648, IMG submission 184772) | Saline lake microbial communities from Ace Lake, Antarctica - Antarctic Ace Lake Metagenome 02UKL (SPAdes) (version 2) | ecosystem: Environmental > Aquatic > Non-marine Saline and...
CGAAACTTCGAAAATTATAGAAAACGTGTGCGCGTCTTATGCGCCTGAAGCACAAGAAAAGGACTGGATCTAAGCTGACAGAAAAACCATACTAAAATGGCAAATCATGGACAGTGCCCCCGGATTCTACGAAGACCCGCCTAATATTGGCATCTGAGGTCCGGCAGACGAAAAAATGTTCTCTTGAAAAGATGGTGGGCGGTACTGGGATTGAACCAGTGACCCCTACGATGTCAACGTAGTGCTCTCCCGCTGAGCTAACCGCCCATCTGAACGACCGCATACACCACGAAGCCTATGGGAGGTCAAGCCCATTTTAGCTCAAAGTGCCGTTCGATCGGAAAAAAATCATGCAGCCTGAAGTATCTTTTCCACTTCGTTGACAAGATCACGCAGGTGGAATGGCTTGGACAGGACTGTTGCATTCTTCGGGGTGTTTGATTCCGGGTTCAGCGCAACAGCGGCAAATCCGGTGATGAACATGACTTTCAGGTCCGGATCGAGCTCGGTTGCCCGTCGTGCCAGTTCGATGCCATCCATTTCCGGCATGACAATATCGGTCAGCAGAAGCGAAAACGGCTCTTCACGCAGTCGCTCATAGGCGCTGGCGCCATTATCATAGGATTGAACGGAATATCCGGCTTTTTCCAGTGCCTTGACCAGAAAGCGGCGCATATCATTATCATCTTCCGCAAGTAGTATTCTCATACTGCCTCTCATGCCCCTTGGACGCATTCAACGTCAAATTTCAGCTTATTACACAGCACACGAATCGCATAGAGCAAATGTCACCTGTGCCAGCGCGTGCTCCTGTAGAGTCGGCCGCTTGCTGCATTGCATGCAGTTGCTGCCATTCAAACCCTGTCAGGTAAATATCGAATGAATACTTGCCAGAATTTTGGGGGTTTTGCAATCGCTCCGCAATGCTATTCCAGCCTTCATCGGTTGCGTCTGGACTTGACCGCATTCAACTGGCAAAATGGGGTAGGGCAAGCGTGATTTGGAGGCGTGCCGGTTTGTCTGTGGAACCGCAACAGCATGCAAACTGCCAACAGTTGGAACAAGCATTTGATCGAAGACATGAATTGCGATCATTCATCCATTGAAGTTCGCCTGCCATTGGAACAGAGCGTTCCGTTTGTCTTCAATTCGCCCCATAGCGGCCGAACCTATCCCGAAGCCTTTTTGGCAGCCTCGCGCCTTGACCGGCATGCGATCCGGCGCTCGGAAGACTATTTCGTCGATGAGCTGTTTGCCGCCGCACCCACTATCGGCGCGCCGCTGCAATGCGCACATTTTCCCAGAGCCTTCATTGATGTCAATCGCGAGCCCTATGAACTCGATCCGCGCATGTTCCTGGGAAAGGTGCCCAATTTCACCAATTCAAACTCGATTCGGGTCGCCGGGGGGCTTGGTACAATTCCAAGGCTGGTGGCGGAGAATATGGAAATTTACCGTCATCGCCTGCCGGTTCAGGAGGGGCTTGATCGCATTGAACGTTATTACCGGCCCTATCACGAGCGGTTGCGCACATTGCTGGTGAAGACCCATGCCCGGTTTGGCTATGGCGTGCTGATCGATTGCCATTCGATGCCGGCCAATGCCCAGGCCAACAATCGCAACCGCCCGGATTTTGTTCTGGGTGACCGTTATGGAACAAGTGCGACTGAGCCCTTGTCTCAATTGGCCCTGGGGCTATTGCAGGACATGGGCTACACGGTTTCACGCAACAAGCCCTATGCCGGCGGGTTCATCACTGAACATTATGGCAGGCCAGGCCGCGGTCTTCATGCGCTGCAGATCGAAATCAATCGCGGGCTTTATGTAAATGAACACACTTTCGAGAAAGAGAGTGGTTTTGAAGCGTTGCAGGAGGACCTGACCCGGTTCATGACTTTGCTGACGGAGTCTTTTGCCAATAATTATTCCGAGATTGCTTTGGCCGCCGAATAGACTTTATTGGTTGACGCAGATGGCGTTCTGCCAAAAAAAAGACCGCACCATTGAGGAGCGGTCGAGTCTAGGGAGGAAATGCCCAAGAAGGGCAGATACAGCCGTTGGCTGCACTTTCAAATTAATGTTGCGCTGCACAAAAGTCAAGGATTTTTGTTAATCTTTTCGCACATGCAGCAAAATAGACGTTCACCCTCCTGCACCGACATTCGATCGCGTGCGTTTTCCACAGAGAGCAACCATGCAGCCTGATCTTGAATTTCTCCATCTGCTGGCTGACGCCGCAGCAAAGGAAACGCTGCCGCGGTTTCGCACGGGCGCGGCCATCAGCAATAAGTTGCACAGCGGTTTTGATCCGGTAACCGAAGCGGATCGATCAGCGGAAACCGCCATTCGTGCGCTGATTCACGCGCATTTCGAAGATCACGGAATCATGGGTGAGGAACATGGCAATGTGGGGCTGGATCGTGATTATGTCTGGGTCATCGATCCGATTGACGGCACGCGTGCATTCATTTCCGGCCTGCCGGTCTGGGGCACATTGATCGGACTGTATCACAAGGGCCGGGCGGTGCTTGGCCTGATGGACCAGCCGTTTACCGGAGAGCGCTATGTGGCCGATCACAGCGGCACCTACTATCGCGGCCCCGAAGGCAAATCTCGGGTGAAATCGCGTCCATGCGCGTCATTGGCGCAGGCCACATTGCTGACGACATCGCCACATCTTTTTACCGGTGATCAGGCCGCGCGTTATGGCGCCGTCGAGCAAAAGGTCAATCTGTTCCGCTATGGTTGCGATTGCTACGCCTATTCACTGATCGCAGCCGGGCATATCGACCTGGTCATCGAAAATGATCTTAAGCCCTATGATATCGGCGGACTGATCATGGTGTTGGAATCGGCCGGGGCCATCGTGACGACCTGGGATGGCGGGCGTCCCGAGGAGGGCGGCAATATTATTGCAGCCGGGAGCAAAGCGGTTCATGAAGAGGCCATGGCTCTGCTCAACGGTTGAATTTCATGAAAAATATTCAGACCTCACCGGGAATGAAGGCCGTGAGGGCAGCCATCACCTGGTCGCGGTACAGATCGGCCTCCTGAAACATTTCATGGCGTGCATAGTCTATGGTGATCAGATCGCAGGCGCGAAATCGCGTTGCCATCTCTTCAATGGCGGCAATCGGCACAATTGAATCGGCACCAGCGCCCATTATAAGGGTTGGAATGCGAATCGATGCCAGATGTGCTGGATCATTGACCCGTTTCATCGTGCGCAGTGATTCCGATATCCAGCGCAAACTCGGCCCGCCAAGTGTAAACTGGGGGCAGGTCTCATAGATTGCCCGGTTGCGTTTGAACCGGGTGGCATCTGATGTGAGCGCATTGCCGGTGAAATCGGCATTGCTATTGGGGGGACCTGGTGCGGGATATTTGCCAAATCCCAACTGGCTGGCAAGCCGTGTCAGAATGCGCAGTGTGCGCTGGCTGAATTGGGCATGGCTCAGCCCGATGAAGGGTGAGAATACGGCCATTCGCTCCACCCGATTGGCCAGCCGCGGGGCGGCCGACAGGGCAATCAGTCCGCCGGTGGAATGACCGATGACATAGAATGGCAGGCGGGCGTCCGGCAGAACAATATTTTCGAGAAAAAATTCCAGATCACGCTCATAGTCGGCAAAGTGCTCCACATAACCGGCATTCGAATCCAGCAGCAGCCGCTGGGACCCACCCTGGCCACGCCAGTCGAAGGTGGCCACCCAAAGGCCTGCATCGGTCAGGTTGCCTATGGTCTCATAGTATTTTTCAATTGTTTCATTGCGACCCTGCAGCAGAACAATCGTGCCTTTGGCAAGCGTGGCTTTTGATCGAAATATGGCGTAGCGCAGCTTTGTTCCGTCGTGGGTATCGAAATACCCGGTAATGGCGTTCTGCGGTGCCGGATTGTCCGGTGTATCGAATATGATGCTGCTGGTCATTCAGGCGCTCCTGCCTGTCTGTTTACAGAGCCGGCAGAGGCTCTGCAATCCAGATAATCAACCGGCAGCAGGCGCAAGCGCATGTGCTGGCCGGTAAATCTTGAAACTTGGAAATACAGTTCCCACCTATGGTCTGCAGGTGCCAACAAGGGCCTGCTGGCTGAATGACCCGCCGCATGCCGGGGGTTGACGATGCCAGATCAACAACCGTCGCTCATTGGAGGACAGACCATGCGTCACGTCGATTTTTCACCACTCTATCGTTCAACAGTCGGTTTCGACCGGATGTTTACTATGCTGGACAGTCTGGCACAGCCAGAACAGGTTCAAACATACCCACCCTACAACATTGAAAGCACCGGCGAGAATTCTTACCGGATAACCATGGCAGTCGCTGGATTCAGCGAAAGCGAATTGTCGATCGAAGCACGCGAACATGTGCTGACGGTCAAGGGCGAGAAGGCCGAGAATGCCGATCAGGCAAACGGCGAATTCCTGTACCGTGGAATCGCCAAGCGCGCATTCGAGCGTCGTTTCCAGCTTGCCGAATATGTGGAAATCAAAGGTGCTTCACTGGAAAACGGTTTGCTGCACGTGGATCTTGTGCGGGAAATTCCCGAAGCAATGAAGCCGCGGCGTATTGCGATTTCTGCAGCCGGCCCGGAAGGTGGGACAAAACAGATCGAAGCTGAAACGGTCAACTGATCAGCCGATCCCTGAATTGAAAACGGCGCCCCGGTGGCGCCGTTTTTTTGCGGTCATCCATAATGAATAACGCGCGTTCTACCACCCAGTCATTTTCCGCTGCCACCAGCGTGAAAGGGGGAAATCCAGGGCGATTTTTCCTGCGCCCCTCAGGGCAATGTAGACAAGCGGTACGAGCCACAGGAGACGCTGTGCCATGATATCGCCCGGCTGCCCGCTGAAAAGCGATCCCAATGCAACGCCATGGGCGGTGACATCGACATAGGACTGCACGAAGATAAAGACGATCATGCCCACGGCGCCGATCCGGGCAAACAGACCGAGAATGACCAGCAGCGGCAGTATGAATTCTGCATAGGTGCCGGCGATGACCATGATATGGGCCGACAATGGCAAGGCACTGGAATCATATCCGGCCGCTTCGAACGCCTTGCCGGCGATCTGTATATAGGCGCCATCAGACACCTGGAAAAATCCCAGAATGCCCTCTCCAACCTTGGTTTTGGCGGAATTCAGAAAGTAGACATAGAGTGTGGCGGCGAAGACAAAGCGCGCAAACAGCCCAAAGAACCATCCGTCGGTCAGTCTTTCAACCAGGCGAAATATCGTGTCATGCAATTGCCGGAAGAACTCAATTACTCTGGTCATGGATGGTCTCTCTCTTACTATTCGTATTGATTGAAATTCCGGCAAAAACGCCAGCTTCCAGCATGCCGGAGATGGCTGTCGCAAGATCAAAATCTTCCGCCACGCTTGCGGCTTGAGAGGCGGCCTGACCCAAGGTTTCTCCATCCATCAGCATGGCCAGGAAAACAGCGGCGCCCTGCGGCAATTGCCTGACCTCGACGTCATGGTGAGGCCGTGAGACAAGCCCGTCCTCTGCCGCATCCGGATCGATATGGGAGAGGCTTTGACCTGATCGATTGGCGGAAAATATGGAGACGACTGCAAAGGATGATCGCAAGACATGGGCGGCGGGATGGCGGATGAATCGGGCATGCGGCAGATCTTCCGGGTTCACGGCACCCAGGTCTTGCGCCTCCAGAACCTTGCTGTCCGCAGCATGAAAGGCATCCAGCCACTCGCGTTCAAGGCGGGCCACATCGGCAAGATAGAAAAGATGTTTGGCCGGCGCGAAGCTCTCCAGAAATTGCGGGAACGTGCCGCCATATTCAAACAGCAAAGGAGAGCCGGGTCTTTCCGCCTGAACATAGACCCTGGCCATTTGCCGAAAAAACGCGTCGCCAACCAGACGGTGGACCGCCGGGAAAATGTCGACCAGCGCATTGACCAGTCCGACGGTGACATTGTTGCGGTAGACATTGAAGCGCTTGTCGGCTTTCGCGCCGCCCGGACCCATCACGCCCCTGGGTGTTGGTAAATCCGGGTCGACAAGGGCATTGGTGAAATCTCCCAATGGCGCAATTTTTCCGGGGGTCGAAATTTCAGCAGACCGCCGCATGGCGGCTCCCCAGCATGTAGTTTCCAGCCCGGCGCTCAAGAATCTCGTCGGCGCGCATGGCCTCGCGACGCAGCACCGGCCAGTCGGGCACATCATTGTCCCATTCGATCAGCGTCGGCACCGGGCCCATCTGACCGATCACGATGTCATAGAGCTTCCAGACCGCATCGTCGACCGGGCGGTCATGGGCGTCGATCAACAGTGGTCGGCCGTCGTCATCGGTATCGGTGGCATGACCGGCAAGATGGATCTCCTCCACTTTCTCAAGCGGAAATTCGGACAGATAGGTCAAAGGCCGGTAGTCCTGATTGGTGGCAGAGACAAAGACATTGTTGATATCCAGCAGCAGGCCACAGCCGGACCGGCGGGCAATCTGAGCGATGAAATCGGTTTCGCTCATGGTTGAGTGGTCGAACTGCAGATAGGTCGATGGGTTTTCCAGCAGAATCTTGCGGCCGAGGACTTCCTGCACCTGATCGATATGGTCGCAGACCCTGTCGAGGGTTGGCTGATCATAGGGGACCGGCAAGAGGTCATTGTAGTAGCTGTTGTCATGGGTGGACCAGGCAAGATGTTCGGATACCAGACCCGGTTCATAGCGTTCCACGACCTTTTTCAACCGATCCAGATGTACTTTGTTGAGCGCCTTCTCGCTGCCGATCGACAGTCCGACACCGTGTACGCAGAGCGGAAAATTCTGCCTGATGGCGCTCAATGCGCGATGCGGCGCGCCGCCGTCGCCCATATAGTTTTCCGCGTGAACCTCCAGAAAACCAATGTGGTAGTCGTCCTGCAGAATTGCATCCACATGCTCCGCCTTCAGCCCGGCGCCCGCGCGTGCAGGAACAGTGCTGTCATTGAAACGGGTTTCGATACGCGCGTTCGCCCTGGTGGTGGCAGGCGTCATATTGATTTCCCCTTTCATGAGGCTGAGCGATTGCCTGATCGCGTTTCCACGTTTCCATGCGCCTGCTGCAACCAAGTCACGGGGTATGTGACATGGTGCTTCTGACATGGGATTTGAGACATGCGCATGCGGCAATTTCCGTCGTGGAACTTGTCGTTAAACATGCGCATGTCGAAGGTCATTATGCCGGCAGATCGCGGTCCAGTGCTTCCAAAGATCCCGTGCGGCCATCAGGCAGTTTCATCGTGGTGCAGGTGCCATCGTCAACCAGGGACCAGGCGTTGCCCTGATAGTCGACTTTTGATGTACCGGCGCAGGTCGTGCCAGGTCCGGCTGCGCAGTCATTCTTGCCGGCCATGGAAACGCCGAAGCATTTTTCCTTGGCCGAAGCCGTGCTTGTGGATGTCACCAGTGTCGCGCCGGACAAAGCCATGGCAACGGCACCGGCAATGGCCGATGCGCCTATGATTGTTTTCTTGGACATATTGATCTCCTCAGCTTTTGTCCTCCCCCGAATTTGGGGGCGATGGAACCAGTGTGATGAAAAAGCAGATAAAGTGGAAATCAACAGCCTGTTATCTTGAGCGGGTATTTTGTGACATTGGCGTCAACGCGCGTGATCGTGAACCGCTCCACAGGGGATTACCGATCTTTGGCATAAGTCATTCGTCAGCCCAATAGATCAGCAAATGCGCTGACGTGTTCCGGCGTGGTGGCAAATCCTGTGACCATTCGGACAATTATTTCATTGTCTTCGAGGATATCACCGACCGAATGCGGTTTCTTCCATTCATAAAATTGCGCGCCCTGCTGCAACAGGGCTGCATATTTTTCGCAGGTCATCACGGCAAAGACTTCATTGGCATCACTTTTCCAGGCCAGCCGTGCATTGGAAGATTGCCGGATTGCATCCTGCAAGAGGTCTGACATCGCGTTGGCCTGTGACGCCAGTTGCAGCCATAGATCATTCTCAAAATAGGCATCCAGCTGCGCAGAAATGAAACGGGTCTTGGAAAAGAGTTGCGCCGAACGTTTGCGCAGAAAGGGCAGATCCCTGGCCTTGTCGGGATCGAAGACAACGAGCGCCTCGGCGCACCAGCAGCCGTTTTTCGTCGCGCCGAAGGACAGAATATCAACGCCGCGCCGCCAGGTCATGTCTGCGGGACTGAGTTCAAGGGCGACCAGGGCGTTGGCAAAGCGGGCACCATCCATATGCAGCGGCAAATCATGTTTGCGGCAGATTGCGGCAATGTCATCCACTTCGGCTGCCTTGTAGACCGTGCCGATTTCGGTTGCCTGCGTTATGCTGACCGCCATAGGCTGACCGGCATGAACGACGTTTGGTGGAAAGCGCCGGATTTCGTTTTCAAGCAGCTCCGGGTTGATTTTTCCATCAATCCCGTCGACCGGGGCAAGTCGCGCACCGTGGGAAAAAAACTCCGGAGCGCCACACTCATCTTCAAGCATGTGCGCTTCACGGTGGCAGAAGGAAACGCCGCCCGGTCTGTTGAATGTCGACAAAGCCAGTGAATTGGCAGCTGTGCCTGTTCCCACAAAGAAAACGGCGACATCACGTTCGAACAATGCATTGAATTTCGCCTCGACCTTTTTGTCGAGATCACTTGCGCCATAGGCGGCGGCAAAGCCGGCGGCATGATGCGTCAATGCATCGGCTATGCTGGGATGGGCGCCTGCCCAATTGTCTGAAGAAAAATGCATGGGACACTTCCGTGTTTCAAATGATCTGAACAACGTGATGCCACGTAAATTCCGGCAGGCAAAGAGCCCGTGTATGAGAAACGATCAGGTTCATTTGCCGAAAATTGGCTGCAAACCAACCATATGGGGGCTGGGACTCACACAAATTTGCCTTCGCTATCTTGCTCCGGGCGTCGCTTTCTGGCATAGAGAATTAGGACAGCTATACTGTCCTAATTAGATACTGGGGTTGCCTGCAAATCCGGTATCCACAAGGCCGCATTCGCGGCTATAATGTGAATGCGCAATGAAACGAAGTCGCGCATTCAGGTTGACGCAAAAGCCATAGGGCAGATACCAGATCAGGATCTGCTATCGGATTATCGCAAAACGTTCCATTGCGAAACCGGTTGAGATCGGGACGCAAAATGCTGTATTCGGCTCATTGCTCGAATTTTACGCATGACAAAACTGTACCGGACGTTAGATAACCGGCACGGACAATCAGGTCGCCCCGGGAAACCGGATGGTTTCACGGCCATGATAACGGCCATGACAGGAGGGAAAAAGATGACGGATAAATCGCCATCACAGGAAGCAATTGTGGACCAGTCGACACATGTGCTGACAGCCAAACGCAGCGGCGTTTCGGCTTTCCCGGAAAAGCAGGGCCTTTATGATCCGCGCAATGAGCACGATGCCTGCGGCGTCGGGTTTGTGGCGCATATGCGCGGCGTGAAATCTCATCAGATCATTGAGGACGGGTTGCTCATGCTTGAGAACCTGACCCATCGCGGTGCCGTTGGTGCTGATCCCCTTATGGGAGACGGCGCAGGCATGCTTGTGCAGATCCCCGATCAGCTGTTGCGCGAAGAAATGGCGCAGCAGGACATCGCGTTGCCTGAAGTCGGTCACTATGCCGTCGGTTATCTGTTCATGCCGCAGGAACCCGAACTGCGTGTCCACATCGAGGAGATCATCGCCGAGGTCGTCGCCAGCGAAGGCCAGCAGATAATTGGATATCGCGACGTGCCGGTTGACAATTCTTCGCTATCGCAGGCTCCAGCCATTGCTGCAACGGAGCCCTTTCATCGGCAGGTCTTCATTGGTCGACATGCCGATTGCGAAACCGAGGAGGAATTCGAGCGTCGGCTGTTTATCCTGCGCAAGGTGATTTCAAACCGGATTTTTGATGAAACCGATGGTCGTGACAACGGCTTCTACATTGTTTCGCTTTCCAGCAGAACGATTGTCTACAAGGGCATGTTTCTGGCCTTTCAGGTGGGCGCCTATTTCAAGGACCTGAAGGACGAGCGGTTTTCGTCGGCTCTGGCGCTGGTTCATCAGCGGTTTTCGACCAATACATTCCCGTCCTGGAAATTGGCGCATCCCTATCGCATGGTTGCCCATAATGGCGAGATCAACACTTTGCGCGGCAATGTGAACTGGATGGCAGCCCGTCAGGCTTCCGTCTCTTCACCTCTGTTCGGCAAGGATATCAGCAAGTTGTGGCCGATTTCCTATGAGGGGCAATCGGATACGGCCTGTTTTGACAATGCGCTGGAATTTCTCGTTCAGGGCGGATATTCGCTCACCCATGCGGTGATGATGTTGATCCCCGAAGCCTGGGCCGGCAACAAATTGATGCATGATGACCGCAAGGCCTTCTACGAGTATCACGCCGCGCTGATGGAGCCGTGGGATGGACCGGCTGCCGTGGCCTTTACCGATGGCCGCCAGGTGGGCGCAACGCTTGACCGCAATGGTCTGCGTCCTGCCCGCTACATTGTTACAGACGATGACCGTGTCATCATGGCCTCGGAGGCCGGTGTTCTGCCGGTTGATGAAAAATCCATCGTGCGCAAATGGCGTCTGCAGCCGGGCAAGATGTTGCTGATCGACATGGAAAAGGGACGGATCGTTTCCGATGCCGAGATCAAGCGGGAGCTTGCCAATACCAACCCCTATCAGAAGTGGCTCGACCGCACGCAGATCGTGCTGGAAGACATGCCGGTATCGGCGCGGCCGGTGCGCCAGTCGCATCATGCGGCACTGCTCGACCAGCAGCAGGCTTTTGGCTACAGCCAGGAAGACCTGAAGCTGTTGATGTCCCCAATGGCCACCACAGGCCAGGAAGCCCTTGGCTCAATGGGAACCGATACGCCCATTTCAGCCATGTCGGACAAGGCAAAGCTGCTTTACACCTATTTCAAGCAGAATTTTGCCCAGGTCACCAATCCGCCAATTGACCCGATTCGTGAGGAATCGGTGATGAGCCTTGTCTCGTTCATCGGGCCACGGCCAAACCTGTTTGACCTGGAAGGCCTTGCTGATCGCCGTCGGCTTGAGGTTCGCCAGCCGATTCTGACCAATCAGGATCTGGAAAAAATCCGGGCCATCGGTGATATTTCCGACAACCAGTTTCAAACCAAGACGCTGGATATCACTTACCGTCACAATCGCGATGCGAGCTATCTTGCCGAAGCGATCGAGCGGCTGTGCGCCCGCGCCGAAGGTGCGGTCAAGAGCGGTTACAACATCATCATCCTGTCCGACCGGCTGGTCTCTGCCGACAGGATAGCCATACCACCGCTGCTGGCAACAGCGGCTGTGCATCATCACCTCATTCGCAAGGGTTTGCGCACATCGGTCGGCCTGGTGGTCGAATCGGGTGAGCCAAGAGAGGTGCATCATTTCGCAGCACTGGCGGGCTATGGCGCCGAGGCCATCAATCCCTATCTGGCCTTTGATACGCTTGCCGACATGCATGAAAAGGGTGCCTTTCCTGCCGCTGTCGATGCCTATGAAACCGTGCATCGCTACATCAAGGCGATCGACAAGGGTCTGCTGAAGGTCATGTCCAAAATGGGCATCTCGACCTATCAGTCCTATTGCGGCGCCCAGATTTTCGACGCGGTGGGCCTTACCAGCGCATTTGTCGATAAATATTTTGCCGGCACGACCACTCTGATCGAGGGTGTCGGGATAGATGAAATCGCCATCGAATCGCATCGGCGTCACGCACTGGCTTTCGGGCATGATCCTGTGCTGGCAACATCGCTGGATGTGGGCGGCGAGTATCTTTACCGCATGCGCGGTGAGAACCATGTCTGGTCGCCGGATTCGGTCGCATTGCTGCAGCATGCCGTGCGCGGCAATCAGCCTGAAAAATATCGTGAATTCGCCCATATGGTGAATGCCCATACAGAGGGTATGAACACCATTCGTGGTCTGTTCCAGATCAGCGATGCGCAGAGCGCCGGCCGGCCGGCCGTTGCGCTTGACGAGGTCGAGCCTGCGGTAGACATCGTTCGGCGGTTTTCCACCGGCGCCATGTCCTTTGGATCGATCAGCCGGGAAGCCCATACCACCCTGGCCATTGCCATGAACCGGATTGGCGGCAAGTCCAATACCGGGGAAGGTGGTGAAGAACCGGATCGCTATATCCCGCTGGCCGATGGTTCGATGAACCCGGAGCGTTCCGCGATCAAGCAGGTCGCATCGGGACGTTTTGGCGTGACAGCGGACTATCTGGTCAATTCCGACATGATCCAGATCAAGGTGGCGCAGGGTGCAAAACCCGGCGAGGGCGGACAATTGCCTGGTCACAAGGTCGATGCGACCATTGCCAAAACCCGCCATTCAACGCCCGGTGTCGGCCTGATATCGCCGCCGCCGCACCATGATATCTATTCCATCGAGGATCTGGCACAGCTGATTTTCGATTTGAAGAACGTCAATACGCGGGCGGATATTTCGGTCAAGCTGGTGTCGGAAGTCGGCGTCGGCACCGTTGCTGCGGGCGTGGCCAAGGCCCGGGCAGATCACATCACCATTTCCGGCTATGACGGCGGCACCGGTGCGTCACCGCTGACGTCTTTGAAACATGCCGGCTCTCCGTGGGAAATGGGGCTGGCTGAAACGCACCAGACCCTTGTTTTAAACGGTCTGCGCTCCCGCGTGGCCCTGCAGGTCGACGGTGGATTGCGCACGGGGCGCGATGTGATCGTCGGCGCCTTGCTTGGCGCTGATGAGTTCGGTTTTGCCACGGCGCCGCTGATTGCTGCCGGGTGCCTGATGATGCGCAAGTGTCATCTCAACACCTGCCCGGTCGGCATAGCCACACAGGATCCGGTGCTGCGCAAACGCTTCAAGGGAACACCCGAACACGTCATCAACTATTTCTTCTTTGTGGCCGAGGAAGTGCGCGAAATGCTCGCCGCCATGGGCTATCGCAAGCTCAATGACATTATCGGCCAATCGGATCTGCTCAAGAAGGATGAGATGGTCAGCCACTGGAAAGCCAGGGGACTTGATTTCAGCAAGGTTTTCTACAAACCGGATGCCCCCAGGGAAGCCATCTACTGGACGCAGCGTCAAAAGCATCCGATTGACGATGTTCTCGACCGCAAACTGATCGAGAATGCCGCTGTGGCGCTGGAAAGTGGAACACCGGTCGTCATCCAGACGGCCATTCGCAATGTTGATCGTTCAACCGGCGCCATGCTGTCGGGCGAGATTGCGCGCCGTTATGGTCTCAAGGGGCTTGCCGACGACACGATTTCGGTCACCTTGCAGGGAACGGCAGGACAGTCTTTCGGTGCATTTCTGGCAAGTGGCGTCTCCTTTGACCTGATAGGAGACGGCAATGATTATGTCGGCAAGGGCCTGTGTGGCGGACGTATTGTCATCCGGCCTCCAGAGGATAGCCAGATCATTGCCGAAGATTCCATCATCGTTGGCAATACGGTCCTTTATGGTGCGATTGAAGGGGAATGTTATTTCCGCGGTGTCGCCGGGGAACGGTTTGCCGTGCGCAATTCCGGCGCCATTGCCGTTGTTGAAGGTGTGGGCGATCACGGTTGCGAATATATGACCGGCGGTATTGTCGTCGTCATTGGGCAGACGGGACGCAATTTCGCGGCCGGCATGTCTGGCGGTGTCGCCTATGTGCTGGATGAAGCCGGTGATTTTGCCGAGCGTTGCAATATGGCCATGGTGGAACTTGAACCGGTTCCCGAGGAAGATGACATTCTGGAAGAATTCCATCATCACGGCGGCGATCTGGACCACAAGGGACGGGTGGACGTGTCCGGTGACATGACCCGGCATGATGAGGAACGGCTCAAACAGCTGATCGCAAACCATGTCCATTATACCGGGTCGGACAGAGGCAGGGACATCCTGGACAATTGGGCCGAATACCGCCCGAAATTCCGCAAGGTGATGCCGGTTGAATATCGCCGCGCGCTTGAGGAAATGGAGCGCATGCGCATGGGCGTTGCTGCCGAGTAAGGCAGGTCGCAAAGGTGGGCGCCCGCTGGGTGGAACAAGAGTAAGGAACGCATATGGGCAAGGTTACGGGTTTTCTGGAAATTGATCGTCAGGTTGCGAAATACCAGCCTGCGTCGGATCGTATTCGCCATTTCAGGGAATTTTCCATTGCGATGTCCGATCAGGAGGTTGTCAAACAGGCCACCCGTTGCATGGATTGCGGCGTTCCCTTTTGTCATGGTCCAACGGGCTGTCCGATTCACAATCAGATCCCCGACTGGAATGATCTGCTCTTCAATGACAATTGGGAAGAGGCGATCCGCAACCTGCATTCGACCAATAATTTTCCCGAATTCACCGGACGGATTTGTCCAGCCCCTTGCGAAGAGGCCTGCACGCTCAATCTCGAGGATGTTCCCGTCGCCATCAAGACAGTGGAACAGGCGCTTGCCGACAAGGCCCATGATATGGGCTATGTGGTGCCGCAGCCTGCAGAGCTGCAGTCGGGCAAAAAAGTGGCGATCATTGGCTCTGGACCAGCGGGCATGGCTGCCGCACAACAATTGGGCAGGGCCGGGCACGAAGTTCATGTCTATGAGCGTGAAAGCAATGCCGGTGGCCTTCTGCGTTACGGCATTCCCGACTTCAAAATGGAAAAACACCATATTGACCGCCGGATTGCTCAGATGGAGGGTGAGGGGGTCACTTTCCACTACCATGTGCATGTTGGTGTCGATGTCACCGTGGACAGCCTGAAGTCAGATCATGACGCCGTACTCTATTGCGGCGGCTCGGAAAAACCGCGTGATGCCGGCATTCCAGGAGTCGATCTCCTGGGTGTTCATGATGCCATGCCCTACCTTGTGCAGCAGAACAAACGGGTCGAACGCAAGGACATCAATTCGGTGGGTTGGCCATCGGAACCCATACGCGCCAATGCAAAACATGTGGTGGTTGTCGGTGGCGGTGATACCGCTTCGGACTGTGTCGGCACGGCCTTCCGGCAGGGTGCCGTGAAGGTGACCCAACTGGATATTCGGCCGCAGCCGCCGGTGCGCGAGGACAAACTCGCCGTCTGGCCCTATTGGGCAACAAAAATGCGCACGTCTTCGTCACAGGCCGAGGGCGCCGTGCGGGAATTTCAGGTCGGCACATTGGCATTTGTTGGAGAAAACGGCGTGCTGACGGGTGTGAAGTGCTGTCAGGTTGATGAAAAAAGACGGCCCATTGCCGATAGTGAATTCATCATCAAGGCGGATCTGGCCTTTATCGCTATCGGGTTTCGCGGCCCGATGGAAAATGGCGTTCTCAAGGACCTCGGTGAGCGTCTGGTGATCGGCGTTGATGCGCGTGGCTCGACTTTTGTCGAGGCCAATGATGATGATTACCAGACGTCGGTGGACGGATTGTGGACGGCCGGTGACGTGCGCCGTGGCCAATCGCTGGTCGTCTGGGCCATCCGTGAGGGGCGTCAGGCTGCGCATGCGATCGACAAGGCGTTGATGGGAACGACCACGCTGCCGAGGTAAGCCTTTCCTGACAAAGATTGTTATTGATGCCCGTTGGGCCAGCTGAAATTGTCGGCACGGCCCTGCGGCGGTGCTGACGTCTTGCCATCAAGAACCAGATCATCGAGAGGTGTGGGCGTCAGAGATGCCGGCAGGGTTGGTGTTTCGCCGAGCAGTTCGGAAAAGCCGTCAAGCCCTGGGTCTGTCATTCCAATCGGATTGGTGCGGGTGATCATGGCAATCTTGCCGGGTTGCTGCACCGTAAGGTCAGGCTGATTGTCTTCGCCAAGCGCCGCGATGGCGTCATTTGCTGCATTGCCCAGCAGCCGTCTGATCGGCTTTTCCAGATAGAAAGCCAGTTTGCGGGTTCCCGCTCTGGTCATGCGAATTCCGTCTTTGGTTCGCAGGCGAACCTGCTGACCTTTGATATCGGAGCCGGTATAGACAAATTTGCCATTGGCATCGACAAACCCATCCCAGATATCGACATATTCGCCTTCATTGTCATCGACCACTGTCTTGAACATGCCGTTTATTGCCAGGATATCGGCGGACATGGTGGCGGACTTATAGGGTGGTGCACCGACCCAAATCAGCGGAATATCTCTGGAACGGACGGCTTTGGCCAATAGTTCGACGCGCTGTATATATTGGCTGTTCCATAGCTCGGAGCCGACCGGAATGCGGTTTTTGCCCTGTCGCAATTGCTGCCGGTCATTGGACCCGATCATGATGATTGCGACAGCGGGCTGGATATCGTCCAGCATGGCCGGAAGCACCTGTGGCCAATTGTAGAAATCATCGCGCACCAGACCGGATGAACCATTGGCCTTTTTCATGATGACCATGCCCGGTGCTTCCCGGAAGGCCGTTTGCAGGCCATCAGCCAGCGAACTGGCCATGAAATCGCCAATCACAAGAACCTTGCGGGCGTTTTCGTTTTTTTCGGGAATTGCAGCCTTTGCCACTGAAGGAGAGGCGCTCTTCGACGCACTTTTTCTTCTTTTAACGGGCTGGCTTGGCTGACGATTTGTCTTTTCGCGCCGCACCTCGCGTGGCCCGAAAAAAAACTCGACGACGGATTTTCGGTTGAATCTGAATTGCGCGTCAGCTGATACAACAGGAAGAGCAGCGGACATGGCCAGAACACTGATGACAAGGACGCCGATGCCCAGCATGCTTTTGGCTGGAGAGGCTGGGACCAGCCGGAACTGCAACAGAGATTTGAACAAAACGACCAAAATGGTCTCCCGTCATCGCTTCAGTTTTTTTAACAGGCTTTGCGATGGAACACCATCCGGCGTCAAGCCGGCGCGTTGCTGATAGGTTCTGATGGCCAGTTGCGAACCCGAACCGATATTGCCATCGATCTCGCCCTTGTAGTACCCGAGTGACTTGAGATGAACCTGAATTTCACGGCGCTGGTCCATCGACAATACGCCTTTCGGTTTTTGCCAGGATTGTTCCAGTCCACTGTAGCCACCGATACGATCTGCCAGCAAACCGACGGCAAGCGCGTAGCTGTCGGAATTGTTATAGGTCTTGAGTACGTAAAAATTCTTGAGCATCAAAAAAGCAGGGCCTTTTTTGCCGGCGGGCATTTTCAGCACTGCTTTGGCGCGATTGTTTCCAAAGGTCCTTCCGTTGGGTCTTTTTAAACCAAGTTTTGACCATTGGCCAATGGTCTTGGACTTCCCGGCATAGCGTGCGGCCTTGCGCGGTACGCTGACCTCATAGCCCCATGTCTCACCGTTTCGCCAGCCGTTCCTGTGCAGCAGGTTTGCCGCTGTGGCCAGGGCGTCGGGAATGGATTTCCATATGTCGCGACGACCATCGCCATCCTGGTCCACGGCAAAAGCGCGATAGCTTGTGGGAATGAACTGGGTATGGCCCATGGCGCCGGCCCATGAGCCTGTCAGTTCCTTCTTCGTCACATTGCCCGATTGCAGGATCTTGAGAGCGGCGATCAATTGGCTGCGGGCATATTTGGCACGTTTGCGATCCGCATAGGCAAGTGTTGCCAATGCACGGGGAACGTAGTGAAGCCGGTCAGGATAATTGAAAACATTACCGTAGCTCGATTCGACAGACCAGATCGCAAGGATTACGGAGCGTGAAACCTTGAAACGCCGTTCGATGCTGGACAAGACCGCATCATAGCGCTCGCCCATCTGCTGGCCGGTGGCAACGGTCGAAGAATGCACCCTGGTATCAACATAACTCCAGGTGTCCTCTTTGAATTCCGGTTGAAATCGCGCCTTTTCAAGCACTTCCGGGTCCGGTTCGCGCACACCCGCAAAGGCCTTCCTATAGGTCGATTTGCGAATGCCTGCCTTGGCAGCGACCGGATAGAAATCAGAGATCCATTTGCGAAACCCGGCATCCGCTGACGCCTGAGGCATCTGGAAGAGCATGGCGGAGGTAAAAAACAAGAACAAAAGCATACTCATGTTGCATTTGCTGTTGCATAGGTTCATCTGATTCTCCGTCATGGCTGTTCCTGAAGCCATTGTAGCTGCAGCACAAGGCGGAAAAAAGGCTGGATTCATCACCTTTTTCAACTTTGCGACTGGCACATTGACGTTGACGCATCATTAAGGTCTTGACCATATTCTGACACCTTCATTCGGTATTGATACCCGGCAGCAATTGGCGGGATCAGGCGGAAATTGGCCGGCAGGGTTCGGCGCAGCGAAAGGCAGAATTCATGACGCAGCAGCGCAGGGTACGGAAAGCAGTGTTTCCGGTCGCAGGACTGGGTACACGGTTTTTACCGGCCACAAAGGCCATCCCCAAGGAGATGCTGACCGTCGTGGACAAGCCGGTCATTCAATATGTGGTGGATGAAGCCCGTGCGGCAGGCATTGAGCATTTCATTTTTGTCACTGGCCGCAACAAGGCGGTCATAGAAGACCATTTTGATATTCAGGTGGAGCTTTATGACACGCTGAGGAAACGCGGCAAGCTGGAAGAATTGGGCAATCTGCAGGCCATGCAGCCCAAACCCGGACAAACAAGTTTCACACGCCAGCAAGAGCCGCTGGGTCTTGGTCACGCCGTATGGTGCGCGCGCGAACTGGTCGGAAATGAACCTTTTGCTCTCCTTTTGCCGGATATGGTCATGCAGGATGAAAAGGGCTGCCTGACCGGCATGGTCGAGCAGTACCACAAGGTCGGTGGCAATGTGATTTCGGTCGAAGAGGTGCCGGAGGAAGAAACCCACCGTTACGGTGTTGTCGGTGTCGGTGAGGATATCAGCGAGGATGGTTTCCGCATCAATGCGATGGTTGAAAAGCCACCGATGGGAACCGCGCCATCAAACTACTTCATCAATGGTCGCTATATTCTGCAGCCGGAAATTTTTTCCATTCTTGAAACCCAGGAGACCGGTGCGGGCAATGAAATTCAAATCACCGATGCCATGCTGAAACTGGCCGAAAAGCAGGATTTTTCCGGCTATCGGTTCCGTGGGAGCACTTTTGACTGCGGGTCAAAGGAGGGGTTCATTCGCGCCAATGTATCCTTCGCGCTGAAACGCGACGACATCCGCGTCAAGGTCGAAGACGACCTGCGCCGCATGCTGGATACGCTTTTGTAGGCAGAGGGAAGGGAGCCTGCATTTTTGCGGTATTTCTTTTAAAGAATAGCCGGGTTCCACTGATATCCGTGCTGTTTTTCAATGCTGCTTGTAAAATAACCATTATACGCCTTCAGTCACTTCTAACGGCGGTCAATCGACGGATTTCAACTTCGTTTTCACTTACCTTTGCCATAGAAAGAGATTGTCGGAACATTCGCTCAGCTTCCTTTGGACTTCGCCGTTCACGTAAAAGAAGCGCATATATTGTCATGGCGCTATTCAGCCTTAATTGTATGTTGTTGCGCTTGGCCAAGCTCAACGCGCTGATCAGAAGTTCACCTGCCAGCGCTGTTTCTCCCTGATTGAGAAGCAGGCTCGCTCTATGGGTTTGCGCCTCGCAAAGCAGCGAAGGCATATCCATTACGTTGGCGTATCCCTCAATAGTCGCTAACTGCAAGAACTGCTTCTTTGCATTTACATATCCTTTCACGCGGAGTTCTTCAGCGTGTTCCCATTTCAATAGGGCCAGTTTACATCTGTTGTGCTGGTCAACATGTCCGCCAGTTGCAGCAAACCCGGCAGCCTCTTTAAGCAATCTATGTGCTTTTGAATGTCTTCCTCTGTTATCCAGAAGATCACCGAGATGGCGCGAAAAAATTGAACAACCACGCATATCTGAGATTTTTCGCAGGGATGACAGAGCTTTTTTATAGTACCTTTGTGCCTGTTCGTACTCGCCACGAAGATGATAGTAGAGACCTAGATAACCGGTTACTAGGTTGATGATTGTCCGGTCTGCAGAGCCAGACTGCATTTCTGTAACGCGGATCCTCTGTAATCGGCTTTTGGCATATTTCAGTTGACCGATTTCCAAAAGCGCTATGGCGAGATTGAGTGAAATGCGGTTGTGCATCGCTCCGTTTTCGTGTCCGCCCTCGATCTTGCGGTTTATCGATATCGCTTGTCTCAGCAGCGGAATGGCGTCTCTCAAATTGCCCTGAACAAGGCAGACGAGCCCGCATTCATTATAAAGCCAAACAATTTCATCTCGATAAACCGTGTTGATCCGGTCGTGGCCATCCGGTTGGTCAGGTTTATATTTACGGAAATCGAAATTTGGGTCGCTTTCAAAATCAAGTAATTCCCAGGCCTTTCGAATTATCCAACGCAGTTGGATGCGGTAGGCTTCAAAGTAGCCTGGACGACTTTGGGCGCCAGCCCTCTCGGCATCGCTGGCATAGTCATCAAAGTGGGATACAACAGCAACGGAAAAGGTGGATCGCACAATCGACATGGCAGCGCGCAGAGATTGAACCCGAGTGCTGATTGATGCATGGGCAAATGCAACCCCGCCCGCATGATTTTCTGCCCATTCCCTTTCCGGGTATTGGCTCAAATGGGTTACGAGACCTGCCAGAAACTCGTGGGCGTCAAAGGTCAATCTTGGTAGATCAGATGGCATTGACGCATAGAGTGAAGGTGCAAATGCGTTTAATTCGCCGAATTCCTGAGGTTCAGCACCCATTTTACGCAACACATAAAGCTGCACCAGTCGGTGAAGCGCATAGCGATACTCTTTGTCAGCGCTGCGCTGCCCCAGCAATTTTTCGTGATCTTTTTTCCCTAATTTTTTATCCAGATGTTTCAATCGCGGGTGAGGCAGTATCCTGAATGCAAGTCCCCGCCTTGTTATCGCCGTCATAGCCTCAAGCATCATGCGCGTGCGCTGGCGCTGAACCAGATTGTGGCGCTCAAAATATTCCCGAATACGCGGGCCCGCACCAATACATCAAGGCTAACTGGCGTACCAATGACAGCCATATGCCTCAGCAAGGCAAAGTGTAACTCCATATCGGATACAGGGTCACCTTCCAATTGGTAGGACTCATATGTATCGAGAACATGGTGTAAGACCGCTCGCTCCCGATCATCCCTACTGCCACTGCCGACATCATCCACGGTGCGTCGAATAAAATCTTCAGCAGCATTGGCTCCATCTTCTATGGTTCGGTGGGCCAACGCTATCCGTTCCGCTGCAGCCAGCATAATGGTCAGGCAAAATCGGCTACCGCGCAGAACGGTTCGAATCTCTCTCCACTCGTTATCAGCGTCTTCATCCCTCTTTGGTCCCGCAAACCTATTCCAGAGAATTGACAACGCATTTTTGTTCTCAGGTGCGGTAGACGCCACAGCAGCCATGAGAGCTTCCTGCAGCATTTTGGATGCAAAGCCCCGTCCAGTAATCAGTTTCGAATCTTTGGTATTTGATAAGTCATAGATCAGGTTCGTTGCACGCCCCTTTTGAAGTGCTTTCTCAACAACAGTGATTTCGTCAGTATTTCCGTTCTTTCGTTTCCACCAATTGATATGAAGAAACGCCGCGAGGGGAAAAAAATTATCAATGACCAAGCGGGTGGGCGACACTGGGCGTGCAAAATAGACACCACAGACCTGTGTGGTATCGATACCTTTGGGTAGTCGAGGTTGACGATTCACCGATCCGACCAAGGCTGTTTGATTTTTCAACATGGGAAAGGGAGAGCGGCGTTCGCGTTCATCAATCTCCATTTGCGCGGCAGTATCTGTATCCGGTCTGATCAGGGGTATAAAGCCTTGAAACGCAGAAGCGTCTACCGTGCCGTTGCGACCAAGAATAGGAGCGCCAAGATACTGCTCGTTGGTGATCAGTACTAAATCGAATGGTGCATTCGCCAGGTTAGCGTCCGTCAAAATCGTCAGAAACTCCGCTATCTCGCGGTTTTTCGGCTCTTTCCGTCGCCAGAACAACAATTCGGCTGCGCTAATAACGACCAGAAACCGAGGCGGGCAGATGGGCTTTCCGCCGTTTTGTTTGGCGCGAAGGGTTTCTTTCTCGACGATTTTGATGGCTTGGTCTCTGCACTGCTGGATAAGCCATCGTATTGACTTCATTCTTGGAAGGTTGGAAATTTCCCGGTGTATTTGCCACCGGATACCATTAATGTTTGTTTGTTCTGCGTTATTGTTTTTTGGGTCTTCAAATTCACGCGTGCGCATTCGAATTTTTGCGATCTCGAGTAGCCTGGGATAAGATTCACTTGGCATTTTCAGTTTGTTGTTCTTGTTGAACCAGTTTGTCGTGATCCACTTCAGGCCTGCCAAATGCGCTATCAGCTGATCCATCATGCCATCAAAATTGGATGCGACCTCCGTAGAAAAACTCAAGTTCAAGAACAGTGAGGTCAAGTAGTCGGGTGGTCTCCTGCCCAGCCATTCCTTGTGGCAATTGACTGCCTCTGGCTCAGGCCATGACGATGCAATATATTGGGCAAGCCCTTTTGGGGTCATAAAGGCAGCCATGAAAGACCCCTTCCCCTGGCCACGTTGTGCTGCGACAATATGGACGCGGCGACCCTGTTTGAGCGGGCACTCTTTATTGTGTAAAGAATTGGCTGGATCGAGATCGAAGGCGGTGCGGTTCTGGAGGGCGGCTACAAAATCATCGAATGACCGTATGCCGGTTATGTTCTCCTTTGATGGAGAACCCTCTGCTGTCTCATATTTGATCCATTCCCGTCGTGAAGGGCCTTTAGGAAATCCGGCTGCGCTGAGGTCGGTAATGACTGAATCCACATGGTGGCGTGTAATTCTTAGAGGCAGACCGAAAGAGTTTTTTTCCAGCATGGCTGGCATCAGTCTTTCGCTATCCGCTCCCGCTATTTTGACTGTATTGTAGTGGCTTTCCTCCATATGAAAATGAGGCAGCCGATGCGGTGGAATGGCTCTCCAGCGATCCCGCCAGTGGTCCCAATCGATCGCTAAAAGTTCGAGCGCTTCATTCAGTGCGCCAGTAATTATTGCATTACGGATACCCTGCAGTGCAATCAACCTAGCGTGGCCATCGCGCACCGCTTCTCTCACCTTGGGTGATAAACGGTCCCATTTCTTCTTTTCGGCCTTGCTGGTCGGCTTTTTCCAAAATAGTGAACGCAGTTCTGCAGACTTTTGGATCCGTTTTTCGCAATTGGAATTATTTAATTCCAGACCAAAACCCTGTATGTCCAGCTTGATCAAAGTTGCCAAGATCTGCCTTTCAAATTCCAGCGTTCGGTTCGCGTCCTTTTGCTTTTGCCGTTTGGTCTTGCCGTACATGGATTTGTCGCCATCAAAGGCGCAGGCCACGATGGTGGTGCAGCCGAGAATTTCGTCGATTGTTGCCGCCTTTTGTCCCGGTTTACCTGCGTCGCAAAGAAGCGTCAGTACACATAGACCGGATTTTCCGGATTTCAGTTCGACTTCAGTAGTGCCCATTTTCTGCTTGAGACTTGTTAAACGTTCTGACCGCGAGATTTCAGGGTGAAAGGGATTAAGTGTCTGATGTTTCCAGTTGTCTCGCAAGTGCCGGATTGCAGGTGAATCGAACTGCCTTTCTTCCAGGAGACCGACCAGAGGCTTGTACCAGGCTTCCACCCGTTCGATCAGGATTCCGATCAACTGATCAACATGGTATAGCCAATCGAAATCCGAAATTGCACAACCGGCACTGGAAGACTTGATTTTGCCTGTCCCATAGTAGGCGAGGTGAACTCCATAGCGCAAAAACAGTGTGGTCGCTATTTTGGCTCTGTCAGTTCGGCTTTTGGTTGCTGCAAAAAGCGCTATCGCGCACCTTTGCAGTGCTGGCTCGCTATCACTCATGAATTCGCGTAGCGGCCGCAATACATCAGCCTCCTCCATTCCCAGGCCAACAAACAGCAGAGGGTTTCCGTGGAATGCGAGCCGAATGGCGTCGTTCACTGTGTTGCGATTTCGATCCCGACGCAAATAGAGATTCATGTAATCACGCTCGGTGATGACAAGGTTGGACGCTTTTGTCGCGCGACCATGAAGGTGGAAAACGCGCGCATCGGCGCCGTTCTGATCCAGTGTGAAATTTATAAGGTCAGAAGATCTGTTGCGTGTGAAAGTGCCGTCCTCGAAGAACCCTCCGAGATCATCGTTTCGCATTTGGTCACGTTTAGGCCCCCGACCGTTTTTTCCATCAACTTCCGTAAACCGTATATAGTCCCGATCTGAATAAAGTCGTTCGATTTCAAAGTCATAATTGGTGGTAAGGAAACGACGAATACCAAGCGGGACTGCCATCGTATGCAGAGGATCAAGCTCACTGTCGATGACAGACCGTCGTCCCCCAAAATCAAATGGCGTGATTTCGTAGAAAAAACTCAATGCGTCATTGTTTGTATTGGCCAGTTGGCGAAGTGGATCCTTTAGAAAACTGATCAACATTGGGACCACGAAGCGGTGAACAGGAGAAATGAAGCGTGCCTATCCGCTTGACGCCCACACCCACTACATCTAGCTTGGCTTCAAACGGATAGGAGGTGACTGTGGACGTTCTCGACCGAGAGGACCTTCCGTTTCCGGAATCGCTCCCGGGTTT
>Ga0208648_1001049_pt1 | contig 24445 bp, 22 predicted proteins | sample AntAceMetag02UKL_FD_184772 | JGI IMG/M metagenome (GOLD analysis project Ga0208648, IMG submission 184772) | Saline lake microbial communities from Ace Lake, Antarctica - Antarctic Ace Lake Metagenome 02UKL (SPAdes) (version 2) | ecosystem: Environmental > Aquatic > Non-marine Saline and...
CATTCACTACAAGGGAAAGAATATTGCCGCCGTGACCCAAAAGGAAATTCAAGATTATCGCAGGGATGTCCAGATTATCTTTCAGGATCCCTATGAATCCCTGAATCCCCGGTTCAGGGTCTTTGACCTGGTGGCGGAACCGCTGCGGGCACTTAAGGTGTGCAATTCAAACAAAGAAATTACACAAAGGGTTATGGCCACCATTGCCATGGCCGGGCTGAATCCAAAACACTACATTAAAAAGTATCCCCACCAGATGAGCGGCGGGGAACGACAGCGGGTTGGTATTGCACAGGCCCTTGTGCTTGAGCCGAAGCTGGTCATAGCAGATGAACCGCTTTCCATGCTGGATGTCTCTATCCGTGCCGGAATACTGGATCTGATCCGGGATCTTTCCCGTCGTATGAATTTTTCCTGTATATATGTGTCCCATGATCTTTCCATCCTCGCCAACATCACTGAACGTCTTATGATCATGTACCTGGGAAAGGTTGTTGAGATAGGCGGCACCCGAGAGTTAATCACCCATCCCCTGCATCCCTATGCCAAGGCCCTTATTGCTGCAGTCCCCATACCGGACCCGGCATATAAAAGACCCATTCCGGATATTCGGGGGGAAGTTTCCCAGCCCATTGATCCACCTCCGGGATGCCGGTTTCAGGCCCGATGCATGAAAGTAACGGATATCTGCAGAATTCAGGAACCTTCCATGAAGGAATTTGAGCCGGGGCATTCTGTGGCTTGTCATCTTTATAGGTGACTCGGAAAATAGTTTGTAAAAAATTATAAAATAAATTGCCTGCACCGCATATTTTACTAAAAGGAAATTTGCTGATAACCACAAATAGTTGATGATCTCTAAAAAAGGATAAAGGATATGAAAATTAATTGTATTGAGCTGTTTCACATTTCCATCCCATTTGTCGTGCCCTACAAGCTTTCAAAAAAATACGGCACATTGACCCATGCCCATGCAGTTATGTTCAAGGTTCACACGGATGCAGATATTGTGGGGCTGGGTGAAGCAGATCCAATGAATCCCTTTACCGAAGAAACGCCGGCATCGGTAATGATGGTTACCCGGGATCATATTGCTCCTCTCCTTCTTGGAAAAGATCCTGAAAATATTGCCAGAATTGAGGCGGAACTGGATCAAAGGGTCAAAGGAAACCTGACCGCAAAAGGCGCGGTCAATATGGCGCTTTTTGATATCAAAGGCAAGGCGTGCAATATTCCTGTCCATTCCCTTCTGGGAGGCCTATACCATACACAATTACCGCTTCTGAGCGGTATTGGCAGCGGTACACCCAAAGAGGATGAGGCTGCTATAGAAGAACTGGTGAAATCAGGCCACCAGACAGTGATGATCAAGATGGGAACCCTTCCCATTAAAATGGAGATTGAACGGATGATTTCAGCCAAAAAAAGGTTTGGTAGTGAAATCTTCTTTATAGTGGATGCAAACCAGGCCTGGACTGTATTTGAAACCCTGGAGTTTATCGAGGGCTGCCGGGGGTATATGCCGGACTTGATTGAACAGCCTGTGGCCTGCCGTGATATTCATGGCCTCAAACGAATTCGGGAACGTTCATCTGTTCCGATATCTGCCGATGAGAGCCTGATGACAACCAATGATGCTGAAATTCTGATCCGGGAACGTGCAGTTGATGTTTTGAGCATCAAGGTCTCCAAGAACGGCGGTATCAGTAAGGCAAAATTGATCGCCGGGTCTGCCGGGCTTTTCGGCCACCAATGCCTGATGAACAGCATGCTCGAGTTCGGGGTCACCCAGGCTGCATCCCTGCACATCGGGTGTACCCTGAATAACCTGTTACCGGTTGGTCATGCATATGGTTCCGTTCTTAGGATGTCTGACGATATGACTGACTTCAAAAAAAATATTTCCCATGGCAAGGTGATTGTTCCCATGGAGAGCGGTCTTGGGGTTACCCTGGATGATCAGAAACTTAAAAAATATACTAAAGATTATGTAAAGATTCAATAATCATAAATTCGGGTTATTGAGATTTTCTTGACGGGAAAAAGTGATGGAATCAGTATACATTTAATTTAAATTTGAAAGGATAGCGGTGTAACCGCTTATGAGTTGATAATGATGAAAAATGTAGAAGTCTTGGTCATCGGTGCTGGGGTTAGGGGATTATCAATCGCTTACAGCCTGGCAAAGGCTGGAGTGGATGTCATGGTTATTGAAAAGCGGTTTGTTGCAGCCGGTGCAAGCGGTCTCAACATGGGCCTTGTTAATATTTCCGGTAAAGAACCTGAGCACTATACTCAATTAAGCCAAATGAGCGCCAATATGTATCCGAATTTTGCAGAGGAACTGGGTGCTGATATTGAATACGAAAGGAACGGTTCTTTTCCTGGAATTGCAAAAAACCCGGAAGACTGGGAAAGACTTAACCAGGTCGTTGCGGAACGGAATCAAGTAGCGGATATTAACATGCGCATGATGGATATTAATGAAATGCGAGAGTTGGAACCTGAGTTTTCTCCTCAATTGCTTGGTGGGGCATATTGCCCGGTTGATGGCGGCATTAATGCCTTGAAACTCACACGAGCCCTTGCCCGGGCCGGGCTTGAAAAAGGTGTCCGTATCAAATCCAAGTGTGAGGTTCTTGATATCCGTGTTTCTTCAAACCGGATTGAATCTGTGGTCACAAGCCTTGGAACCATTGGAACACATGTGGTCGTTAATGCAGCAGGCATCCATGTGCCGGCAATTGCTAAAATGATTGGGGCAGAGGTGCCGGTTTTTTCTGAACGGGGTCAACTGATCATTACCGAAGCACTTCCAAAATTTTTATCCAGGCCAGTGGAATCCTATAAACAATTTGCTGACGGACAAGTACTCATAGGGTATGCCAACGAACGAGTGGGTGAAAACACCTGGGTCACAACAGAGATGATTTCCAGATTTGCTAAAGAAGTGATCCAGGTCTTTCCTATCCTGAAACAGGCCAGAGCCGTAAGGTGTGCTGCTGCATTACGACCCATGACTCCGGATAGGCTCCCAATCTTTGATAAAGTAGCCGGTATAAAGGATTTTTACATTGCCGTAGGTCATAGTGGTATGACATTGGCACCACTCACGGGGAAAGTTTTTTCTGATTTGATTACCACAGGCAAAACCGATATTCCCATTACAGAATATGGGATGGAACGATTCCATGACAATGCTACAAAGAAGTTAACAAATTGAAATCCTTTTAGCGGGACAATCATACGTCACAGCGTAAGGATCGAGAATAAGCAACTAAAAAATATTGGTAAGGTTGGTTGGCACGGTTTTTAAAGGAACAGATAAGAAAAGGATATTTTGATAATGAGAGATAGAAGAATTGAAATAGGCATTGAGAGGGGACAACGTTTAGAGATTCAGGTGGACGGTGAAAAGGTGGTCGCCTACCAAGGCGAGACCATTGCCGCAGCATTGATTGCATCCGGGCGGCGTACTTTCAGGCGGACACAAAAAAAAAATGAACCCCGGGGAATGTACTGTGGGATCGGGCTGTGTTTTGAATGCGAGATGGAGATAAACGGTGTTCCCAATACAAGAGCATGCCAGACCCTGGTAACACCAGGATGCCAGGTTAAAACCAAGACAAGCCCGGATCAAACGGAGGATGAACTTTGAAAAAGGTAGAGTTGCTTATCATCGGAGCAGGGCCTGCCGGGATGTCAGCTGCCATTGAAGCAGTTCAAGCAGGGGTCCAAGTAACCATGCTTGACGAAAATACCCTGGCTGGAGGTCAAATTTTTCGACAATTCCATGATGGTTTCCATGTTACAGACCCCAAAGCGCTTGGGCACGATTACAAGCGGGGTCAGACGTTATTGTCAGAATTTGCAAGTATTAGAAATAATGTGGAATATATGGATGCATGTCTTAGCTGGGGTATTTTTGAAAATAATGAAATTGCGATTTTGCGTGATGGAGACTCTCAAAGTTTTTGTTTTCAAAAATTGATAATTTCAACGGGTGCCTTCGATCGCCCTGTGCCTTTTCCAGGATGGACCTTGCCAGGTGTTTTTACAGCAGGGGGTGCCCAGAGGTTGGTCAAGAACCAGCAGGTGCTTCCTGGTGAAAATATACTGCTGGTTGGCAGCGGCCCTTTGCAGTTAGCCCTGGCCAGTCAAATTTTAAAAGTTGGAGGCAAGGTGGCTGGCATTGTTGAGGCTGGCCGGGTTGAAAATTGGGGAAAGCTGGCCCGGGCATCATGGGGACAATGGTCGCTTTTAGCTGATGCCGCCCGTTATTTTTGGGAGATTGGAAAAGCAAGGATTCCCTTCTTGCGTAACCATATTATTGTTGAAGCCAGGGGGAGCGGTCAGGTAGAAGAAGCTATAATAGCAGAGGTGGATAGAAACTGGCGCCCCAAACCAGGCACAGAACAAATTTTTAAGGTAGATACTGTGGCTGTTGGATATGGATTTATTCCTTCAACGGAATTGACCCAGATGGCAGGGTGTCAGCATCGCTATGATCTTTTACGGGGAGGATGGATAGTTGATCGCAGGGAAAACATGAAAACCAGTTTACCTGATGTGTTTGCAGCGGGTGACTGCACCGGGGTGGCAGGCAGTCTTGTAGCCATTGATGAGGGTCGCATTGCTGGCCTGGCTGTAGCCCAGGCGCTTGGTTATCTGACAAAGACAGATGCACAGCAAAGGATGCATCCATATTACAAAAGACTTGCCCGATCCAAAAGGTTCCGGGAAGTGGTGGACACCATTTCTTTTCCGCGTCCAGGATTATACGAACTGCCCCGTAATGATACAATGATCTGTCGATGCAGGGAGATTCCCTTTGGGGAAATACAAGAAGTATTGCAGGAGGAAACGGAAGACATGAACGAAATCAAACGCCGACTTGGTACCGGTATGGGACCATGCCAGGGGCGTATGTGCGGGCCTGCTATTCAGGCCATTGTTGCCCAGAAGAAAAAAATAGATCCAGCAAACCTTGGATTTTTAAATCCAAGGCCACCATTGAAACCTGTTGAGTTGTCTGCCCTTGCAGATCATACCCAGCTATAAAGGAAAATATACCATGAATGAAATTATTCGAGAACAAGTTACCGAACGCGCTAGTAGAATCGTTATTCACAATAATACCATTTACCTGTGCGGACAGGTGGGGGAACCAGGCACTCCCATAAAAGATCAGGCAGAGGAAATGCTTTCCAGAGTGGATAAACATTTAAAAGATGCCGGTAGCAGCAGGAAACATATGCTTTCAGCCACAGTTTACCTGTCTGATATAAGATATTTTCCAGAATTTAATGAGGTGTGGGATGCATGGGTTGTCCCGGGTCACCCACCGGCTCGTGCATGTGTGGAAGCACGCATGGCCCTGCCGGGTATATTCTGCGAAGTTTCAGTGGTAGCCGCAAGGATATAGATTTTTGGACTATAATAAATTTTCGGCAACCCCACATATGGTATGTGACGTTTTTTTAACATAATCTAAGCTAAAAACTGAATTATTTTTTATTAAAAAGGGTGAAGCAAAAAGTTTTAAATGCAAACAATGCAGTAACTGCTGTCTCAACCTCAGCGATGCTTTTCAAACAAGTGTCAGTGATGAAGATATTGCCATGTGGGAAAGAGAAGGACGGTTTGATATTCTGTAGCTGAAAATATCCGAAATCAAGAAAACATGCTGAGGAAACCGGGTGCAAAGGTTTTGAGTAGATGAGATTGAAATTTGAATTTTTGGGTCCATAGCGGTTTTGTTCACGATTTTGCATTCAAAATGATAGCCTGGAATATCAAAGAGAATCATGACCTTCTTTTTTTAAAAGCGCTTCATACCAGCAGGCAAATTCAAACATCCCCCTTATTTTTTCTTCATTGTTGATGATCCCCAGGCACATTTCAAAGGCTCCCTGGGCAAAGGAATTGGAGTATTCATCATGATCAGTCTCGGTTAAAAATTCCCGGATGAGGACCTGGCTGGTTCTTTTGGTTTTATCTTTTCTGATATCAATGGGGTCTTTGGGTTCCTGAAAAGGGTCCCAGTCTTCATAGCCTTTTTTAAGGATTTGCTTCTGGCCTCTTTTTCCCATGGCATCAAAAATAGCTTTTTTTCTTTCTTCAATTTGTTCAGGGGTAAAATTATGCATTTTTTGGGACTCCAAGGTATTCTTCATTAAAATCTGTAACCATTGTCATTGAAACAGGAATTAACATTTCGTGCATTTTAATATTCTTGCATTTTATATCCTTTACCAATTGGGCAGAAAGAAGTTGGAGCTGGGTATAAATTTTATCCATATTCAATGTGGGGTAGGGTTGTCCCTGTATGAAATTTGTACGGCCGCAGATATGGCTGACACCGGCTGTGGAAGTCGGGATTCCATAAACCCTGCAGGTAATCGGCCTGTGCTCATACATTACACACAGGTCGTTCTCCCCCAAAAGGGGACACCTGACCCTTTCCTGGGACATTTTACCGACTATTTCCAATTCGTTTGCCCCGTTTTCAACTTCTTTGTACGCATCCCGTTTCATCTTTGTAAGAGCCCGGTCTGTTTTGCCGGCAATTTCAATAAGATCATTTTTTTCTTTTCCCGTGAATTTTTTTAAGAATTTATCGTTTAAATACAGGGCTTCTATTAGGGTCAGATCAAAAATAGCATAGCAGCAGTCACTGCATTTTTCCCTGCAGAATACTTCTTTGGGAAAATCTTTTTTTACACGTTCAAACACGGCATCTGCCATATGGACCAGTGCTTCATATTTGACAAAGTGTTCTTTTAAATTCATAATATTTATCCTTTATTCAATACAGATCTGAAAAATTATCAAGTTTTATGGCGGCATTATTTGCCAATACAAAAATTATTAAAAATAGTATCCAATATATCTAAAGAGGCTGTTTCCCCTGTAATTGTTCCAAGAGAATCAATACTGTTTTTAAGATCAATTGCCATGGTTTCTTCTTCCAGGGGTTGGGTTAACCCTGCTTTTACTGCTTCAAGGCTTTCAACAGTCTGTTCCAGGGCTTTTTTATGCCGCAAATTAGGAATAACCGATGATTTTTCCATGTCAAGGCCTGTTATTGTGATTTCCACCATTTTTTGTTTTAATTCTTTAATTCCCAGGTTCAAAAGGGCGGATATTTCAATTTTTGGGAGGTGCTGGTATTTTTTTGACAGTTCAGGAACAGGGAGGTCTTTAATATCAATTTTATTAATCACAAAAATAATTTTTTTTTCTGATTGATTTTTCAGAGGCACTATTTTTTCCAGTTCCTTTCCTGAAAATACCGTTCCAGGCTCTTTCATGAACAGAACAAGGTCTGAGGCTTTAATGTGATCCATGGCCTTTTCAATACCGATAATTTCCACAAGATCATCTGTCTTGTGAATTCCTGCTGTATCCGTAATCACAAAGGGTATGCCGTTGATATTCAATACTTCTTCAATGGGATCCCTTGTGGTTCCAGGAAAGGTGGTTACAATAGACCGGTTCTGTTCAATGATCCTGTTCATCAGGCTTGATTTTCCCACGTTTGGCGCCCCGCAGATGGCAATGCGTATTCCATCCTTTAAGAAACAGGCATCTTCATGCTGCCGGATAAACCCCCGGCATTTTTCAAGCACATCATCAATTATTCCAATTTCTTTTTTAGATGGTTCAAAGGGGTCCACATCATCTGGGAAATCAATATTTGCCTCAAGAAAGGACAAAAAATGAATGAGGTTTTCTCTTAATTCCTGGATCTGGCTTTTTAATACCCCAAGATTCTGAGTTGCGGCAAATTTCAGCGATTTTGCTGATTTTGCATTGATAATATCAGCTACTGCTTCTGCCTGGGTCAGGTCAATTCTCTGGTTCAAAAAGGCCCGTTTTGTAAATTCTCCTGGTTCGGAAAGCCTTGCGCCCAGTGAAAGGATTTCATTAAGAAGGGTTCTTAATACAATGGTTCCGGAATGGGCCTGAATTTCTACGACATCCTCTGCTGTATACGAACAAGGCCCTTTCATGGGAATCAATAAAACCTCGTCCAGAATATCCTTGTTTTTGGTATCAAAAATATATCCGTGATAAACTCTGTGGGAGTCTAATTGTGTATGTCCAAAAGGCTTGTTTTTTGTTTTTGAAAAAATTTTTGATGCGATATCAAAAGCTTTTGGACCGGAGATACGTATGACACCAATACCGCCGCTTCCATAGGGCGTTGCTATTGCGGCAATTGTATCATTCATGGCGTTTTATTTTTTTAACTGTTTTTTCCCCCTAAAGGAATTTTTCTTTTTAGGGAAAATCACAAGTCTTCTATAGTAGCCGTCACCCATGCTTTGGGTTCTGACCAGGTTGTCATCTTTTAGGGCCAGATGGACAATACGCCTGTCCTGGGCGCTCATCTGGTTGATGGTTGCAGGACGTCCTGTTTTTTTGGCTTTGTCTGCCATTTTATGGGCCAGGTGTTTAAGATTGGATTTCCGGGTTTCCATGTATCCCTCGATATCCACCTTGACCCTAACCCTGGCTTCACTCTTTCGGTTGATAATTTTATCAGTTAAAAACTGCATGGCATCAAGGGTCTGGCCCTTTCTGCCAATCAGAATACCGGAATTCCCGCCTTCAATGCTTAAGGTCAGCCTGTCAGATTCTGTGCCGGCACTTACCTTGGCATCGTCAGTGATCAGATCCACCATTTTTTGTAATGCTTCTATCCCAAGAGTAACAGCCTCTTCAGACACATCAATAGCCTCTTCGAACACATCGACTGCCTTTTCAGACGCATCGACGGGCTCGGGTTCTTCCAAGGAATTGAATTCTTTTTTTCGAGTTGGTTCAGGTCTTGTTTCTTTAACTTTTTGAGTTGGTTCAAGCCTTGTTTCTTCACCAAATGCCTCATCCACAATGGACATTATCCCTTCCAGCTCAGCCTGGGCTTCAATGTCAGCAATATCCATATCTGGTAGAACAACTCTGATTTTGGCGTCTTTCCTGCCAACAATTCCAAAAATTCCTGATGCTCCTTCTGAAATTACATCATATTTTAATTCATTTTTAGAAAGTGTTAATTTTGTACAGGCATTTTTAATAGCGAGATCTATATCTTTTCCGCTGAAGTCTTTAGTTTGTGCCATATTACCTCCTGCTTACGAAAGTTTTTTTTGAATATAATACTGCTGTCCCATGGATATGATATTGTTCACAAACATATACAGAACCAGTCCTGCCGGGAAATTGATGAAAATTACGGTCATGAATATCGGCATTAACATCATCATTTTGGCCTGCATGGGATCGCCGGTAGTTGGAGTCATTTTCTGCTGCAACAAGAATGATGCGCCCATTAAAAGTGTCAGCATGGGGATACCATAAGGTTCCTGCATCATTGGAATTGTAAAATTAAAATTAAACAGTCTGTCTGGAGCGGATAAATCGGATATCCATCCGAAAAATGGCGCGTGTCTCAGCTCAATGGCCTGATAGAGCATCCTGTAAAGCGCAAAGAAAATCGGCATTTGAACCAGCATGGGTAGACAACCGCTTGCCGGATTGACTTTATATGTTTTATAAAGCCCCATAACTTCCTTGTTCATTCTCTGTTTGTCACCTTTATATTTTTCCCGAAGTTCCGTCATCAACGGCTGAACTTTTTTCATTTCGTTCATTGACTTGTAACTCTTTGTTCCAAGAGGCCAGAAAATAAGTTTGATAAAAATTGTCAAAAGGATAATGGCCACGCCATAATTAGGAATTACACCATAAATTATATTCATGGTAATTAAAAGCGGCTTGGCAATCACATTAAAGAATCCCAAATTGATTGCATTTTTAAGACTATTGTCATAACCGCCCAATATTTTTTGGCTTTTCGGGCCCATATAAAAAGTAAAGGAATAGACTCCTTGTTGACCCGGGTCCAGCCGATCCATTTTCTGGATATAATTATTAGTGACCAGGTCATTGGCATAGAAAAGCTTTACGCTGGCATCAATGGTGTCCCCATTAGTATTTAATCTGGGCATGACGGCCGTCATAAAATACCGTTCAGAATATCCAGACCAACCGATTTTTCCCGTATAGTTATTTTTTTCTTCTATGTCATCCGGGTCAATGTCCATATATTCTTCATTAACAAAAACCACTGGCCCTTCAAATGCAAATCTGGACCTTTTTTTGGTCTCTTCATCAAAAAATCCCGGCGTTGAAATCACCAGTGAATCATTTAAGGATGTGCCAGATCCGTTTTGAAAAACAATATCACAATCAATCATGTATGAATCTGCCTTAAAGGTAAAAACCTTTTTCACCACAATCCCATTGGATGTTCCCAAAATAAATTCAATGGTTTTCTCACCCTCAAACACAGATGTCTTATTTGTATCAATTTTTGCTGTGTAGACAGCATCTTTTAACCCGGGGACAGACTGTCCTTCAAGATCGAAAAACAGGGTCCCGGACGTCAATTGCACGGGCACCAATTGTTTTAATGGAGAGTCTTTTTTGTTTGTTGCTTTATAATTTTTCAGTTCAAAGCTTTTAACAGCAGCACCATATTCGGAAATGGCAATATTATAAAGAGGGGTTGATATGGAAATGGTTCGATAATTTTTTTTCTGGGCCGCAACAGCTTCAGGCACGATAGCTGTCTTAGCTTTATATTCGGAAATATTTTGACTTTTTTCCTGAACCTGATCCGCATTCTGGTTTTGAACTTGCTGTGTTTGATTATTAGGCACGGGCGGCTTTACAAAAAATGTCTGATATCCCACAAGGACTACCACTGAAAGCACAACCGCTAATAATAATCGTTTTTGTTCATCCATTCTCTCTCCTAATACCTAAAATAATTTGTAACGACACGGCACTTTAAATTTAAAAAGGAAAACAATAAGGCATCTGGATAAATTATGGAACAGGGTCAAATCCTCCTGCATGGAAGGGATGACAACGCAGAATTCTTTTTAAGGCAAGAGCCGTACCTTTAAAGCTGCCATGTTTTTCGACGGCCTCCAGGGCATATGCCGAACAGGTCGGAAAATAACGGCAATTTTGTCCTGTTAAAGGGGAGATAAAATATTGATAAAATTTAATAAATATGAATAATAGCTGTTTCATTTAGTTATACTGAGTAATGCTATTTTTGTAAAAAGTTTACCAAGTTTCTCTATAATCTGCCTGTTGGATAGCGTAGTCAGACCCTTTTTTGCAATGATATTTATATCATTTGGCCCTGAAATAATCTCTTTATTGTGTCTGAAATATTCTCTAATAATTCTTTTTATCCTGTTGCGCTCTACTGCATTTCCTACTTTTTTTGATATTGTAATGCCAATTCTATTGTTTTGAGCTGTTCCTTTAAGTACAATTGCTAAAAAGCTGTCCGTATGTACTTTTTCCCCTTGTTTTGAAAGTGCTAAAAACTGAGCTCTCTTTAGGAGCCTTACCGTTTTTGGAAAGCAAAATTTATTCAATAAATCCCTTTAATTAAACGGTAAGTTTTTTTCTTCCTTTTGCTCTCCTGGCGTTAATGATTCGCCTTCCACCGACTGTGGCCATTCTTTTAAGAAAACCGTGTTTTCTGGTTCTTTTCCGGTTGCTTGGTTGAAATGTTCGTTTCATAAATTAACAATCCTTAACTTAAATTACTTATTATAAACCTCAATGCTGTAACCCATAATAAACAAAAGACTTTAATTGATTTTTTAAAAATTGTCAAGAATAGATTTGTCTGCTGTTATTTCAGCAGGGACTCGAAGATATGGTATTCTTCCATGTGGTAATGGGGCTCCGGATAAATTGCAATGGGTTTTGAAAATTGTTTTTCAAGGGAGGAAATCAGGTGTTTTTCCCTTCCATGGAGCAATTGGGCAATCTCAGGATGTACTTTTACAGTGAATCTATTGCCCATGATATCCCCGGCCTCGCTGACAAGGTCCCTGTAAATTTTGTGGCAGATGGATTTTCCTGACAGAAGATGTCCATCGCCATTGCAATAAAAACAGGGTTTACAAAGGGTGCGGGTCAGGTTTCTCCGGGTTCTTTTCCGGGTCATCTGCACAAGGCCAAGCTCCGTCAGGGGAAGGACATTGGTCTGGCTTTTGTCATTTTTCATGGCCTCATTCATATGGGCCATGACCTTTTCCCTGTGCTGTTCTTTTTTCATGTCGATAAAGTCAATAATAATAATACCACCGATATTACGCAGCCTTATCTGGTAGGCAATCTCTTTGACAGCCTCAAGGTTGGTTTTAAGGATGGTCTCATCAAAATTATGCTTTCCTACATACCGGCCCGTATTCACATCAATTGCCACAAGGGCTTCTGTCTGGTCGATGACAATATATCCACCGGATTTGAGCCATACTTTTTTCTTTAATGCCCTTGCCACATCTCCTTCAATGTTATAGGCATCAAAAATGGATTCTCTCCCCTGGTAAAGCTCAACTGACAATTTCACATCCGGCATTAGTTTTTTTAAAAAATTTTTAACATTTGTATACTCTTCTTTAGAATCAATAATCAGCTTATCCGCCTCATCATCCAGAAGATCCCTGACTGCCCTGAAGGTTATAGTAAGGTCTTTATAAACAAGGGATGTGGCAGATGCTCTATTATTTTTTACCAGAATGTCTTCCCAGGTTTTATTTAAAAAATTTAATTCTTTTTGAATCGTTTCTTTATCAATCCCCTGGGCCTGGGTTCTGAATATATATCCGAAATTATTTTTCCGGATAGATAATAAAAGGTCTTTTAACCTTGTTCTTTCTGCCTCATTTCCTATTTTTTTTGAAATTCCGATGTGGTCAACTGTGGGCAGCAACACCATATATCGGCCTGCCAGGGAGATGTGAGTGGTGACCCGGGGACCTTTGGAGCCAATGGATGATTTGGCCACCTGGACCATGATCTCCTGGCCCTCTGTCAGCAAATCCTCAATATTGCACTCCTGGTTTAAAGAGGCTTTCCATGAGGTATGATTTTCTGCCATATTCAGTGTTTCAATAGCCCCGTTCTCAGCTTCAGCATCCACCTCCATATCATTGTCCTGCTCAAATTTCTGATACATTGTATAGCTGGCAGTGTCCAGGACATCATCCACATAAATAAAGGCTGCCTGGTCAAACCCGATATCCACGAATGCTGCCTGCATTCCTGGAAGAACCCTCTGCACCCGGCCTTTATAGATGTTCCCGGCAATGGACGTTTCGTCTTCCCTTTCAATGAAAACTTCAACAATGGTGCCGTTTTCAAGAAGTGCTACGCGTGTTTCATGGGGGGCTGAATTTACAACAAGCTCTTTTAACATGTGGTCATCCTTGTTTTACGTGTGACCTTTAGGTTACGTGTGACCTTTAGGTTACGTGTGACCTTTAGGTTACGTGTGACCTTCGGGTTATCTTTTTTATTCTGGCCTTTTTTATGAGATTTTCATCCAGTTTAAAATATTTTGCCAGAATTTCAGTGGGTCTTACGTTCCGTTCATTATATTTTTGTAAAACCATTTCAATGGTTTGTAAATCAATAAAAGATATATTTTTAACGGCTTTTCGCAAATCGGTTTTTCTAATTTTCTTTTTTTTGCTCAAATCTTCAACAATAAATTCAGATAAACCCAAAAAGGCAGTGATCTTTTCTTTTTCAAGACAAAGATCAGAAAATTTAATGATATATGAAGAAGTGTCCGTGTTTTTTCCCTTGAGCCGGCTAAAGGATTTGCATCCTGTGATGCAAAGGCCTTCAGGAAGTGTCTTGTTTAAGCAGGCAATAATTGTATTGGGTGCCATGTCCTTTTCAAGGTAGATAAAAAGAATCTCTTCTTCGCTTTCCATTCCAACGGGCAGGGCATTGTCAAAGGAAAGCTGCATTAAAGGGTTAAATCCTTGTGAATATTTGGCAACTAACCCGGACCTTTTTATGGCTCTGTTAAAAATGCTGGCAAGTTCAAGGTGTCCGAAAAACCTTGCTTTTTCAAGTTTAGAAAAGGATAATTCAAACTTTTTAAAGGCGTCATCGGGTAATTTTTTTAAGCCTGCATTCTGGATGAGATCTATTTTTATGTCAGTTTTTTGAATTTCATACAGCACGGGTTTTATTTTTTTAAAATCACATACACCACATCCTGTGCAGTCATTTTCTCTACAGTCAGGTGTGAGTGATGATTGTTTGGCTTTTTGAAATTCTTTTTTTAAAAAATCAGGCAATACCCCTGAATCAATTACATCCCAGGGAAGTGGTTCTTCTTCATCCCGCTTACGGGATGTATAAAATAAGGGATCAATTCTGGTTTCTTCAAAGGCCTTTTGCCATAATGAAAAATCAAACTTATCGTTCCAGCCGTCCAGGCGGCACCCTTGTTCAAAAGCCGCCACCAGAAGCTTTGACAATTTTCTGTCACCCCTGGCCCAAACCCCTTCAACCATACTCATTTCAGGACTTTGCCATTTGAGATTGACCTTGCCGTGCCTTAAATTATCTTTTAAATATTGAAGTTTTTCCTTTGTCTCAGCAAGAGAGATCTGTGGGCATCGTTGAAAAGGGGTATGGGCTTTGGGAATAAAAGAGTTTGCACTGACGTTAATGGTTGCTTTGCCCTTGGCATAGGTTGAGGCCAGTCGTTTAGAAATACTGCAGATGGCCTCTATGTCCTCGGATGTTTCAAAGGGGAGCCCCATCATAAAATAGAGTTTGATGTTTTTCCAGCCAAGGTTGAATGCATTTTTAACAGTTTCTGTAATGCTTTCTTCAGTCAGGTTTTTATTGATGATGTCTCTCAATCGCTGAGTTCCAGCCTCCGGGGCAATGGTAAATCCTGTTTTCCTGACCTTTTTTATAATATTCATCAATTCCGGGGTCAATTTTTCCGCTCTTATGGAAGGAAGAGACAGGGCATTGCAATATCCCTGGTTCAGGTCAAGCAGTCGTTCCATTAGTTGGGGCAGATTTGAATAATCCCCTGTGGAAAGGGACAAAAGAGAGATGTCGGAATGTCCCGTTGTTTTTAAAGAGGTCTGTGCAATTTCTATGAGGTCTTCCAATGATCGTTCCCTGACTGGCCTGTATATCATTCCGGCCTGGCAGAAGCGGCATCCTCTTGAACACCCCCGGGCGATCTCCAGCCGCAGCCTGTCATGGATGGGTTTGCCAAAGGGAAGAATAGGTGATGTTGGGAAATTATCTTTTGTAAGAGCTGGTAAAAAGGCTCTTTTAACAATTTTATAATCCTCAAATACGGGTGAGAGTGTTTGAATTCCGTTCTCGTTATAGAATGGCTCAAAAAATGAAGGCACATAGACCCCGTCTATTTTTGACAAGAGTCTGAGCAGGGTCTTTTTTTGACCATCCCCCTGTTTCTTGAATTCAATAACCTGGTTTGAAATTTGAACGGCAACCTCTTCACCATCTCCGATAACAAAGGCATCAAAAAAGTCAGCCAAAGGTTCCGGGTTGAATGCACAGGGCCCACCTCCAATTATCAGGGGAAAGGCATCTTCGCGTTCCCTGGAATAAAAGGGGACCTGGGAAAGGCTGAACATGGCTAAAATATTGGTAAAATTCAATTCATAAAGAAGGCTGATTCCAATGATATCAAATTCTTTTAACTGTTTTTTGGATTCCATGGATAAACAGGGAACTTTTTTTTCCAAAAGATAGGCTTCCATGTCCGGGGCAGGCATGAAAAAGCGTTCTGCCGCAATATTTTCATGTTTATTTAAAATGGAATAGAGAATCTGTAGTCCAAAATGGGAGGTTCCGATTTCATAAAGATCTGGGAAGACCAATGCAAAGGTTAGTGCCACCTTTTTCAGGTCTTTTTTAACGGCATTGATCTCATTGCCGGTATATCGTGTCGGTGTCTGGACCAGGGCAAGGATATCTTGATAAATTTGTTTATGCATGATAGTGAAATTTTATAAACTAGTCTTTAAATAAATGTAAGTTGGCTACAATTAGCTACAATCAAATTTTTTAATATATTATTTTTTGCAGGATAAATCAATGAAAAGAACAAAAATCAATGTGTTGTTAATGCTTGAAAATACCCCTGGAGAAATCCTTATCAAAGGTTGGGTCAGGACCAGACGGGATTCAAAAGAATTTTCATTCATGGAAATCAATGATGGCTCTTGCCTGACAAACATCCAGGTCATTGCCAATAATGATCTGAAAAATTACTCAGACATAGAAAAAATTACAACAGGGACTTCTTTGTCTATTTCCGGTAAACTTGTAGCATCTCCTGGAAAAGGTCAAAAGTGGGAAATTCAGGCTTCAGAGATTGATATTATAAATATTGCCCCGGAATCCTATCCCCTTCAAAAAAAGAGACACTCGGATGAGTTTTTAAGAACAATTGCCCACTTAAGACCCAGAACAAACAAGTATGGCGCTGTCTTTCGGCTCAGATCAGAGATGGTGTTTGCCATTCATAAATTTTACAGGGAAAAAGGATTCAGGAATCTGACCGCTCCTGTGATTACTGGTTCTGATGCTGAAGGGGCAGGTGAAATGTTCAGGGTAACCAACCTTGATCCTGAGGCCGTGAAAAAAAAAGGCAAAATGGATTTTAAAGAGGATTTTTTTGGCCAGGAAGCAAACCTGACTGTTTCAGGCCAGTTGTCTGCTGAAATGTTTGCCCTTGCCCTGGGTGATGTCTATACCTTTGGTCCGACATTCAGGGCGGAAAATTCCAATACCAGCCGGCATGCGGCAGAGTTCTGGATGCTGGAACCGGAAATGGCGTTTTGCGACTTAAAAGAGAACATGGATCATGGCGAGGAACTTGTTAAATATCTCACCCAGCATGCCATCACTGAATGCAGCGAGGATATGAATCTTTTCACAAGTTTTGTGGATAAATCATTGCCCAAACTCTTTGATATTCTTTTGAACACAAAATTTGGCAGGATTCCTTATACAGAAGCCATTGAAATCCTTTTGAAATCAAAACAGAAGTTTGAATTTCCCGTTAAATATGGAACGGATCTGCAATCAGAACATGAACGCTTTCTGGCAGAAGTTTATTTTAAGAAACCAATTTTTCTCACGGATTATCCAAAAGAAATCAAGCCTTTTTATATGCGGTTGAATGATGATGGAAAAACCGTTGCAGCAGTAGACCTTCTAGTACCCAGAATCGGGGAGCTCATCGGGGGCAGCCAGAGGGAAGAAAGACTTGATGTGCTGGAAAAAAGAATGGAAAAGATGAAACTGCCAATGGAAGATTATTGGTGGTACCTGGATTCCAGAAAATTTGGTTCTGTGCCCCATTCAGGATTTGGCATGGGGTTTGAGAGATTTTTAATGATGATTACAGGTATCAATAATATCAGGGACGTTATACCCTTCCCCAGGACTCCGGGCAGCATTGACTTTTAGATGCCATAAGTTATTTATTTATAAACTTTATATGAATAAACTCTACTATTTTTATTTTGATGTTGTTACAAAAATCCTTGAGGCGGTCAGGAATGGTGCTCAAAGTGTTGGTCTGTCCCTGGATCTGAATCTGTCTGAAAAAATATGGCAAATTGAGGCAGACAGGCTGATACTTGATAATGATACTTTTATTGATATGAAAAAGCTTGAGTCCATATCCTCGGTTGAAAACAAAATTTTTATTTTTCAAAATAAAGAGTTGACACCTGTGGAAGTTCGAAGCGACGGGTACTATAAACTGGTACCCACGGACGGTGCACCAACCCTGGAAATCAACGGAATCAAGATGCATCGATCTAAAGATATTGATCCCTTAAGCGATGCAAAATTAAAGACACAGCTGGTTGTTAAGGCAAACGATCAGGTCTTGGATACCTGTGGCGGACTTGGTTATTCAGCCCTGTTTGCTTTAAAAGCCGGAGCCAGAAAAGTAGTTTCAACGGAAAAAAGCCTGGCCGTTATAAAAATACGCAATTTAAACCCCTGGCTGAAAATTTCTGCAGACACAAGACTGGAACTGATCCATACGGATATCACAAAAGAGATCGACAGGTTTGAAAATGCCATGTTTAACAGCGTGATTCATGATCCGCCAAGATTTACGTCAGCCACGGGGGATCTTTATGGAAAAAAATTTTACAATGCACTTTTCAGAGTCATGGCGCCCCATTCAAAATTATTTCACTATACGGGCAGCCCGAAAAAAATAAAAGAAAAGGATAATTTTATAAAAAATACCATGAAAAGGCTTGAACATTCAGGGTATAAAGACATATGCTTTTATGACAACCTTCAGGGGATTTATGCTCAAAAACATTGAATTTAAATATGGAAAAGGTTTTAATACTATTGAAGTGCCTGAGAATGCAGACATTTTAAGCATCCGGGAACCTGAGTTTTCTATCACCTTGGGAAAGTTTGCAGATGATTTTTCTTTGCACCTGCCTAAAAATGTGTCCTCCTGCAAGGTTGTTTCCATTGTGGTGGCGGACAAAACAAGGCTATGCGATTATAAGACCTATTTGCCATGGGTTTTGGATATCCTCCATCAAAAAGGAATAGAAAGCCAGCAGATTCAATTTTTCATTGCCTACGGCACCCATGCAGGACAGAGCGATAAAGAATGCCTGAACTCCTATGGCAATATTTATAAAAAATACAGATTTATCCATCATGACTGCAATGATAAAAGCCTTTTTACATATCTTGGTAAAACTCATCGCCGTACAAAGGTTCATGTTCGAAAAGATATTCTTGAAAGTGATTTGATCATTACTTTTGGAGCCCTGTCCCATCACTATTTTGCCGGATATGGCGGCGGCAGAAAATTGCTGTTCCCTGGATTAGGTTATAAGCCTGATATTTATCAGAACCACGCTCTTTTTCTTGATAAAGACTTAAAAAAACTAAGCTCTGGTTGTCGACCCGGAAATCTTGAAAACAATCCTTTGGCCGAGGATTTAAAACAAATTGATGATATGATTGAGACACAAAGGGTGTCAATTCATGGGATTCTTGACTCAAAGGGACTGGTGTGTCAGCTCATTGTCGGAAATACCTATGATGATTTTTTAAGTGCATGCAAATGTCTTGATCCCTTTTATAAAGCCAGTACAGAAAAAAAATATGAACTTGTCATTGCCTCTTGCGGAGGATTTCCCAAAGACATTAATTTTATCCAGGCCCATAAGGCCATTAATAACGCTGCCATGTTTGTAAAGGACAAAGGCAGCCTGATTGTACTTTCAGAGTGCATTGATGGCATTGGATCTGATGCCTTTATGGAGTATTTTGATAATCAGGATTTTGACAAGGCCTTTGATATTCTAAAGACAGATTATAAAGGCAACGGAGGCACGGCATTATCCATGATGGCAAAAACAGACAGGATAAATATTTTTTTAAAAACAGCCCTGGATCGTAAAAGCTGCCATACAATAGGTGTGATAAAAATAAATATAAATATTATACAGCCTCTTGTTAAGGCATTTAAAAAGGATATGGCCTGCATTGAAAATGCAAGTTTATTGGTTAGATAATATTGATCAGATAATATTGATCAGATAATATCATTTTCATTAAATTAAGGTTCTGGAAAATTAGAAAAAAACAATTATGAAAAAAAGTGCAGTCAAAAAAACAACAGATTTCAGCTATTTAAGGATAGAAAAACAATATGATTACCTTACTTGATTACGGGGCTGGTAATGTTCGAAGTGTGGTCAATGCCATTGAAAAACTGGGCGGGAAAATCAAAACGGTTAAAAAACCTTCTGATATTTTGGATGCCCAGAAATTGTTATTCCCCGGTGTGGGAAATTATGAGAACATGATCAAAATTCTCCACGAAAAAAAATATATACATCCATTGCAGGAATATCTTAAGGCCAACCAGCCTTTTTTGGGTATTTGCCTTGGCATGCAGGCTCTTTTTGAGGGTAGTGAGGAAGACTTTTCAGGCAATGAAAGCCTGGGGGTTTTCAAGGGCCTTGTCAAACGGTTTAAAACCAAACTTGCCGTTCCCCATATCGGCTGGAACGGGGTAAATCTGAAAAAGGATTCCCCTGTTTTTAATGGTATTGCACGGGACACAAAATTTTATTTTGTCCACTCCTATCATATTGTACCTGAGGACGAGTCTGTTGTGTTAACCACATCACATTATGATTATGAATTTGTGAGCAGTGTTCAAAAAGGTAATATTATCGGGACCCAGTTTCACCCGGAAAAAAGTGGAAGCAGCGGCATCAAACTGCTTGAAAATTTTATTTATCAAAAGGATCTGAAATCCCGACACAAAGTTGACATCAAGGGAAAAGGGCTTTCAAAAAGAATTGTTGCCTGCCTGGATGTCAGAGCCAATGATAACGGCGATCTTGTGGTGACCAAAGGGGATCAATATGATGTAAGAGAAAAAGGGGATGTCAGGAATCTGGGTAAACCTGTTGACCTTGCCAGGCGGTATTACAAAGAGGGTGCCGATGAAATTACATTTTTAAATATCACAGGATTCAGGGATTTTCCTTTAAAGGACCTGCCAATGCTGGACGTCCTTGAAAAAACCAGTAAAAACGTTTTTGTACCGCTGACCATTGGAGGCGGAATCAGGGATTATACGGACAGCAACGGGAAATCATATACAGCCCTTGATGTGGCATCCCAGTATTTCAGGTCTGGAGCTGATAAAATATCCATTGGCAGTGATGCCGTATATATTGCCGAAGAATATCTGAAAACAGGTAAGAAATCCGGGAATAGTTCCATTGAACAAATTTCCAGAGTCTATGGGAATCAGGCTGTTGTAATTTCCATAGATCCCAAAAGGGTCTATGTTCATTCCTCTGATGAGGCAAAAAAACACCATGTAATTAAAACCGATTTTCCAGGGCCTGACAATGAAGCATACTGCTGGTATCAGTGCACGGTCCAGGGCGGCAGGGCCACAAGAGATCTTGATGCCGTTGCGCTGGCCCTTGCCTGCCAGGATCTTGGTGCCGGGGAAATTCTTCTTAATTGCATTGATAAAGACGGGACAAATTCAGGATTTGATCTTGAATTGATCAATGCGGTCAAAAATGCTGTTTCCATTCCTGTAATTGCTTCAAGCGGGGCAGGATGTGAGGAACATTTTGCCGAAGTTTTTGAAAGAACATCTGCAGAAGCCGCTCTTGCCGCTGGAATTTTTCACAGGAAAGAGGTTCCGATTCAACGTGTAAAAAGCTATCTTGCCGGCAGGAATATCGAAATAAGAGCTGTGGAATAAGGGGTCTTTTGTCAGCATCCCCTGTTTTTGAAATATGAACGGTTGTTCATGTTTCCCTTGATATCATGTATCCACTGGGGTATTGTGCAGTATGAAAATTCTTGTCTGTATTAAACAGGTGGGTGATGGCGGGGACATGAACCGGTTTGACGCACATGCCCTGGAAGAAGCCCTGCTGCTAAAAGAACAAAAGGATGTCCTGATATCAGAGCCGAGCTTTGTGGATGTTGTAACAGCCGGCCCGCCAGGAGCTGAAAAAATAATCCAACGGGCTTTCGGCATGGGGGCGGACAGAGGATATCATATTGTCACAGAAGATTTTGGGTATATTTCGTCTTTTATGACGGCCTCCAGACTTTCAGCTGTGGCAAAAAAGACATCATACGACCTGATTCTAACCGGGATTATGTCAGAGGATATGATGGCAGGACAGACAGGTCCCATGCTGGCCGGCATTATGGGCTTCCCCTGTGCTACAGGCGTGGTCAAAACCAGCCTGCACTTTAATGACAACAGCATTGAGGTGGAACGGGAGATGGAGAATGGTTTCAGGGACTGCCTTTTGATAAGACTGCCTGCTGTGCTGACCATCCAGGCCGGTATCAATATTCCCAGATATCCCTGCCTGTCCAATATGCTGGCAGCAAACAAAAAACAGATCATAACCCTTGCAGCAGCCGATCTTTTCCTTGAGCCAATCCGGGAAAGAGAATTCTGTGTCGGCATGGAAGACCCGGAAAAAACAAGATCCGGCCAGGTACTGGAGGGATCTTTATCCGACAAGGCAGGACAGGTGTTCGCTTTTTTAAGGAAAAAAGATCTGATATGAAGCAGATACTGATCATTGCAGAAATTTTTGAAGGCCAGATCCGGCAGGTGACCTGGGAACTGGTTGCAGCAGCCCGTGAAATAGAGATAAGTTGCTCCCAGAAACAAAATCCCCCTGACATTCATATCATTGTTCCGGCAGATGAGCCCACGCACCTGGCAGAAAAAATTTCAAAACAGACGGGCATGGACGTCATCGGACTTCAGATACCCGAACTCAAAACATATACCAGTGAGATCTATATCGATTGTCTCGGACGGCTGATCAAAAAAATGAATCCCACTCATATCCTTGCAGCCCATACTTCCCAGGGACGGGACTTTGCCCCGGGTCTTGCCCTGAAGTTGGGTGCCGCATCCATACCCGGAGTCAGCCGTATCCGAGCCGATGGTGATGAGCTGGTATATTCACGCCCCGTATTCGAAAATACCCGGATCATGCTGGTCCGCCCAAACCCTGACAGACCTGTGGTGCTGACCCTGATGCCAGGGATGTTCAAACCGGATATCCCGAGGGTTGAAAAACAGGGACGAGTAGATATCCGAAAAATTTCCTTTGACTCCGCTTCAGGCGATAAAGGGCGTATCCGGCACCGAAAAATTATAAAAAAATCCTGTGAAAACCAGGCTTTGAAAGGGGCAAAAATCATTGTGGCTGCCGGTCGGGGCGTGGGAGAAAAGGAAAACTTTGAATTGATTTCCCGGTTTGCAAATTGCTTTTCTTCATCAGCCCTGGGCGCATCCCGGCCCCTGGTGGACATGGGCTGGATTGGTTATGAACACCAGGTGGGTATCACCGGCACAACAGTTGCGCCTGAACTCTATATTGCCTGCGGCATTTCAGGGTCTTCCCAGCATATCGCCGGTATGAAAGATGCCGAATTTGTGATCAGTATCAATAAAAACCCAAATGCCCCCATATTCCGCCACTCAGACCTGTGCATTACAGAGGATGTACTTGAATTTATCCATGCTTTTTTAAAGAAAGCCGCCCATATAGATATCGCTTAATTTTTATGTATAGAGCGTTATCCTCCTCCTCTCCTCTGATAATAGATTTACCCTTTTAAAATCGATATTATCAGAAGTCGATTACTGGTGGGTCAATTTTGGGTTGTCAAAACTAAAAGTCAGTAGTCCGGCCTTTTTAAATAATTTCAACCTGAAAAAATTAAATTTTTAGAGCTGAATTTTGAAAATGAATTTCATCGCAAAGAAAAAAATAAAAGATACCAAATCTTGTGGTTTATGATCAACGACATTTATGTTTTTTAGAGAAAGAGAGCACTACACGTTATAGCCCTCACCCTTTGTGTATAAAGGACTTATTGCTCAACCGTTTTGAATGAATTTGGGATTTGCTTTTTTATGGAACCTTTTTGAAGGACAAATCCTAAAGCCGATATGTAAAGCGGAAAAAGAGTGAAATTTAATTGATTACCACTCCCTCCGTTTTTATTTGTCGAACAAAAGGATCATCATCACTGAAACTTTCAAGGTTGAACGGCAATGGTTCGATCCTATCATCAATAGATACTGCAAGCTCGGTCAATCTTATACGTTCTTCAAAACGGTCGTTACTTATTTGAGGGGAAATAATTGCAACATCTATGTCACTCCACTGATCCTCTTTCCCATTGGCATAGGAACCAAAAATATAGGCTTTGGAAATATGAAATCCTGTGAGGCGGAGTTTTTCGAGAAATGATTGGACTTTTTTAAAAACTACAGATTCGATTTCAGCCATATGAAGACCTCTTTGATTTTTTTAAGTTCACTTGCAGTAAATTGCAAGGTGCATTTTTTCCTGAATTCTTTTTTGTAGTCAGGGTATCTGGTTTCAAGGTTGAATGCTGTTATTCTTATTAAAGTATGCTTTTGCTCTTCAGTTATTTCAATATTAGCTTCTTTCGCCAATCTCAACAAATTGTGAGAACGGGGCACAGCTTCATTTTTGTTTTTGACAAATACAGCCTTCAAGATTTTTTCAACAGCGAGGTGACCAAAAAAAAGTGCATATGAATAATCTTTTTTTTCAAATAGATGATCTGCGACATGAAGCGATTCTTCTGCTTCGGATGCCCAAAAATCAATTATTGCCTTTTGGTTCACTGGATTCTTTCCTGCTTTTTATATAGTCCAAGTGTTTTTAAAACAATTAAAATCACCAGAATGTTCTATATTTGGCTATCCTACTGAAAATAGAGTACATTAGATTGGGGTCTATTGCAAATTTAATTTCAACCTTATGCCAAACCCGGGACTAAAATATGATGACTTGTATTCATAGCCTACGGTATTTTTGAATTTTTTATACCGAGCCTAATAGCCAGAAGTAAACTGTCAATTTTTTATATAAAAATAAGTATCAGAAATCGGTATTTCTTGAACTTTATATCCTAAAAAGTTGAACCTCAAGAATGA
>Ga0208648_1001050_pt1 | contig 24399 bp, 19 predicted proteins | sample AntAceMetag02UKL_FD_184772 | JGI IMG/M metagenome (GOLD analysis project Ga0208648, IMG submission 184772) | Saline lake microbial communities from Ace Lake, Antarctica - Antarctic Ace Lake Metagenome 02UKL (SPAdes) (version 2) | ecosystem: Environmental > Aquatic > Non-marine Saline and...
AGATGGATGTTAAATATGTGGAAAATCAGGAAGAATATGTGGGACAGACGCATCATTTTTTGATTACCAGGTTTGAAGAGGGTGGAAGAAATATTGTTGTATCCAGGCGGGATTTGCTGAATCAAGAGATAAAAGAAAAACTAAAAGCCTACCTTGAGAAAGTAAAACAAGGAGATATTGTTCAGGGTATTGTCACAAGGTTGATGTCCTATGGTGCCTTTGTTGAATTGATTCCCGGGGTTGAGGGAATGGTCCATATTTCCGAGATGTCCTGGTCCCGTATTGAAAAGCCGGAAGAGGTACTTCAACCGGGGGATATGGTGAGTGTGAAGGTGTTAAAAATAGAACCTTCAGGCAAGGCCGATACCTTTAAGATTTCTTTGTCAATGAAACAGATATCATCCAATCCCTGGGACAGCATGGAAGGTACTTTTAATACGGGAGATCAGGTGTCTGGAAAAGTCGTCAGACTGACGTCTTTCGGTGCCTTTGTGGAAATAGTGCCCGGTGTGGACGGCCTGGTTCATATAAGCGAGATGAGTCATACCAGAAGAGTACTCAAACCCGATGATGTGGTCCAGATGGGAGACATGGTCCAGGTGGTGATAAAATCCATTGATATGGACAGCAAGAGAATTTCATTGAGTATTAAGGATGCCCTGGGTGACCCATGGACGGGTGCTTCAGCAAAATATGGCCTTGGTTTAATTGTAGAAGGCCGCCTGGAAAAAAGAGAAAAATTCGGTCTTTTCATAAATCTTGAGCCCGGGGTGACAGGGTTGATGCCATCTTCCCATATCAGCAATGCTGCAAAGGCCTCGGATTTTGAAAAATTAAAACCAGGGGATTCAGTCCAGGTGATGATACAGGAGGTTGACGAGGAAAAAAGAAGAATCACACTGACATCGCCTGATCAAAAAGAGGGCGATGATTGGAAACAATTTGTAAGCACCAAAAAATCAACACCAAATGGAACCATGGAAAGCCTTTTTCTTGAGGCAATGAAAAAGAAAAAATAGCTGTCAGGAATATTTTTTAATAAAATTACCAATTTGTTTAATGGCCTGTCTTCCCTGGGAAAGATATTTGGCAAAATAGTGCCATACATGAAACATGTCTTTCCAGATTTCCAATTGGACCTCTGCGCCAGAGGTTTTTAAATTTTCTGCAAGGATTTTTGAATCATCAATTAAAACTTCCTGTTCACCCGTTTGAATCAACAGGGGTGTGATTCCTGAAAAATCATTGTTAACAGGGGATATCAGGGGGGAAGACAAGTCCTGGTCCGTATAAAGGCGAGCGGTTTTTTTCAAGATACTTTGACTGAGCATGGGGTCTTTGCCCTGGTTTTCAATATGGGATTTGTTTTTGCATTCCAGATCAATCCAGGGTGAAATCAAGGCAGTGCATACGGGTAAAGGACGGCCATCTGTCAGAAGTTCGGATAAAAGGGCAAGGCCAAGGCCTGCTCCTGCCGAATCTGCAACAAGGCTTATTTTATGAGGATAATGGAAATTGTCCAAAAGCCATTGATACACTGTTCTGACATCCATAAGCCCTTTTGGAAAGGGATGTTCCGGGGCCAGCCCATAGTTGAAAATCAAAACTTTTGCTTCAGAAGCAATGGCGATTCGTGATGCAAGATCCTGGTGGGAATTTATGGAGCCGGCAATATATCCGCCGCCATGGATATACATGATGATTCGTTTTTCATTATAATTTAAAGGCAAAATCCATTGGGCTTCAATGGATTTGATATGAAAGGATTCAAGTTTAATGGATTTGTCCGGTTTAAAAACAAGGGCAGTTTTTTCAAGAAGGTTTCTAAATGATTTGATACCAATAGATTCAAAGGTGGGCTGTGATTTTAAATGCCTTAAAATAGCTAATAATATTATTGAATTTTTTTTGCTCATAAAAAACCTTATTGTTTATGCGTTTAAAAACAGGTATCACAGTTTGTCGTTAAACCAAATATTTTTTATGAGAAATATATGAAAACAGGGAAAAAATTATTTATAACTGATTTTGACGGAACCTTATTAAAAGATGATAAGACCATTTCTCAAGAAAATATCAGAACCCTTGAAATATTAAGAAAGAAAAAAATCCTTACTGCCATTGCAACGGGACGATCTGCATATTCTTTTGAAAAGGCTTTAAAAAATATTGGCATGACAGATGATTTTTTATCCATTGATTACGTCATATTTTCAACTGGTGCCGGCATCATGGAATTTCCAGGAGGCAGGGTGATATATCAAAAAGACTTGCCATCTTATGATATTAGAGAAATCACGGACTACCTGGACCATGAAAAATTTGACTATATGGTACACAAAGCCATACCTGATACTCAATATTTTTTATATAAATCCCATGGAAAAGATAATCCTGATTTTTATTCCAGGCTGGCCCTTTACAAAGAATATGCATTGCCGCTTAATGATGGGCATTGCCATGAAGACCCGGCCACTGAAGTTTTGGCCATTATACGGGGCAGGATAAATATGGATTCCCTGGAAATGATAAAACAGGATTTATCCGGCTTCAGTGTCATCCATGCTACATCCCCGCTTGATCATAAGTCATCCTGGATAGAGATCTTCCACAAAAATGTCTCCAAAAGCAAGGCAGCCTCCTGGCTTATTAAGAGACTTGGCTTAAGTCGCCAAAACGTTATTTCAGTGGGAAATGATTATAATGACCTGGACCTTCTGGTCTGGTCAGGAAAAGGATTTGTCGTGGAAAATGCGCCTGACTGCATGAGGCAGGTATTTAATATAGTTCCTTCCAATAACCTGTGCGGTGTGTCAGAAGCTGTGAAAAAGGCCGGTTGGATATGATGGTTGGATATGATTTGTTCAACAGGAATCATATCCTTTTTCAGCAGTCTTAAATCAGTAAGAACACTATCAAAGAGCTGAAACTAATTTTTTCATATCCCTTACGGCCTGTTCCATACCTGTCAGTATTGATCTTGCAACAATACTGTGTCCAATACTGAATTCCTTGATTTCAGAAAGTCCTTTAAAAGCCTTAATCGAATTGTAGCAAATGCCATGGCCTACGTTTACCTCAAGATTTAGCTTTGTTCCGATTTTGGCTGCATCAACGATTTTTGAAAATTCTTTTTGCTTTTGGGCAATCGTTGTTGCATCGCAAAAAGCACCTGTATGGATTTCTATCATGTCCGCATCAATTTTATGGGCAATTTGTATCTGGTCAAGAGCCGGGTCAATAAAAATACAGACATCAATTCCAGCATTTTTTAAAGTTGAGACGGTTTCCCGGATATGGTTTTTATGGGTGATCAGGTCCAGTCCACCTTCTGTGCTTATCTCTTCTTTTGTCTCAGGGACAAGGGTTACAATGTCAGGCTTGATATCCAATGCAATCCCTAACATTTCACTGGAAGCAGCCATTTCCAGGATGAGTTTGGTTTGTACGATTTTTCTTAAGAGCCTGACATCTCTTTCGTTAATATGGCGGCGGTCTCCCCTTAAATGAACGACGATTCCGTCTGCCCCTGCTGTCTCGGCAGCAATGGCCGCTGCAACTGGTTCGGGATAGGTGACTCCCCGGGCTTGCCTTAAAGTTGCCACATGATCTACATTTACAGAAAGTTGAGCCATTTGATTATTACCTCCATCTTTTAAAATATATTCAAATCTTTATTAGGTTCCAGTTTTCTTAATAACTCAAGGCCTTTTGTTTCCATTTTTATGGCATCAGACCCACTTGTTTCATGATCAAACCCCATCAAATGCAGGATGCCATGGATTAGAAGCTGGGACATCCTTTCCAAAAAGGTGATGTTTGCATCATCTGCCTCTTTTTGAGCAGTTTCACAAGAAATGACAACATCTCCCAGAAGACCAGGTGTTATATCTGTAAACTGACCTTCCTGCATTGGGAATGCCAGAACATTTGTAGGCTTGTCAATTCCCCTGTATGTCTTGTTGAGCTGTTGAATTTGATTATTGTCCGTCATTACCAGGGATATTTCATGGGCATCACAACCCAAGGCGTTTAAGATCTGTTTTGTCTTTTGCCGGATGGTTGCCGTTGATATTTTCTTTTTTTGCTGATTGTCGATCAGTATCTTTAGATGTTCCATTTTTTTCTTTTTTCTTTTCCTGATTTTTCCCTGGGGATTTGTCCGGGTATTCTATCCGGCTGTGATAAATACTGGTTAAAATATTATTGAAACTTTTTGCAATCTGGTGGAGGTCTTTTAAGGTCAGTTCACATTCCTCCAATTGCCCGTCTGCAAAAATATCATTAATCAATTCTTTCACACGGCCCTGGATTCTTGCAGGAGTGGGCCTTTCCAGCGCACGAACAGCTGCTTCGACAACATCTGCCAGCATAACAATACCGGCTTCCCTGGTTTGAGGTTTGGGGCCTGGATATCTGAAATTCTCTTCTTTTACTGTGTCATTGCCGCTGTTTAAACATTTTTGATAAAAATACTTAATCAGAGATGTGCCGTGATGTTGAACAATTCCTTCAATAATTTCATTTCCCAGTTTATACTCTTTTGCAAGGGCAACGCCCTTTTTTACATGGCCTATTAAAACAAGAGCTGACATGGAAGGAGATAGTTTGTCATGCCTGTTTTTCCCATCTGCCTGATTTTCAATAAAATATAATTTTTTATCCAGTTTTCCAATGTCATGGTAATATCCCATTACTTTTGCCTTAAGGCTGCTGACATCTATTGCAGATGCGGCCGCTTCCGCCAAAGTGGCAACAATGACACTATGATTATACGTTCCAGGGGCCTCAATCATCAGTTTTTTAATCAGGGGCTGATCAAGATTTGAAAGTTCAAGAAGTTTTGAGTCTGTTGTATAGTCAAAGAGAATTTCAATCAGCGGGGCAAATCCAATGGTCAGGGTAGCTGCAAAAAGACCGCCACAAAAAGCCATGGCCACTTCTTTTGCCATAATAATCACATCGGGCTGGGCAAGGGAATAGAATCCAATGGAAAGGGCCAGGACCCCATTGAAGATCGCAAGCTTGAAACCGGCAATGATAAAGTTTTTTCTTGCCTGCCGCGCGTTGATCCAATAGGCAGCCGTAATACTCGATAAAAAGAAAAAAATAAAAGCTTCAAAACTGCCTGAAAATACAAGGCTTGTCAGTATGGAGAGAATAATGGTGAAAAAAACTGCAATATCAAACCCTAAAAACAGACAGGTCAGCATGGCAGCGGCAGGGATGGGAATGATCATGAAAAACGACAGAGAGGAAATATCCCATGTGGCATCTGGATTTGCCGACTGAACAATATAGGTTGAAAGTTTGGCAAAGGTCAGATAAAGGACAAGCCCCAATGCCAGAAAAAAAATGTGTTTATTGTGGGCAGTTCGTAATTTTTTGTGATCCTTTAAAAACAAAAGGTAAACAACCAGGATGGTGAAAAAAGTGATAAGGGCAATCCCCGTGCTGGAAATAAAAATATTCTTTTCTTTTACCTGTTCCTGGAGGGCCAGAAGTTTTACCAATTGTACATTATCTACCCGTTCGCCTTCTCTTAAAATCATTTCACCGGTTTTGATCTGATATAAAATGGGTTTTATCTGGGCTTCAGTTTCCTTAATTCTTTTTTCAGTCTCATTTTTATTTAAAGCGATATTGGGTTGCAGTAATCTCTGGCACAGATCAACGATTAGGTTGGAAAGATTATAATTGATATCTTTTAACAAAGGTTGACCTTCGATACGCACCATGGTTTTTGCCTGATCAGGACCATAAAAGATTTTTAAAGTATTGACTATTCTCTCTTCTTTGGAACCAATGGTTTGAAGAATAATTCCCTTGTTCGATTCCTTTAGTAAAATCTCTTTATTTGCCACAATTCCATTGGTAAGGATTTTTTCAATAATGGTTTTAATTTTTTGCACAGTGCCAGATGAGAATTGATCCTTGTATAAAATAAAATAAGCTCCCTTGCTTATTTCAATTCCCAGTTTTTCTTCAAATTCAGGTTTGGTCTCCAATACAATGTCAAATGTTGGCTCTGGTTCAGGGTTTTGCTCATTTGTTTTTTTAAACAAGTCCTGGGGGATTTTCATGGCAGCATCAATGCTGGAAGATATTTTTTCTATGAGGTTGGCATCAAAATCATAAATATTTTTAACAGATTCTTTGACCTCATCCTTTTTAAGATTAGTAGCTTCTTTATCTTCTACAAAGAAATTTTTCGGTGCTTTGATATCCCTTTGAACCACATCCCCGAGATTGTAAGAATAGGATGTTTGAGTCTGTCTGGGATGGTGGGTAATGGTAAACAGGACGGTGATAACAATCAGCATCAGCCACAACACATAAGGGGTCGTCTGAAGGAATTCTTTGGCCTGTTTTATGTTATTTTCGTTTTTTTTCATAAGCAGCTATAATTTTTGATACAAGTTGATGGCGGACAACATCATCCTTTGAAAAATATATAAATTCAATTCCTTTTATGTTGGTTAAGATGTTTTTGGCTTCAATCAGACCGGATTTTTTCCCCGTTGGCAGGTCTATTTGCGTAATATCCCCCGTGACAATTGCTTTTGAACCATAGCCGATGCGTGTTAAAAACATTTTCATTTGCGCTGATGTTGTATTCTGTGCTTCATCCAGGATGATAAAAGCATTGTTTAATGTTCTGCCCCGCATAAAGGCAAGAGGTGCAATTTCAATGGTATCCTGTTCAATGAGTGTTCTGGCTTTTTCAAAGTCCATCATATCATAAAGCGCATCATATAAAGGCCGCAAGTATGGGTTGATTTTCTGGGCCAGGTCTCCGGGTAAAAATCCCAAAGCTTCTCCTGCTTCAACGGCAGGTCTTGTCAATATAATTTTTTTTACGTCCCCTTTTGAGAATGCAGCCATTGCCATTGCCATGGCAAGATAGGTTTTTCCTGTCCCGGCAGGGCCAATGGAAATAAGAAGGTCATTCTTTTGGATTGCCTGGACATATTTTTGCTGGGAAGGATTCCGGGGGGTGATGGGTTTATTTTTTATGGTTTTAAATATAGTGGTTGAAAAGATATCTTTTAAATGAGAGTCGTTGTTGTTTTTTATGGTATTGATTGCTGCATCCATATCAGCTTCCCCAAAGGAAAAATTATTTTCTAAAAGAAGATAAAGCTGGCTGATCAGTTTTTCAGCAAGATCTACATCCTGAGAATTGCCGTTAATCAATAATGAATTGCCCCGAGTGTCAATCTCAACTTTAAACGCCTCACAAATTTTGACCAGGTTGTGGTTGTGATGGCCAAAAAGCTCCCGGGCAAGAGTCAGGTTTTGAAACGTCAAATTTTTCATGGCCTACAGAGTGCATTTTATTTGTTTAAAGGTCAATAAAAAACTTGACTAAAAAACGTGTTAGTTGGTATTGAAGGCCACGGTTAATCAAAGCTAAAAGGGGGAATATGAATGCTTTTGACATCGCTATAATTGTTATTATATCCTTTTGTTTGATACGGGGTATATTTAACGGGTTAGTAGGGGAGGTATCCGGAATCATCGGAGTTTTTACAGGGTTTTACTGTGCCTATACATACTATCCACTTATAGCGGTCTATGCTGAAAAATTTATTAAAACTTCTGATACCAGAAATCTTATTTCTTTTTTTATTTTATTTTGTTCTATTTTAATCATTGTTAATCTTATTTCCCTATTGATTCGTAAAGTTTTAAAATTTGTTTTTTTAGGCTGGGTTGACAGGGGCCTTGGTCTTTTTTTGGGTGCGGGCAAAGGTATATTGGTGGGTTCAGTACTTTTTATTATGATCACAACGTTTTTGCCAAAGGGCGCAGGCATTTTAGAGGGTTCAAAATTTTCTCCCTATGTTGCACAAGTATCCAAAGCCATGACAGTTTTTGTTTCTAAAAATACCAGAAAAGAGTTTCTAAAACATCTGGAAGGAATTCAAAAAACTTGGAAACTTTAGAGAAGCTGTTTGCCATTGTCCGAACATTAAGAAGTGAAAACGGGTGTGCCTGGGATAGAAAGCAGACACCTGAAACCATGTGGAAATGCCTTGCAGAAGAAGCGTATGAACTGGAAGAGGCCATCGCCAAACAAGACATGCAACATGTTTGCGAGGAGTTAGGAGATGTTTTGTTCCAGCTGGTTTTTATTTTGGAGATTTTCCAGGAAAGACAAGCCTTTACACTTTCAGATGTTGTTGAGCAGGTGGCAAAAAAAATGATTCGTCGTCATCCCCATGTATATGCCGATGCCAAGGTTTCAACAGACCAGGAGCTATTCCTTCAGTGGGAGGCCATTAAAGTTCTGGAAAACAAGGGGAATGGGCAGAAAAGAACATCTGCGCTGGATTCTGTTCCCAAAGGTATGCCATCTTTAATTCGGGCATTAAAAGTTTCAAAATGTGCAGTAAAAGAAGGTTTTGACTGGGATGATATCCATGGAATACTGGATACAGTCAAAGAAGAAATTAAGGAATTTGAGGCTGCCCTAAAAAGCGGAGATCAAAATGAGACAGCCATGGAATTCGGAGATATTTTGTTTACCCTTGTTAATGTAGCAAGGGTTGCCCAGTTTCACCCGGAAACAGCTTTGTCCAGTTCTACTGCCAAATTTGAAGGCAGATTCAGGCTGATGGAAAAAGAATTAAAGGAAAATAAGGTCAGGCTCAAAGACCTTTCAAAACATCAGATAGACCTGCTTTGGACCCGGGCAAAGCAGGTCTATGAAAGAAAATTTCCCTTCTGAAATTTAAGGTTGTCTATCCAATGTTTCAGTATTTATTTTTGAGTGGGCCCTAAGATCAATTGTCTGAGACTTGTCGGGTCAATTCTATCATTCGGTTAACAATAAATTTTGAATCTTCCACGGGCAAGGTATGGTTTGTTCTTTGATTGTTTTCATCAATTACAGTATAGGTAAATTGATTTTTATTTTTTGAAAAGTTTATTTTTTCCCCAGGATTTTTTTCACTGGGTTTTTCCGTAATAATTCTATTCAAAATACTTGAAATAACTTTATCAGTAATGGCCTGCCGTTTTCCTTCAGAGGTGGTATGCATATGAACAATATCATTGTCAAACGGGCTGTTTGGGTTCTGTATACTACCCAGGCGCAGCTGTTTTGAATAAAGTTTCAGGATATTCTGTATTTGATACAAAGGTATTTGCATTTCATTTGAGGTCCTTAAATTTAAATTATCGTTTGAGAAAATTAAACCATTAGATTTTTTTTAATCATCAAAATTTCCTTCCAGGCCCTTATCAGTGGTTATGCTTAATGCTTTCTCCATAATTTTTTCTTTTGTCCAATCATTTTTGGATTCTATTTGTTCAGCCTTGAAACCCAGGTCATGGGATTTGTTTTTTAAGATTTCATCTATCACGAATCGGGCTGTATCTGTTGCGTTGAATACCCGAGTTAAAAGGCCGTAGACAAATTCTTCAACATCCTTTGCCATCCGGTCCCGGATTTCTCTGGGCTGGGACAACAATTTATTTTCAAAGGGAAGGTTTAGATTTTTAAAATTGCCCCCCGTTAAATTATTTGTTTTTGCGTAGGCAAGCATATCTGCCCACATTTCTTCTGAAACTCCCCTGTCTTTTTGTTTGATGAAATTACCATTGTCAAGAATGGCGTTTCCATAATCATTGACCTTAAGACCCCAGGAGATCATTTGCAGGGCAGTTGCTACATTGGCTTTGGTTGTCCTCGTCTTTGCGGCTATTTCCCGGAGTCTTTCGGAATTGTTACCCGAGGTTCCATGCTGGGCACCGGAAACATTATATTTGGAAATCGCTCCGTGGATTTTGCGGGTCAGTTCAACATTAATGCCTGTATCGCTGGCTTCAATACCATGGGTTGTGCCATTATTTAAAGCAATCCAGTTGGGAAAAATATTGTGGGCATTCAGCCCCTGGATGAGGAAAAGCGCTTCATGGTCAGTTGAAAGCCCTAATTTCCCTTTTATTTCACCTACCTCTGTTTCGAGCCCTGCCCAACCGGGAATATATGGATATAATTCAATATTTGCAAGAAGGTTCTGGTCATCGGGCATATGGGAGGCATCAATGGCAATGGAAGTAATACCCGCGTCAAACAATGATACAATTTCTGTTTTTGCAGGTTCAATATCTTCCGGCTTTTTAATGCCAAAATGATCAGCATGGATAGCAACGGGAATAGTAATGCCAAGTTCGTTCATAAAGGCATCAGTCATTCTTGCAATATTCCACAAATTTACCGCACAATAGGCGTTTGTTCCGCCCTCGGATCTTGCAATTTCAATTATAATTGCGGCATTGGCCCGTTGGGCTGCCGCAAGGGCACCCCTGATCATAAAAGAGTTTCGCCCGTTGGCGGCAATGGTCATACTGTTTTTCTTGAGCAGCATGGCATGATCTATATATTTCCCGCTCACAAGAAGGGCTTTGGAGTTGGGGAAAAGTTTTTTTATATTAGGAGGCCTGCCAAGGTCAAGTGCGGTGGTAAAGTCTGAAGAGTAGTTTAAAGGTTTCGTCATGTCGCCCTCCTAAGATTTTTTTAGAGTAATTTAAAAAGCATCAGATATTTTTTGCACGAAACAGCATTAAAATCAAGAAGTATCAAAGAATGAATATGAATTCATGAACAATCTATTGAAATAAAATAAGGGATATTATTTAAAATAGAAAATATAATTTATTTATAACTATCTGTAAGATAAGATAAAATTAATTTTATCCATAAAGCTTATAATAATGATTAACTGCTTGACATTTATAAAAATCTTTTGTTAGATAATGAATTTATTTTAAGGAAAGGTGATACAGGTTTGCAGAATAATAAATTAGATTTGCAGAAGAACAAATCGGAAAAATATAATAAAATATTAAATAGTGCAGGTGCCGTGTTTGCGGAATATGGATTTTACAAGGCAACCATTGCACAAATAGCAGCACGGGCAGGTGTGGCAGATGGCACACTATACCTTTATTTTAAAAATAAAGATGACATTCTCTACCAGTTCATCAGTTTTAAAACCGATGTTGTGTTTAAAAAAATGAATGGTGCCGTTGAAAAAGGTCAGAATGCTGAAGAAAAATTGAGGTATTTGATCCGGTGCCATCTTGAGGAATTTCAAAATGATAAAAACATGGCAATTATTTTTCAATCAGAAGTAAGGTACTTAAGGGATATTGAATCTCAAATCAAAGACATATCAAAAATGTATCTTGATCTATTGTCAGATATCATTGAACAGGGCCAGACTGAAGGTTCCATGCGCCAGGATCTTTTTGTTGGTCTTGTTAAGCGGTTTATCCTGGGAGCTGTGGAAGGTGTTATCAGTACCTGGGTGTCTGCCGCTGGCAGATATGATCTGGTTTCAATGGCAGATCCTCTGGTAGATCTTTATATGAGAGGTGTCAAAGGACAATAAATGCCATATAGTGGTTGAATGATATAAATTTGTTGAATAAGGCTTTTTGCTTGACGTGTTCTTTTATGTTTATTAAAGCTTTTTGAGTCTTCATTCATACGGTTAAGAAATATTTGGGAGGTAAAGAAGTATGACTTCAATAATTGGCCCGGCAAGTTTTAAATTTTTCGGGATATTCCCCGCAGCAATCTTGTCGTTAGTTTTGCCTGTCATCGGGATAGGGTTGTTCACATATATTATGGTCAGGCGTATTGCACCCCTTGTGAGGGCAAACCCGGATAACCGGTTTGACCAAATCGGCAAGCGCCTTACAAATCTTATCTTTGTCTGGCTGGGGCAGATACGGCAGCCAAGATACATGCTGGCAGGTGTGCTTCATATATCCATTTTTGCCGGGTTCTTAATTTTGTCCATCCGTTCTACGTCACTTGTTGTTATCGGTCTTTCAGATGGATTTGTATTACCCGGGTTTGGGGGCTTTTTAGGCAATATTTATAATTTTATAAAGGATTACGCCGCTACCATTGTTCTTATTGCCTGTGTAATTGCAGCTATCAGAAGGGGGATCTTTAAACCCGAGCGTTATGCCGTCCCGGAAAAATACGGCAAGGATCATACGGGAGAAGCTGTATTTGTATTGGGAATTATTGCAACACTGATGATTTCAGAAAGTCTTTTTGAAGCATCGGAACTTGCCTTTGAATTCCAGCATACGGGGACCGTGCATTTTTTAGCTCCTTTGTCTCTGGTCTGGATATTTAAGGCAATCCTTTCTTCCGTCCCTCAAAATATTCTTCAGGGGCTCCACATTTTTACTTATTTTGTTCATGATTTAACATTTTTCTTTTTCTTGTGTTTTTTACCTCTGGGAAAACATTTTCACGTTATTACATCTATTTTTAACGTCTTTTTCATGCGGGTTAAGAAAGGTAAAATCAAACCTGTCATGTATGGGGTTTCCGATGACAAGCTGGATGATCTTGAATCTTTTGGTGTAAAAAAACTTGAAGATTTTACCTGGAAGCATATGCTGGATTTTTATTCCTGTGCCGATTGCGGAAGGTGTTCTGATCAATGTCCTGCCAATGCAGTGGGTCGTCCCTTATCGCCCCGGTTTATTACCATTAAGGCAAGGGATTTGATGTTTAAAAATTATCCGCTTTCAGGGGAGGTCTATAAAAGCAAATTATTGGTGGAAGATATTTATACAGAAGACGAAATATGGTCCTGCACCACATGCGGTGCCTGTGAAGAAGAATGTCCCCTGGGCATTGAATATATTGACAAAATGGTTGATTTGAGACGGGGGATGGTGGACGAAGGCATGGTGCCACAGTCCCTGCAAAAACCCTTGAAAGCCCTTGAAAAAAGGGGTAACCCCTATGGAAAAATGGAAAAAAAGCGGGCAGACTGGGCAGAGGATAAAGAATTCAAAGCAAACTGGCAGATTAAAGACCTTGCCAAGGATACAGCCGACACCCTTTATTTTGTAGACAGTATTACTTCCTATGATGATAATATTCAGGATATTGCAAGGCGGACTTCCATTATTCTTAAAAAAGCAGGTATTGATTTTGGTATCCTTGGCAAACTGGAAAAGGACAGTGGGAATGAGGTCCTGCGGTTTGGAGAGGAAATGCTGTACCAGGATTTAAAAGCGCAAAATACTGAAGCCATAAAGGAAAGTGGTGTAAAGCAGATTGTGACAGCTGACCCCCATGCCTATAATGCATTGAAAAACGATTATGATAACCTCCCTCCTGTTAAGCATATCAGCCAGGTGGTTGCACAGAAAATTAAATCTGGCGAACTTGATCTTAAACCCTGCCAGAATTCTGAAAAGGTCTATGTATATCATGATCCATGCTATCTGGGGCGACACAATGGTATATATGAAGAGCCCAGGCAGGCCATGGATGCCATTGACGGGTTAACAAGAGTAGAACTTGAAAAGAGCCGTGATCGATCTTTCTGCTGCGGCGGTGGCGGGTTGATGCTTTTTTATGAACCGGAAGAAGAGACAAGAATGGGTGTTTTAAGAGTCAATATGGCTGCCGAGGCCGGAGCAACTGTCATTGTAACTGCCTGTCCTTTTTGCCTGGTTAATATCCAGGATGCTATCAAGGTGGCAGGAAAAGAAGGAGAGATAGAAGCTTTGGATTTTACAGAATTAATAGAGCAGCACTTATTTTAAAATAAATGCGTTACAGGTTTAGAAATAAAAAATTTGTGACAGATAATTGATTTAAAGGAGGCAATAATGGAGATTTTGGTATGTGTCAAGAGAGTACCAGATACTGCTGAGAATGAATTTGAACTCAATAGTGCGGGAAATGATCTTGACCGTGATGATCTGGTTTACTCAGTCAATGAATGGGATAACTATGCCGTTGAAGAAGCCATTCAGATTGTTGATAAAGTCGGCGGGAGTGTGACTGTTATCACTGTTGGTGATGATGAATCAGAAGAAGTGTTAAGGCGTGAGATGGCAATGGGTGCCAATAATGGGATTCTTCTTTCTGATGATGCCTTTGAAGGATCTGATGGCAGGGGAATCGCAAGCATCCTTAAGACAGAAATTGAAAAAGGCAGTTACGACCTGATCCTGTCTGGTGCCCAGGCAGATGAAGGTGCAGGACAGATTGGCGGAATGCTTGCTGCAATGCTGGATTACCCCTATGCATCCCTGGTGAATAAAATTGAAGTGGGAGATGGTAAAATAATAGTGGGCAGAGAGATTGAGGGTGGAAATCAGGAAATGAATGAAATACAATTTCCCTGTGTTCTTTCTATCCAGACAGGTATTAATGAGCCCCGTTATGTGGGTATCCGGGGTATCAGAAAAGTTGCCAGTGTTGACATCCCTGTTAAGGGAGCGGCTGACCTTGGTATTGATGCTGCAAGTGTCGGAGAAACCGGAGCAAAAACCAAAAGAGTCGATTATTTTGTCCCAGATACGGGTGAAGGTGCTGAGATGCTTGAAGGCTCCACTGGCGAGATCATTGAAAAGCTCATTGAAAAGCTTAAAGCAAAAGGAGGGCTATAATCATGACACAGATTTTTGCATATATCCCATTTAATAACGGTGTGGCTGAAGATGTGGCTATGGAGTATCCTTCCGCTGCTGGAAAAATTGATGAAAAAGCATCCTTAACAGCTGTTGTAACAGGGTCAGGAGCAGATCTTGATAAAGTAGCCAATGCTATGACTGCTGTTTATTCACAAGTAATAAAAATTGATCATGCTGATCTTGCATATCCCAATGCAGATATTGTCAGAAAAGCGCTGGTGAATATAATCCCTTCCGATGCTATTTTTCTTGTTGCTCATAATACTTTTGGAATGGACCTTGCCCCTGGTCTGTCTATTAAAATGGATTCGGCTTATGCAGCCGATATGGTTGATTTTGAGGGAATAGACGGAACAACCCTGAAAGGGGTTCGCCAGGAACTTGGCGGAGCTGTCAGCACCCATGTAAAAATTGATATATCTTCCGGCGCCGTTATGACGGTCAGACCCGGATCTTTTGCGCCGCTTGAAGGCGGATCAGCCGGCGGGTCAGTGGTTGATAAATCCGGTGATGCAGGCGATCTTTCCACAAAAAGAAAATTTCTTGAAATTGTTGCGGCAGAAGTGGGTGATGTAGATATTACTAAATCTGATGTGCTTGTTTCTGTCGGCCGCGGTATTGAGGATGAAGATAATATTGAGATTGCCCAGGAACTTGCTGAAGCAATGAATGCCGTTGTATCCTGCTCAAGACCGATTGTGGATGCCAAATGGCTTGAGAAATCAAGACAGGTTGGAACCTCGGGTCAGACTGTTAAGCCAAAAGTATACATGGCCATGGGTATTTCAGGTTCTTTCCAGCACCTGGGCGGCTTAAAAGGCAATCCTTTTATTGTGGCTGTAAATAAAAATCCCAAAGCACCGATTTTTCAGGTGGCAGATGTGGGTATTGTTACAGATATTCTTGAGTTTATGCCTGTGCTTACCGAAGCAATTAATGATCTTTAAGATCATTTAAAGAGATTTTTTTAAAAGGGGCCTGAAATTTTGAGTAAGGCCCTTTTTTATTTTATGGAATGATCGGAATAAGAAATGACAGATCAGAAAAATAAAACATTTAAGGTTCTTTCGCCCACAGCCATACTTGGCTATGGTTTCCCCCGGGAGTCTTTTGCCCGTGGGATGAAAGAGAAACCAGATCTAATAGCTGTTGATGGTGGGTCGGCAGATCCAGGTCCCCATTATCTTGGATCAGGAAAATCTTTCACAAACAAAGAGGGGGTTAAAAGAGATCTTGCCATCATGATAGAGGCAGGCTTGAAAGCAAGGATTCCAGTTGTGGTGGGAACTTCCGGTGGATGTGGTGCTAAACCTCATCTTAAATGGTGTGCCAGGATTGTTCGTGAGATTGCGACGGAGCACAATTTTTCGTTTAAAATGGGATTGATACCAGGGGATATTTCTCCTGGAACTGTTAAAAATGCCTTAAAAGACAATCGTATTTTTCCCCTTGATCATTCTGTCCCTCTGACAGAAGATGCTGTTGATCAATCCACCCATATCGTTGCCCAGATGGGTATTGAGCCGTTCATAAAAGCCCATGAGCAAGGATGTGAGGTTATTCTAGCCGGCAGGGCATATGATCCTTCTGCCTTTGCAGCTCTGGCCGTGATGAGAGGTTTTGATAAGGGACTTGCCCTTCACATGGGAAAAATTTTGGAATGCGCAGCTATTGCAGCAAGCCCGGGGTCAGGATCGGATTGTGCTCTGGGTATTCTTGAAGAAGACTGTTTTGTTCTTAAACCGCTGAGTTTGGAAAGAAAATTCACCAAGATTTCAGTTGCCGCTCACTCTCTTTATGAAAAAGCCGACCCCTATCATCTCCATGGACCCGGAGGAAGCTTGAATTTAGAGCATTGCAGCTTTACCGAACTTGAAGATGGGATGGTAAAAGTTAAGGGAACCCTGTTTGAACCATCTGAGAAGCCCACTGTAAAATTAGAAGGTGCATCACTGGCGGGATTTAGAACTATCTCAATTGCCGGAACAAGAGACCCTATACTCATAGATATTATTGATGACGTACTGGATAAGGTGAAAAAAAGAGTTCAATCTTTTTTCCCAGACATGGATATTGAAAATAGGCTTCATTTGAGTGTTTATGGTGCCAGAGGCGTTATGGGATCATTGGAGCCTGAAAAAACAAAGGGGCATGAGCTTGGCCTTTTGATTGAAGCTTTGGGAGACACCCAGGAGAAAGCAGATACCATCTGCAGTTTGTTCCGTTCAACTCTTCTGCATTACGGCTATGAAGGCAGAATCGCAACAGCCGGAAACCTTGCTTTCCCCTTTTCTCCTTCAGATATTTCTGCAGGAGAAGTTTACCGCTTTTCCATCTATCATCTTATGGAAATTTCAGGAGACGAGCTTTTCCCATTGATCTGTGAAAATATTATTGGAGGCAGAAATGACATTGATTGAGCTGGCCAGTGTAATACGCAGTAAAAATGCAGGGCCTTATCTGCTGACCATGGATATTTTGTTTAAAGACAAAATTTGTTTTGAAAAGTTTAGAGCAGCAGGGTTAATGTCAAAAGAAAAAGCAGCAGAGCTTTATGGGATCGATGTGGCTGATGTTCAGTCAGTTATATTCTTTGAGCCTGCTGATGCACTCAAAATAACCATTAACAGGCCGATTGTTTCCGGAGGACATGGTGATAGTGATATATATGGGGCCCAGCAGCATATACCTTTAATGAACTGGGAGTTTGAACTGGCTGAAGGATAAACGCTGCAAAATACTAAACCCTTTCAGGATCAATCTGTTATATTTGCTCAGTAAAATCTTGTAAGCGCCTAATACTTCCATAGCTGTTTGAAAAGTTCAATGTTAATTCGCAGAACTTGTGCAATTATTTAACAATAAAGGGCCTCTTAACTTGCCAAACTGGTTAGAGAATGTTTATAATCCTTTGCGATTTTAAAGTTTGGATTAACGCATTCAAAAAGGATTTAAATATAAATATGACATATTCAGTAAAATTTTTGCCTTATAATACCAGTGTTAAGGTTGATGATAATGCAAGTTTGATCCGGGCGGCCATGGAGGCTGGCATTCACATTAACGCATCCTGCGGTGGCAGCGGTGTCTGTGGTAAATGCAGGGTTTTGATTGAAAAAGGAAAGGTTGAAGGCGGGATTTCAGAACAACTTTCACAAGAAGACCAGGAAAAAGGGTATCGGTTAGCATGCCTGTCAAAAGTGACTTCTGATCTTGTGGTGAGAATTCCCGTGGAGTCTGAGATGGATACCAGTCGTTTGAACGTACATGCGGGTAGCCGGCATACGGCAAAAGTCCTGTATTCAAATATTGACGAACTCCGTCAGGACGGGTTGTTTATTCCTCCCGTGGAAAAAATCTATCTTGAACTGGACCCGGCAACGGCTGAAGATAATCAGGCAGATGTGACAAGAATTATAAACCATCTTCTCTTTAAACATGATGAACATCGTCTTACTATGAATTTGGATCTTATCAGGAAAGTTCCTGATATTATAAGGCAGGGAGATTTCAAGGTCACTGCAACCATAATGAGACCCGTAAGAAAAGATGGTAAAAATGAAATCATTAATATTGAACCATTTGACACAAGTACCCGGAATTTTGCCATTGCAGTGGATATCGGAACAACCACTGTTTACGGTCAAGCCCTTGATCTTCAGACAGGAGAGGTTCTTGCCGAGCACGGTGAATTCAACAGCCAGATCAGTTATGGCGAGGATGTCATCTCAAGGATTATTTTTGCTGAAAAGGATGACGGCCTTGAAATTCTTCATCAGAAAGTGGTCGAGATCATCAATAAAATCATTGAGAAGATAATTAAAAAAGCAAAAATCAGCAGGCATGAGGTGACCACCATTACCCTTGCCGGCAATTCCACCATGACCCAGCTGCTCTTAAAAATAAATCCCAGTTACATTCGTCTTGATCCTTATGTGCCGGCATCCATCGTGTATCCTCCATTCCATGCCTCTGATATTGGGATAGCACTTGCTGATCATACCATTGCTCTGATCTATCCCGGGGTTTCAAGCTATGTCGGCGGTGATATTATTGCAGGTATTATGGCCTCTGGCATGTACAGAAGCCAAGAACTGACATTATACATGGATATCGGAACCAATGCGGAAATTGCCATTGGTCATAAGGACTGGATGGTCTGTACAGCAGCTTCTGCCGGCCCTGCCTTTGAGGGCGGGGGCGTAAAATTCGGCATGAGGGCTACCAAAGGGGCTATTGAAGATTTTTCCATAAATCCTGTAACCTATGAGCCCATGATCATCACTGTTGGGGATAAAAAGGCAAAGGGGATCTGTGGTTCCGGCATGATTACCATTGCGGCAAAGCTTCTGGAAACAGGTGTCATTGATTCCCGGGGCAAGTTTAACCAGTCTCTTGATACCCCGAGAATCCGCAAGACAGACGATATCTGGGAATATGTTATTGTATATAAGGAAAATACCCAGATAGACAGGGATATTGCCATCACAGAACCAGATCTTGATAACCTGATCCGGGCCAAGGGTGCCATGTACAGTGCTGCTTTGACCCTGCTTGAAGAAATCGGGTTGAAGATCAATGATATTGAAAGGATCATTCTTGCCGGTGGATTCGGCAGCTACATTGATCTTGAAAGTGCTATTACCATTGGCCTTTTACCTGAAATTGATCCTGAGAAAGTCACTTATCTGGGCAATGGGTCTCTTTTGGGCTGCAAGATAAATTGTTTAACCAATGCACTTCGCAGGGATGTGGGAAAGGTTGTCAATATGATGACAAACTTTGAAATGGCTTCAACCCATTCTTATATGGATCACTATATGGGGGCATTATTTTTGCCCCATACGGAACTCAATTATTTTCCAAAGGTCAAGGCCCGTCTGGAGAAGCTGCGCAAATGATGCACAAAAAAGGGTTTGTTCGAACTATTTTAGTTGAACCCCCGAGTTTAAACAATAATACAGCAGATGCCCAGAGGCTGGAAAAATGCCTTTTAGATGAGTTAAGTGCGGATCACATCCGGATTCCGTTGCCAGTCCTCAAAAAACTACCTTTAAATTTAAGATCATGGGAGTTTAAGGCAAAGGCAGTTCTTTTTAAAGACCGGCACTCCTGGATTTTGGTGGATCTTTTGAATCCAGTGTCTGACAATCCTGTGCTTGGAACGGCCATTGATATCGGCACCACAAGAATAATGATATCCCTGATGGATCTTGAAACGGGAATTGAGATTGGCCAGAAAGGGTTTGATAACCCCCAGGCTGCTATAGGACCCGATGTCCTTGCAAGGATCCATTATTCCAATAAAAATGACGGGCTTGCAGAACTGAACAGTCTTGTCATTGATGCTGTAAATTTGAATATAGCAGATATGTGTAAAGAACATGGATACCAGAAACAAGACGTTTATATTTTTACTGGTGCTGGAAATACAGCCATGACCCATTTGTTTTTAGGAATTCAATCCATTGAAATCATAAAAGAACCTTATATCCCCTGTGTGAACATCCCTGATACCCAGCTGGCAAAGGATTTAAATCTTGATATAAATGAAAACGGTGTGGCATTTCTATTCCCCAATATCGGGTCTTATTTTGGTGGTGACCTGATTTCCGGTATTCTTTTTTCAGACCTGGATCAAAAACAAGATCCCTGCATCATGGTGGATGTGGGCACCAATGCAGAGATTGTTGTGGGAAATCGCGACTGGCTTCTTGCCTGTGCAGGTGCTGCCGGGCCTGCCCTGGAGGGTGGAGTCAGTAAAATGGGCATGACAGCAAACCCCGGGGTCATCGACAAGGTATGGATTGACCCGGATTCACAGGAGCTTGTGATTCATACCATAGACGCAAAAAAGCCTGTGGGCATCTGTGGATCAGGGATGATTGATCTTGCGGCAAGCCTTTTTTTATCAAAACGCATTGATATCAGGGGGAAATTTTCCAGACAAACCTGTGGGGAGCAATTGTTTGAAAAAGAGGGGATTAATTATTTTATTCTTGTGGATAAAAACCATTCTGCCATAGGAGAACCCATCTGTTTAAGCCAGGTGGATTTAAATTCTTTGACCAGTTCAAAGGCGGCCATGTATACCATTTTGGAGGTGATTGTAAAAAACACAGCAGGGCTTGAATTTGAAGATCTGGAAAAATTTTACGTGGCAGGGACCTTTGGATCATTTATTAATCCCGTGTCTGCCATCTCCATTGGCATCCTCCCGGATATTCCCCTGGAAACCTTTGAAGTTTTAGGTAACAGCTCTCTTGGCGGGGCAAAACAATTGCTGAAAAACCCGGATGCCTTTGAAAGAATTATGAAGATCCGGCAATCCATTACCTATATTGAACTCAATGTGAACCAGGAATTTATGAATATGTTTTCCGGGGCTAAGTTTTACCCCCACACAGACAGCTCAAGGTTCCCCTCACTGCAAAATATAATTTAAAATAAATTATTGAACAAAAATGCTTCGATATTATACATGTATATACAAGTTGGTTGTTCTATGGTAAAGCAGGATAAATATAGATAAAAGACAACCACTATAAAGGAAATAAATGGATATGAAAAAAATAGTCGAATGTGTACCCAATTTCAGTGAAGGCCGGAACAGGGAAACCATAGATGCCATAGCCGATGCCATTGCACAGACCAAAGGCTGCCGCCTTCTGGATGTTGATCCAGGAAAATCCACCAACAGAACGGTCTATACCTTTGTGGGGTCTCCTGAAGCGGTTATAGAAGGCGCCCTGAACGCAGCCAGGGTTGCCAGACAAAAAATCGACATGAGAACCCATAAGGGGGAACATCATCGCATGGGTGCCATGGATGTCTGTCCCTTTATTCCCGTGGCCAACGTGACTATGGAAGAATGCGTTGATATCTCAAAGGAGTTTGGCAGGCGGGTTGCCGAGGAGCTTGGCATTCCTGTTTACCTGTATGAAGAATCTGCCTTCCTTGAATACCGTAAAAAACTTCCCCAGATCAGGGAAGGCCAGTATGAAGGTATAAAAAACAGGATTACAACCCCTGAGTGGAAACCGGATTTCGGACCTGCAGAATTTGTTCCAGAGTGGGGGGCAAGTGTAACGGGGGCACGGTTTTTTCTGATTGCTTATAATGTAAATCTTTTATCCACACCCAACCAGGCCCACAGAATTGCATTAAATCTTCGGGAAGCCGGCCGCGGCGATGATGAACCCGGGCGGCTTAAAGAAGTTAAAGGCATGGGATGGTATGTACAAGACTATAACCTTGCCCAGGTCACGGTTAACCTGAACAATTATCATGTCACCCCTCCCCATGTGTTGTTTGAAGAAGTCAAAAAGGATGCAAAAGATCTGAATATAGCTGTTACGGGGTCTGAAATTGTCGGGGTGGTGCCTTTGGAAGCCATCCTCATGGCAGCTGATTATTATATTGAAAAAGAAAATCTCTTTGTTCTGGATGAGGACCAGAAGGTCAGACTTGCCATTGAGCGGCTGGGCCTTTCTTCCGTTGCCCCTTTTAATCCGAAAGAGAAAATTGTTGAATATATTATTGCCGAAGAAAAGAATGAGCCTTTGGCAGGCCTGACGGTCAGGGGATTTATTGAAGAAGTGGCCTCAAGAAGCTCAGCTCCTGGTGGCGGGTCTGCTTCTGCTGCCATTGCAGCCATGGGTGCGGGGCTTGGTTCCATGGCGGCAAAACTGACCCTGGGTGTTCGTAAATTTGAAGATCTGGATGCAAAAATGCGTAAGCTTGCACAGCCCCTGCATAATGCGGCAAAGGACCTGATCCCCATGATTGATGCTGATACAGATGCTTTTAATGATTATGTGGAAGCCCTGCGTCTGCCTTCTGACACAAAAGATGAAAAAAAAGAAAAGCGTGAAAGATTGCAGCAGGGTTTGAAAAAAGCCATTGATGTTCCCCTGACCACAATGAAGCTTGCCGATGCTGCCTGGGATGCCATGCTGGGGATTGCCCAATATGGGAATATCGCATCAAAATCAGACATTGAAGTGGGGGCAAAAGCCATGGAAACAGGCATCTGGGGGGCATATAAAAATGTCATGATAAATATGGCAGGCATTATAGATGAAAAATTTAAAAAAGATACCATTAAGCTTGCAGAAGATATGAAAACAAGGGCAGAACATCAGTGCAAAAAGGTGTTAAAAGTTTTGGAGGACCGCAAGTTATAATTTAAGTGATATGTTTTTTCTTTCTTGCTTTTGTCCGGCAACTTGCCTATATGATTTGGAGGATATAGAACGATTCAGGGCAAAGTAATGATGATATAAATAGAGGTTTGCGGATTTTTTAATGCAATTCATCAACGAAGAAAATATAGGTAAAATAAGTTTTATCAGTTCAATTGTTATTATTGTTCTGCTTACAACAACCATGGGTGTTGTTTTTGTCCGGAATACCTACAGCAAGTTTCACGAAGATTCTCAAAGAGTGAAAACAAATAATACGGCCATCCATGAAGATCGGCTTCGGGCAGCCGTTAATATGCAGATCCGACGTATTGATGCCCGCCGTTCTAGATTTGAAATAGACCTTAAGGATGTCGCTAAAAAAAGGGTATATGAAGCCTATGCCGTGGCCTGGAACCTGTATCAGAAAAATAAGGGAAAGGATAAAAATTCAGCGGAAATACAATCGATTATCCGTGAGGCCTTACGTCCTGTAAGGTTTAATAACGGCAATGGTTATTTTTTTATAAGCTCTGCGCAGGGGGTTGCTATCCTTTCTCCGCCAGATCCTGAAAGGGAAGGATCGAATATTAATTTGAGCCCTCACCAGTACGAAATGGATTTTTTCAGGAAAATGACCCAAATTGTGCAAGGCAAAGGTGAGGGGTTTATAAAATATCAATGGCCCAAACCAGATGTCGATAAAACAAAGCGCTTTGAAAAAATTACCTTTGTCAAATATTTTAAACCCTTTGACTGGGTGATTGGCAGTGGTGAATATCTTGACCATTTGAAAGAAAGGATTCAACACTCCATCATTGACCACCTGAATCTAATTACCCCTGACCAGGATTTTCCGGAATATATTTTTATCTATAAGCTCCATGATATGAATGGCGGAGATGAATTTGCCACCATGCTGGTGAACCCCAATCGCCTGGATCTTATAGGCAGAAAAATTTCCGATAGCTATAAAGATGCAAAAGGAAACCAGTTCCGTAAAGAAATGCTTCAGGAGATAAGGGACAAAGGGGAAGCCGTTGTTACCTATTTTTATAAAAGGCCAGGCACAAATGAGATGGTCGAAAAGCTGAGTTATTTTAAATATTATCCTGAATGGGACTGGATTGTGGCAAAAGGGACCTATCTTGACTCTCTGGACAAGCGCATTGTCCAGCTGCAGGATAAATTAAAGTATGAAATAAAAAATACCATTCAATATTTTGTGTATTTTCTTATAATTCTCAGCATCCTTTTCCTTTGCATGGGATACTTTTTTTCAAAAGGGATTCATTCCATTTTTCAGGGGTATAAAAAGGCCCAGAAGGATCAGCAGGACGAATTGGAAAGGGTGAATGCCGCCTTGAAGATCAAGGCCACCACAGACCCTTTAACAACCTTATACAACAGGGGGTATTTTAATCAGTGCCTTAAAAATGAGATGGAACGCTCAAAGCGTTATGGATCTGCACTTTCCCTTATTATTTTTGATATTGACAGGTTTAAGCAGGTAAACGATACCTTTGGGCACCTTTCCGGCGACATTATCCTAAAAGAACTTTCTTTTTTATGCCTGGCAATAATCCGGGAGTCTGATATTCTAGCCCGTTGGGGGGGGGAGGAATTCATCATTCTTGTTCCTGAAAATGACGAGGCGGCAATTGTGCCTTTTGCTGAAAAGCTTCGAAGCTTAATTGAAAAGCACTCTTTTCCAATCAAAACCCAGGTGACCTGTAGTTTC
>Ga0208648_1001051_pt1 | contig 24374 bp, 21 predicted proteins | sample AntAceMetag02UKL_FD_184772 | JGI IMG/M metagenome (GOLD analysis project Ga0208648, IMG submission 184772) | Saline lake microbial communities from Ace Lake, Antarctica - Antarctic Ace Lake Metagenome 02UKL (SPAdes) (version 2) | ecosystem: Environmental > Aquatic > Non-marine Saline and...
TCATCACCTCCTCCCACTGTGCCTGGGTCATTTTGTGCAAAATGGCATCCCGGGTGATAGCAGCATTGTTCACCATCACGTCCAGAGTCCCGAACGCCTTTATTGTATTATCAACCATTTTGCCGACGAAATCTCTGTCTGCGATATTGCCTACGGCCAGCAGGCATGTGCCATTCATTTCATCCACCTTTGATTTTACCGCCTTTAGAGCCTTCTCATCAACATCGCACAGGGTGACCTTGGCACCCTCTTCAATAAACCGATATATGATGGCTTCTCCTATTCCCCGTCCAGAGCCTGTCACAATGGCTACTTTGTTGCTAAGTCTCACAATCATCCTCCCGTATTTTAACGAAGTTAAACGCCTGTTCTTGCTAACACCTCAAACTCTCCGGAAACCTTTGTCTTCCCGTTCTGGTCTTCAGCCAGTGTGTCGCAGATAACAAAAAGCTCCTCATCTGATTCTTTTTTTTCCTTTACAACAGCCTTCACAGTAATCACATCCCCAGGATAAGTCATGCCCATAAACCGGACCTTGAATCGTTTCAGATCACGCGTTTTTACCCACCCCGAGATGGCCTGTCCCATGAATCCCATGATAAGAATCCCCTGTGCTATTACGCCTGTCAGGCCGCCCTTTTGAGCCACACTGTCATCGGTATGTAGGGGGTTGAAATCGCCCGATGCCCCCGCATAACGAACAAGCTGCACCTTGGTAATGGGATCCTTTGTAAGCGACGGCAGCGAGTCGCCCACTTCCAATCCATTGAAATCAACATAATGCAGCATTTTTATATCACCCCGCTTCTCTGATCATTGTGTCTCGATTATCAACGACTTGGCTCTCATAACCTCTTTTCCCTCCTGGTTGAAAAAAAGGGTACGGAGCGTGATCAAATCCATTGGACCGGTTTTCGTTTTCTTTTCAACAATTGACTCAAAATGCATATCGCATGTCAGCCGGTCTCCAGCATAGATTTCATCGAGATATTCGTATTCCTCTTCTCCGTGGAGTACATTTTTCAAGGATACACCGAGTGCTTCAAAGGCCTTGAGATAGGCCCCGGTAAATTCCTGTAAAGCCAAGGTTATGAAGGTAGGGGGACAAGGAATATCAAGATATCCCTCAGCCAAAGCAGCTTCCTTCGTCAGAAAAACGGGTTTTTTTTCGCCGATGGCCTCAGCAAACTCTTTAATCTTTACCCTTTCCACCACAAAGACGTAAGGCGGCAGGCCTAACCCCACCTTTGAAACGTCAGCCATGAACTTGTCCTCTCTAATCCTTCTTCTATTAATTACGCGATAATGAAAGGCCCACCCAGGTTGCTAAAGGCTTCCTTTCCGGGGTTTCAGGCAGATATCCACTACACTTTCAGTAAGATGGCCTCGCCTTGTCCCAGGCCGCCGCAGATGGCTGCAACACCGGTTCCTCCTCCCCTACGCAGTAACTCGTACATCAGGGTCATTGTTATTCGGGCGCCGCTCGCCCCCACCGGGTGCCCGATAGCAATGGCTCCCCCATTGACGTTTGTCTTATCCTGGAGATCTTTCCACTTATCGAGGTCCATCCCTGCCAAGATCTTCAACGACACTAACGTTACGGCAGCAAAGGCTTCATTAATTTCAATAAGATCTATATGATCTATAGTCTTCCCGCACTTGGTCAGGAGCTTTTCTATTGCTGTCGCCGGCAAGGTGGGCATATATTTCGGTTCACCCCCGGCCCATTCCATTGCCTCAATGGTTGCCAGAGGTTTCAGGCCTTTGGCAAGGGCCTTTTCCCTACTCATTATGACGATGGCGGCGCCACCGGAGTTCATGCCGGGGGCGTTCCCAGCGGTCACGGTAGGGCTTCCATAAATCGGTTTCAGCTTGGCCAGCCGTTCCATGGACGTTTCTCGGGGCGGTTCGTCTTTGTCGAGCAAGATTGGATTGCCCTTGCTCTGGGGGATCTCAAAGGACATGATTTCTTCACCTACCTTGAATTTTTCATCTTTGTACGCCTGGGCCCATCGCTCCTGGCTTCGAAGTCCCCATCTGTCCTGATCCTTTCTTGTTACATCATATTCAAGCGCCACTTCCCCTGAATCCAGCGCAACGGCGTTGAACCCTTTCTTTTCGTAACCCAGTTCAAAAAGAACATCCACCTGCTGAATATGTCCCAGCCTTTGCCCCCATCTTGAGTGCTTGGCCTCAATCAGGTGGCATGCATTGGCCATGTTTTCAGCTCCGCACGCAACTATGATATCTGCCTCTCCTGAACGGATGGCTCGATGCCCCAGGTGGATCGCCGTCATTGAAGAACAGCACGCCCTGTCCAAGGTCAGGGAAATGTTCTCCGCCGGGAGCCCGGCGAGAAGGGTAACCTGCCTTGCGGGCACATTCAGATAAGGTGCATATTCAGCGGGAATACATGTTCCATAATAAAGTTCATCGATCTCAGAAGGTTCAAGCCCGGTGCGATCTATCACCTCCTTGACTACCATTACGCCGTAATCGATACTCGGAATATTGCTAGTGACTCCTCCAAAACGCCCAAAGGGGGTCCTAACTGCATCGACGATCACCACATCTCTGCCATCATCCATTTACATATCTCCCTAATTAGTTTAAACATATTTTTTGTTCAGACCCTATTCCACCTGTTCCAGCCAAAGCCACGGCTCTTTCCGCCATGTCTTATCAGACTTCGTTTTCAAAGTTTCATCCCTAAAGAACAAAATTCCTCTTCACCAGGATGGATCCATCCACAGATTTCACATTGGGGCAACCGGTGAGGGTCATGGCCCTCTGCAGTTGGGCAGTCATCTCGTTGATCATATCCCGAACGCCAATGTGTCCGTCGGCAATGTGGGCCAGCAGAATTGCCTGACCGACCAATACCCCGTCCGCCCCCATGGCCAGGGCCTTTAGGACATCGCTGCCCCTCATAAAACCACCATCCGCAAAAATGACCATCTCCCTGCCCACAACCTCACGCACGAGCGGCAAAACCTCCAAGGCGTGCGCGCAAAAGTCCAGGACCATTGCGCGGTGATTGGAAACCACGATGGCATCAGCTCCGATCTTCAAGGCCTTGTGCGCGTCATCCTCATGGAGCACACCCTTAACGATGAAGGGGAGTTCGGTTTCTTGACGAAGTTCTGCTAACTCCTCAGAGGTTAAAGGGGCCATTTCGGCATCAAAAAAGGTTTTATGACCTCCCTTTCCCCCTTTAACAAAATCGATGTCTGTCCCGACGGCTACGGCACCCAAAGCCTCGGCCTCTTTCATCTCCGCAACCATTTTCTTTCTATCTTTAAATGGTTTGGAGATGCGATAAGTAGGAACGCCTACGTCCATGACCCCGGCAAAGTCCTTGGAGCCTGTTATCCCCACACCCATCATGGAACCCGCTTCTTTCATTCCCATTGCCCAAGAGGTGAGGGGGTTTTTTATCCCTCCTGCCCTCGGGTTGGACAAGGCACCCGCCAGAATAGGTGTGGACAGTTCACGACCAAAAAGATGGGTGTGCGTATCCGCCGGCCTGGCATCAATGGTTCGAAGCTTAAGGGCAATGGTTTTAAAAAATTCATTATTGGTTACCCTGCTGTATCCGGTTTCTGTTCCATAAAAAGTCAATGCGTCAAAAATGCCCTTTTCTTTCATCTCTTTTTCGGCTGCTTCAAGCAATTCATCATATTTCACGGTTCAGACCTCCTCAATTTATAAATGCAATCAGAGTCCACCCAGGCCATTGGGCAAACCGCTTGGCATCTCCGAAATGGATGCCCACCCGCCCTCGCCGAGGCACCCGGCTATTACATGATTTTTACCTCGCGCGTGATGATAAAGGGTAAAGGTTCCGTAAGAAAATTTCTCTCGTCGGCGCGGGTAGCCGTGTACTCGGGCGCGGTGGCCGAGAGGCGCATGGCAGCCGTGTCGGCAAACCAGGTCTCAGCAACCCCATCGTAAGCAGGGAATGCCTCTTTCTCATACTCATCCATCAGCGTATGGGACTGCACATAACGCTGAATCACCTCGATCTTTGCCGCCAGAGGCCCATGAAAATCGCGCCAGTAGGAATGAAATTCAACGATGGGCATTCCCTGTTTGCGCGTTACCAGTTCGATGTTTTTTACCATCCCTTCTCGAATGGTACCCGGTTTGATCTCGATCTCTTCGGTTACGATGTGCCTCACCCGATTCGTGTCCACAAAACTTGCCAAATCCGCCATGGCAACCCTACCGGCCGGTGTCTCTGTAGCCGAGGCGAAATCGGCCGTTGAATCGAATGAGATCTCTTCCACACCATCTAAGACCGGAGGTGAGGGCCGGCTGTAGCCCGACAACAGTGTGTGACATTGCACGCAGCGTTGTAGCCCGGGAATCTGTCGGACCAGATCCGCATGTGTTGTGCGCCAGTACTCTTGAAAGTCTTCTACCGAGAGATCCGACCTTCTATTGAATAAATAAATTGCCTTGATCATGATGGTACTCTCCCTTCTTAATGGATCCTCCCTTTGACTTAGTCGCTGCACGGCCGCGATTTGTAACACCTTCAACAGCCTGCATACTCAGATCTCACGAGCCGTCTTTGCCCCTTCATAAATGGCGCACAAGGCACCCCTCGCTTCTAAGGCATCTCCGATGGTGCGGATTTTGTAAGACCCGGAATCCGGGCTGCCGGCCAAGTTCGTCTGCGCCCCGTACCCTGCCGCAATGATGACGTTATCTATAGGTCCTACAATTTCTTCAAGCTCTTCCTTCTCAATGGTAACTTCATTTCTGGAGATTTTTTTCACCTTAGAGGATATCTTGATCTCAACCTTTTGATCTCGAAGCCTTTCACGGAGAAAGCGTGCGGAAGGGGCATCAGTGTGAGGGATAATGTCTGGAAGAATTTCCGTCAAAATCACCTTTTTTCCTCTGGCGGAGAGAAAATCCGCTACCTCGCATCCTACCATGCCCCCGCCTATGACCAAGACGCTGTTGCCCACGTTCTCTTTTTCAAGGAGCACATCTTGGGCAAGCATCACATTATTTGATTCGGCTCCTTGAATGGGAGGGATCAAAGGCAAAGCCCCTGTGGCTATGATAAGGTCGTCGAACTTCAATTTCTCCAGCTCTTCCGGCGTTGCCTCCTTTTCCGTTTCCACACGAACGCCCAGCCTTCTTATTTCAAGCTCCAGATAACGAACGCCCTTAAGGATTTCGGTTTTCTTTGGAGGGACTGAAGCCAGACGAAAGTTTCCTCCTAATTGAGAGGATTTTTCAAGAATGGTGACTTCATGACCCCTGAGGGAGGCGACCCGGGCGAATTCCATTCCGGCAGGTCCACCCCCTACAACAAGGACTCTCTTGAATTTCTTCACAGGATGAATCTCAAATTCCTTTTCTCGACCGGTTTCCGGATTCATCAGGCAGCAACGATCGATTTGTCTACGGCACCCCTGATTGCAGGCAATACAGGGCCGGATCTCATCGAAGCGTCCTTCCAATGCCTTAAGGGGAAGCTGCGGATCCGCCCACAAAGCCCTTCCCATAGAGATCAGATCGGCCTTCCCCTCTTTAATGAGGGAATCGGCTATGTGAGGATCATTTATCCTGCCTGCAATGATGATGGGTACCGATACGTTCTTTCTGACGGCTTCGGCCAGTGGGGCCAGAAAACCTGGCTCCACGTCCATTGGGGGAATGGTCATGTGGATGGATTCAGCCACCCCGCAGGAGATATGGAGATAGGAAATGCCGTCGCCGGATAGTTGAACTGCAATCCCCATGGTATCCTCTATGTGGAGCCCCCCCTTTACATAGTCCTCACCATTCAAGCGACATCCAATAATAAAATCAGAGGGAACATCTCTCTTTATACGTTTCAGGATTCCCTTTAAGAACTTGACCCTTGCAATGAGGTCCCCTCCGTATTCATCCGAGCGAAGGTTGGTTCGGGGAGATAAAAACTGGTGAACGAGGTAACCATGTGCCCCGTGAATCTCGACCCCATCGAAACCGGCTTCACAGGCCCTCATAGCTGCCTCTGCAAATTTCCTTTCAATAGTCTTGATCTCTTCAATGGAAAGCGCCAGCGGGGTTTCTCCAAAAGGGGCACATGGAATGGAAGAGGGTGCATAAGGCTGATTGCCGGTTATTTCAGAAGATGTCTGTCTCCCCGCATGGGCCAACTGAAGGAGTATCTTGGTGCCGGTGGAACGGGCCATTTTTATAAATTCAGTGAGTGGAAGAACAAAAGAGTCGTCGTGCAGGCACAACCAATTGGGAGAACCTTTCCCCTCGGTTGACACGGATGCAGCCTCTACAATGATAAGTCCCGCACCCCCTTGGACGCGTGCGGCATAGTAGGCGATCTGCCTGTCAGTCATGAACCCGTCAGGCGAGGCATAATTCGTTACCATCGGGGGCATGACAAAACGGTTCTTCAAATGAAGATTACCTCTTTCTAAGGGCTGATTCATAAATCTCAAAGGTTGCACCTGTCATCCCTCCTTAGAAACGGCCTTAACAGGGGATTTTTCCCATCCGAACGCCGTTCGGGGCCGCGACCTGGCCGGGCGGTGAGATTGCATTTTTCAATTCTGCATAAGAGTCCTCTAAGTTGGGTGGATGACACAGCGGGATCATGCGCCATCTGGTCGGTAAGAAGGTTGTCATTCACCGTCTTCCACCCGTCATCGAAACCGTACCAAAATCCATGGTAGACATGAATCACACCAGGATGAAGGCCCTCAAATGGTCTGACCCTTGCTGAAGGGCGATGGTTCCCTTGCCTTGTTGGACTACATTGTCGGACTTGGATCGATCCTTATTTGCAAATGCAGGCCCGGCAGAATCCCATTGCCAGCGCTAGATTCGCATCCCGACCAAAAACCCTGACTGAACAGCTTCCATAACTTTCCCAACTTTGGCAGCATCACCTATAGTGACTACCTTATATGCCTTCCCGGCAAGTTCTGCCGCAAAATCATTATTAGGTTTGCTCCCCACGGCCAGAAGAACGGTATCAGCGCTAATTTTTTCACTGTTATCGTTTTTGACGATCATTGCTCCATCGTCAACTATCTCCGTAACCTCCGTGTTCACAAGTATTTTTACCTTTGCGTTTTCCAGGTCCTTTAACAAATACATTCTGGTGGTAGGCGGCTCGTCGACTGCAATATCGGGCAGCATTTCAACCAGGGTTACCGCCTTGCCGTGGTTTGCCAAATGATTGGCAGTCTCAGCGCCCACCAGGCCTCCTCCGATGATAAGCACATTGGGGCCAACCACGACCTTTCCAGCAAGAACACTGTAAGCATTCTCAACGCACAACTTGTCAATACCCGGTATCTTAGGCACCATCGGCGTGCCGCCAGTTGCAAGAATGACCACATCCGGATGATGGAAGTCGATTAATTTGGATGTAACTTCGGTAGTCAAAAAAACACTGACTTTCAACTTTTCCAAGCAATTTTTTTGCCGGTTAATATAGCTACTGATTTCACCCTTGCTGGGCGGCACACTGGCCAGGTAGAATAGACCTCCCAATCTCTCTGTCTTTTCATACAATTGAACATCATGGCCTGCTCTTGCCGCGGTGGTAGCCGCTTCCATCCCCGCAGGACCGCCTCCGACTACCAGAACCCTTTTCTTTACGGCTGCCGGCTTTAAGATCCATTCAGACTCCTTCGCCAGTGTCGGATTCAGAACACATTTAACATGTTCATCTTTGAACAATGAACCTATGCACCCCTCATTACAGGCTATGCATGGTACGATGTCGTCAAAGTCGCCGGCTGACGCCTTATTGGGTAATTCTGGATCAGCCAAGGAAGCCCTAGCCATACCAACAAAATCGGTTTTGCCTGAGGCAACAATAGCATTGGCAACGAATGGATCATTGATTCTACCTGCAACAATAACAGGGATGTTTATCACCTTTTTTACTTCCGCGGCGTGATCGGCAAGCCACCCATGACACACTTGCGCAGGGGGTACAACCCTATCTATGCTTGCGTAAACACCCGCATTAAGACTCAAGACATCGACCCCTGCCTCTTCCAATATGATGGCTATTGCCTTTGTATCCTCAATAGTTCTGCCGCCGGGTACGAATTCCTCGGTAGAAAGCCTAAAACTCATTCCAAAATCCCTGCCGACTTTCTCTCGAATATTGGTTATGATCTCCAACGAAAAGCGCATTCTATTCAAGAGATGACCGCCATATTTGTCGGTTCTTTTATTGGAGTAGGGAGACATGAATTGCGCAACAAGGTACCCATGGGCGCCGTGGATTTCAATCCCGTCGAACCCCGCTTTTTTTGCCCTAAAGGCGGCATCGCCGAATTTTTCTACCAATATCTGGATCTCATCTATGCTAAGTTCATGCGGCATCTCCAGATCCTTGGGGCAAGGAATCGGGGAAGGCGCCACAGGCTGAAATCCGGTAATATCACTTTTTGTCTGCCTCCCAGCATGATATATTTGTGCAAATATTTTACAGTTGTATTGATGAACCCTTTTCGTTAACTCCGAATGACCTGCAATCTGTCCATCATCCCACAGTCCTGCGATACAGCGAAAGGCCTTTCCTGCCGGATCGATCGCATAATCTTCTGTAAAGATTAGTCCCCATCCTCCTTTTGCTTTGGCCTCATGGTAGGCTATATATTGTTCCGTAGCGGTGCCATCCTGATTGCAGCAATAGGTTACCATCGGAGTTACAACCAGCCTATTGGCAATTTCGATATTTCCAATTTTCATAGGGCTAAACAAATTCTTTAACACGCTATCTTTCTCTCCAATTATCTACACATTTAGCGCCATGTTAGCTCTTCTAGTAATTCTATTTTCCGCTTCTCTGCACTCCAATGATAGCTGGCAAATACGCCCAGATATCATTTTCCCTTACATAACTGCAGAGATAACGGATTTCCCTGCTTATTTCATCATTTCTGGCAAAAACGTACTAAAAAACGGAAAAATGATAAACAGAACCAAACAAAAGGCCATCATCAATACAAAGGGCAAAATCCCTATAAAAAGGTCCTCCAAACTGACATCGTGTTCAGCCACCCCTTTTACCGCATAAATATTTAAACCCACAGGCGGGGTAATGAGGCCGATTTCGATAGCCACAATCGTCACCATCGCGAAGTGAATCGGGTCTATCCCGAGTGCCATCGCTGCCGGGTGAAGGATAGGAATGGTGATGCTGAGCATGGAAATGGAATCAAAGAAACACCCCATGGCAATATAACCCAAGGCCACAACGGCCAAGAAACCCACACTCGATAGATTTAAATGGGTTACTGCCTCTAAGAGCCTGGGGGCCACTGTGGAGAGAACAAGAAAGCGAGAAAAAATGCCTGCCCCTATAAGTATAAGAAAAATCATAGCCGACGTGGCAGCCGTTCCGTAGATGGCCACCTTCATTCCCTTCGCGCGATCTCTGGTGGAGGAAAGATAGATAATTAAAAGTACAATGCAGGCCACGGCACCTGCCTCAGATGGACTAAAAACCCCTGAAAATATGCCGCCAAAAATAATGACTACCGTTAAGACCACACCCCAAATAAGCTTAAGAGAGGCGAGCCGCTCGCGCCATGTGGGTTTGTATTCTATTTTGCTCGCAAGGGTCGGTCTAAAATAGACCATCAACATAATTCCTAAGCAAAAAATGATAAAAAGCATAATGCCGGGACTGATGCCTCCGATCAAAAGCCTGCCAATGGAATCGTGAGTAAGAATACCATAAATAACGATAAGGACACTGGGCGGTATCAACATGCCGATGACTCCGCCTGAGGAACAGATCCCGTAAGCAAATCGTTTTTCATATCCCATTCGTCTCATTTCCGGCGCACTCAACTGAGCAAACACAGCGGCGGTTACCAGAGAAGAACCACACATAGTGCCAAACATTGTGCAGGCACCCACGGTCGCAACCCCAAGGCCGCCGTTTAGACGGTTGGTCCACAGGCGCAAGCATTCATAGGCACCGGAGCTGAGACCTCCCTCTTGAGCCAAAATGCCCATAAGTACATAGAGCGGCACAATCACCAGCGCATAGTTGCTGACACGTTCAAATGTGAGGGTTGCCGATGTGTATATGGAAGCATCCGGCCCTATTAAGAACATCATGCCTGCCAAACCCACTATCCCTAAGCTAACGGCGACGTGCACGCCCAGGGCGAGCAGAATCACCAAAACAATTACCCCGACAATTCCAATAATGAAAGGATCCATATTTGTTCAGTCCTTAAAATAGACGTTTACGGCTTCGAGGAAGTGTTGTATGGCGATTAGAAAAACGCCAACCGGTAAGGCCAGCTTGCCAAGCCACCAGGGCAGTGTCAAAAGCGCGGCGAACATCGGTTCCCTTACCTCCCAAGATGACCAGAAATGCAACCATGTCCCATAGGTAAGGACGCAAAAAAACAAAAAAGCAAGCAGATTCGCCACAAGGTCAAGACACGACTGACCCCTACTGGGAAATCGGCTGTATAAAAGAGTAACCCGAACATGGGCCCCCTTTATCAATGCAAAGGCAAGGGCCAAGCAAACAACCCAAGGCATTGTTAAAACGATGAGTTCAACGGCTCCTGGAATGGGTTTGTTGAACAGATGGCTGGATACCACATCAACGCACGTCAGAATCGCCACCAGATAAAGTAACAATCCACACATAAGGGCAAAGGTAAAATTTAAACCCCTGCTCACGAGTGCGATTAAACGATAAATCTCCTTTAAATATTTAATCATGACAATCCAGTTCCATTAAAATCAATTCATCTTGTATAACAATAATTTTAAATACGGAAAGCTAAGAAATCATCCTTTCAATGTCCCTACATTCTTCGGGTGGCTTCCCTCTGCTCAGTCCCGCAAAGGGCTTTATTTTCCATAATTGTCCCCCCATAAAAGCCGGGCTCGGCGAAGCGAATCAAGTTAACTTTTTGATTTTAGGAATTAACTTTGCGCTGTTAGGAGAGACAAAGAGTCAAAGCGGACTCTTTGTCTCTTCAAAAAAAGGCTTTTGTTGATGATCTATTTGATGGCGAATTTACGGGGCCACTTATGCCCCTTCTCCTCGGCGAGTTTTATAAATCGATGGGCCATGTCCCAGATCTTTGGGTATTTACCTTCAAGTGATTTACACATGGTCGCGGGCGTATCCGGTACTAGAGCGGCCCATTGAATCAAAACTTTGTCGGAAAGATAGCCGTAGTATTTAACATCATTGGCTTGAAGAATCTTAAGGGAGTGTTCCATCTCTTGATCCGTCCCCTCGGCGTGACGTTTCTGAATTCTCTGGCCGATATCCATGAATAGCTTTTGCACTTGAGGTGTTAACGTATTCCATTTTTTCAAGTTACATACCACAAAGAACGGGACCCGTGAACCAAGGCCGGTCATGACGCAATTATTCGCGACTTCATATTCTTTATAAGCCACGAAAAAGCTGGGGGTAAGTAAGCTGCCTTCCACGACGCCTGTCCGGAGGCGCTCATACCTTTCGCCAGCCGTGATGCCGGATACGGGCTGGATTCCCGAGGCTTTGGTCCAGTCTGCAAAATAACCCCCAAGCTGCACAATCTTCTTGCCTTTGAACTCTTTTAAGGTTGTCATAGGGTCTCTTGACAAGATGCCATAGTCGCTCACTGTTCCGTTACATAGGGATTTCATGTTATACTTGGTAAACTCCTGTACCATGAACGGAAACTCTTTATATAACTGTCCCACGATCCAGGACATCACTGCAGCGCTTCTCGGAGCAAAAGGAAATGCGTAATTGCTGTAGGCGATCGGAAGCTTTCCCGGATGATAGGGGGGACAAAGCAAAGCAAGATCTGTAACCCCATGTTCAACGCCCTCAAGGATCTCCCGTCCTTTCAAAAGTGAGCCCCCCCAATACTCCTGAAATTTAATCTTGCCAGCAGTCGCCTCTTTAACGTCTTCCATGAACCAGTGGAGCAATTTGTTGGCAAAAGTCGCTGAAGGATAGGCGCTCGTAACCCTCAGTGTGATTGAAGGATATTCTGTAGCAAGTGAATTTAAGGTAAGTCCAAAAACCATGAATATACATACCAGACCGACCATTAAAAAGCGTCTTATTTTCATAACTACCTCCTTTTCAATTCAAATATTTGTGTAATAAGTCTTAAAAGTTCATTAGCAGAAAATTAGCTGGTAGTTAGGTGAAGGGTTTGATCAGATGCTCCACAAGCCAATCTGTGGCAACTTCTGCCGCTATCTCAAGTTTTGACTGATCGTTGTAAAGGGTCATATGTGATGTTTCTGGAATTACAAAGAGTTTTTTCTGTGAGGTTGCAATTTGATTAAAGGCTTCAACTTCAAGGTCCCAAAGGGTTATGTCATCGCCCTCAGCAACCAATACCAGTGAGGGTGTATTCAAAATACGGGTCAAATAAGGAAACACACTATAGTTCATCAAGAGTTCAACGGATTCAATCGTATTTCGATGCTCGTGAAGTGGGGCTTCTTTCTCTTTAATTTCTTTAAAGATTTTCGCTGTCTCTGGAAATGGCCATGTACACAAGGTCTGATGGGGGTCCTCTGCGGCCATCGCAATGTATTCAGAATCAATTCCCTCGAATCTCCTTTTTCTGTCTTCCATGACCGCCTTAATGAGTCTGCGATATCCCATGGTCCCGTGCACGCGTCTCATGTTCCTGTATCCCTCCACCACAGGAATGGTGGATACGATGCATTTCACCCTTGAATCGGTAGCTCCAGTGATTAACACGTGACCGCCGCTATAGGAAATACCCCAAATACCGACCCGCTCCGGATCCACCTCCGGAAGGGTTTGGGCAAAACTGATCGCGTTTTTATAATCTTCGATCTGGGCCCAGGGGTCGACATGCTGTCTAGGCTGGCCATCGCTATCCCCGAGGCAACGATAATTGAATATGAGCGCGCCCAAGCCGGCTTTAACAAAAAAATCAGCGTAATGAGGCATAACAATTTCTTTCACATAACACCAACCACCTGCCATAACCACCACCGGAAAGGGTCCTTTGCCTTCATCAGGGGTGTAAAACCACCCACGGCAGGTTTCTCCTTTACTGCTAAACTCGATGTCTTTTCTCATTTCCATCTACCTCCTTCCAAATGTTTTCAGTTTGTTGTTTATACTTCTCCTCCCTCAGAAAAGGGAGGTCCCTTGAAAGCACTTATTTAGCTTCCATCTATCAACGGCCTTTTTTGTACCGCGCTTTGCTTGGACTCACCACCTTTTGGACAGGTCCCCATCTACTTCGTCCCTTTCCGGGAATTCTCTCCCACCCTTTTAACTTGTGCCTCATTGAGCCCGTAGCTCGGAAAGGGAGGATACTCCAGAGGGAGGTTTCCCATTTTTCGAAATCTCCTCTTCAATTTGTCCCGTCTATCTGGATTCGGTTATTATCTGCACGTCTCTACTTCCAGTCATCTATCACCTCGGTAACGAGCTTTCCCTGAAAAGGTCCTTGCCAAAAATAGGCGCCTGTACCTTCGTCTGTTACGAAGATGTGAAAATTTTCAGCGCGCGCCACCAGAGGTGTCAGGACCTCATCATCGAGGTCATAGACCCCTTTATTAAAACGGGACCAGTATTGCAACATCGGGCTTCCAGCCTTCTTGAGATCACCGGCATATATACCGGTCTCTCGCCACAGGTACTCCTTGATATCGCTCTTTGTCCACCCGTCATCAGCAATTCTTCTTGCCGGCTCCTTACCCAGCATGACCACCGTATCTGACAAAGGCAACACGGATGGCAACGCCGAGTATGTAGGGTAATTCTCCAGTCCTCTCATCCCATGGACAATGGCGAACATGACTTCTCTGCAAGTAGGCTTTTGATCAGCCACCGAACCCGTATAAAGACTGGTTGGCGCAGAATATGATATTGGGAGGACCGTAACGGTGTTAATATTTTCATCATAGCCCATCTCCACGTGGTAAGGCTCCCAAGGGTTATCCGCCTCCCTTTCAGAAACAATCACAGGCATTCTCCCGCTCCATTGTCCGGCCATATTCATTCCAATCAATCTGATAGCCCGTGATATGGCCAGATTGGCCCTTGCCGCAGTTCCGGAGGCAGGGCCCGGCATGCCGGATATGATTTGTAGTTCCTCCATGATCGGGCCGTTCACTATCACCAGAGGACTATCCAAAAACATCAGGGCATTGTCTGCTCTGCTTTGGCCTTCTGCCCTCACTACGGCCAACACCACAGGTAGATGTACAGCTTTACATCCTGCCATGACCGCATTGGTTGCGATTTTTCGTACAGTGAGTTCGGTCCGGTCCATCGTAGTCGTTACCACTTCATCTGGGAAATGGCTCGTTCCGTTAAGCATTTTCTCTATACGTTCTTCGGTAGGAGGGACGACAATAAACCCGCCGCTCAATCCCCAGTCGTCAAATGCCTGTTGAAACTTGTCAAGGATTTCCGGATAATCGCCGCCTGAAAAAATAATCTTCTCTGATGTCGGTGTCTCGGGACCTCCAAGGGTCAGGATCTGTTCTGTTATTGTTTCATTCTGAACGCAAGGTACAGTTGTGGTTAGTGCAGCAATAATACCATCCGCAACGACCTCCTCAACAGTCTTCACCATGGAATCATGAGTGTAGGGTATTCCATGTTCAATGGGCACTTGCACCCAAGGATAGTTTTCCATTCCAAAATTTCGGGCACTTTTTTCGCAAGCAGCACAGACGTCCCAATAGTGGAAACAGACAGCTGTAGTAGGAACGCCTTTCTTTTCGAGCTGAAACATGGCCTTACACGAGGCCTTGCAAGTAGGTGGTCAGGCACACCACAAGGCCACCACGCCATCAGGTTTGCTTGCCTCTATCTCGGCTAACTCACCTGGAAGCAGACCGGTGAATAGGAGTTTTTGATCGAAGTAAATATAGTGTGCGTCTTTAATCCGCTTTTCCAATCCTTCCTTAACCCTCTCTCTAAATATCTCACCAGTATGCTTTCCATTAAAAAAGAGCATGATTCTCTTGCCGTCCAGGGTATCAAGGCGCGGCGCGGGCTTGACAGGTCTTATTACCTTCTGAGCGACGGGATTCAAAATTTCTATCGTTGTCTCACCGGTTCCGGTAATATTTTGTTTCATTGCAATATCCTTTCAGTTATGATCTTGAATGTTTTTATAGATACCCGTAAGCGGTCCACCCTCCATCAACGGTCAGGATTGAACCGGTGACGAAAGAGGCTTCCTCGCTGGCCAAAAATACCGCAGCCCCCAAAACGTCCTCTACTTCTCCGATGCGGCCTTGGGGGGTCCGTTTCTCAATGGCATCTACCGGCAGCATCCCCTTATCAATAACTCCTTGAACAAGCTCCGTGCGGATATATCCCGGGGCAATGGCATTCACCCTAATTTTTTTAGCTGCCCATTCGCTGGCCAGCACCTTTGTAAGCATATTCCCGGCTGCCTTGCTGGCACAGTAAGCAGCTCGCATCGGCGCTGCCACAATACCATAGGCGGAAGTGATGTTGACGATACAACCACCCCCTTGATGTATCATCTGCCTCCCCGCAGATTGGCAACCGTAAAAAACGCCGAAGAGGTCTGTTTCAACTGCCCGGGTCCAGTCTTTCGGGGCAAGGTCCTCTGACGGGTGCGCCATCGAGATTCCGGCATTATTCACCATAATGTCAAGACGACCAAATTTCTCAACGGCCTTGTCGACAACCCCCTGGATGCTTTCACTTTTTCTTACATCTACTTTCAATGCAAGCGCCTGCCCGCCTTCGCTGTTTATCTCATCAGCAATCGCTGAAAGGAGATCCATTGAACGGCTCGCGACTATAACCGCAGCGCCTTCATGCGCATACCGTATGGCTATCCCCTTGCCAATCCCTTTACTGGCGCCTGTTATGAGTGCAACCTTGTTGTTGAGTTTCATGGGTTCCTCCGTCAATTATCTCATCACGGATGAGTGAAAAGCATTGTTTCGATCATGTAGACGGTATTTTGGCTGTCATGGCCTCTCCACCTCAAATCGGTAATCTCTGAATGAACTGGACTATACAGGCTAACCGTATTCCTTCCTTAGTGTGCTTTTGAGGATCTTGCCGGTCCCTCCCCGGGGCATTTCATCAATTATTTCCGCCTCTCGCAGGGCCTTGAAATGCGCCAGCTTTTCGCGGCTGAAGGCGATGACTTTCTCGGGACTCAAGGTCGTTCCCGGTTTGGGTACGAAAATCGCTTTTGCGATCTCCCCCCATTTAGGATCCTGTTTCCCTATGACGGCACATTCCAATATGTCCGGATGTGCGTAGAGCACCTGTTCTATTTCGAGCGATGATATGTTTTCGCCACCACTGATAATAATGTCCTTCATCCTGTCACGAATATACAGCGAGCCATCGGGACCCATGGATACCAGATCTCCTGAATGATACCATCCCCCTTCCAGGGCCTTCTTTGTCGACTCCTCCTTGTTGATGTATCCTTTCATGACCATGTCGCCACGAACAAGAAGTTCACCGATCGACTGTCCGTCCCAGGGAAGTTCGTTCCCGGTTTCATCAACAATCTTGAATTCAACACCTATCATGGGGAAGCCCCAGGTTTCGTAGGCGCGGTGGCGAAACGTATCAGGATTAAGGTCAGGCGGAAGTTCCGGAAAGGCGATAAGGGGGCACGTCTCGCTCATGCCGAATGCGCCATGCACGGTGCATCCGAATATTTCCTCGGCCCTGGCGCACATTCCGGTCGGCGGCGGCGCACCCCCTATGAGGACGTCTTTCAGACTGGATAAGTCATAGGATGTTAGGTCAGGGACCTCCATGATGGCACTGACCATGGTGGGAATGATAAAGAACTTGTTCACCTTTTCGGTCTGAACCAGTTCAAGTACCTGAACCGGGTCAAATTTCTTGAGCATAATATGGGTGCCGCCTTTGGCTGTAAGATAGTGAGGCGTTCCCCAACCGTTGACATGAAAAAGTGGGATCAGGTGAAGCTGGATGTCTGTCTCGTGAACGGGGTAAGTGGCCATGGCGGAAAGGGCATGGAGGTAAAGGTTGCGGTGCGTTAGCATGACGCCTTTGGGGGGGCCTGTGGTACCGCTCGTATAAAAGAGTTCGGCCATATCATCTTCGGCAAAGGGGTAATCACCGGGCGAATGCCTCGGCGCGCCGGGAGACCCTTCGAGGAGCTTATCATATTCGCCATCGATCCAGTCAGGGGCATTCTCCATTTCCCCCAAAACGTAAAAATGCTTCACCGATGGGATATCTTTTAAAATAGGCTCCACCTTTTCGAGGAAATCCGGGTCTATGAGAACCACCACGGGCTCTGCGTCCCCGATTATGTATTGAAAATCTTGTGAAGCAAGTCTGATATTCAAAGGGAGCAGAACACCTCCCATTTTTATGATGCCGTAATAACATTCCAGTAAACGATGGCAGTTATAGCCCAAGTAGGCCACCCTCTCATTGTGTTGAACGCCCAGATCCTCCAGTGCATTGGCCAAGCGCTCCACCCGTTCCCCGAATTGCGCATAGGTCCATTTTTGCCCCTCACAGATCACTGCTGTTTTTTGGCTAAAAAGCTTAACAGCCCTTTCCAGAAAACGAGCTTGTGTCAACGTAATGTTCATGGCTTTCGTCCCCCAAAATGATGACTATCTTTTGTATTCGTACCACCCGCGGCCTGTTTTTCGCCCTAAATGATTGGCATTGACCTTCTGCTTCAAAATGGGCCTGGGCCTGAATCGTTCACCATACGACTCGTAAAGGATCTGTTGCACCTGAAGGTTCAGATCATTGCTGGTCAGATCCATGAGCGCGTATGGCCCAATCGGATGTCCTAATCCCAGCTTACATGCGGTGTCGATATCTTCAGGTGAGGCCACGCCCTCCTCCAACAGTCGGTTGGCTTCGATCCACATGGCATGAAGGATCCTGTTGACCGCAAACCCTGTCACATCTTTGACCCTGACGGGCGCCTTGCCGATGGTGCGGCAGCAATCCATCATAACCGTTACCGTTTCCTCTTCAGTCTCAAGGCCGGGTATGACCTCTACCAGTTTCATTACAGAGGCGGGTGAAAAAAAATGGGTTCCCAAAAATCGGCCGATCCGTTCCTTACTTACAGACGTTGCTAACAGCGTTATGGGGATGCTGGAGGTGTTCGTTGTGAAGATACAAGCGGGTTTGCACATACGGTCCAGTTGTGAAAAAACCTCCCTTTTTGTCTTCAGATCCTCGAATACGGCTTCTATTGCCAAGTCCACATCTCTCAAATCATCATATTGATCCGTAGGAGTGAGGCGAGATAGCGTAAGCGCTTTATCTTCAGCTTGAAATCTTCCCTTTTTTATCGCTTTATCCAAGACCCCTCCCAGCCGGTCCTTCCCTTTTTGAGCCAATTCAAGGGCCGTCTCTTTCATAAACACATTATAACCTGACATGGCATGGCACAGTGCAATCTCGGCACCCATCATTCCCGCGCCTATCACACCTACGTTGTTGATTTTTTCCATGTTTTTTATTCCTCCTATCCGTCTCCAAAAACAGGCTTTCGTACGAATCTCGTCTGTCGTTGGTACCGGGGAATAACGCTTCCAAAAGCTCTTCCTATTCCCTTATATGCTTATACTTTGATCACACATGCATCCGCCTGGGCTAACCCACCACAAATCGCTCCCAGGGCGTATCCGCCTCCCTTCCGATGCAATTCGTACATCAGATTCATCATCAAACGGGCCCCGCTGGCCGTATTTGGATGTCCGACGGCAATGGCACTGCCGTTAATGTTGGTTTTTTCACGCAACATTTTTGTCTTCTCTGTGTCCTTGTCCGTCATCAGAAGGGTACTCACCAGAGGCACCGCGGCAAAGGCCTCGTTTATTTCAACAAAATCGATGGCATCAAGACTCAGATCCGCTCGACCCAGCGCTTTCATGGCTGCATAGGCAGGCCCTTCCGGCATGCGGTTTGGGTTGATGGCAATGGAGGACATGGAAATTATTTCGGCTAAAGGCTTCAGGCCCAGTTCATCGGCTTTGGATCTTGTCATAAACAAAATTGCCGTGGCGCCGTCATTCAGTCCAGGGGCATTCCCCGCCGTCACGCCCTTGCATCCATAGATGCCGGGAAGCCTGCCAAGTTTTTCCATGGTCGTACCTTTCCGGTACTGTTCGTCAATGTCGAGAATAATAGGTTCCCCCCTTTTTTGGGGGATCTCCAAGGTCATCATCTCGTCCTTGAACTTGCCCGCTTCCCATGCCCGACCATAATTCTGATGGCTCCTTAAGGCCCATTCGTCCTGCTCTTCACGGGAAATTCCATACTCTATCGCCACATTATCCGTATCTACGGAGACCGGATTAAAGTCCTTATATCCCAGGGCAAAGAGGGGATCTTCCATCTTCACATCTCCTATCCGAAACCCTTTCCACCGAAGCCCCCTGACGATGAGCGGTTCTTGACTGAAAGATGTGGCCCCGCCTCCGATTGCACACGCGATCTCTCCGGCAACCATGGCGCGGCACCCATAATGGACCGCTGACATGGCCGACACGCAGGCCTTGTCTAAGGAAACCGAAGGGGTCTCCGGTGGAAGTCCGGCCTTGAGAAGGGTCTGCCGTGCGGCCACAGAGGTATAAACATCCTTACACACAGAGGTATCGCCTACCCCCCAATAGACTTCATCCACCTGGTCTCCGGCCACATGGACCCTTTCCAGGACCTCTTTCATGGGCAACGCCCCAAGATCAAAATAATCATACTCCTTCAAGGACCCACAGTAACGTCCAAAGGGTGTCCTAACAGCACTCACTATAACGATGTCTTTGTACATTTCTGTTTCCTTTTCCTACTTTAATATTTGGTTCGCGATGATAATACGCTGCACCTGATTTGTACCCTCATAAATCTGAGTGATTTTCGCATCCCGCATCATTCGTTCAACCGGGTATTCCCTTGAATAGCCGTAACCGCCAAAAAGCTGGACAGCATCGGTCGTGACCTGCATCGCTGTATCCGAGGCAAACCATTTGGCCATGGAAGCCAATCTCGGAATATCCTTCGAATCCGGCTCATTATCGATAGTTCCGCAGACCCGGTAGATCATGGTCCGGGCCAACTCAATCTTCAGGGCCATTTCCGCAATCATCCACTGGATACCCTGAAACTCTGAAATCGATTTCCCGAACTGTGTTCTATCCTTACAATACTCTACCGCCGCATCCATGGCGCCCTGGGCAATGCCGAGAGCCTGGGCCCCTACAGCGGGGCGGGTGTAATTGAAGGTCTTCATGAGGATTTTGAAGCCATCACCCGGCTTGCCAATAATATTCTCTTCCGGTACAAAACAATCTTCAAAGATCAGCTCCCTTGTATCTGAACCCCGAATGCCTAATTTTTTCTCTTCTTTGCCCACCGAAAAACCGGGGGCGTCTTTTGGGACCACGAGCATACTCATGCCTTTGTGCGCCTTGGCCTTATCCGTATAGGCCACAACCGTAATTATGTCCGACACCCCCCCGTCCGTGATAAATATCTTTGTCCCGTTAATGACATACCCGTTGTTCTTGGGTGTGGCAATGGTTCTAATACCGGTCACATCTGAGCCGGCCCCCGACTCTGTAATGGCACATGCGCCGAGCACTGAACCATCGGCCATTGGGCTAAGCCATCTTGTCTTTTGATCATGACTTCCTCCTATAAGAAGAGGATCTGTGGCCAGGGCCTGGGTGGTGAGGATAACCGATGTGGAGGCACACACACGTGCCACCTCCTCTACCACGATGGCGAGGCTGACCATGCCTGCCCCTGCCCCGCCATATTCTTCAGGAATCTGAATACCAAGAAGGCCGTTTTCTTCAAGTATCTTTTTGTTTTCCCAGGGGAATTCTTCCTTTTGATCAACTTCCGCAGCCCTCGGGCCAAATTCATTTTCACTAATTTTTCTGACCATATCGCGGAGCATCTGCTGCTCTTCTGATAGCTTAAAATCCATGACCTTTTTTCTATTCGCCTCCTTTATCACATGCGAGCGTTTGGGATAAAAACTCCTTAAGGATTTCTGGCTCTGCCTGACCTAACAACCTGCTCATTTCTCTCCCACCGGTAAATATGAGAAATGTCGGTGTGCCACCGACACCATACCTCTTTCTGAATACCCCCACGGACTCCTCTTCCAATAGACACACCTTTAGCCTGTCGCCATACGTTTTAGCTGTAATACGCTCGATAACCTCTATCTGTCGCTGAAAGTCCGAGTCTCGATGCATGCACAATACGAGAACAGGCATCGTTTCTTTGAGGACTTCCTTTTCAAAATCCTCCAATCCGATTGAACGAATGGATGTTTTTCTCCTTGATGATTCCTTGCCGTAACGATGCCTGTCAGATTTCACGAGGAATTCCTGCCTTCCAAACGATTTCACCCGCGCCTTCTCTATTCTCTGCACCAAGGTAGGAATGGTTTCCTTCTATGGGAAGGGTCCTTTTGACCTTTTGAAACAAGATCAACACTCTGTCTTGGAATCTTTATCTATACCCTCAATAGTCTTTATCGTTATGATAAGCAAGACGTGTGCCAAAGGGAAAAGAAGGTTGAACAGAAGATTTTATTCAATTTTAAAGGGGGTTAGCCCAGGGTTTTGCAGGAATGAATTTTCAATGAATGGCGTCTGAGTGTAGCATGCAACACAAATGTTGCGAAACATATCTGTTGCATGCTACACATTTTGCACAGGTTTGAGGAGTTTATATCTCTTGATTTTTCTATAAAGGGTGCTCCGGTCTATGCCTAAGATGCGTGCCGCTTTTGCCTTGTTCCAATCTGTCTTTTCCAAGACCGTGAGGATCTCTCCCGATCCCTCAACAGATCTCTTTTCACGAATCCACTTCCGAGTGCCTGAATACTCTTTTATCTCTGCCGGTATATGGTCCAGGGAAATGATCGGTCCACGGCAGAGGACAAATGCATGCTCGATGCTATGTTCCAACTCTCTGACGTTCCCTGGCCAGCGGTAGTTCATTAAGGCCCTAAACACTTCATCGGATAGGCCTTCAATGCTTCTTTTAAAACTTTTGTTGAAAACATGACAAAAATGATCAACAAGCAATGGAATATCTTCAAGCCTTTCTTTGAGTGGCGACAGCGGCACCTCAACAACTTTGAGCCGATAATAAAGGTCCTCTCGGAATTCGCCCAATCTCACTTTTTCTTTTAAGTCCCGGTTCGTACATGCGATAACACGGGCATCCACCTTTATAGAAACAGACTCCCCCACTCTCTCAAATTCTTTTTCTTCAAGCACCCTCAGAAGTTTGAGCTGTATTCTTGGAGAGATATCTCCGATTTCGTCCAACAGAATCGTTCCGCCATGCGCCGCCTGGAAACGGCCCTGGGTGTCTTTTATGGCACCCGTAAAAGCGCCTTTCACATGCCCGAACAGTTCACTTTCAAGCAGGTTTTCGGATAGAGCAGAACAATTCACCGTTACCAGCGGTTTTAGAGCGCGGCTTCCGCTATAATGAAGGGCCTTTGCTGCCAGTGACTTTCCAGTGCCGCTCTCGCCCGTAATCAAAACGGTGGTCTCCAGATCGGCCAGATCATTTAAAAGCCCATAGATGTCCTGCATCTTGCTGCTCTTGCCGATAATGTTTTGAAATTGATGCCTCTCTTTCAATTCCCGCTCAAGGTTACTAAGCCTGGTTATGTCCCTTATGACAAGAACTGTCCCCGTGAATGTCCCATCGCGATCCAGGAGTGGAGAACTCGTGACAATTACTGTTTGTTGAGGCCGATGACGGCGTTTACATTCAATTCTGTATCCCTTTATAGTCGTTTTCTTTCCTAAGGAGTTCCTCAAGACCTCATGGCAAGATTTATCGCACTGGGTTAGACATTCAGTGAATACTTTTCCAACGATGTCTCTACCTGGTATTCCGCAAATTTTTTCTGTTGCCTCATTTGCCTCTATCACCACCATGCCAGTGTCAACAGTGATAATAGCATCTCTTACGCTTCTAAAAATGGCCTGCAAACGACTTCGATGCTGTTTAAGTTCTTCTTCAGTTCGTTTGCGGTCAGTAATGTCACGAACAATACTCCTGAATCCGGTTCGTTTCCCTTCTAAATTGTTTATCAAAGATATTGAATTTTCAATAATTCTTTTAGCTCCATCCTTTCTGATTATTTCATAATTAAATGTTTTGTCAGGTACTCCTGTGCGGTAAACTCTGTTGTAACCTTTATAAACAGCCTTTCCCATAGCCTGACCCATATATTCTCGATAATTCAGTCCAAGAAGTTCCTCTTTAGGATACCCTGTTATCCTGCAAAACGAGTCGTTACAAAATATTGTGTTTCCTTTGAGATCAACTTCAACATACCCCTCTTCGATGCCCTCAAGGATTGTTCGATGCCTTTCCTCGGACTCTCTTAAGGCGGCCTCAGCGTTTCTGCAGTCGTCAAATTCTGGCTTTGCCACCTTCAGGTTTTGCTTTAACTCATTAGGTCTCTGTTCTTCGTTCACCAAAACACACCCCGCACATCCTTACGGTCAAAATATTTCAAAAGCTATCTTTATACGGTTAGGCGCCACCTTTTTATCCTTCATTTATATATTCAAGGTTTATAATATCATCCCACGGATCAGACTTCTTAACTTCGACTAAGATTTCCTGCCCCTGAGAGAGGATAATACCGGCTGGGCGCTTTATGTCGGCTAACATATGGAAGTCTATCAGGACAATACGATATTTGCTTTTGAATTCATCAATTACCAGGGCCTTTAATTTCTTGCCACGGTGCTGCCAGAGATATTTCAGTATCCAGTAGCGAAGACGGTTTCGTTTTATTATCGCCTGACTTTTTATAATTGGCGCAGTAGATATCCTAATCTCTCCGAGCCTTTTCTCATCGTAAATGAGTTCTTTTTGTAAAAGATAATTATGTATCTGGCGCTGGTTGACAAGATCATGGTATCTTCTTATGGGAGATGTGGCTTGTATATACATTTCCACGCCCAACCCACTGTGGGGGCCTGGCTTGGTTCGGATATGAAGAGGACTTAATTTTCGCCGTTGCCGGAACACATAGTAGAGGTACCCCTTTTCATCCAAAGGCAATCTTTCACTGGGATCGGCCTGAGTCCTGAATAGAATTGGGATCTGGTTTTCCATGCAAAATTCTGCTGCAAGCCAGTTATAAAGGATCATGAATTCTGCTATAATTATTCGGGAAGGCGTGTCCTGTTGAACCAATTCTAAGGAGAATTCTCCATTGAACCTCACTTCCAGGTCAGCAAGTGAAAGATTCAAGGCCCCAATGTACATCCTTTTGTTGCTCAGACGCTGGCTGAACCGATGCATTTCTTTAAACAGGGGGTCTCCTCCTTCTAAT
>Ga0208648_1001052_pt1 | contig 24347 bp, 23 predicted proteins | sample AntAceMetag02UKL_FD_184772 | JGI IMG/M metagenome (GOLD analysis project Ga0208648, IMG submission 184772) | Saline lake microbial communities from Ace Lake, Antarctica - Antarctic Ace Lake Metagenome 02UKL (SPAdes) (version 2) | ecosystem: Environmental > Aquatic > Non-marine Saline and...
GGTAGATATAATCGTCTTTTGTAATCCAATTTTTTAAGCGAAATCCTTTCGCGAATATGACCCTTTGTTTAAAAACCTCTAATTAAGCTTAAAATCATACCTTATGCGTATTGTTGCGGAATCGTTGCTTGCATGTAAGTTATATTGTATATTTCTTTCATATGCCGTATGATATCAGGTACAGATGATTTATTTTCTAAACAGCTAATGATGTTTGCTGCACTGTGATTTACGGTATATACCTCGTGATTTATACAATTAAAGAGAAGTGACCCGGTATCAAAATGAGCTGTTTTAATGTGCTGTTTTAGATCGTAATAATGTGTATGTGGCATCCGTATATTACATCCTATGAGAACAGTTCCTGTCAATAGATATTGAAGAGGAAGTTTTATGGTTTGCAGCCCTGAATTACAATTAATAATCGATTTATGTGCACTTCTGAGCAAGAATGTGTTTGATAGTGATTTGCAGGAAAAATGTTCACATACGTATGATTGGGAGCATTTTTTAAGGTGTGCAGCTAGTGAGAATGTAAGCGGCATTATTTTTTATGTCTTGAAGAAAAGAGGACTATTAGAGAGCATTCCCCAAGAAGTGAGTGAAAAACTCGAACATGAATTTCTTGGCATTAAGTCAAAAAATCTTCTTCTCATGGATGAACTAAAATCTGTTTCACGTATTTTTGAAGAAGAAAAAATACCCGCACTCATTATAAAAGGAGCAGCCCTCCTTAGCCTTTGCTATCCTGATAAAGGCATGAGAGTCATGGATGATATTGATATTGTTGTTGGCCAAGAACAATTTGCGTATGTTCAAAACCTTCTGCGCGAGAAAGGATATAGGCAAAATTCTATCTATAGACATTTGTTCTATGCTCCTTCCGGAATAGTCTTTGATCTGCATGCCGATGCGTTTGATCAGGAAAGAATTCGAACAAGAAAATATTATTGCCAATGGGATATGCAAACGATGTTGGCTAGAGCCGTCAGTATTGATGATATGATCTATGTGAAAAATATATCTCCTCCTGATCAGGTTGTTATCTCATGCATTCATAATGAAAAGCATTCCTATAATTCCCTGCAGCAGTTTATCGATGTTGTGATGCTTCTAGAAAGATATAAGGATGGAATAAACTGTGGAACGTTACATGAAAGTATTGATATGCTCGGCGGAAGACGACCGAGCCGTTTTACGCTTGAATTCCTGCGCGATGTTCTTCAGTACAAGAGCCCGCTTCTTGGTTGTAGCGGTATAAACACAGTGAAACTGTCAGGGTATGAGAAGAAAATACTGAGTATGGTAAAAGAAAGAAGGCGTATTCCTATGCTTGGTATTATTATGCCGATTTTTAGTATTGATGGATGTCTAAAGAAACTGTATTATGTAGGTGAAAACGTATTTCCTCGTCCAAAGGTAATGAAAGAAATATACGGGCTTAGTAGTGGCGTATACCTCATTTATTTCTATCCGTATCGGTTTTTTAGTTTATGTGTACAGGGAGTGAAGGCATTGTGTAAGTGCCTTTGATACAGAAAACTATGAACTTTTAGTGCGTCATAGGTGCAATAAGAATATTTGTCGGATTGCCTCTTGTCAAACCTTTGGTCTCTTTGTATACTAAGTGCATGCTTATTAAAATATATAAATATTAACATAGATACACTAGAAAGGCAGGTTATGTTAGACACGTTATTTTCTCCTCGTTCGGTAGCTATTGTTGGCGCTTCACATGAAGAGCGCAAGGTCGGGTACGCTGTGATGTATAATATGGTGAATTACGGCTATAAAGGTAAGGTATATCCTGTTAATATCAAGGGCGGTGAACTTATGGGGCATAAGGTTTACACGTCGTTTGATGAAATAGGTGAGCCGGTTGATCTGGCGGTTTTTGTCATACCTCCAAAACATATTATTAATACGGTTAAAACCGCAAAACCTGATGCTTTTAAGTCAGTTATTGTCATTAGTGCCGGTTTTAAAGAAACAGGCCCTGAAGGTGTAGAAAAGGAAGATGAATTAAAACAGCTCTTAAAAGATCGTGGAGTGAGAACACTCGGACCAAATTGTCTGGGGCTTCTTGATACGTCTTCAAAGGTTAATGCCGCGTTTGGTCCCGGAATGCCTCAAGAAGGGAACATTGCATTTTTCTCTCAATCAGGTGCTTTAGGTACTGCTGTTTTGGATTGGGCAATTAAGGAAAAGATCGGTTTGTCGAAATTTATCAGCCTGGGAAACAAAATGGACCTGAGCGAGATCGATATGCTTGAAGCGCTTGCTGATGACCCGCACACTGATGTGATCCTCGGCTATGTTGAGGGAATCACTGACGGAAAACGATTTATAGAAGTAGCGCAAAGAGTATCACAGAAAAAACCTATTATCATTACCAAGTCAGGATCAACATCTGCCGGTGCGCGTGCAATATCTTCTCATACCGGTACTCTTGCAGGTTCTGATAATGCGTATAAAGCAGCATTTGATCAGGCGGGTGTTATCCGCGCTCAGAGTATTGAAGAATTGTTTGATTATGCATTAGCGTTTTCATATCAGGAAGTGCCGAAAGGCGATAACATTGTTATTCTTACCAATGCCGGTGGTCCGGGAATTATTGCTGCTGATTCAGTTGAAAAATCTAAGCTCAATATGGCAAAAATTACAAAGGATGCGGCCCAAAAGCTTACCAAAGTGTTGCCGCCAACTGCAGCTTTGTACAATCCTATAGATATTATTGGCGATGCACGTGACGACCGCTATAAAAACTCGATGGAAGTTATTTTAGAGGATCCTGATATAGACAGTATTCTTACCATCCTTACTCCGCAGGCAATGAGTAACGTCAAAGAAATTGCTGAATGTATCGCTGAAGTGAATAAAACTGCCACCAAACCGATATTTACTTCTTTTATCGGCGGGAACCTTGTTGATCAGGGCGCAGGAATATTGAATGCACACAAAGTGCCGAATTATGCGTATCCCGAACGGGCTGTCAAAGCTATAGAAACTATGTCAGAATATCGCATGATGCGGCAGGGAAAGTATGCTTTGCCCGAGAAATATTCTGTTGATAAGGCTGTGGTAAGAAAAATCATTGATGGTAATATGAAAAGCGGTGAACCGCAAATATCAGAATCTGATGCCCGCGAGATATTGATCGCTTACGGTATTCGTGTACCGGAAACTCTTATTGCGCATAAGATTGATGATGCGGTAAAAACTGCCGACAAAATAGGGTATCCCGTTGTTTTGAAGATCTTTTCCCCTGACGTTATTCATAAATCAGATGTGGGCGGAGTGAAAGTTAACCTCAAAAATGCTGATGAAGTAAAGGAAGCCTATAATTCTATCATCTCAAGCGTATCACGCGCCATACCTGATGCACATATCGAGGGAGTGCAGGTAACAAAGATGGTTACCGGTGGGAAAGAAATTATTATTGGTGTTACCAAAGATCCGTCATTTGGGTCTCTTATTATGTTTGGTATGGGGGGTATCTATGTTGAGGTGTTAAAGGACGTATCATTTAGAATTGCCCCATTGACATCTCATGACGCTGAAGTAATGATCCGTGAAATTAAGATGTTTCCTCTACTCAAAGGTGTTCGCGGAGAAAAAGGCGTTGATCTTGAAGCGGTAAAAGAATCATTGCTCAGGATCAGTCAGCTAGTGTGCGATTTTCCGGAGATCCTCGAAATGGATATAAATCCCTTCAAGGCCTATGAAAAGGGAGCTGAGTCTATGATCGCTATAGATTCACGTATTACGATCGCGTTAGAATAAATCCCGTAGAGAATTATGTTCTTCAACGGTTACAAACAAAAACATATTGTACGTAGGTATGTCATAAAAAAAGAGAGGTGGAAGTGAAAGCATTATTTATCGGTTCAACATTAGATTTTTCAGGAAAAAGGCTCGTTGCACTCGGTGTTGCACAACATTTTGTAAATAAAGGGTTAAAAGTAGGATATTTTAAACCAATAGGTGTCACGCCGGTTACTCATGAAGGGGTATTAACAGAAGAGGACGCGGTATTTTTTAAAAAGGAACTGTCCTTAAAGGATGATCTCGCAGATATATGTCCCGTGGTTTTGACATCTGAGATGATGTGCGAGATATATGAAGGTGCCCAGATCGATGTGTATACCAAGATATTAAATGCATATAAAAAGATCGCCAGAGACAAGGATATAGTGATAATTGGCGGTACGGGAAGCATCTACTCATGCAGCTTTATTAGTGCGTCTCAGGTGGATCTTATTAAACTACTTGACGCAAAAGCAATTATTATCGACAGATATGATTATAGTGAGAAGACCATGGTTGATGCATTGACCTGGACAAAGAGTATTCTCGGTGATGCGCTCCTCGGTGTTGTGATGAACATGATACCGAAGACAAAAGAAAAGCTGTTTCGGTCACATATCGTACCATTTTTACAAAAAAAGAATATTGAAACTGTTGGTTTCATGCATGAAGACCCTATTTTGCATTCTCTTTCTGTGAAAGAGATCGTTGCTTCTCTGGATGGAAAAGTAGTGTGCTGTGAAGATCAGCTTGATAACCTTGTTGAACGTGTTTGCGTTGGTGCGATGACGGTTACAAGCGCACTGAAGTATTTCAAGAACATACACAATAAGGCTGTCATTACCGGTGGAGATAGAGGGGAGCTTCAGCTTGCAGCTCTTGAAACATCAACGCGATGTTTGATATTAACCGGTGATCTGCAGCCGCACAATAATATTGTGATGACGGCAATGGCGAAAAAAGTACCGATTATTGTTGTCCCATATGATACTTTGACGACCGCAGATAAGTTTACGACGGTATTGGGACATGTGAGTTTGAAGGGGCAGGATAAGATTGATCGTGCATTATCAATTGTCAATGAATGTGTACAGTTTGATGCTATTGATGCATTTGTGAAGTAATTATTGGAAGGCTCTTATGATTCACGAAATTAGAAGGTATGGTGATCCTGTTCTGAGGGCGAAAGCCGCGCCTATTACAGAGATAACAGATTCGATAAGAGTTCTTGCTCAGGACATGATAGAAACAATGAGGAATGAACCGGGAGTTGGCTTAGCTGCACCTCAAATCGGCCAGTCTGTTCGGCTTATTGTTTTTGAACTGACAAATCTTAACATTGGGTCAACTGCATATATAAATCCTGAGATAATAGAAACACAGGGATCAATACGAGGCGATGAAGGTTGTTTGAGTGTTCCGGGGATTTATGAAACGGTTACGCGTTCCCAATGGATAAAGCTAAAAACGCAGACACTTGAAGGAGAGGAAATCATAGCAGAGTATTCTGATATGTCAGCTGTCGTTCTCCAGCATGAGATAGATCATATCAACGGTATATTGTTCATAGATCATTTAAATTCTCTTAAACGTACATTCTTATCCAAAAAGCTTAAAAAAATAAGCTCTCAACCCTATATGTAATAAATATCCGCTGTTTTTATCAAAAGAAAGTTATGTAATAAATGACATTTTTAGGGGCACAGATTTTTAAAAGTATATGGCTCAGCATAACCAGCTTTCAGTTTTATAAAGACATACTGAGACAGCCATTCTATAAAACCCTGCAGTATTTTTGTGTTGTTGCACTCTTAGCATCACTGTGCATCGGTCTGCGCTATACGATAACATTAAAAACAGAGCTCAATAAACTTGCGCAGTGGACACTGTCGCATATCCCTGATTTCTCTATACGAGATGGTGCGCTCAACTATGCTGATCCTCAGCCACTCTATGTCGAAGAGGGAAATTCCGCTATTATCATCGATCCTTTTGATACGAAAACTACGCTTGATAAGAAGTATGGTATGGGCGTTTTAGTAAACAGGCAAAAAGTATATATCAGGCTTGATGCACTGAAAGAAAATCATTTTCAGTTTAGTGAAATAAATCTTGCGATACTTGGCGCGACATTTGCAGCTGCAATAATTCAGCCTGATATTGTTGAAAGCGGAGTGCTCAATACCGCGCAAATAAAAGATTTTGTTTTTAATGAACCTAATGTCCATAAGTGGAAGAAAACCTTTGCTGTCATAAGCATGATATTCTTTCCGCTCTTTTATTTTCTTTATTTTTTAATTGCAAAGCTTATTCAAGCAGCTTTTTTTAGTATGGTTATCATTATTTCAAATAAGGCGCTCAAAGAAATAGGTGTTACGTATGAACATATGTTTAATGTGTGTGTCTATGCAGTGACGCCTGTTGCGCTCCTGATGGTGATAATTGCGTTTGTTGGTATTGTTGTTCCCTATATTGAATTTATTTATTTATTTTTATATGTAGCTTTTTTGTTAGGTGCACTGTCTCAGATTATTCCCAAACCAAAAAAAAGTGAGCCAGAAGAAAATACTGATGATTGGATGTGAGTGGAATGAACATTGTTTTCTTTGGTACACCGGACATTGCCGTTAGTTGTTTAAACGATATAGCGCTTAGCGCACATACTATTTGCGGTGTTGTTACCGTTTGTGATAGACCTCAGGGTAGACACATGCATGTTACGCCTTCACCGGTAAAAATGGCTGCCGAGCAGCATGAATATCCTCTCTATCAATTTGAAAATATTAATTCCCCGGAATCTATTGATACATTAAAAAGTCTTAAACCTGATCTGTTTATCATTGTCTCCTTTGGTAAAATACTCTGTGATGCATTGATTCAGGTCCCGTCTATGGGTGCACTCAATATTCATATGTCATATTTGCCAAAGTTTCGCGGGGCAACACCGATACAGCGGGCACTTTCTGAAGGATTCACCCGTACGGGAATCACCGTTTTTTATATAGAAAAAAAACTGGATGCCGGAGATATTGTTTTGCAGGAGTATGTTGATATCGGCAGGTATGATACGTACCAGTCGTTATATGAACGGTTCGCACGTATGAGCGGGCCCTTCGTTCTACGCGCACTTGATATGATTGAACGGGGCCAGAGTAAGAGAGTAAAACAAGATGATGTGGATGCTACCTACGCTCATAAATTCAGTAAAGATGAACAGTTAATAACATGGGATAAGCCCGCGCGCGATATTTTTAATGTGGTGCGGGCGCTTTACCCGAAACCATGTGCGCATACATATTTCAAGATACATGGTAAATATGAATTGATTAAAATACATAAAGTGACATATGATGATATCGTCAATGACGACGCCAGTGCTGTTCCTGGACAGATCATAGACGTTACTAAAAACAACATTGCTGTTAAGACTGGGCATGGTGTTATCAGCCTGAAAACGCTGCAAGTGCCGGGTAAAAAACCAATGGATGTTTCAACATTTTTAAATGGCTATAAGGTGGCATGTGGGGAACAATTTAGAAAAGAGATCTAGTTGTATCGAGCGCTATAAACATAAGCTCTCGTTAAACTCAAGAGGGTCATACCTGCAGGAAGCGATTCTTTCTTTCAATAACTGGCGTTCATACAGAAGCGCTCATAAATATACCAGTGACCAAATAATTGTATTATGCCCTCATTGTCTGCAGAAAAGTGATTGTCCTCACAAGATTATTGTAAACGCGGCAAATTGCAAAAAATGCGGAAAATGTTCGGTAAAGGACCTTGTTGAAATAACTGACCGATACGACATTCGGATTCATTTTGTTGCCGGTGGGCGGGAGGCGGTCCGTATTATCAAAAATCCCGAGACAAAAGCGATTATTGCCGTTGCATGCGGAAAAGAGCTTTTTTTAGGGTTTCTTAAGACATCAGGAAAACATGTTATTACGGTACACAATGTATGGCCGCACGGCCCATGCAAGGATACCATGGTCGATTATACGGAAGTTGAAGAAGCTATCCAGTTTTTAATAAAAAAATAATACAAACGGGAATACCTATCTGTGAGTAATAAACGTGGTGTGTCAAAAACGAGAGAATGTGCTGTTAAACTTGTTGAACGTGTAACATGTTCTCAAACAGCAACCGTAAAAAATCTTCTTTCGCATTATATGAACACCTCCGGCATTTCCGGTTCTGATCGTGCGCTTTTTACAGAATTATCATATGGGGTTATACGGCATCTCAATACGATTGATTGGTATATAAAGAAATATTCCTCGCACAAAAACATTGATCCGTATATCAAGAATGTGTTGCGTGTCGGAGTGTATCAACTGGTCTATCTAGATAAAATACCTCATTATGCAGCGCTGAACGAAAGTGTAGAATTGGCAAAGGTAAAAAGTATCAAGAGCGGAAACTTTGTTAATGCCCTGTTACGCAAAGTTACGACATCTTCAAAGGATATCTCAGGGTTTCTCAAGAAAGACAACTATGTTCAGTATCTGTCAATTATGTATTCTTTTCCTGAGTGGCTAATAGTAAAATGGAAAAGTATATTGCCGGAGAAAGAGCTTGTACCATTTTTGGAGGCAATGAACGCATCCCCTGAAATTACCCTTAGAGTAAATACACATAAGCTCTCAAGAGATGAGCTCCTGAACCGCTTGCATAAGCTGGGTATTTCTGCAAGTGCCGGCACACATCCGTTGGCTATTCGTATACAATCTTCTATTATAATTGATGATCTCAAAGAATATAAGGATGGGTGTTTTTATGTGCAGGATGAATCAACACTGAGAATTGTTGATATGCTTGATCCTCAACCAGGTGAAACAATACTCGAATTGTGTGCGGCACCCGGAGGTAAAACGACCTATAGTGCACAAAAAATGAATAATGAAGGAATAATCTATGCACTTGATAATGACGATAAGCGGCTAGAACGTTTAAAAGAAAATTGTGATCGAATGGGGTCTTGTATTGCTCGGCCTATCTGCCAGGATCTGTTAAAAGAAAAAAAGATCCTGTCAGTAGATTTATGTGATAGAGTTCTTGTGGATGTGCCGTGTTCTAATCAAGGGGTGCTTTTAAAGAGGGTAGAGGCAAAATGGCGTATCAGCCAGCGTGATATATCAAGACTAAGCAAAGTGCAAGAAGAGCTGTTACTCATTAGTGCAGACTATGTAAAAAGCTGTGGCGTAATGGTTTATAGTACCTGCTCGATTGATACGGCTGAAGATGAGGAAATTATTAAAAAATTTCTCGCTAAAAGAAATGACTTTTATGTGGAAAAAATGTTTAAAACATGGCCACATTTAGATAAAATTGATGGTAGTTTTGGTGTAAAACTAATAAGAAAATAAAGGACGCTATGTCTCCGGTACGTGATAATGACAAAAGAAACGGCACTGAACGAAGAGGTACTCCACGCAGAAAGCCAATCAAGGTAGGATTATTAAATAGATTGCGTATTGTTTATCGGCGAACAGGTGGTGACCGAAGAAGTGGACTGGATAGACGAGATGGTATTTCCAGTGAGTATCGCAAAGACCTGATCATCAAGGTTACAAAAAAATTCCTTTTAATGACAAAACAGCCAGAAAAGGCTAAAATGACCTATATCTGGCGGACAGGTTTAAGGGCAATAACCTTTGAGACTGTTAAGGCAAGGCAAGTGCTGGAAATTTCGATACAGAGGACACCTGAGGAGCAACCGTTAATTCTTCTCGGAAAAATACTGAAAACGAGAAAAATATTTACCGAGCACGGTTTTGCTACAGAAGCTGATGTGCAGTTTTGTGATCTTACCGAACACCAGAAAAAAGTGATAAAAGATCTTATATGGAGTGATGCGGAGTAATACCATGCAAAGAGAAGAAGTCGACCATAAAACAAAAATACTGATTGTTGATGACAGTAGATTGAGTGTTGATCTCTTGAAGCAGATTATTCAGCCAATGGGACATGAAGCAATCATTGCCTACGACGGTATTACCGCACTCAAAAAAGTTGAAGATGAAAAACCTGATCTTATTTTGCTTGATGTGATGATGCCTCATGTAGATGGTTTTCAGTTGTGCGAAAAACTTAAAAGTGATGAAAAAACACGTTTAATCCCGATTATTATGATCACTGCGCTATCGGACTTAGCTGATAAGGTAAAAGGTATTGAAGTTGGTGCTGATGATTTTATAAATAAACCGTTCAATGATACAATATTGTTTGCGAGGATCAAATCACTCTTAAAAACAAAATATTTAAATGAAGAACTGGAAAACGCCGAAATGGTTATTACTAGTCTCGCGCTTAGTATTGAAGCAAAAGACGCTTATGCAGAGGGTCATTGTGAACGATTGGCAATATATTCAGTTGCACTCGCAGAGTACCTTGGTTTTCCCGAAGAATATTGCAGGGCTTTGAAACGCGGGGCCATCCTTCATGATATTGGAAAAATCGGTATTCCTGATAATATACTCTTAAAACCCGGTCCGCTCACCGACGATGAATGGAAGATTATGAGATTGCATCCTGTTATAGGAGAGAAGATATGCAAACCTCTGCGTACGCTTGCCAATGCGGTACAGATGATCAGACATCATCATGAGAGATGGGATGGAAGCGGGTATCCGGACGGTTTGAAGGGTGAAGAAATACCCATTACTGCACGGATTTTACAGGTTGTTGATGTGTATGATGCTCTGACCACGAATAGACCCTACCGCACATTATTAACCGAGAAAGACGCAATAAAAGAATTATGGAGTGAAGCCGAGAAAGGCTGGCTTGATAAAGAACTCGTTGGGGAATTTATGAAGCTCCTGAAAAAAGGAATCTTTTAATAAGTGCTTTTCACCATACGAGCAGTTTTCTCAAGGATTTAAGAATGAACCCACGATATTTGTCCCACACGTCCAAAGATAATCTAAAAGCAGTTTCATCAGCATTTAATGAGAGGTTATCATCATGTGATTTATGTCCTCGAAAATGCGGTGTGAATAGATTGCAGGGTGAATTGGGATATTGCGGTCTGGGCAGGTACTCAAAAGTATATACGTCTATGCCTCATAGGGGAGAGGAACCTGTTCTTTCAGGGGTAAACGGGTCCGGTACAGTATTTTTTTCTCACTGTAATCTGAGGTGTGTATATTGCCAGAACCATCAATTTAGCTGGGAAGGAAAGGGAGAAGAGGTAAATTCGTTTCAGCTGGCAGACAGTTTTCTGGAATTGCAGGACCTAGGTTGTCATAATCTTAATCTTGTTACGCCAACACATGTTGTCCCCCAAATAATAGAAGCGCTCATATTAGCTATTGATAAAGGGTTTTCGCTTCCCATTGTGTACAATACCAGCGGGTATGACTCTCTGAAAACGATACAAATGCTCGCAAGTATCGTAGATATATATTTGCCTGATATGCGATACGGGGATGATGCTGCGGCGTATACTTTTTCCGGGTGTTTGGACTATGTATCGATCAATCGACAGATAATAAAAGAAATGTTTGCACAGGTAGGGGATCTCGTAACAGATAATGGGGTTGCGATAAGTGGACTAATTGTAAGGCATTTGGTTTTACCTTCTTTGGGAGAGAGCACTCACAATGTATTAAAATTTATTGCCAATGATTTGTCACCTGATATGCCAATCAGTCTTATGAGGCAATATGAACCTGTCCACAAAGCATGCGAGCATCCCGTAATAAACCGTCGAATTACACACGCTGAGTATGCATATGCCGAGTCTCTTTTAGAAAAATATGGATTTAAAAATGGGTGGATACAGGACCAGATCGATACTCACGAGCGTCAAGAGTTTCTTGGAGAATTTTTTAATGATTAGCGTATAGGTTTTAGAATTAGTTTTTACTATCCGCTATCCGCTATTGATAACGAGATGCCTTGACATGTAGTCCTATTATATTACAATACCAATACTATGAAAAAATATTATTTGTTATTACAAATTTTTGTGTTGTTTGCCTATAGTATAGGTTTTTGTTCAGTTTCGTATGCTGAAGTAGGGGACACTTTTTTTAAACGAGGAAACGAGTATTATAAAGAGAAGCGCTACGGTGAAGCGATCCATATGTATAAAAAAGCAATACATATCAATGAAGAACATTTGGGTGCGCTATATAACTGTGCTCTTTCATATGAGATGCAGGGACAGTTGGGTGATGCTATAGATTGTTTCAATAAAGCGATTTTTATTGACCCGACATATAGTGCTGCCCGAATAGGGCTTGGTCTTACGTATACGCGACAGGGAAGATATAACGCAGCGATAAAAGCTTATAAAGAAGCACTTGATGTTGATCCAAAATATTATATTGCGCATCTTAACCTTGCTGCGGTATATGCAAAAAAGAAGATGTATCCTGAAGCGATAGAAGAAGCGCAGATCGCACTCACCATTGATCCTCATGATGTTAATGGACATCTCATTTTAGGGAATATTTACTATGTAAAAAAAGAATATGATAAAGCGATCGAACAATATGAATGGATTTTGAAGATCGAGCCGCAATATGTTTTTGCAAAGCTGCATATTGGCATGGCGTATGCGGAAAAGGGGATGTTTGAAAAAGCGATTAAAAGCATAGAAGGCGCAAAATCAATGACAGAGGACTATGGGTATGTGCATTATTCTCTTGGTAAAGTATATTTAATGCAAAAGTCTATTGATCAGGCAATACGAGAGTTTAAACGAGCCATAGACATAAACCCTGATTTAGTTGAAGTATATCTCGATATCGGAAAAGCCTATAATGAAAAAGGTGACTATCTCCAATCGTTACGGTATTATGGGAGGTATGTTGAAAGTCCGCTTGCTAAGGAAAAACAAAAACAAGATGCTAATGCAGAAATTGAAATGTTACGAAAGAGGATAAACAAATGAGTGGTTTTCAGAGAAGTTTTCATTTAGTGCATATTTCAAAAATGCTTAAGAAAAACAGGGTGCACGATATTGTCGCAACAAAAAAAGAAGATGTGTTGCGTGAAATGGTCGATGTTTTAGCGCGTGCGCCGGAAATAAATGATGCAGATGTATTATGCGAAGGTATTTTAGAAAGAGAACAAACGCTTTCAACAGGAATTGGTATCGGGATTGCTGTCCCACACGCGAGAACCAATACGGTAGACGATTATGTGATTGCAGTTGGAAGAAAACGCGGGGGGCTTCTTTTTGATGCAGTAGATGGAGGACTGGTATATCTCGTGTTTATGATCGCAGGGCCAGATGCTTACTACGAAAGATACCTGAATATTCACGCTAAAATAATGTTCCTAATGACGAATGCTGACTTTCGCACAAAGCTTATTAACGCAGGGACCTCGCTTGATATATATAATTTATTAAAAGGGAAATAAAATCTGTTTGTTTTTGAGATAAGAAAAGTGTGCGTAATCGTCTTTACTTTGTGTTAGAAATATTTTTCACAATATTTTCACATAGCTCGGTTAGTGAATTGTCTCGAGCACCCATCACAAGGATCGTATCGCCTGAACGTGAATTCTTTTCCACCCAGTGCATAATATCCTTTTTGTCAGGAAGGTACTGACAGTCTTTTTCGGGCTGATTTGTTTTAATCTTCTCTATAAGCTCTGATGAGTGAATATCCCGAGTAGCGCTTCCTCCTGCATCATATATGTCTGTAATAAACAGGATGTCTTTATCGCGTATCTGATTTGAGAAAAGAGTTATATAATCATCCCTAAGATGTTTTGTTGGCGCAAATCCATGGGGTTGGAAAACAGCGATCACACGGTTACAGTGTGGACGTAGCGCAGATAATGCTGCAGAGATCTTGTCCGGGTTATGTGAAAAATCATCATACACTTTTATACCGCGAGTTTCACCAATGAGTTCCAGCCGCCTTTTAATGCCTTTAAATTGTTTGAGGGCTGAGGCGATATCGGTAAGAGGTATATCTAATGTGTGGCATGCAGCAATAGCGGTTAGAGCATTTGCTATATTGTGACGTCCCGGGAGCGATACTCTAAAAGAAGTATCTTTGACTGTAAATTGAGAGTAAGTATCGCAAGAAGTTATTTCATGCGCTTGATATTCAGCACATGTATCGATACCGCAGGTTATTGCCTTTTCCTTCGGTACAGTTAATGTGTCCGTATAAGGACAGTCATTATTGATGATAACTGTTTGGGAGGTGTTGTTAATAAATTCTTGGAAAAGAGATAGTAACACCGAGATATCTTTATGGTCTTTACTGATATTTGTCAGGACTGAAATCGTTGGTTTGTAGAGAACAATGCTACCGTCACTTTCATCTGTTTCAATGCATATGATAGGAGATTGCCCATGAAAAAAATTTGCTAAAGATGGTGTTTCGGATAGATTTTTTAAGATACCGCCGCCAATGTAGGTTGGATTATGGTTGCATAGATCCAGGATATGGGCAATCATTGCGGTCACTGTTGATTTGCCACTTGTCCCGCCGACTGCAATACATAGTTTCTCATTGGATAAAGCCGCGAGAAGCTCGGCTCTGGTCATGATAGTGATTGCATTGTCATGAGCACTTATAATATCTGGATTATCTTTTTCGATCGCGCTTGAAACGATAACCGCGTCAGGTCGTGTTTTTATGGCAGAACCATCTTGTGGGTACAGAGTAATACATTGATTGCGAAAAATATCAACAAGAGGGTTGCCTGATAAACCCTGTGTATCAAACGACCTGTCAGAACCGGTAACAGTATTCCCCTGACTGCGGACTATTTGTGCAAGTGGACTCATGCCACTTCCTGCAATACCAATAAAATGATAGGAACATCCAGGTTTCATAAACCTATTATAAATGGTTGCTCTATTAAAAAAAAGGTTTATTTAATAGAATTATAAATTATAATCTAATATTATTAGTGTGTACGTATATTCAAAGTGATAGGTAATAGGTAAAATGATAATAAAACCGCATGCCCTGAAAAAAGGCGATCTTATTGGTATAGTGTCGCCGTCGAATACCGTTTTGCTAGAAAATCTTAACTATGCTACTCGGACTCTCAAGAGATTTGGTTTTCGGGTGAAGTATAAAGAACATATATTGACTCCTCGCGTCTATACTATAGAAGAAGATAAATTGAGAGCCGAGGATATAAATGAACTGTTCCGTGACCCTCAGGTCAAAGCGGTTATTCACGCAAAAGGCGGATATGGTATGATAAGAATACTTCCGTTTCTTGATAAAAATACGATACGATCAAATCCGAAGGTTGTGCTCGGATACAGTGATGCGACAGTGTTTTTATCTTATCTTCTCTTTCAGTGCAACATGGTTGCATTTCATGGGCCAATGTTACTGGGTGAGATAAATACCGCTATGAGTGCAATAAAGAAAAATTCTTTCTTAAATGCGTTAATGGTCAATAAACCTTTAGGGGTATTGACGCACAAAAAGATATCTGTTATTAAACACGGTAAATGCTCCGGGAAGCTTGTCGGAGGGTGTTTAACATCTATTGTGCATATGATGGGTACTCCATATGAAATTAATACAAAAGACACGATACTTTTTATAGAGGATGTCGGTGAATATTATCACCACTTTGATGAAATGCTGTATCATTTAAAACTTGCAGGAAAATATGATTCGGTAAAGGGAATTGTGTTTGGAGAAATGCTTCGATGTGGAACGCACAGAGGATTAGTTGAGAGGATTAAAGAAACTTTTAAGGAATATGATATTCCTATACTCTTTGGTTTTCCTTCCGGACATAGTAAGACTAATTTGACAATACCGCTGGGTATTAATGTTTCGATTGACACGAAGATACCGGGGATTGTTTTTAATGAAAAGGCGTTACAGTAACAGTGGTTGAGAAGTAATAATAGGAGGACACAGTGAGATCTTATAAACAATATTTCTTTATAATGATAATCGGACTTATTTTGAGCGCAAGTGTTACTGAAGACAGTTTTGCCGCTAAACGGAAATTAAAGCCTAAGGCACGCCTCGATGAAGTCTATCTCTTGCTGACAAAAGCCAACAGTGATGTTGATCGCGGCCGTGAAATACAAGCATTGAAAGGGTTTCTCTTGGGGGTCAATGAGCTGAAACTAATACAAAAACAACATCCTGAATTTGAACCTAAAGAAGTGGCGGATATTATTAAGGTGCTCAATGCGCAGACTGAGGTTCTTAAAAGAAGAGTGATGAAAGACGGTCTCGTTGAATACAGAGGGAAAACACTTTCGCTTGAAGCGTTTACAAAAATGATTAAAAAAGAAAAAGATCGCCAGGAGCGCGGGGATCGGTTTCAAAAATGGCAGGCAGAAGAACGGCGTAGAAGAAACGCACAGCGTATACAAAATGAAACCAGGCGGCAAGCTGAAGAACGCCGACTTCAGAGAGAACTGCACCGTCAAAGGGAAGATAAAAGATTGCGTGATGAAACGCGCCGTCAGGCCCAGCAGCGTAGAGAAGTACAGGATCGACGAAGAAGGTATGAAGAACAACAGAGACGTTTGGAGCAACAGAGAAGAATGGATCATAGGTAACGATATATGCAAAGAGACATAAAAGGAAAAACCGCAGTGATAACGGGGGCTTCTCGGGGTATTGGCAGAGGTATTGCCGTAGCGTTTGCCGAAAAAGGTATTGATGTAGCGCTTATTGCGCGGTCTCGTGAAGCACTTGATGAAGTAAAAGATGAGTGCGAATCACACGGAGTTTCTGTTCTTACCGGTATCGTTGATGTTTCATCTGAAGATGATGTAGTTGCATTTAGGGGTGAAGTTGAAAAAGCTTTTTCAAAAGTTGATTTTCTCGTGCAGTGTGCCGGGCAGTATCTTGAAAAAGACTTTTTTGATACGACAATGGACGACTGGAACAATATAATCGGTAGTAATTTAACAGGGACATATCTCTTGTGCCGGGAATTTGGTAAGGTACTGTCAAAAAATAAGAATGGTGGAAAAATAATTAATTTTTCCAGTGTTGGCGGGAGAATTGGTCTGGAGAAGAAAGCCTTGTACTCTGCATCAAAATTTGGTGTTGTGGGTCTTTCAAAAGCACTAGCGAAGGAATTAAAGGCGTATGGAATATTAATCCATACGATATATCCTTATATGGTAGATTCTTTGAATGAACGTAATTGGGGCAATGAGGAGAGTGTCCTTGATTGTCTTAAAGTAGAAGATGTGGTTGAGCTTGTTTTTTACCTCATACAGTTACCGCGTCGTGTTGTTATAGAAGATATTTATTTAGATACGTTTAATAAAGACCGTATATAGTACCTCGAGATTTGAGTTTTATTGTATGTAGAATATTTATTTACGATCAACGATGAACTATCCCCAAAGGGGACAATACCCAGAAAAATTTATTTATAAATTTTATGGGTGTGAACGATAAACGAAATCAAGGAGTGTTATGGCTATTCATCCAACAGCAATTATTGGTGACAAGGTTACAATTGGAAACAATGTGGATATTGGTCCCTATGTTGTAATAGACGGTGTTGTATCAATCGGGGATGGGACAACTATACTTGCTCATTCCTATATAACCGGATGGACAACAATAGGAAAAAATAATCGTATACACATGGGGGTGATACTCGGCCATGAACCGCAGGATGTTTCGTACAATGGTCAAGAGACTTACCTTGAGATAGGTGACAATAATGTGTTCCGTGAACATTCTTGGATACATCGAGGAACAAAAGAAGGGTCAAAAACCATTATAGGTAATAATAATTATTTTATGGGGTATGCGCATGCTGCCCATAACTGTATTATCGGAAATAACGCTATTATAGCGTCCAATACCTTGCTTGCAGGTCATGTTGAGGTCGGTGACCAGGCGTTTGTTTCAGGAAATATTGTTGTACACCAGTTTTGCCGTATAGGGCGTCTTGCAATGATAAGCGGTTTATCTGCTGTAAATAAAGATGTCCCTCCGTTTATTACTTGTGGGGGGAGAGGAGTTGTTCCTATTGCCCCTAATAGTGTTGGCTTAAAAAGGGCGGGTATAGGGCTTGCCGGACGTACAGTTATTAAAAATGCGTTCAGACTATTGTTTAATTCTGGGCTTAATGTAAAACAGGCAATTGCTGAAATAAAAAAAGGCGATCTCACGCCGGAAGTTCAAGAGATGATAGAATTTATCGAGTCTTCAAAGCGGGGTATCTGTAACCCTCCGGGACAAAAGCATGCTAATGTGGATATTTTATGAGAAACTATTAGCGTGTAGCGTAGAGCGCTTAGCGTATAGTAAAAAAACAATTTAAGCAAAAACTAAACGCTATCCGCTAAACCCTAACCGCTATTTATGATTGTCTTTTTTGTGTAACAAAAAGAGCAATGCATCCTCCTTTTAACACGGCGATTAATATGCAGGTTTGAGTTAATCCGAGAATGGGAATCGCGTACATACCCGTAAGAAGTGCACCGCACGCCGCGCCGAAACAGTCCCATCCATCTATCATTCCTGCAGTGTGACCCAGAGATTTCTGTGTAGAAAAATACAGTTTGTTTGCGAGAGGAAATTCTCCACCAGTCAAAAATCCTGATACGAATACAAGTATGTAAAAAATATACATTGATATATTTGCCGTGAGAATCAATGTAGATGAGAGCGAAATATGCCACAAAATAATCGGTAGTGCCAATGCAAAAACAAGCAGAGTGCTTTCAAAAATAATGAAAGTGGCAAAAATACGTTTAAACAATGTGTTGGTGAGAATGCTCCCGACGGTTAGCCCTGCCATGAACAGTGCAAGTAGTAAACCTATTTTTTGGTATATGTATCCGTAGGTATTTTGATACATGAGTATAAGGGCTATTTCAAAGGCCATACCCGCCATACCGGTTATAAAGATTGCGGTAAGCGTGTTAAATCTCAGATTTGGTTTAAACGCTTTTTTGCGGGATAGGAATAACCGCAACAAAAAAAACAGGATAAGAACGAGAAGGATTGTTTTGAATCGGATTTTTCTTATCAAGCCAAGCACATGATTTAAATGAGAGCCGGAATATCTATCCCACAAGACGAAATTAAGGTAATAGGTTATCGGTTTGAAATCAGTGTTTACTAACGAAGCGGTAGTTTTTTTGAGCATTGAGTTTATATAGGAAACTCTGTCAGGTTGAAAAAATTGTCTTAATATCACGGCTTTAAAATAGCGGCTTTTTGTTCCGCTTGCAGTATACCTCTTACTGAGAGTATTAGGATTTGTTGTAATAACGCCTTCTTCCTGAGCGGCAAAGAAGTAGTTTTGTGTTCCTGGTGTTACGACAATGTGTGAGAAAACTTTTTTGAGTGTTTGGTATACGGATCCGATATAATCATTTAAATCGGTGTCTAAATAATCGCTTCCGGAACTGATCTGCGAGGCACACACACCATTTGGTTTAAGTATATCCAGAACCTCATTATAAAAATTGAGTGTGTAATAACGGTTGACGAACGCAGTTGAAGGATCAGATACGTTGATTAATACGATATCATAGGTGTTTTCTGTATGTTTTACAAAATATCGTCCATCCGATAAATGAATAGTGAGCCGGGAATCTTTCAGAAAATCATTGTTTGGCGGTTCCAGATGATCTGTGACAAGGGTAATAAGTGCCGGGTCAAGTTCAACATAGTCTACGCTCTCAATAGGGTGTAGTAATATTTCACTTAGTAATCCTCCGAGTCCACCGCCTATAAGAAGAATGTTTTTAGGTGACGGATGCTGGGAAAGTGCTAAGTGGGCATATGACGCGTATTGATACGGATCAGGAAATGAAAGCATATATTGACCGTTACCAAACATACTATAAAGATCTTCTTGTTTTCCTAAAGAAAGATTTTCGTATTTTGTATCGGCAGATGTGATGTATTCAATATTAGGGTTAAAGCTGTTCCAACGTTTTATGATAGAAGAGTTGTTTAAAGAATCGGAATATCCAAACCATATTAAAAGTGGTATTCCGATAAGGCTGATAATAAACGGGACAATCACTATTGTGCGCGAGATAGTTTTCTTGATACTGAAAAATAAAATGAGGGAGAAAAAAGCTATTATAATTGCAAAGGCGCACAACACGAGAAACTGGTTAGAAAGTTCGACAAGAAAATACGTAAACAGTATTCCTCCCGCGATACTTCCAATACATTCTGAGATATATACTTTACCTATAGGTTGAGCAGTATGTGTTTTTGTAGTCTCTATCTGAGAAACCATTTTGCAGGCAGTGGGGAAAAATGCGCCTGCAAGAATTGAAAAGGGAAGTATCCTTAGTGCCGTTGCCTTAAAAAGTGTGATAAGAGGGACTAAATGGCCCGGAGAAACATTAAAAATAGATCGTGTTAGACGTATGAAATATAGTTCCTTTATCAGCAATATCGAAATAAGAAAAACGAGAGCGAAAAAGTACGGGGCGGCATCTTTATAAAAACGTGATAATTGGCCGGCTGCGATAGCACCGATTGTTATCCCTAAAAGCCATTGTGAAAGAATAATGCCGATAGATAATTCGTTACCAAAGAAAATGACAAGAAATTCGCGAAGAAATATTATCTGCGCAATAGTGAAAAACGTTCCAAGTACAGTAATCAGAAAAAGTGCGATACTCATTATGGAAATATATTGTATCTAATCAATTTTATTTGTTCAATAGCTAATCCGTGGAAAATAAAAAAGGACACGGGTTACCGTGTCCTTTTTATTAGTTTTTAATTTTGTTTTTTTGCTTAATGCTTACAGCTTACAGCTTTTTTCCTAATCCATCCGCCAAAAAAACCTAAAAGCCCTATGCCGAAAAGAGCGTATGTTGACGGCTCGGGAACAGCGCTGATATCGTCAATATATACGTTAGAACTATTAGACGCGCCGGATATACCAAATGTATTTAATTCTCCAATATCACTTTTGAAAGGTGTATTGTTAAGTATGAGCACATCATCAACCCAGATATCGTAGGTGTCGTTGCCAAAATTGAAGTCTTTTAAAGTAATTTCTGCGGATGCAGAAGATGCTTCCCCAAAACTTTTTACTGTTACAGTACCAGCATTAGACGTCAAAAACAAAAGCCCACCACCGTTTTTAAAGAATTGTAAATCCGGGCCAAGAGTTGCTCCTTCACTAAAAAACACGGTAGGATACGTCGCCTCGACATCAGCGTCATCTATGCTTAACGTAAAACTGAACACCTGACCATTGTCGCTTGTTGCTCCGTTAAAAGAACGAGTTACTGTACCATCCGTCAATAAATTTCCGTAAAAGCGACCCTTCTCGACTCCATTGTTAATGTACCAGTTAGTATTGTGTGTAAGCCCAGTAGCCGCCCAATCTTGCAAATCCCACGTTCCTGTACCTTCACTTTGTCCAACAAGTGTCTGGTTTACTCCATAATCCTCAAAATCATCTCCAAAATTGATAACTGCCGCAAAAACTTGAGAGCTGATTAAAACAATAGGCACCGCAATGAATAATAGAATAAACAATTTCTTCATTTATACACTCTCCTTATTCTTATTAACGTTTTTCATTTCTAAAAGCTATTCTCGCACAAAACCATAAATTGTCAATTAAACTTAAATGCAACAGGAAAAACTGCAGGCGGCCGAAGGCTGAAGGACCCGAAAGGGTATAATAATCTGGGGCCGCCATCTTACCCCGGTTCACCGGTTACAGAAAAACTCTCTATGCTCTTGACAAAACCGAGTTTACGTGCTATAACTCAGAGGATTAGAGCCTTTATAGAGATAGAGAAAACAGTGAATTAATATATTGGTGTGTCTAAAAATTAGGAGTTTAGATGCAGGGGTGTATTGTGTTTTTCTCTAAATGAAATCAATTTTATTAGTTTTTAATTTTGTTTTTTGCTTAATGCTTACAGCTTACAGCTTTTTTCCTAATCCATCCGCCAAAAAACCCCAAAAGCCCTATGCCGAAAAGAGCGTATGTTGACGGCTCGGGAACGTTGCTGATAGATATGTCATCAAAGCTGGTGTAGTAGATGTCGTTCTGTTGCAGTAAAGATAAAGTTTGAAAATCAGAAACAGTTTCTACCCCAGCATAAAAGGCAATATATTCAGATTCAACCCCGCTATCAACTTTTGCCTTATATTGATTGTTATCAAAATCTACTTCTGTTATTGTAACGGTATGAAAATATCCACCACCAATAGTGGCAAGGTCGGTTCCTGCAGACCCAACACCGGTGAGACCACGTATCTTTATATTCCCGTCATTAACGAAGGATATATAAATACCCGCGGTGCTGTTGCTATCTACTAATTGGAACCCGCCGTAGATTCCTTCCCAGGGGGCTGTGATGTCCATTTTCATCTTAATTGTAATACCATTTGCATAAATAGACGTTAACGTAGTATTAAAAGCCCTATATACACTATCACCAGCGCTAGATGCAGTCAGTTTTCCTGCTCCATCATCTCCTACAAATGTCGGAGATCCGTTGCCAGTCGTCCAATTAGTGCCCCAATTGTCTCCACCGCTCCCATTTATTATAGTTCCTGAACCGTAAGAACTAAAATCTTCTGTTATTGTGATAGCATAGAGTGGGGAAGTAATACCCACAAAAACAGCCATTGAAATCAGAATAAACAATTTCTTCATTTATATACTCTCCTTATTCTTATTAACGTCTTTTATTCTAAAAGCTATACTCGCACAAAACCATAAATTGTCAATTAAACTTAAATGCGACAGGAAAAACTGCAGGCGGCCGCAGGCTGAAGTACTCAAAGGGTATAATAATCTGGGGCCGCCATCTTACCCCGGTTCACCGGTTACAAAAAAACTCTCTATGCTTATTTGTTCAACAGCTAATCTGTATTTCTTTTTTTAGCTGTTTTAATAGCTTGAAATAGGAAACTTCTGAAATAAATAACGCGGTCATAATGATACTAAATAGATATTGCACCCTGGGTGCAATATCTATTTAGGGGCTGGGTTCCGGATGTTTGGTGTTATAGCTCGTGTCGCGGTTTGTCCATTATATCTTTTTCAAGGAAAATAAAAAAGGACACGGGGTACCGCGTCCTTTTTTATTAGTTTTTAATTTTGTTTTTTGCTTAATGCTTACAGCTTACAGCTTTTTTCCTAATCCATCCGCCAAAAAAACCTAAAAGCCCTATGCCGAAAAGAGCGTATGTTGACGGTTCGGGGACGCCGCTAATAGATATGTCATCAAAGTAAGTCGGGTTAGAGGTGTTGTATTGATATACCCCTAAAGTTTGAAAATTAGATACATTATTAACAAAATCAATATAGTTAGATACAGGCCCGTCATCAACTCTTGCCTTATATCGATTATTATCAAAATCTACTTCTGTTATTATGATGTTATAAAATGAATCATTACTAAATATGCTAATATCAGTTCCAGAACTTGGATCCGCAGAATCAGTGATTCCACGTATATTTAGCATCGGGTTAGTGCTAACGAAACCTATCATAATACCTTTAGTACCTACTGAATCGCCAAGAAAAAAGGATCCATACCCCCCCCCGCCAAACGATGCGCCACTCTGTTTTATTTCAATTGTAATACCATTTGCATCAATAGAAGTTAATGCAGTAGTAAAAGCCCTATATACATTATCACCCGCTCCAGATGCAGTCAGTTTTCCTGATCCAGAATCTCCTACAAATGTTGGAGATCCGCTGCCAGTCCAATTAGTACCCCAATTGGTTCCACCGCTCCCATCTATTATAGTTCCTGAACCGTAAGAATCAAAATCTTCTAGTATTGTGATAGCATAGAGTGGGGAAGTAATACCCACAAAAACAGCCATTGAAATCAGAATAAACAATTTCTTCATTTATACATCCTCCTAGTTAACGTCTTTTATTTTAAAAGCTATACTCGCACAAAACCATAAATTGTCAATTAAATTTAAATGCAACAGGAATAACTGCAGGCGGCCGCAGGCTGAAGTACCCCAAAGGGTGTAATAATCTGGGGCCGCCATCTTACCCCGGTTCACCGGTTACAAAAAAACGTAACCGGTGAGTAAAGGGGGGAATTATGGGGGGGGCAAGAGTGAATAGGGATCAATATCAGGATTATGGATATAAATTTCTAATGTTTTTTTAATCCATTCTTCCAAAGATCCATGTTTAAGACGCTTACCTACGGTATGTAAAATACTCATTAGAATAGATCTGGTCTCAGCGCCTTTCTTAGATTGTGAACCATAACTTACTTTTCGAGCTACAACTGTAGGTCGGAGTTCTCTTTCCGCATAATTATTATCTGCAGGAATAAAGCGATTATATTCCCAATGAAATAAACGATCTTTTTTTTCACGAAAAATATTTTGAATTTCTTGTACAGCAGGATGTGTACCCGGACTATTCATATGCGCCATAATTTTATCTTTTAATCGTTTTGCTTTCTTATAATATTGTTTTTCAGACATTTTCTTTTCTCTTAACTGCATAGCTCTTGCAAGAAGTGGTGCCACACAATTTACAAATCTTTTTACTTCCGGTTTACCAGGAAACTCTTTCTCCAAATCTTGTACTTTTCTCAAAAGGTGTGCGTAGCAATATTGAAT
>Ga0208648_1001053_pt1 | contig 24344 bp, 24 predicted proteins | sample AntAceMetag02UKL_FD_184772 | JGI IMG/M metagenome (GOLD analysis project Ga0208648, IMG submission 184772) | Saline lake microbial communities from Ace Lake, Antarctica - Antarctic Ace Lake Metagenome 02UKL (SPAdes) (version 2) | ecosystem: Environmental > Aquatic > Non-marine Saline and...
TTTTATTATTTTTCTTTTTGTTTTCATAACTATATTAGCTTATTTATTAAATTATGTAATAATTATGAATAAAGCTAATTTTCCTATACATGTGAAATATAACTACAGATACAATCTGATAACATTGATAAAAAAATATTTATATTTTGGGTCGTTATCTTTAGCAATTGTTCTTGTGTATGTCTGTTGGCTATGTGTTTTACGGCGCGTCTCTGAAGTAATCACTTTGGAAGATGCTGCCATAGTAGCGATTTTTATAGTTTTTTCTACGTATTCAATTAAATTATCCTCAGGCTATTTAAAACAAATAAAGGAGCATAAAAAAATAACAGAATTAGATCAAAAATTGATAATATTAAAAGATAACCTTTATTTGCTAATGCGTTTATTATTATTTATACTTTTTTTAGTTTTCTTTTTTGAGTATGATGTTGTAATTGTTGTTATTGCTATACCATTTTTTGCATTTTATATGTATAAGGTAAGTTGTATATCTAAAAAAATAAAGAAATTAAAAAATGCAAAATATTAACACTGCGTATATTGCAGAAAACACAGGGTTTCTAAATGAATAATAAATATAAAATAATTCTTTTTTTAATTATTGTTATTTTAGTAACATTTAATTTTTTTATATCGAATAATGCGTTAGAATCGCAAGTTAATAATAGCAGTAGCCTTTTAGAGAAAGCAAGGGATATAAGGAGCGAGGGTATTAAGGAAAAAGATTGTGGTAAAATTAATGAAGCTACTGTTTATATCAAAAAATTTATTGAATTACATCCTGATTCTGCCGAAGCATATGTTGAATTGGGTAGAACATATACAATTATGACGACAGGAGAAAAGGATATAAATCTTAAGAGTGCTATAAAGTATTTTAAAAAAGCTATAAAGTGCAATAATGATTATGCTGATGCTTATATGGAATTAGGTAACATTTATCGATTTAAAGGAATGAAAGAAGAGGCAGAAGAAGCCTGGAAGAATGCACAGGAATTAGACCCCAATATGATAGTCTTTGGTAAGGATAAAAAAGATATAAAGCAGAAAGTAATGTACAAACAAATTATAGAAACAATAGAGACGAATATCTTTCTGAAGGCATTAAGATACTATAAGCAGAATAAATTTGAAGATGCAGAAGAACAACTTTGGATAGTTGTTGAAATAGGAAATTCAGAATCAAAAATTTCTGCATATAACTTACTTGGGAATATTTATTTACAGCAAAATAATGAAAAGAAAGCAGAGGAAATTTATAAAAAAGCCTTAGAGCTTGAGCCTAATAATGCGGATTTATGTTACTCTATAGGGAGATTATATTACTATCAGAATAGATACAAAGAGGCCATTGAGTATTTTGATAGAGCATTAAAGATTGCGCCAGAAAGTTGGCAAGCTCAGATATCAAAGAATATGATAAATTGGAGTAAACGAGATTTAGAAATTTCTAAAGTGTCGGAAAAATATGATGAGCAATTAAAGGAATATGAGAGACTGACAAGCGAATTTAATGGGTTGTCGAAGGAAATTACACAGAATGCTTATAAGTATTCTTCAGAACTAATAGAAAAAGTTGTTAATTTTGCGGATTTATATCTTCCTTATTTTAATATTGAAACAGAGGGATTAACAGTAGAAGAAATAAATAGAAGAATGGCAGTTTCTTTGCGAAAAATAAAAGAAAGCAACTTTGAGTTAGAAAGAAATGAACTATTATTGAAAATGAAAGAACAGACAAATGAAAATCAATAAGGTACCTATCTAATATGTGTTATCGTAGAATTTTCTTTAAAAAATTAGTAATATTACTTGTTGTAAGTTCATTTTTATTTGGACCTATTGCAAATAATTCAGAAGCTTGCTTGAAAGAAAGTAAAGAAAAAATACTCGAAGAAATTAAACAGCTATATGAAAGAGATAAAGAACTTAAAGAAGAAATTAAGACTAAAAAGAAAGATAGAAACGATGCACTATCAGACTCAAAAAGTTGGTTCTTAAAGGCAGTTGAATTATCATATGATATTTTATTCGTGGAGGTAATGATCAAAGAAGCAAATCTGCGAAGGCAGATATTAGAGGTAAAAGTTCAACAAGCAGAAGATTTAGATATGCCTCAGGAATATATAGACGAACTCAAAAAACAACAAGAAGAAGTTGATAATGAAATTGAAGGGCTCAATTCACTTAAAAAAGATTTGGAAAATGAGAGGGTTCGATATATTAACATGAGTGTTGCAGCATCAGTAAAAGCAGAAAAGTTAAAATGGGAAATAGAAAAAATAAAATGGGAAAGAACATTCGGTATTCCAGCTAAACTTGCTAAACTTTCAGCTAAATTAGTAATCGTATCACTAAAAATTACGTTAACAGAGATTAAAATCGCCTCCAAGAAAATAGAAATAAAGAACCTTAAAGCTAAACTTAAAGCACTTAGGAGCAAACTGGCTGGAGAAACAGATTGCGCTAAAATTGCCGAATTACAGGCAGAGATTTCAAATAAGGAAGGTGAGATTTCTAACGCGGAAGCAGAATTAGAAAAATTACATGTAGAGCACGGCTGTTAGGTAAAATCAATTTTCCTTATTTCCTTCCTGAATCTTTCTAATATATTTTTGAGCCACAAATGATAGCGGATTATTTGGATATAATCTGATTATCTCTTCAAACCCTTTCTTCGCTTTATCTAATTCTTTCATATTATAATAAATTTCAGCAATGTTAATATAGATATCTGGCTTAGCTTTTTGGGGAGCTTTTTTTAGGAGTTTTTGTAAGGATGCTAAGGCCTTTTTAGGCTTATATACGATATAATATATTTCTGATAAACCCTCATATGCCTCATTTAAATAATGGCTCTCAGGATAGTTCTTTATAAACCTCTTATATGCCGGCATAGACTTTTTGTAATCGTAGTTTTGACTATAACTTAAAGCAATCCTAAAGTGGATATAATCTATCTGGCTATAATCTGGGAATTTCTTAATTACATACTTGTAATGCTTTAAAGCTTCCTTATATTCCTTTGACTCAAAATGGCTATCAGCTATATCCTTTAAAAAGGCAGCGGCTCTATCTTCATCATAGTAACGAGCTGTCATATCAACATATTTATCCAAGGCTTTAAACCTTTTCTTATACTCAGCTTGCTCTTCATAACATCGCATTATAAGATATTGGGCTTTGAGAGAGATCTCTGTTTTTGGGTAATCCTTTATGAGTTTATTACAGTCCTTTATTACTTTATTATACTTGGAAAGGTTAGTATAGTGCCATTTGAGGGACTTGATTTCGTTGTATTCGTCTTCTGCTTGTTGGTATAGTTTGCCGATCTTCTCTTCTTTATTTCTGAGCTCTGTATGACATTGGGCTATTTTCTCTTTGATAATTGAATTTTCCTCATCCTCAGAGCTGATAGGTATCTCCCCGTAAGTTTTGAGAGCTCTTTTGTAATCTTTATCTTTAAAATATTCATCCGCTAAGTCTAAAAGATAGTCTGGGTCATACTCTATCTTTAAGATTTTATCTTTACTGAAGATGGCAGTACCGATACTAATATTAATAGTTATCGTATTTTCTTCCTCCTGGGTTATCAAGCCGCTAATAACCTTGCCTGTCTTTAGGGTAATAGTATCTGAATGGGCTAACGACGTGAAAGAAAATAAGATGAGGACGGTTAGGATAATGAATAAAATGGGTTTGCACATAGTTATTTTCCTTATTTGTAATTAAATTATAGTATAAAAGCTATAATCTGTCAAGGTGAAAAAATAGCCAAAAAATAGCATAACTTCTTTATTATTAAAGACTTTCGCGAAACTTAATAACCTACTTAGCAATAAGAATTATTGGCTTAGCTAAGTGGAATTGCTGAATAGAAAAAGTTATTTTTTTATCTCTTATATGAAATTCCATTGGAGTTAATTCTGGTTCTACTTTATAAATTTTATCTACTTCAAGCCAATCCGGTAAATCTATAGTGACTTTTAAGTTCTGCTTTGGAGTATATGTAAAATGAGGAGGGCTTCCAAAATGGCTTTGATAATCTTTATTTATTAAAATAAGCGCAATCCCTTTGTCTCCGCAAAGAATAGCATGGGCTTCTACGTCAGGATTGTTGGTTTGTGCCAATTGGAATGGTTCTCCAATAATCAGATACTCCTTTAAAATTTGTAACTCTTGATTTATGCCTTTTATTTCTTTCTCTAATTCGGGGCTCTTTTCATATCCTTCCCCTTTTTTATAATGTTTAATAAAATAAAGGATTCCTTTCGCGCCCTGGGAAATTTCATTATAAACTACCAACCTCAACTCTTCCGGTGTGGGAAACCGGCTAAAGTCTCCTACGCGGTCTTTCTTAAATGCCTCTGGAATAGCAAATAATGGCCGGGGTTCTGAAGCTATTTTAGCTAATTTTGTAAAGTATCCGTCTCTTTCAGGATTTCCTTTATGAAATACAATTTCATATGGATTTACCATTATTAAGTCCGCTGTTTCTCCATAAATGAAGTAGTTCCATGGTTTTTTATATTCACACATATAAATTGCCGTTGGATGGCATTTATCCTTAGAACATCTCTTTCTTCTTTTAATGACCTTCCCCGCGCTAGTTCCTAACACTCCTTCTTTCGCGTCTGTACAGGCCGGGTCATCAAACAAATGGTAGGCCTTAAAAGAAGGCGCTTTTTTAAATAGCTTAAACTGTTTCCCATCTTTAGGATATGGCATTAGCAATGTATGGGGATTGAATGCCATGTCCTTACTTCTCCTGTCTCTATCCCATGATTGTACAGGGAAATACCTATAGGCTCTTACCATAGTTTCCGCGACAGGCTCTACTGGTGTTTCTATTTTTAGGGTAACATAATCCCCCCACAAAAGCGGTTTTATTAAATTGACTACGATGCACTTCTTTTGTCCCTGTTCAATTTGAGAAAAAGGAGTCGCGATTAAATCTGTTATATCTTTAGTATTTAAATAAAGTTTTTTTAAAGGGATTATTTCATCTCCACTATTTTCAATATAGATATAAAGTTTATTTAGCTCTTTATTGAAGCCCACGAATGTAAATCTTAACGCGGGACTAACAGGCTGAACTACCCCATGCAACCTTTGCCCATTGTTTAATTCTACTTCTATTTTTATAGGTTTTTTGGGAGGATTGGTAAGTTTAATCATAACATTGGAAATATCTTGTGATCGGATGGGGTTAGGAATAACCTGCTGCCATATAGCTAACTCATTAGGCAGGTTTTTTAATAGTTCATCGTTTATATAAACTCTTTTTACGCGAATTTTCTTTTTACTGGAATTTTTTATAAATAAATGTACTGTACCTGAATCATATTCTTTTGATAATTTTCTTAGATAGGCGTGATCAATTGATACCTCTTCAGCATAAACTGATGCGGCTATAAAGAAGATAAAAAGCGCTATAAATATATACTTCATTTAATCAACTTTATCTTGCAGGCAATGTACCTGAGTACCTCTGGTAACTTTATTTCCAAAATGCCTTTTTCTGAAGCCTCTCCTTCTACAGTTTGTGTAATCTCTCCTTCATAGGTATCCCAGAACTCTATATTATATTTGCCCGGTGTTAATGAGCTTAAGGTTAATATAGCACCTGCCGGTACAATAGGTACTTCTTTTATTTTGTATAAAAGCCTTTTGTGATAAATCCAGAGATAAATTAGTTCTTCACTCCGGAGGCCTTGCGCTCTTAGACATTTATCTTTTACTTCTATTTCAGGAGTAATCTTTTCAAAGTTGATGCCTCTTTTGTCTTCATCTAAGCTAAAATCAGCTAATGCTTTAAAGTGATAATACATATCATTTTTATCCACGTAATCCCACCACCAAAATCCAGTACTGCCGCCAGTTTGTGTCATAAACTGCATCCAGATACCCCCATGAAGAGAAGCCTCTAAAGCATCATCAGTATTTCCATCCCACCTGCCGCCATATTCAAGAACAAAGAACGGTTTTTTATATTTCTCCATCATTTTATTAAAGGAATTTATTATGCTTATAGGGTTATCGCCAAATTCTGATACAAAGCCGGTACTTTGAATCACATCAAGAGCTGAACTTTGCCACATCTCCAAGCCATGAGGCATATGGGCAAAAGAGGTGCTTACTAAGTGTTCCCATGGGTCTATCTCTTTTATGTACTTAGCCATTTCTTCATGCCAGGTCAATACCTCTCCCGCGTCTTCTAACTTTCTAGACCATGGCATGCCCAGTTTCTTTATGTATAATTCGGTCAGATCTACTTCAGAAATCAATGACCAATTAACAATATTCGTACTATATCCCCAGCGGGCAATGACATATCTTGCCATTTGTTTAAAAAGTTCCTTTGCCCTTTCATCAGTATAGTATTCTGCCGGATTGGCTAAAAAACCTCCGTTTTTTGTATTGTAAGGACTCGCGTCCCATTCACCATCCGGAGAGGCCCCTGTCTTATTTGCTAACTGGCCGTGATTAATTAAAAATAAGATAATATAAATTCCTCTTTCGTGAGCCTTTTCAATAATATAATCTAATCTCCACGCGTTTTCTATATTATACCGGCCAAGCCCTTGATAGCCATCCTCATCTTTGAGCCATTCCAGCCCTAACCAATTAGGATCCATCCATAAGGCAGTCCAATTTTCACCGTTTACAGACATTTTATAGATATAATCATCATACATATACGTTCCCTTTTGTGAACGCTTTGGATACCGTACATTGTGCCCAATGGGGTAATAAGTATCCCCATCATCAAACTCCAGGTAATGATAGTCACTTTCGCAAATTCTAATAAAACCTGGGCTCCTTGAATCAACTACATCGAACTTCTTTTTTTCTGTAGGCTTACCATTAATGGTTAAATAATAGAAGTAATCACCTGTTTCCGTCGGAGTAAATCTTACCTTCCAACACGGATTGCCGATAGAAGACAACCCTTCGTTCTTACTCATACTCAATTCTCTTTTGTATTCCTGATAATAGAAAGCCGGTATCTCAACTTTATCTCCGCTGGGCGCGGTAAAATATGCTTCTATATTAATAATATTGGGGTCAAAGGGATTTGAATATTCTTTAGATAGAGAAAAGGTTATTTCAAACTTCTCGTATTTTTCTACGGTGTTAGAATTTACTGTCTCATTAAGAATTTCAACTTCTTCGGCACTGGCAAAAGTAGTAAATACAAAAAAAACTGCTATAAAGATTACGTTCGTCTTCACTCGCATAAAATCCTCCTTCGGCGGCCTATTGAACTTAATAATGCGCCAAGGTTCCGGTTTCCTTCGCCCGGCGTATCATTAAGCTGCAAACCCAAAGGCCTATGGGAAATATAATAACAGAAAAAGCCGATAAAATCAATAGGTCAGGCATCAAGCTTTTCAATGTCCAGCCTTCTATTAAAGCATGCCTTATTCCTCTCAATGAATAGGTTATCGGTAAAATATACGAAAAACTCCTTAGCCAATTAGGTAGTATCTCAATGGGGAATAACACTCCGCCTAAAAGGAAGCAAACCTGACCAATAAGCCAATTTATAGGATCTCCCCGCTTTACCAAAACGAGAAGGCTGGCAGAAATTAAACCCAGGCCGCTAAATGAAATAAGCATAAGAACCAAAAAGAAGAATGCCCCAAAGAGATTGGGATTACTAAACCTGACTCCAAACAGTAAATATCCAAGCAAGAGATATAATATTACCTCAACCATTGTAAGTAAATACTTCCAGAAAGAGGGAAATAGTATTATGACAAACGGCTTAGTGGGGGTAACCATCATAGCTTCAAGGGTTCCTATGTTCATCGCGCGAACAATTTCATCCGTATAAGCGGAAAGCCCTGTTCTGAAAAAAGCAAAGAAAGCAATACCAACGATTATAAAGGTAAAGTAATTGCCCGTATGAAACTCTAAAAGCGGATTATTAGAGGCATCAATAAGCTGTGCAAGGTAATAGTATATCGCGCACATTACTATAATCCTTGCAAATCTAAAAAGTAAATGAAACTTATACCTTGTTTCAATAAGAAACCCCTTCTTAATAAAAGCCAATGCTTTACTCATTTATTTGCCCTTACAAGATATTTAAAAACATCTATTGTTGACATTTCCAAATCACCTTTTATCCTTTTAAAATCACCAATAGGGCCTTCAAATTTTATCTTACCGCAATTCAATAATGCTACGCGGTCACATATCTGACCAGCTTCTTCTAACCTATGTGTTGCCCAAAAAATAGTTTTTTTCTGCTTTACAGATAATTCATTTTTTACCAGCGTTTTTAGTTCTTCCGAAGCAATTGGGTCAAGGTTATTTGTAGCCTCATCCATAAATATTATCTGCGGATTATGAAGCAACGCCCTGGCAAGAGCAAGTCTCTTCTTGAACCCTGACGAATAATATCGGAAAAGCAGGTTTTCCTTTCCGCGCATTTTAAATAATTCCATTACAGCGGAAAACCTATCTTCGAAATCTCTTTTTTTGATATTGTGCAGTGCCGCGAAAAATTCCAGATTTTCTTTGCCGGTAAGGTGCCAGAAGAAACTGCGTTCATCACTAGATACCAGTCCAATTGATGACCGCAATTTACTATCATCCTTTATAATATTGTACCCATTTATATAAACACCGCCTTTTGTTGGCAATAGAAGCCCGCATAGTACGCGAATTAAGGTTGTTTTTCCCGCTCCATTGGGACCAATAATACCAAATATCTCCCCCTTTTTTATCTCTAAATTCACATTATCTAAAGCCTGAATCTTTCGTTTCTTAACCTTAAATTCTTTTGATACTTCTTGAATTTTAATTATTGTTTTCATAATCTATCTCTTTGCTATATATTAACAGTGCGTCCGCTATCTTTCTATCGCCGCCATAGATATTTTCCCCCCGAACCACCATATTAGCTGAACCTCCTCCATCCAGCAAAATAGCATCTGTAACGCCAAGTTTTACTAAGAATTCAGCCATTTCATAACAGGTTGTGGTGCCACAGCATAAAACCAATGTTTTATCATCTATCCTCCCGGCACTCATTTTTTCTTCAAGGATGTCGTTAGGATGGTCTTGCGTGAGTCTATTTCTGCCGTCTAAAACCATGCGGAGCCTTCCCCCAACCATCTGCCATATATCTCTGAATACTCCATCAAATTCTATGTCTATAGAGACCTCATCTCCCTGCTTGAAATTTTCCCTTAAATATTTACTCCCCTCTCCTGTCCCTGTCAAAACACAGGCATCTCCTGAAATAACAGGAAGCTCCTCTTCTATCCTGGCGACCTTAAACACGCTCTTCTCTCCTGCGGTTAATCCCCTACCTTTTAGCGGATGAATAACAATATAAGGCGCTTCAACTGAAGGCACCCGCAGCCCCGCGTTTGAAGTATAAATCATAACATAATCATAACCCTCCCATTCTAAGGGATTAACAAGAATATTTCTATATTTCCTTTCTTTATCCGTAGAGATAGTAATTTCATAGTTAACGGGTCTTCCGGCAACGACTCTCCTATCTTTAGTGATCCCTATCCCCGCGTTCAGCCATGGGTTTATAGTGCTTATGGTACTAATTAACTCACCATCAATAACCAAAATTCCCTTTATCTCTCCGATCGGAGAAGAATTGAATCGGTGGCCAAAATAATTAGCATTAATACCAACTACAGCGTTCTCACGCGAAGTAATATCCAAAACATTCTCCAATGAATCGCTTATAGTGCATCCGGCAATCGCCGGCCTCACAGATACTCCATCAGCTCCTATATTGCAAAATATTACGTGCATATCACCCCGCTTTTCATAAGTAATCCCGGGAGCGATAATATTTTCATCCGCGAACATTGCCGGTGTATATATAATAAGCAGCAGTAAATATATAGTAAACCCCATTAGAGAACTTCGGTTTCTATCGGGATAAATTTTCTCTAACGGGGTAAGTATCCTAAAATATTTCATACTATTAACCGTACCTTCCCCTTTAATAATCCTTTAAAATACCGGCCGCTCTCCTCACTGGTTTTAAATTGGCTGTCTATAGCAGAAGAGGCGGGAGAAAAAAGAATAGTATCTCCGCTACGGGCAGCGGCAAGAGCCTTTTCTACTGCTTCCTTCAGCGAGCTCAATTCACATATAGAGACTTTGCCGTTTAAGGCTTCCCGTAAAAGCATCTTATTTTCTCCATAAATATATACATTCTTTACCTTTTCTTTAATTATATTTATTAAAGGTCTAAAAGAGAGCCCCTTGTTTATACCGCCTAATATCAGGATAAGCGGAGCTTTACAATTCACGACGGCATTTAATGTAGCTGTAATATTAGTACCTTTTGAATCGTTAACAATATTAACACCCTCTATTTTACCGAGATATTCAAATCTGTGTTCAATGCCCCCAAATTTACAAATACCTCTTTTAATATCTCTAAAAGGGACATTGCTAATCAAGGCGATAGCAATCGCACCCAAGATATTGGGATAAAAGATTGTATTTTTAATATTTAGTTCATCTAAGCCGCACAAGGCCTTATTGCCAATAAATATCTCATTGCCATCTATGCAAATTCCCCCATCTAAGAACCTTTTTGCGCTAATAAATACCTTTTTAGCTTTATTGTTTAGAATAATTTTCTCAGCAAATGAGTCATCTAAATTAACAACACAATAATCCGATTCATCTTGGTAAGACAAGAGCTTCATTTTAATCTGAGAATACTTATCAAAACCCTTATATCGATTAAGGTGATCAGGTGTAATATTAGTTATAAAAGCGACAGAAGGTTTAAATAAATTAGAGTTCTCCAGATAAAAACAACTTATCTCCAATAGGATAATGTCTCCTCTTGAGATATTTAAAATTACACTGGACAAAGGAATCCCGTTGTGCCCTGCTATAAATACTTTCTTACCGGTCTCTTGAAAAATAAGTTTAAGGATTCCTATAGTTGTTGTTTTGCCATTAGAGCCGGTAATCGCGATTGTTGGAACTTTACAAAAAAGGGACGCGAATTTCATTTCATCAAAGATGGGAACATTCCTTTTCCTTGCGGTATCTAAAATAGGGATCTTAGCCGGAACACCAAAGCTTCTAATTATTAAATCCGCGTTCTCTATTATTTTTTCAGTATTGCCTCCTGTTTCATACGGTATACTATTGCTTTCCAGAATAGTCATTTTCTCTTTGAGTTCACTTTTATCCTTTTTATCACTAATGAATACCGTTCCGCCGAGGCTTTTTACCATTAAAGCAGCCGATACTCCGGTATCATTTATGCCGATTATGGATATCTTCTTATTTTTTAAATTTTTCATTTAAAATCTCAAAAACTCCTCTGAGCGCCCACTCAAGATGACCTTTTGCCAATGGATTCTTGAGATAGGCATTTATAAGAGAAGAATACACCTCTATTAAATTAATCTTAACCGTTACTTTATCTGCAGAAAATTCACTAAATAGCTTCTCTCTTAGTTTCGGAAATAATTCTTTTACCCTGCTCTTTCCCGGTTTATCCAGATGGACCACAAAATAAGATAATATATACAAAGGGTGGGCGTATCTGAATGAGGAAAAATCACAGGACAATATATACCCACTATTATCAATTAAAAAATTACTAGCTTCGGGGTCATATCTTGTATAGATAGTCTCTTTATCCGCTTTATTGATCAAAGAAGCTATTTGTCTTTTTGCCTTTTGATTATATACCCCTTCATCTAATTGTTTTTTCGTATAATAATAAACATCCTTTACCGTTAATCCCCGCGTCCTTTTGCCAACCTTCCTTAAATAAAATATTTCCTCTTTAATATGTTTTAAAAAACCATCTATATTAATTAAAACAGTATTCTCCAAATATTTTTCATAATCAATCCCGCCATAACAAAATTCAAAAGATAATTCTTTTTCATCAAAATTCAATAACAAAGGCTGCGCGGGATAATCTTTAAGAAGCATAAGATTATCCAACTCTTCATACCAATATTTAGCGCCTCTTCTTGAATAAGTTTTTTTAACTATATGCCTGCCATTTCTACGACATACAGCAACGGTAGAAACATTAGTATTCTTTAGCTTCATAGCCAACCATTTCACCTGATAAATCAGAAAAAATTTTATCTAACGTAATCCTTTTTGCAAATTCATATAACTCCGGCGTAGTCCTGTTGCCAGTATTTCTTCTCGGAATAGAGGATTCTTTTACCATTTCACTCAATGACGGGTTTTTATTAGACAACCAATCAGCGCCCTTCAGGCATAGGTTCCCTCCCAGTCCATATAACATATGGACGGCGTGAGCTTTAGGGTCAGGCCAATACATTATTTCTTTCCCAATTGCCTTTACCCTTCGCATAAAGAACGCCTCTTCCGCGTAGCCATTTATTTCATTAGCCGGTAAAACGCTAAATTCGCAGCTTTTCAAGATGTCCGCCTCACATAAAAGATGCGCGTTAATATTCTGTACTGGAAATGGCCATAGTAGATTTTCCTCTTCATCAATAAATCTGGGACTTGATATATACTCTATCGGAAATGAATCTGAGGTAGAATTAAAAATACCCGTTGAAGCGTCTATTTTTCCAATATCATCCATTTTGATAATCTTTGTGGGTACAGTTGCCCTATTGTATACCGGAAGGTTTAATCCCGTTATATTTTGTTTGTACCGCTTTAATTTATTTAAAACTAATTCTGCCAAAAAAACGCAGGAGCCGGTACAAACACAATCATCGTCTGTCAAATATATATATTTAGAACTCGCTGCTCTAATACCTATGTTCCTGCTCACAGCAGAACCTAAATTATTCTTGCTCTTTAACAGAACCAACTTAACGCCTCCTCCCCTGCAATAATCCACCATTTCCTCTGCATAATCTCCTTCATCAGAACCATCATCTACAACAATAATTTCTTTTAAGGGAGGCTGTTGATTTAATAGAGAGTTAAGGCACCACAATAAAGGGTTCAATCTAAATCTTTTCGACTGCCGATTATACGGAGCTCTATTGTAAGTTACAATAACTGCCGTTGTTTCTGATTTAGTTTTTCGCATCTCTACTCAAAAACTTTCTTATATTGTTCCTATACGAATCTACTCTACGTTTAAAATTAGCGGCACGAATTCCTGCTAATCTTTCTATTATGCCGCGCTTGTTGTTATTAAACAAACAATAGATCATATTCTCATTAAAAAAATCCATCACATCTCCCTCTATATGAATGGATTTAAACTCACCTGTCAAATCTTCATAGCCGGGCATAAGCCTTTTCAGTAACCCTTGAGGTATAACTTCATCATAAAGTAAATTAATGTGGCTAAAACATAAATACACAGGCAGCCTCAACCTATTATTATCTACCGTTTTAATGAAAACCTCCCAATCTATTTTTGCTTTATATATATTTATTATCTCAAAGACGTCGCAGAACTTTGACATCCTTAGATTGGAATTATCCTTAATTTTTTTCATATCATATATGTCTTTAAACAAATCCCAGCACTGGTGAATAATTAAATTTACCTCATTTAAACAGGGCAAACTTCTATTTTTCACAATAATGACATTAGTATTATTAATCAAATCATCTGTTAATCCTCCGCGGCAAGCTTCCATAAAAAAATCAAAATGCACCTCTATATTTATAGCCTCGCAATATTTACTTTTTGACATTTTTGAAAAAGGCAGGTGTCCTAAAAACTTGTGCCAAAACAATTTTTCTCCCTTACTCATTTCAAAAATCTTACCTTCATCCTTATTGTACTTTCCAATTGTATATCCTGACTCTTGCATAATAGAGCAAGCTCGCGTAAAATCAGTTTTCCCAACTAATATATCTACATCTACAAAATACCTTAGGGCTGGATCTTCATATACGAACTGCACTAAATACGCCCCCTTTGTCAAAACTGCCTTTATGCCCTGATTACCAAAGGCATCAAGAAGCATCAGCGATTCCCTCAAATAAACACCGTTCTTTAATTTGTTTTCTCTATATACGGCCTCAAACTTACCCCTTACTTCTATGTTAATATAAGATAATAGTTTCAACCTTTTGAGATGACAATATATTAACGGAACAACCTTATGCCGGTAGGCATTTTTGTAAACCATTTCCCAGTTTATGGCCCTCTCTGTAACTGCTCTACAGATTTCCCTGTCAAGCGGATTACTTATACTGACTCTGGAGCAATTAATTATAAACTTATCTTCAGGCAACAATTTCATTTGAACTTACCCATTGCAGCAATTTGATGTACTCTCTATAAAAAATTTTACCTCGATCCAAGTCTGAATCTGCACCTTTCGCAATTGAATTATTAAAATATTCCAGACTTATCTTGCCAAAGATGAAGTCGCGATATAATTTAACGGGTGTTTCGGGCTGCTTTTTATAAAAAATCTCTAAGTTCCTTGTAATATCTTTAAGTAAATTTTCCTTGTTTCTTGGATGAGCCAAATGGTAGTTACATGCCAAAGGGTTATAAGTAAACCTGTACCCTCGTTTATACAAACGATAGCCCAATTCTATATTATCCTGCCCCCACCCGATAAAATCTTCATCAAACAGGCCTATTTTGATTAGAGCGTCTTTTCTCAAGGAAACATTATTGGTTCCGAAGCCTATCCATGGAATACTGTTATTTTCAAAAGAAAAAGCTTTGCGGACAGTTTTAAAATATATGTCTTCGCGGGCTATAGAAGGCAGTCTCTTAAATATTTCCTTTAACTCAACCTTATCTAAACAAGATAGATACACCTGAAATACTTTTCCCAAGCTTACCACATTTTTATCTTGATGAGAATCAACATGCTGAGATATAAAATTAGAGCTAAGTAGCAGATCATCATCCGTAAAAACGATCACCTCTCCCGAGGCGCGCCGAATTCCTTCATTTCTCGCGTTGGCTCGGCCGGTGCCTTTTTGAATTATTAACTTAATATCTAATTTTCTTCGCGCAGAAACAATAGCTTTACGGATGGTTTCCGATGGTTCTTTAGCCACTATAATTATCTCATATTTTTCCGGCGGATAATCTTGAACCAAAAAAGACTGGAGAGCAAGAAGAAGTCTGGTTTCTTTTTTATACGTGGGAATAATTACGCTATTATACATTTTTTACCTTAGAATCAATATGGCGCGCTAATAGAGTAATGTTGTTAAATAATTCAAAGTTCAAATCTTCGTCCTCTATCCTTATAGCAAACTCAACCTCTAACGCTACAATAAGCTCCAGCACCTGAAGCGAATCCAATCCCAAATCATTAATCAATGAACAATCATTGGTTATATTTTCCCTTGGTGTTTGAATCAGTAATTCATTAATCAAGACGTCTTTTATTCTATTTATAATTTTACTGTACGGCATCATGAGCTCCTCAATCTATTTCTTACTATTTTGCCGGTTACCGTCCTGGGTAATTCTTTCCTAAGCTCTATTATCCTTGGAACCTTATAGATAGTAAGTTTTTCCCTGCAGTATCTTATTATCTCTTCAGAAGTCACTTTTCCTTCCGGCACAACAACTGCCTTGATCAATTGGCCATACGCGTAATCTACACCCACCACCACAGCTTCTTTTACCTTTGAATGCGCGAGTATGACTTTTTCAACTTCCTGAGGATATACCTTAGAACCAGCTACATTTATAACATCGTCTTTGCGGCCCAGAATATATAAATAGCCCCTTTCATCTATTTTTCCCAAATCTCCGGTTCTTACAGTTCCCCATAAAATCTCATCTTGAACTATCTTTATTTTATTCTTTGCCAATGGCCTGCCTACAGAACCAATCTTCCTTTCATTAAACGGATAGTTAATTGAAACTGCTCCTGTTTCAGTTGATCCGTACAATTGGCAAATTTTTTTGTTGTATAATTTCTTGAATTTTACAAATGTATTTTCTCTCAATGGCGCTCCGCTGGAAATACATAAACGGAGAGTATTCAGATCAACTTTACCGTCAGGGTAAGTCCTTGTAAGAATTTCATAGATAAAAGGAGTAGCTGGAAAAACAGTAATTTTATTTTTCCGCGTCAATTCTAATAGCTCAACAGGTAGAAATCCCTGTTCTAAAAACAAAGCCGCGCCGGAAAAGATAGAAGAAAGCGCGATAGTCCCTAACGCGTAAGAATGAGAAAGGGGTAGGATGCATAAAACCCTATCTTTATGATTTAAGCTAATTCTAAAACTAAAACTCCTTGCTTCTTCTAAAAGGCTCTTGCCGGTACGATGTATAAATTTTAGAGAACCGGTACTACCTGAAGATAATTGACAGAGGATTCTATTTTCCGGCAGTGTTTCCATAAAATGCGCGGCCTTGGTACTCATCTTATCTATTTTAAGGGGGAATTCCCCTCTTTTAGAAGTCTTTCCTTTAACTATTATAAACCTCGGCTTCGCGTGAATATTTTGGGCGGCCTGCAGTAGGTGAGAATTTGTAATTACTGCTGTAATTCTTAACTTTCTAAATATCCTGTTTAGTTCCTCAATATTTAACCTGGTATCTAAAGGAACGGAAACAGCGCCTATCTGCCAGTTAGCAAAGAAGGAGATGATAAATTCCGGACAATTGGGTAACAGTATGGCTACATAATCTCCCCGCTTAATTCCCAACGATAATAACTCTGATGCTAGGCTATTTATTCCTTTTAATAAATCTTTATAACTATAGGCATTCTTTTTAAAGATAACCACTGTATTCCTAAAATAATTTTTAATCTAATTGTAGTTAAAATATCATCTATTAATATAACACACTTATGAAACAACAGGAAAGTGTTATTTTTGATTATTCTCGCTATGAGGAGTTTATTTAGGCTGGACTTGGCGTGTCTTAAGTTAAAACTGTTTGCCGCTGAATACTTTCCCGCTTTATGCGTTCTTTTAATACTTGATATTTTACTCCAGCCACGTAATGCCGGACTTAATGCTGCTATAGACACTCCCGAGCCATCCAAAAAAGCCGCTGTCGTCCCCTTTGTTCTTTGTTCACTTTTTATATGGGTTTCCAGAACTTCGTGCTCTTAGATTATCATAGCGAATATCCAATTCTGTTCCTTGGTCTGGTGTTTCTATATCCATCATCATCTTTGTAATTGGACCTATCTCGCCATCTACTTTGATTGTTCCCAATGGAATATCATCGATGTAATACGATATTTCAGATACTTCTCTATCAAGTATTATTTTCATCGTATGAAAATCTTTACTTGCGTCAGCGGATACACGCTTATTTATATCCTTACCTTGTACAAGTTTGGATGAAAGCGTTAGCCAATCTGTCTGGATAAGATAACTTCCCTCTCCTTTTCTTCCGCTAAAATACACACATAAAGGCCCCCAACCTATTTTACCATCATCTGTCATTCCCCAGAGAGCGACCAATTGATAATCATCGCTGTGGGCAATTTTGAAATCACCAGAAAGTTCTATCTTTGTACGTGTATCTTCAAATACTGGGAGCCAAATACGATTCCCTATCCACTCAGTATCTTGAGTAGTACCTACAAATCGACCTGTTTCATCTATGACAGACCAGGTAAGACCAGGATCTGTTTCTTGAAGTGATATATTCCATATCTCACCTTTATCAAAGTCAAACCTAGCAATAGTCCTCCACTCTCGCTCTTTCGTCAAATGAGAACATCCACTGTTAAACATTATTGTAGCCAGTCCAAAAACTATAATGATAACCACACATATATTTTTTCTCATAGATACTCCTTTGCTTTTTTCGCCTTTGCTCATACCACTATCTATGATTCACCTTCTGTGATTTCATCTCCCTAAATAATTCTATAGTCAACTCTTTAGCTTCGTCACAAACCCAATGACCAGCTCCAGGGGAAATTTTGAATTTTACGTCATATTTTTTATCTTTAAGGCGCTCAGCAAGTTTTCTTGAATCACTTATTCTCGCTTTATCATTTGCCCCTACTGTTACCAAAAAGTCAGTTTTGACTGAGCTTGTTATTATTGACAAATCGAACCATCTTCCTGATATTATAGAAGCGGCTCTAACAACATTGCGACGCTTAAAGACAAATCTGCTAAGGAACTGTGCGCCTCCCGAAAAACCAGTCATAAAAACTTTCTCCTTATCAATCCGAAAATTTTTTCTTACTTCCTCAATAATGTCTATCATTTGTTTATCGGCATTATTCCTTAATAGCGGATAGCCATCTGGAAGATTAGGGCAAACTAAGATAAAACCTTCTTTATCAGCAAATCCTTTCCACAAATCCATTGCCTGTTTACCATCAGCCATAAGGCCATGTATCCCGATAAAAAGAGGCCATTCTTTAGACGGAGAATATTTTTTAGGTAAATAAATATAATAGGTTTGGTCAGGATTTCTCTTAAGCTTCATAAGAGTGGTTTTGTTTAATAAATCTTCATAATCCATATAGTTGGAAGAAATTTTTTTACGTCTTGGAGGCCGGGTCACTACAGGCTCAATTACATATTTTACTTTTTTCTTTTTAACCTTTTTCTCTTGAATTTCCTCAGTTTTCTCAGTTATTTGGGTTTTAGCCGGTCGGGTGCTTTTAATTTCTTCAATCTCTTTTTTGCGTTCTTCCCTTTCTCTCAACCACCTTTCTTCAAGAGATTGATTTTCCTCTTCAGACCATCTCTCAACTTTCTCAATTTGATTATGGTTAAAAACCACTGTGCCAATATTTAACTGCATAATAATCTCATCTGGTTTATCTTCTAGAATAATACTCTCCATTTTATTGCCATTCTTAAGATGGACAACATCGGCAGAGGATGAAAAGCAAATAGAAATAAAAAATAATAACAGAAAAAAGATTTTTCTTAACATCGTACAGTCTTTGCTCTCTTTATCCAAACATTTTCTTTAGTCTTGCTATTCCTTTTTCAATCTCTTCAAGATCGCATGAGAAACTAAAACGCAAATAATATTCTTGCCCAAAAACTACACCTGGAATAACTGCTATTTTCTGTTCATTCAAAAGTTTATTTGCTAAATCCATTGAATTCATATTAGTTTCTCTGATATTACAAAAACAATAGAAAGATCCATCAGGTAAGTTACACGAAAATCCTTTAACTGAATTAAGACCCTTAACAATTAACTTGCGCCTTATATCAAATTCAGAAACCATATTTTTAATTATAGATTCATCACAGCTTAAAGCAGCATAAGCTGCTTTTTGACTAATAGATGCAGGGTTCGAGGTTGAATGGCTTTGTAAATTTTTTATCTTAGAGGCAATAGCTTCTACAGCTCCCAAATAACCAATGCGCCAGCCAGTCATAGAATAAGCTTTCGAGACACCATTAACCGTTATCGTCCGCTTATAAATATCTTTACCCAAAGAAGCTATTGAAACATGTTTTTTCCCGTCATAAATTATTTTTTCGTATATTTCATCACTAATAACATACAGGTCATTTTGCACAGCTACTTCAGCAATCTCTTCTAATTCTTCCTGGGTATACATAGCCCCTGTAGGATTTGAAGGGCTATTCAATATAAGTATTTTAGTTTTATCAGTAATATATTTCTTAAGAGTTTCAGCTTTGAATTTAAAGTCATTTTTTTCTAAGGTTTTTATTACCACTGGTTGTCCCCCTGCAAATCTTACCATCTCGGGGTAGCTTACCCAGTATGGAGCAGAAAAAATAACCTCATCTTTCTCATCACAAAGAATTTCCATTATGTTAAATAAAGAATGCTTGGCACCACAAGAAACCACAATTTGATCTTCTTCATAATTAAGATAATTATCATTTTTAAACTTCTGACAAATAGCTTTTTTTAGAAATGATGCTCCTGCAGCTGGTGTATACTTGGTGAACCCTTGCTGAATGGCCTCAATAGCTGCTTGCTTAACTTGATGAGGCGTATCAAAAAAAGGCTCCCCGGCGGCAAAATTAACGACATCTTCTCCATCCGCTTGCATCTTTTTAGCTTTGGAAGTAATGGCCAAAGTAGGAGAACCCATGATGGCTTGTGCTCTTCTGGAAAATTCCATTGTTATACTCCTTAATGAGGACATCAGTTATGGAATAAAGTGAACATAACTGATATGTCCGAATTAATCCCCCATTCTTTGCTTTCCAAAGAATGTAGAGGGGATAATGTCATCCTTCATCTAGTTAATCCCCCATTCTTACATAAAAAAGAATGTAAAGGGGATTATCTTGTTCTTTAATTTCCTTTTTCTAAATATTCTTCTAAATCAAAGGTCATGCCGTCATAGGCGGCGATAATTAATTTATCTTTAAACTCACTTTGAAGCTTACGAGCAATCTCATGGGGCTTATTTTTAAGCATCGTCAGCCCAAAATGAGTCATGATGAAAACCTTACAATTGCTATTTTTTAATATTAATCTGGTATCAGCCAAATTGAGATGCATTATATGCTTCTTCTCATCAAACAACAAAATATTAGCTACCAGAACATCTCCTGTGTAATATTTTTCAATCCCTTTAAAATACTGAGTATCAGTTATGACAGATAGAAGAACCTTTTTACCAGCTTTAAAATTAAGGCCGTATGCTTCGCATCCGTGGACGTGTTCTATGGAAGCCTGTAACGATACCTCTTTAATTTTATAGGTCTCATTTTCCTTTAAAATCTCTATCTTGTCAACATAATTACGGTTATATCTTAATATAACCGGATCATCTTCTAAAGCATCATAAGGAGCAATGACTACGCCTTTCTTCTTGTGTCCCCCCTCAGTCATAGCTTCCATCATAACGTTAATATCTCCTGAATGATCTAGGTGGCGATGAGTCAAAATAATGCCATCTAAATCTACAGGATTTAATTTTGGTCTTGATTTAAGACATCCCACGAGAGAACCAGGACCAGGATCTATTAATAAATTAGTATCTTCCCATCGAAGCCATAAACCACCCGAAGCCCTTAACTGTCTCAGCATTGCGAATCTCGCACCAGCCGTACCTAAAAATTTAAGCGTCTTCATTTATTTATCGCTTGAAAGAGCTTGTTTAACTGCCGCACTAACATCCTTACCATCTGCTTTTCCTTTTAGAGCAGACATAGCTTCCTTCATAACTTTACCGAAATCAGCAGGCCCTTGAGGACTAACATCTTTTATCGCTTTTGATACCACTTGCTCAATCTCTTCTTGGCTCGCTTGGGGAGGTAAATATTCCTTAAGAATACTTAGAGATACCTCTTCCTTTTTTACTAAATCATTTCTATCACCCTTAGTAAATGCCTCAATAGAATCATGAATTTGCTTAACCTGCTTCTTTAAAACCTGCAGAACATCTTCTTCTTTAAGCTCTTCTTTTTTATTTTCAATGAATTTCTGCTGGATAGCCGCCTGGAGCATTCTTAAGGTCATCACCCTTGCCTCATTTTTACTTTTTAAAGATTCTATTACATCACTTTTAATTTTTTTTTGTAACTCATCCATAACTTTACACTCCTTTTTGGAATTCGAAAACTTCCAAATATTTAGCAAACATAGGGTCAATTATTTCAAATTCACCTGAATCTTTTCTTTTAATAATTTCTTTTTCATAAAGACGATATAGAAAATTTTTAATATTTGCAATAGGAAAACCGGCTTTTCGCTTCTCTGTTATCATTACTGAGCGGATATCTGCTATGCTTAAAGGTTTATTTTTTTCTACCAATATAGATAAAACTTCTTTCTCTCTATCGCTAGCTCTTCTGTAAAGAGCTTCAAAATAATCTTTACCCAATTCTCTTAAAGTGTTTTTTAAGGCTTTGATGAAAATATCGTTGGTAATATTTGCTTGAAGCTGACTATCGTATAAATTACTGCATAAAAGTTGTAATTCATAAGGATGCCCTTCGGTATTATCATAGATAGCCTTTTTAATATCATCATTAAAATCAACCTCAGCTTCACTCAAGGTTTTATCTATTATTTCACTTGTTTCTACTTGATCAAGGTTTTCTAAATATATCCTTTTTCTAAAAAAACGGCCCACGGGGTTATGTTTATCAATAAAATCCTGCCAACCACGAGGAGTAGATAATAATACAAATAGATAATTAGTGTTTTTTATTACCTCGTCCCTGCTTAAAACAGAACGCAGAGTATCAATCACTCCAGCGTTAATATCTAGATTTTGCACATCATCAATAAATACAACTGCTGTATTATCTTCAATAGTCCCCCACAAATTCAGCAAAAACTTCGTAAACTTAACCTGTGGTTGCAGCTGACCTAAATCCTTTAAAAGATTATCAGCATTTTCAACTGCAGCATCTTTAGGAAGACCTAAAAGCATCTCTTGAGCTATAAGATGAATAGTATCTTTTAAGGCTGACCTTGAGCTTATATTGCTTAAAGGGCAGAATGCAGTCGGGCATCCCTGAGATTGAGCTATCTTTTTTAGTTGTTTAGCCAGTGAGGTCTTTCCTGTGCCCCACTCTCCTAAAATAACCATATGATTAGCCGCACCCTTTATGCTTTCAGAGAGTACTTTTTCAAAAAAATTAAGCTCTTCCTCCCGGCCCCCAAAAAATCTAGGCTCCCACCCTGATTGAGGAGTAAAAGGATTTGGTTTTATCATCTAATTTCCTTCATTGAGGAGCTCTTTAAGTGTTGTTCTGCCTTCATTATTCAGCATGTGACCCGTCCATTTAATTTTACCAGTTTTATCAATTATCACCATATAAGGTACACCCCTAACTCCATAACTTGAAGCAGCTTCTGCCTTTAAATCTAAGACTACAGGATAATTAAGCTTATGCTTTTTAACTAATTTTTTTACTTTTGCTAAAGGCTCTTCAATATCTACTCCGATAACAATTAAACCCTTATCTTTATATGCTCCGAAACACTTATTAACCTCACTTAAATATCTAACGCAAGTAGGACACCAACTAGTAAAAAAATCAAGAACAACCACATTGTTGTCTTTATAATCAGAAAGCGTTATTAAATTACCTTCAGTATCTTCTAAGTTAAAATCAGGAGCAACTTCACCCACTTTAACTTCAGCTTGACTCAAAACTGAGACGCCTAGTAAAAAAAACACTATGAATAATATTTTAATCCACTTCATACATATCCTCCTTTTTATGATATAAAAAGGAATACACTTTTTACTATAAAGTAGCCACCTAAAAACACTAGCAGAGCACCCATAAATCTTTTTATAACCACCATCCAAGAGCCTGCCTTAGGTAACGTCTTGAGTAAACCAGCAAATGTGCCTACAAATAATAAAAGCGTCCCCAATCCCATAGCAAAAACAAACAGCAAGCTAGCCCCAAAAAAAAGATTCTGTTTCTCTGCCACAATCACTAATATAACACTCAAAACTGGTGCCGTGCAAGGGCCGACAACCAAACCAAATGCAACGCCAATTATAAAACTAAAAAATAGATTGGGTTGTTTTTTCTTTATGTTAATTTTTGAAGAACTTAAAAAAGCCGGTAAATTAATATTAATAACATCCATGGAAAACAATCCTAAAAAGATACATAACAAACCAACAATTAAAGGAAAAATTGGATTAATTAATATCTGACCAAAAAGTTTCCCTCCCAGAGCAGCTATCAAACCCAATAATGAATATGTCGTACTTATTCCCAAAACATAAGCCAGTGATAACATAAAAGCTCGACGACGGCTCGTATCTGTTGCTCCTATATAACCTAATGTTACCGGAATAAGAGGATATATACAGGGTGTAAAGCTTATAAGGAACCCGCTAGCAAAAGCGGCCAGGTAAGAAAGCACCTGGCCGACTTGAATGTAATCCTTTAATGTTGACTGAAGTTCTTCAAACATATCTTAGATTATTCCTCGATGCTTATAGCCTCAACAGGACAATTCTGAGCGGCTTCTTTTGCAGAATCCATAGCAGCTTCAGGTACGGCATCTCCCTTAACTTCTACTACATCACCAGTGAGTTCAAAAACATCAGGACATGTACTTACACAGAGTCCACAACCAGTACATAAATCTTTACTTACTATAGCCTTCATATAAATCCTCCTTTTTAATGAGACCATGTTTTAGGCGACTGCAAGAAGCCTAAACCATATGGTTGAATTAATCCCCCATTCTTGCATCAAAAAAGAATGTAGAGGGGATAGTGTCATCCTTCGTCCCAATGAGCACATCAGTTATGGAACTAAGTAAACATAACTGATGAGTGCGAATTAATCCCGACACTTAAAATTTATTTAAGCGAGGGGAACTTTAATCTATTTTTTCCTGCGCACAATCCATTTTAGACATATATTGATATCTCTTAAATCTGCAGGTAACCTCATGCTGAGCCAGGTCTAATAATTCCTTAGCTCTTTTGGGATTAGTTTTCTTTAAAACTTTAAACCTGTTC
>Ga0208648_1001054_pt1 | contig 24343 bp, 20 predicted proteins | sample AntAceMetag02UKL_FD_184772 | JGI IMG/M metagenome (GOLD analysis project Ga0208648, IMG submission 184772) | Saline lake microbial communities from Ace Lake, Antarctica - Antarctic Ace Lake Metagenome 02UKL (SPAdes) (version 2) | ecosystem: Environmental > Aquatic > Non-marine Saline and...
TTGTCAAGGCTGTGAGGAACGAACACCCGTAGGGCACGGCCTTGATCACTTTAGCTGGCTGTGCTACCAACGGAGCTGATAATCCCGAAAGGAATAGTCGAATTTACAGAAGAGAAGTTGCTTTATCACGTGGTCTGTGCTATATAGGCGTGTGTCATCTGTGGCAGGCTGATGATAGTCAATATAACTTCAGTTTTACTAAACAGAAGCTGGACAGGCCGCCTGCTTTTGTCAATTTCAGTAAACGGGAGCAGGGAATAATCATCCAAAAGGCAACCTTAAAGATATATGTTTTTTTCCGATAATTTTACCGATGAGGAACAGAAGAATGGCAACACGTATGGCTACGATATTTGGAATAGTACTCCTTGCTCTGATTTTTGCTGTAGATGGATGGAGCCAGGAAAGGGTGTTGAAAATGTCCACAACCACAAGTACCCAATCTTCGGGGCTGCTTGATATTCTTTTACCTGCGTTTGAACATGACAGTGGTATCAAAATTAAGGTTATTGCCAAGGGTACCGGGGCTGCCATCCGGGATGGTCAAGATGGAAATGTCGATGTGATTTTCGTCCATGCTTTGGAGCGTGAAAAGGCATTTGTAAAGGAAGGGTACGGAACGCGACGTTTTCCTGTGATGCATAATGATTTTGTTTTACTCGGACCAGCTACTGACCCTGCAGGAATAAAAGGAGAGACGGATGCTACTGTGGCACTCAAAGCCATAGCAGATGCAAAGGCAATGTTTATTTCCCGAGGTGATGATAGTGGAACCCATACCAAAGAGCAGGCGCTGTGGGCTGCTAGTGGTGTTCAGCTGATGGAAACAAGTCAGTCTATTATAAAAAAAAGTGTAGAGAAAAAAATCACGTCAAAGCGGCCAGCTGATTCGGATAACTGGTATATGTCCATTGGTCAGGGGATGGGGAAGGTTATTACCTATGGTGATGAAAAACAGGCATATACCTTGGCCGATCGGGGAACCTATATCAAATACAAATTTGGCAAGAGTCCTGCCATTGATCTTGATGTACTCTGTGAGGGAGATCCCAAGCTTGCCAATCCCTATGGTATTATTCCTGTAGATCCCAGAAAATACCCCCATGTCCAGTATGGAATTGCTATGCAGTTTGTTTCTTGGATTACCGGTGCGCAAGGCCAGAGGTTGATTTCTGGTTACAGGCTTGAAGGGAAACAGCTTTTTTATCCCGATGCCAGGTGATCCCAGCACATATTTGTATCCCTATAAGAGGATGCCCAACAGACTTCTCTTTTTTTGTTGATGCAGGGAATTTATATATTCTATAGAGTAGTGGTCGAATATACGGGAAGTGTATAACGACCAAAACGGAGCCAATGGATCTTCTTCTGGATAGTCTGAAATCTGCTTTTTTACTGTTACTTGCCTGTGATCCTGAGCTGTTTACTATTGTGGGCGTGTCACTGAAAGTCAGTGCCATATCCACATTGATTGCTTCTCTGGTGGGTGTTCCCTGTGGCTTCCTGATTGCCTATTCCAGCTTTTATGGTAAGCGACTGCTTCTTACCTGTCTAAACACCTTGCTGGCAATGCCCACCGTGGTTATCGGGCTACTAGTCTATTCTTTTATCTCAAGGCGCGGAGTGTTTGGTTCCCTTGAATTGCTGTATACCCAGAAGGCCATTGTTATCGGTCAGGTGATTCTGATTGTTCCCCTTGTTACAACCCTCACTATTGCCGCTATCAGTCGTATCGATAACCGCTATCGTAGTACTGCATTGACTCTGGGGGCGACACAGTTGCAGATGGCATTGGTGATTATTCAGGAGGCGCGCTATGGCATCGGTGCTGCCGTAATTGCTGCTTTTGGCCGGGTTATTGCCGAAGTCGGAATCAGTATGATGCTTGGTGGAAATGCCAGGGGCTTTACCCGCACCATGACAACGGCCATGGCCCTCGAGTACGACAAGGGGGAGTTTGTTTTGGCTGTGGCACTGGGACTGACATTGATGACAATCGCCTTTGGAGTAAATTTACTGTTTCATTTTTTCCAGGGACGGACTCATGTCGACACTCTATAGGGCAGAGATCCTGACAAAGGTATTTAAAGATCGCACGGTGCTGAATATTGATCACCTCGAAATCGAGAAGCATAAAATATATGCGCTTATCGGAGCAAATGGTGCCGGGAAGACAACACTGCTCAATCTTCTGGCATTTCTTATTTCACAAACGTCTGGAAAATTGCAGTTTTGCGGTCAGGAAGTAACCTCTGATCGAGGGCACTTATTGGATCTGCGGCGACGGGTGGTACTCGTCGATCAGTATCCCATCCTTTTCACCGGACCTGTCTGGAAGAATGTTGAGTTTGGGCTCAAGGTTCGAGGCGTGTCAAAGACGGCTCGCCGGAAACGAGTGGAAGAGGTACTGGAACTTGTGGGCATGGAAACATTTATTATGGCCGATGCCCATAAGTTGTCCGGTGGGGAGAGTAAACGTGTTGCCTTGGCAAGGGCGCTTGCCGTTGAGCCTGAGGTGTTGCTCTGTGATGAGCCGACTGCAAATGTTGATGAGGAGAATCAGGAGGTTATCTTGAGAATTCTCGAAAGGATCAACGTGGAAAAGAGAACATCAATTATTATGGCTACCCATTATCTTGCCCAGAGCAAGCGCCTGGCACATCATACCCTTATGCTGGAGTATGGCCGTTTGTCGGAAAAGAGCAGCTTGTGTGCTGCTCTTGGATCCTCAACGGGTTAAAATCGTTTTTCAAAGTAGGGCTTGAGTACATCGGGAACGGTGACAGTGCCATCCTCCTGCTGATAGTTTTCAAGAATGGCCAGCAGTGTTCTGCCCACAGCCAGTCCTGATCCATTAAGAGTATGAACTAGCTTACTTTTTTTCTGACCATCGGGGCGATAGCGAATTCCGCCACGTCGAGCCTGAAAGTCAAGGAAATTTGAGCAGGAGGAAATCTCCCGGTAGGTATTCTGGCTTGGCAGCCACACTTCGATATCGTATGTTTTCGTAGAAGAAAACCCCAGATCACCACTGCACAGTGTCACCACCCGGTAATGTAAGCCAAGTAACTGCAGGACTTCTTCGGCATCGGCAAGTAGATCTTCCAGTTCCTGAGCAGAGCTTTCTGGTGTTGTAAATTTGACAAGCTCTACTTTGTCAAACTGATGCTGCCTGATCAATCCTTTGGTGTCTCTGCCGTAGGAACCGGCTTCAGATCTGAAACAGGGGGTGTAGGCTGTATATTTGACTGGGAGTTGCTTCTCATCCAGTGTCTCATCCCGGTGAATATTGGTGACCGGTACTTCAGCTGTGGGGATAAGATACAGATCCCAGTCTTTAATTGCAAAGAGGTCTTCGGCAAATTTGGGAAGTTGCCCGGTTGCGGTCATGGAGGCACTGTTCACCAGAAATGGAGGAAGGACTTCTTCGTAACCATGTTTCTGGGTGTGCAAATCAAGCATAAAATTGGTTAGTGCCCGCTCCATCTTGGAGGCAAATCCTTTGAGAAGCGCGAATCTTGCTCCTGAAAGCTTGGCTGCACGTTCAAAATCCAGAATATCCAGATCTTCACCAACTTCCCAGTGGGGTTTTGGCTCAAAAGAGAATGCTGGCTTCTCACCCCATGTCTTAAATTCAACATTGTCAGCATCATCCTGCCCCTTGGGGACATCGTCACTACATAGGTTTGGTATGGATAGAACTATATCCTGCAGCACTTCTTGAATTTCAGTAAGTTCTTTGTCGAGCTCCTTGATTCTATCCGATGCCTTGCGCATTTCAGGGATAAGGGTGTCGGCCTGTTTCTTTTCCTCGTCGCTCCCCTGTTTGAGCTGAGCAATTTCTTTGGAGGCAGTATTTCGTTTGTTTTTAAGACTTTCCACATCTTGAAGAAGTTCCAGACGTTTCTGGTCAACCGAGGCAAAGTCATCAACTTTGTCTGTGGAAATACCTCTATGAGCAGTTTTTTCACGGACAAGATCCAGATTTTCTCTAATAAAACGGAGTTCTAGCATGGTGGATTGGTTCTCAATATATGAGGGTGTTTTTCCCTTCAGTTTTTAGTCTGATTACTTAATCGTTCTTGAGTGCCACTGAGATTCAGCTCTTTTTAAAATCAGTTGAATAAAGTATCTGTGATCCAGGTATTTTCCGTCAAACGTCCTCGCTTATTCTTCACTTGCGGAATGATTTGTCGGAAAAAACCTGAACGACTTTCTCTCAGTTAAAAACAACTCTGTAACAACTCTATCTGCTGCGTTTCAGTGGTAATTATATAATTATTTGTTTTTATTCTTATTTAGATATGACTATACGTTTTTTCTTAGTCTATAGTGTACCTGTTTAGCATGGCTGAAAATTGAAATCAACCTCTATCAAATTGCTTTTAGAAAAGGCATCTGCTATCTTGTTGAAGGAACTCATAGTTGTCATTATCAGCAAGCTTGAACTGGAGAAAAATTCTGGAAACATTAGATCGACATAACACCCTGATCATATTTATTACTGAGCTCAGGAAGTCTGTTCGGAGCTTGGGGATCAGCATTATCATAGCAACCGTGGGGATTTTTTTTCTTTCTCCGGAACTGTTGCGCTTTGTCCAGGGCCATCTGTCCGATAAACTCTATTTTTTCTCTGTTGCGGGGCCATTTCTGGCCCATGTTAAACTTGCTCTGTTTGCTGCCTTGTATGTAATTATGCCGTGGATTATGGCGGTGCTCTGGCGGGCCATGGGGAAACCTTTTGGCGTGGTGGGAACTCAGCTTTTTTCTTTTGTCCTCTTCACCTGTATGCTTTTTTATGCCGGGACTCTGTTCTGTTATTTTGTAACGCTTCCCTTAGGCATTAAATTTCTTCTTGGTTTTGGTTCAGCGGACCTGCAGCCGGTTATTTCCGTTGGACGCTTTGTGAATTTTACAACCATCTTTATTCTGGCCTTTGGTGTGATCTTTGAACTTCCCATGTTTATGGTTTTTATGGCAAAAGTGGGAGTGCTGACCAGGGGCTTTTATGAACGGAACAGGCGATATGCCCTTTTACTTATTGCAATTCTTGCTGCCCTGCTGACCCCAACTCCCGATGTGGTGAATATGTTACTGATGGGCGGTCCATTATATCTTTTATATGAGGGTGGAATTATTATTCTCCGTATTATGCGGATTAAATAAAAGGCCGTCTAGAATTGATAAGCTCGTAAACAGGTCATTTTTGAGATGGCTAAGTAGGTAAGCGTAGACTCCGAAAAGCTCCATATGCGAGGCGCGCAAATTTTCTATTATTTCGGCGTACTAGGGTACGTTGTAATGATAGAATATTTGTACCCCAAGAGTACTCGAAGTCTACGCTTATCTCCTTCGGGGCGCACAACGAAGCAGATGGAGAGTTTTTATGACGCCATCAGAATTCGTAAAGCTCAAAACCGTTGCTTTGCAGAAGAGCAGCTGTGACGCCGATGGTTCCCGATACTGCGCAGGATGGACTCCTTGCTTTTAGGCAAATGCCCTGTATTGTATGAGCATGAGCGATTTGCAGAACCTGCTGTGCACCTCGGATAAAAGGGACGGTCACGTTGTCCCCTTCCTTTGTACAAACAGTGGCTTTTCCCTCAAGGACATCAAAGCCGTTACCGGCAATGATGTCAGCAGCCGGGCGGGGGGTGGCCAGACCGCCTAACTGCTCGGGGCAGACAGGTATCCACAGACTGTCTTTTAAAAACGCATTGCATTTTTCATAACTCTTTATTGCCCCATCATAGCGGGTACACAGTCCCACTAGGCAGGCGCTAACAAGAAATACTGGTTTTGTTTTTGAGATGTTCATATATGGAGCAGTAATAAGAAAGGAAAGCTTAATTGTAACTATTCACTGAAATTGAATTTGAGTCGGAATTGCATAACGAATACGCTGGTAGGAAACTGGGAACATGACCCAACTCGTCTTTGTCTTTTGAATTGGGATCGTGTCCCCCCGATACCGGATAAATATTGTGCCATTCAATAGCATGGTGAATAGTTACGTTTGATTTATAGATAATACAATGCTCAGGAAAGAAAAACCAAAAACAGTGATGTCGCCAATACAACGTAAACGTTTATTGCGTATATCCTTTATCATGATTGTTTTTGTGCTGCTATGGGTAGTCTTTGCACCAGGAAAAGGTGTGTACCATCTTCGTCAGCAGAAAAAACAAATTGCAAGGCTTGTTGTTGACCGTCAGATACTGATTAAGCAAAACGATGAAATGGAAAAAGACATTGAGCGTTTACGGAATGATCAGGAGTATCTCGAACAAATAGCAAGAGAGGAGCATGGAATGCTGAAAGAAAATGAAATAGTTTTTGATTTTACCAGGAAGGAAAAGAAAAGAAAGTGATAAAAGACGCTATTCAATAGTCTCTATCTGTCTAAAGTAGGCTCTTCCCGTAACCCAGGATTTGAGGCTGAAGGTACAGAAAGACTGAAGACCGCATGTCGTACTGTCTTTCCTTCAGTCTAAAATCCTTCAGCCTATGTACCTTGTCGTAATAACGAAAGAAATCAAAGACTATTCTCGTGTTTTTTCTATAACAGGAGTTCAGGAATAAGGTATTAAAAGCCGCACGGGCTTTTTGCCGCTACGCTCAGGAAAATCCGGAACGTGATGAACACCCGGAAAGGGCTCCAGCAGGGATACTACTCCCCTTTGTCGACTGATGTGAAGTGGCAGAGACCATTTTTTTGATGTTGGAACTCTTGCAGTATTTGCAGCGAAGGTTTTCAGCTGCAGAGGCTATCATAATGAGACTTTCAAAGTTCTTATCACAGTCATCACAGTGGAATTCGTAGATTGGCATTTGTTTACTCCTACAGAACGTATAATGTTGAAAAAATGATATTAGAATTAAGTTATTTCCTATATTGTTTATCTTTTACGTATTTTTGTCAAGATAAGGGATACCTTTTTTAGTAAAATCTAAAATAGCATGGGGGGATGTCAGAAATATTTATGGAAAGAGAAGAAGAAATTATAGAGTTACTTTGTGAGGTTCGTGGAGTTTTAGCCTGCCATCAGTCAAGCTCAATAAACAGCTATCCTGCGAGTGCAGAACTGCTGACTTTTTTTGATTCCTGTTTCAAATCGCCACTCAAGAGTGCATCCCTGAATGGAGCCGTCAAAACTCCGCAAAGTGATGCAAAACCGGAAGCAAAGGTGAAAACAACGAAGAGTGACCATGCAGTACTTAGCGAGATAGCCGAGGAGGTTGCCCAGTGCAGAAGTTGTCCACTCGGCGGAAAAAGCCTGATAACCATGCCTGGAAAGGGTGGCTCCGGGAAAATTCGCCTTCTTATTATCGGGCACTGGTTGCCGGTAACGACTGGGGCGGAGACGACCGGGGCAGTTTTCGGATGGGAGGAAGATCAGATGCTGGCACGAATGCTGACTGCCATTCATCTCTCAATGGATGAGGTCTTTGTGACCAACGTTATTAAATGTGGAGTGGACTCAGAGGTTCAGCCCCAGGCAGAACATATTGATGCCTGTGCGTCCTATTTGCAGCGACAAATCGCAGCAATTGCTCCAGAACTGATTTGCACCATGGGAATGGTGGCCACAAAAACTCTGCTGCGACTTTCTCAACCACTTTCCAGGTTACGAGGAAAATTTTATTCCTATAAAGTGGCTGATGGGCTGGAAATACCCCTGCTGCCCACCTATCACCCCGGGTATCTTTTACAGAATCCGGAAATGAAAAATGCGACATGGCAGGATCTGCAGGCAATCCAGAGACGCCTTTGAGGATGTTGTTATTCCATCGGTCCATACAGGGCAATAAATCCCCGTTGCCCTAAACTCTTCAGAAAAGCTGCCACCGCAGTTTCCGCCTCCTGGCTGGTTACTTTATGGGTTTGTGCAAATATCCTGATAATATCCTTCACTGTTTTCTTTCCATCGATAAGGTTCCAGACAAAACTGCCCATCTGATCCAGCTGCAATTTCTTTGTTGGGAGTTCAGTCTTGTTTTTACTGAATTTCTGATGCAGGGCAGTGAAAAATCGGCTTAGCGGAATTGCGTAGGTGAAGAGGATTTCGCCATTGTCCAGTTCCTGCCATTGGATGGTGTCGCTTTGTCTCGGAATGCAGGCAAGAGACTCGGTTCGGCTGAGCGGTTCAACAGGATCAGAGGGAGAAGATTTCATAGCTGTCAAGGATGGTGGTGATCAGCCCGTCTGGTAGAGGCTTTTTATCAAAAAAGAAGAGTCCGCTGAGGCGATCATGTTCGGGATGGTGGCGCAGGGTTACCCAGTGAAACGGTGGCCTGCGTTTAACCCGACTGCGGATTTGCTGGAATATGGATGGGAAGGAGCAATGGCTGATTGCCTCATCCTGATGCTGAATATCTTCTTCGGAAATTTCCAGTTCTCCAAGTAGATTCATGAGGGTTAGCATTGTCGATTTTTCCAGGCGTTGGGATGCTCCGGCTAATCTACACAGGTGCATGGTGAGTCCGGAATCAATAAAAGAGAGGCGGGTGAGTCCTGCACCAAAATTATGTCCGCTTAAGGTGAAACTGTTGGGAAGAAGAATCTGGAAATCCTGGATTGCCCAGAGAACCTGACCAGCTTCGCTTTGCTGATGGCAACGAATGGATTCAATAACCCGTACTAAGTCCCAGTGGTGCCTGGTTGCAAGATCATCAAAAAAGTAGAGGAGGAGGGTGGTTCCGCATTCTTTACAGATCAGGACTGCGGCCTTGAGTTCTCTGGAGTCATTATCGGCAAGAAGTTTTAAAGAATAATTTTTTTTCAGCTTTTCCCAGTGAGGCGGTAACAGGTCTTGTACCAGTAATCCGGTTTCTCCGGCAATTTTAAGAAGAGTGGCATCAACGGATCGTTTGCCGTGTTTTTTTTCTTCCTGCCAGCGCAGTTCGAAGACAGGTCGAAAGTTCTTTTCAAAAAGGATATGGCTTGTCTCTGTAATAATGGGTTCCCATTTTAGAGGACAAGTCAGAGTGATTGTGTTCCAGCCGATTGTTTTCCAGCTGCTATTGAGAGTGGATGTCACAGCGGATTATTTCGGGATTAGGTACGTCCAGCCGCTCTTTTTGCGCTGCATGAGTTGTTCTTTTGTGTCTGTATTAATGTTTTGGGTGCATTGTTTGGAGAAGCAGGCCTGTTCCCGTACAATATGGTCAGGATAAGAAAGTTTGACCATGTTACCGGTATTTTCATTTGGATTCCTGGTGTTATGCTGGAGGATCAGGTTGACCCGATTTTTGTTTTCATCAACAAATTTCCATTTCCAGATATGGAGAATCCCAAAGGAATCCCCTTTCCATTCCGTTGGCTTGCCATATTTCTCTTTGTATTTTTTAAGCAGTAGAGTGAAATACTTTTTACTCGTATCATTGTATTTTAATTTGATCTTGACGATTTCACCGGGCTTCTCACAAATCGCATAGGAGATAATGCCTTTATCGAATCCATGCCAGTCGTAGACCACAACTTCCTTGAGAAAATTGGAATGTTCGATATCTGGATAGTCCGTGATATCACTCCCAAGGACAAAGCCACCGACTTCACGTGGGATTTCTACAGATGAAAATGCCTGAGGAAGCAGGAAGAAAAGCTGCGAGAGGATGGTGGTAGCGATGAAAAGATGTTTTTTCACAAAAAAACCTCTGTGAGGAAAAAAAATTAATAATTCTAGCCCTTGTCTATATTACTCTGTATCATGTAATTACGCTTCATTCCATATAATTTAGGATCCTTTTTCAATCTTTCAATGACATTTTTAATTAAAGGTCGGTGGCAGGAATAAAATGTGAAGAACAAATTCTCTGGGTTCATTCTCTTCTCAACTCTGTAAGGTATGAAAAAAACAGCAAAAACAGCCAGTGTTCGTATCACGGAACGCTCTCTTTTTTACTGGATACTCAGGCGGCATCGGCTCACGCAATTGTTACTGCTACTGATTATTGTCGTCAGCCTGTTTTTCAAAGTCTTTCCCCTTGAGATGCAGAAGCGTATTATCAATGAAGCTATTTACTTAAAAGATATCCAGCTGTTGTATTTATACTGTGGTTTATATATTGGAGCGGTCACCATTGCAGGACTGCTTAAATATGGTATTAACGTCCTCCAGGTATATATAGGCCAGAAAATTCTAGTAGAGATGCGGGAAGAACTCTACCTCCATGTTTTACAATTACCCCTACAATTTTATCGAAAAATGCAGCCGGGTACTGTTATCTCTGCGATGACAGCAGAGCTCAATACCATCGGTTTTTTTCTTGGTGGCGCAATTGCCATCCCCATCACCAGTGTTCTGACCTTTGTTGTATTTATCGGTTTTATGTTCAATCTGAATAAATGGCTGGCTCTGTTGAGCATGGGCATTTATCCCTTCGAGCTCTTTATTATTCCCTATCTCCAGAAAAAATATAATAAGCTGAATAAGGAACGTGTGAAAACGACCAGGGCCATGGCCAATGTGGTCAACGAATCCATTTCCGGAATTCATGAGATCCATGGCAATACCAGTTACGGGCTGGAGGAAAAGAAGCTGTCCTCATTTATTAGTCAGTTATATGCGCTTGTTAAGAAATTATTTATTGTCAAATATGGGATAAAATTTGCCAATAATGTTTTTCAATCCCTGGGGCCGTTTATTCTTTTTCTTGTTGGCGGATATATGGCTATTCATGGCCAGTTTACTCTTGGTGCTTTGGTTGCTTTTCTTTCCGCCTATGAAAAGGTCTATGATCCCTGGAAAGAACTTATTGAGTATTACCAGAGTTATCAGGATGCTCAGATTCGTTACCGTCAGATTATGCAGATTTTTGATTTGGATCCACCTCATCTTATGCTGCCGCCGGGGCGTGAACCATTGGTGCTGCATGGTGAGATCAGCCTGAAGAATGTCACATTTACAGTTCCAAGTGGTGTCAGGCTGCTTGAAAATATCAGCCTTGATATTCAACCCAATGAACAAATTGCCATGGTTGGCTATTCTGGATCAGGAAAATCTACCCTTGCTTTGCTCATTGCTCAACTGTATGACCCAAGCCAGGGCCGTATTGAGATCGATAAAAATTCACTTGATGATCTCTGTAAGATGGATATCGGCCATAATGTTGCAATGATAGCTCAGCAGCCTTTTATTTTTTCCGGAACCATTTCCGATAACTTGCTCTATGGCGTTCAGGCACTTTCGGGTGATAAAAAAAAGCCTGACCGCTCCAAGATACTTTCGGTAATCCAGGATGTTGGTCTGCAGGATGATATTATTCGTTTTGGCCTTCAGGCAGTTCTCACTCCTGAAGAGTGTCTCCCATTCAGGGACAAATTTCTGCGTATGCGGCAGATTATCCAGACGACTTTACGGGGTGAATTTGAGACTGCCATAGAATTTTACGATGGTTCCAAATATCTCTATTATTCCAATGTTCGTGATAATATCGTTTTTGGTGACAGTTTGAGTGGTGAATTTACCGTTGAGCAGTTGCCGGGCCATCTTCAGTTTGTGGAATTACTGCGTGAGCTTAAGCTTGAGAAGCCTCTCTTGACTCTGGGATTCGCCATTGCTACGCATACTGTTAATTTACTGGCTGATTTTCAGGATGATGAATTTTTCTTCCGTGATAATCCCATGGAATCAAATGAATTTTCTATATATAGTAAATTACTTGACCGCTTGGAAAGCCCACAGCCAAAAGATGATGAAGCGCGTGGGTTGTTGCTTACCCTGGCCCTTCGCTTTATCCCGAAAAAGCATTCTATTGTTGCGCTTCCCTCTGCTATGGAACAGAAAATTTTAGAAGCGCGGCATTGTTTTCTGGAGACCATTGTGGGCATTGATTTGGCTCAATGTAAAAAACTTGATACCTCTTCACCGTTCACGACGATTCCAAGAGGTGGCGAGGAAGATGATTTTATTCCATTTTGTCCAAGTGAATATATGTATACCCGTACCCTCCTGGATAATATTCTGTTTGGTGCTGTTCGGTCTGAAAGGGATCTTGACGAACACCTTCGGAAAATTGCTGCTCAGGCCTTTCAGGATGAGAAACTTCTTGATGAAGTCATGCATATCGGCCTTGCTTTTGAAGTCGGCAGCAAAGGTGACCGGCTCTCCGGGGGGCAGAAGCAAAAGCTTGCTATTGCCAGGGCATTTTTAAAGGACACTCCTATTCTCATAATGGATGAGGCAACAGCCAGCCTCGATAATACCTCCCAGGCTCGTATCCAGGGACTGCTGCAAAATGAGTTTAAGGGTAAAAAAACGATTATCGCTGTGATCCATCGTCTGGATTTGACTCCGGCGTATGATCGCATTATTGTACTGAAGGCTGGAAGAATTGTCGAACAGGGAACATACGATGAACTTATGGCGCGAAAAGGAGATTTTTATGAACTCGCTCGAGCAGAATCCTGATCCAACTACTCTAAACAACCAGCTCACTGAGATTCAGGAATTTCTCAACAGATTTCCTGTTTTTTCAGGGGCACCGGCTGGAGTCGTGGGGCTTTTCGCGTACCTCGCCAAACGGGAAGAATATTCAAAGGGACAGGAAATAATGACCCAGGGGGAGTCTTGTGATCGCTTTTTTCTGATACTTTCCGGCAAGGTCGATATCTTTCAAAATCATTCCGGGCGGCGTTGCCATCTCCAGCTTCTCTGTGCAGATTCTATAAATTATTTTGGAGAACTCGCTCTTCTTGCTAAGTTTGACTGGTTTTTTTCCGCACGTGCCTGGATAGATGTGGAACTCCTTACCATTAGTCGTGAATCTTTTAGCAAAGTTATGGAGCGTTATCCTGAGTTCTATCAGAGTATGGTTCAAAAAATTATTAAACTGCGAATAAGCCGTTTTGCAGACCAGCAGCAGTATTTGATGGATCATGTTTCCTCCGATGCCTGGCGGGAATATCCATCAGAAGAATAACATTTAAGAGAGGCTGTTATGTCAGCTAAAAAATCTATATTGTACTCCTTCCTTCCACTTATTTTTTTCTTGTTGATGCAAGGGTGTGTGGCTATTTCTTCTTCAACCGGTGGCCTTCAAAAGCGTATGGAAGTTGAGCAACTGTTTGAATCTGGCACCCTTTTGACGGAACACACATATTATATCGATGGCTCAGATGTCGAACCCGATGCTATCATTGCCATTTCCAATGAATTTCAACTTCAAACTAAACTCTGGTCCAAGAGAGACTGGACAGCTAAGAACCTTGAAAAAGCCGTTTTCTGGATGCAGACTGGAGAGTATGGGTTTTGCAGTACCGAGGGGGGTGTTTTGATTGCACCCGATGGACAACAGATAGGTGTCTGGTATTCGAAGAAGGATATTGGTACGATTCGCCAGCCTGCTCCCGGGATTGTCGAGGTCTTCCCCTTTATGTATAGATCCAGTTCTCCATGTCGTCGTCAGTCCATTCTCGATGATCGATAATTATATCATGACGTCAGGCGTATCTTTCGTAAAATCTCATTTTCAGGTTTCCTCATGATTATCTATTCTTTCTGTATTTCGCTGCTCATTACCTTCTTCGCTGTTTTCTCTGCTTTAGCAGGAAATCAGCAACTGATTATTCAACAGATCAGTCAGGATCTTGAACAGACTACAGATGTACAGGCAAAAAGCACATTGCATGTCTATCGTGCGAGACAATATACAAAAATTAAAAAATGGAAACTTGCTTTGGAGGATTACAACGATGCCTTGGAGCTTGATCATAAGGGATGGATTCATCTCGAACGCAGCCACTTTCTATTGGCCATTGGGAAATATGAACTGGCCTACGAGGATGCTAATGCGGCCAAAGAGGAAGTGTCATCTCTCACCAAAGAGGCTGATGAGGTGATTGAAAAGGCAGTTGCAGAAGTACGAAGAAAATATGAGGCCGAAAATCCCATTATCATAGAAATGAATACCCAGGTGGATCCTTACAGGCAAACACGTTTTGATCTGATGAAGATACAGGGAGTCGGGATGTTTGCTGCCAGTTATCAAGGAGCGAGCAACAGCTCGAGCAGAAAACGAAAAACAGGCACAACACAGGTAAAAGCGGCCTGTGCTCCAAAGGCAAAGAGCTGACGTACCCGTTTTTAGCCCATAAGTTCTATGGGCCAATTACCTATTTTAAAGCACATATTCATCCAGGCCACTTTTGTTCTGAATTCTGCTTTTTTCTACTCTTTGTTATCCTTAAAGCGGGCTCTGCCCGCAACTCAAGTTTTGAGGCTGAAGGCCGTGTGTAATGCTGTCTTTCCTTCAGTCTAAACACCTTCTGCCTATGCACCTTGTCGTAATAACGAAAGAAATTAAAGATTATTGTTGGGTTTCTTATAACAGGAGTACAGGAGTAAGATATCTAATACGCCATATGGCCAAGTGACTTCATGATCAATGCCAGTCCCATGGCAAACATCCCCGTCAGTCCCATACCGCAGGAGAATCCGGCGAGCAGTACCGGAGCATATTGACGCCACATGGGGCCATATCGTTTTAAAAAGAAATAACGGCCAAGAAATGCACCAAGCACTTCCAGAATCAGACCGTGAGGTGTTGACTGGCCAAGTCCTCGTACTACTCCATAGATAAGCAGGATGGGCAGGCCAAAGAGGCTGAGCACAAAATACATAATCAGTCCAAAACCAAGTCCCGAGAATACAGTGGTGCTGTTCAGGGCCTGATAGAACATGGAGTTTCCTTCCATGGTGGATGTCTGCATCAGCAGGGTGTTCAGGGCCTGCAAATGCCATAGTTCCTGGGCGAAAGGGTAGGCACTTGAGGGGATGGGTGCCAGCCGCCAGATAAATTGGGAAAAGAGCAGGCTTGCCACCATAACAATAGGAAAAACCACAATTTCTGCCTTGATAATACCACGGATGGAGGTACCGGTGAGTTCAATCTGTCTGAACTGTACCGTAGCTTCTCCGTAGTTGTGTATGGGAATGGGTGCGTACCAGATTTCAATGCCCTGGTAGCCAAAAAAACGTGCTCCTGCAATGAAGCTGGCCTCTCGAATCAGGGGCAGACTTACAAACTGTCCGGCAATTCCTTCCATTCGAGCAGTAATGTACGAGACGATGGGCGTGTAGATAAATCCATAACCTAAGAAAAAAATCCATGGGAAATTAGGAACCAGCCAGACACAGAGTCCAACGTAAGCAAGGGTCGAGAAAAAATAAATGGCAATGGAGATCCAGAAGTTAAAATCGCCCCGTCCTTTCGGGGGATGAAAGAGGTCATGGAGGGTTCCCATCTGTTCTTTTGTGCCGTGGTATGATCGTACCACCGACCAGACACCGATTACTCCAATGGCCAGTCCCAGGCCAATACCAAAACTCATGTAAAAATCGAAGTTATTAGCAAAGACTGTATCAACGGTAGCCATGCCGGGATGCCAGCGCTGTAGAATCCCTTCAGCATAAAGGATAGGATTCATGATAATAGTGATGATAAGCCCTATGAGTCCGCCAATTACTGCCCAGAAAGGAAGCACCATTCCGATAAATACCAGGCCCAGATCCAGCTGAATACCTGTGGCCACGGCGGGAAGGATATCTTCCGTATGGCTGGTCAGTTCTATCCAGGGAATGGGAATAAGACGAATCTGCTCATTGAAAATAAGACCGGAGGCAATGGGGAGCAGGACATAAACGGCCCCAAAGGCAAGACCTATCATTCCTCCAATGGAAAAAACTCGCCACTTCCAGCTTTTTTTCTTTTCTTCAGTGGATTCGGCAAGGGCCATGGTGCCCAGTGCGGCAACCGGTGCCATGGGAAATGGAAGTTTTTCAACGTCCGAGGTGATTCGGTACAGTGCGTAGCCCAGGCCGAAATGATCAATGCGCTGAATAATCTGGGAACCTACGAGAAGGAGGATGGGAATCATCCAGTCTCTGTGGAAGAAGGTTCGTTCCACCATGGACATAGAGTCTGGCCCCGGAGCTATCCAGGTTGGAATAAATTCAGTGAGGCCAAGCATTCGGGCTGCATCGGATTGGACCAGATACTGGTTCCAGAGCAGGCCGGAAAAGGGTGAAGCAAGAGCCGCTCCTGCCATGTAGTAGAGAAGGAAGATCTCCTGCTGTTTGAGATCGGAGTGGGCACGTTTGGCCACTTCTGCAAAAAGAATGATGGTTACCCAGCGGGCAGCAGGACCAATACCCTGTCCAATGACGAGTTGTAGGTACATGGATCCCGGCATCATCAGAAAACCGATAAAAACGGCTCCAACTACGGTCTTCCAGCCAAAGCCTTCTTCAAAATGATCAGGAGGCTTGAGGAGATCTCTATATTCTTTGAGTTCTTTGTCGTCGTACATTTTTTTAGGTGTTTAGGGTGAAAGGCTGAAGTACAAAAGGTATATAGTACTTTATTCATGAACTCCTGTTACTCGGTTCAGTACCCCCGAGGGGTGTAAAAAAACACGAGATAAGCGAAGACTTCGAAATAATTTTTAATTTCTTTCTTTATTACGACCAGATGCATAGCTGAAGATGTTTAGGTTGAAGGAAAGACAGCATTACACACGGCCTTCTGTCTACTTAATCTGGTAATACTTGATAGCCAGAATCCGTAAATAAACCAACAATTGCCCAGCCTCCTCCCATCAAAAAATCACCGATGATAAGGCCGATAAAGAAAAACTGGACCTTTTTAAATAAAGTAACGCCGCCATATCGCATGCATACAGTATTACAGAGCCAGCCGATAAAAAAGCTGATCCAAAGAATACGCATGGCTGAGCTGTATGCTGTGAGATAGCCTAAGGGGTGGATGGGCCACCAGTAAAAGCGATGGTAGCAAACTACCAGAATAAGCATAACAATTGCACCGGCGATGGCGAAAAAAGTGATCCAGCTGCCGGTTTCCACCGGGGCAGTCACCAGACGATGCAGATTTTCAAATACGGTGACCGTTGTGCGACTGGCCCATTCCAACTGGAGTTCTCGAGTCCCATACCTATAGTAGAGGGTCATCATGGCCAGGATAGAGGCCACAAGGCTTGCCAGGATGGTAAAAAAGAGTCCTGAAAAGATGAGTAATCCAGGATTCTTGCCATGACTCAAGCTTCTGGCATGGAGGAGTGAGGGCATGAGAGATTCCCGCAGATCAACAAAGAGTACCTTTTGGCTCATTCCCGCAAGCATTCCATTTATGCCACTGAAAAGTTTTGTGCCACTGATGGCTATCAGGCCATCCATTGGTGCAGCTGTGAGGGTAAAATATGCAAGCCCCCCCTGGCAGATGATTCTGGTAGCAACCAGCATTATCATAAATACTGCACTAAAGTAAAGTGTGGCGGTGACAAGGCTCATACCGAGTGATACGGCCCAGTATAAGATTGCCACAAAGCAAAATACTGCCCCCCAGAAGGAATAGCGTACATCGAACCATTCGGTGCGGGATTTGTTCGGTTTTACAAGAAAGAGCGACTCCTTGGTTACCTCGATCAAGTGTGTTCTTGCCAGCCAGATAAGAAAAAGAAAGAAGATGCCATAGGCTCCTATCATCTGCGTTTCTTCCGGTCTTGCCAGGGTTGGACCAAAGGTGATACCAAGCTCCGAGGCGGGGATGGTGTAGCCAAAGAGTCCAAGGATACCGAAAAAGAGGCCACCAAGAATGAAAAAGAACCAGAAACTAAAGGAGATCTGTCTCGACGTCAAAAATGCAAAGCCGATAAAGGCGGGATAGATATAGATTTTCATCTTCTGGAATCCGGAAAAAAGACCATGATCCGGAAAATATGGTCCGGCAAGAATGAGGGTGGAGAGTTGCGGGACTGAAGGATAGTAAAAATTGAGTCCGTTCAGCAGGTGGAGACAGATTGGAATGAGAAGGCCCCCCAACAGGTAGGGGTTAGCAAAAAAGCTACCGACTGTTCCCTTATCCAGTGCACTGCTTAGCATTTCCGGAACTCGCAGCAGAGGAAAGTTTATTCGTTCATTGTGGATCCACTGGCGGGAAAGGATATTGATAATAAAGAGCATAAATCCGTAGGAGAGCAGGATAAAACTCCCCCAGAGTAGCATTGGACTGAGCCATGCCTGCCAGGGGATAGCTGAGGCCACTTCCAGCCAGTTCATACTGCGTCCGCCTGGAATCCCGGTGTAGAGCATTTCAATGGCCTGGGGATCCGTGGGGGTAATGCCCTGTGGCAGAAGAGAACAAAGAGTCTCCTCCCATTGATTTGCAACGGTTGCGTAATGAATGGGAGTTGTCAGATTAAGGAGCAGAGTTCTGGCCATCCCGGTGTAGGCAATTCCCGATCCGATAACCATCTCAATCCAGATGATAAGGAGCTCACCTCCACTGAATAGCAGTGACTTACTACGAAAAATCTTGGCGGTGAGAGCCGTCAAGATAACGAGCAGGATAAAAATGAAAAAGGGGGCCAGAGGAAAATGGCCACCACCAAGGGGGGTGGCCTGCTGATACACATTGTTAAACGGGGTGAAAAGGCAAATGGTAACGGCCAGAATCATGCCAAGCACTATGGCACGTGGTCGAATAACAGAAGCAGTCCTTTGTTGTTCAGGCATCTCCACTCTCCTCTGCAACCTGGCTTTGGGCAATGATTTTCTGAAACTGCGAAGCAAAATGAGTGTGACTGGCATCATCGATGGAGCGCCACACCAGAAGTTGTTTCCGTAGGTCATGGAGAAAGGAGGTGTTTATTCTTTCCCAGGCCGATTCTTCTCCCGAGCGTCGCTCAATGGTGACTTTGATTTCCAGGTAGTTGGGGTTGTCTTCAACCGGGCAGAATTGAACATCCACCCATTGCATGATACCAAAGTCAAATGGTGCCAGCCACACCTTTGAACGGATGTAGGTGCAGTGCATGGTGTGTGGGTGTTCTGTGTTTGCAATGAGAGCCCTCATTTCGTCGATGTTACAGCAACTGGACACCAGATCCACCGGACCGGTTGAAAAGAGTCCGTGGGACACCTCCTGGTGTGAGGTAAAATAACTGAAAATAAATCCGCCAATTGAGTCATGTTCATCGTACTTCATGAAAAATGGAAGGGTAATACTGATACGGTTGTCAATAGCACGTGGAAGACTGAAGTTTGCGTTAACATCGGGGATTGCAATTTTTGCAGCTACACGGGAGGGGTAAATAACCGAGAGAAGCACCACTCCGATAACAAGTACCATGGCCGCAACTCCAGCCATGGAGGAATAATTAACGGTGAGTCCTGCCCAGAGACTGGTTCCGGCAAAGAGAAAGGAAGAAACTTGGGCAAGCAGATAGCCCAGTACAACCGATATTACCGCAAGAGCCAGGGCTTCTGCAATAAAGAGAAAAGAGACATGCGATGGGGCCAGTCCCACGGAAGTGTAGATTGCAATCTCATTTTTTCGTTCGTACACTGAACTGATCATGGTGTTCAGTACAATAAATATGGAGATAAGAAGCGGTATAATAATATTGGGAACACCGCTGTACTGTATGGAATCGCTCTGGTTGTAGAGCCAGACGCCATCACTCTCTCCTGCAAAGATGGCCATGGAAAAACGGTCAACAAGTCCCTCTGCCGTTTCACCGATGGATGCCTTACCCTGAGGAAGTACTGCAATGTTTTTGAGCTTGCCACCAATGGTGAGAAGGGTGGAGGCGGGGATAATGGCCACCTGCGATGCAGGAATGTGCTGGTATCTGCTTTGGAAGGAGCGGATATCATCTCCAGATTCCATGGCTTCCTGTTCGACCTCGCTGATTTCAGATCCTGCTTCTTGCGGAAAGGTGACAGGGGTCAGAGGTTCACCATCAAGATCCAGAGCCTTATCAAATTTTGCTCCGTCAAAAGTTCCGATTACCGTAAAGCTATGGCCCCAGACCTGAATTGTTTCTGTGCCATCTGTTGCAACTCCAAGGGCGCGTGCCATATTCTGATCAAGGATGATGGAAGTACGGTCGTCACTGCTAAACCATCTTCCGGAGCTTAGCAGTTTATCTAGTCCTGTGACTTCTGCTTCCGACGGAGAGAGCCCGATGAGGCCCTGAAGCTCTGCGCTGTTTTGTCCATATTGCAGAGGAACATGCACCGCCTGGGTGGGATCCTGAGCTTCGAGCCAGATACGGGGGGCGATTCCCTGTGCATCCTTGAATCCATCAACCAGGTTACCCACAGCTTCTACGGGGAGAGATCGCCAGTCGACACGTTTTAAGAGTAGTCCCTGGTAAGGCGCGGTATCATTGAAAAAAAGCCTGCTCTGTCGTTCCCCTGATTTCACCGTGGTAAAACTCATAATGGTAAAGGTGAGAATGATCAGGGTCAGACAGGTCAGCATGGTACGGATTCTCCTGCGCCTGAGATTGGAAACACCGAGAAAAAATGCCGCAGTAAAGGCCTTCCAGTGACTGATTTCAGATGCTCGTCTGTGGCTGGCACGTCGCTGCAGGAGAATCATCTCTTCTTCAAATCTGAAGAAGATAATGAGGCTCACCATCAGGGACAAGCCGAGGATAAAGAAAGCGAGGATAATTACGGTGGGACTGTATGCAAGCTGAAATGCAGGATGGACTTGATAAATAATAATAATCAGGGCGAGCAAAATGGAACAGAAGGCAACGATCCGCTTATAGATATTTGCATAATTAAAGAGAAACCTCTCCATGCAGAAGGCAAAGGGAACGAAGAGTGCAATATAGAAAAGGACACCAAAGAGTACATCTTTCTGGGTTTTTTCAACCTGCACATAGACACGGTTTGCTAGTGCCATGGACTCGGATGCGGCACTGCTGAAGGTAGCGTAGTCAAATTCGTTGAGACTTTTTTCCGCTTTTGTCAGTGCGCTGAGTCCGCGCTCTTCAAGTTGACTGATCTTGTCATCAAAAATACCATGGCTTTCAAGGTTCTTAATACGTGGTGAGAGAAGGGTCCAGATATCTGAGGCGGCCCTGTATACGGTGTTATTGATGGCGTTAAATTGAACCACCGGATAGCCAAAGCCCATTGATTTATCCAGGCTGCCATTGGTGAGGATCATCTTCCGGGTCAGAACATTGTCTGAAAGAATGGCTTTTAACCAGGTTCCCGGTTCCGTGTAGATGGATGCCATGGTGGAATTGCGTGTGTCGATACGGCTGTACCAGTAATGGGCAGGTGGTGCGTCACGTCGCCCATCGAGCAGTTCAATTTTGGTGAGATAGTTAAAATTCCGCGGTTCCAGGAGTCCAAAGATTGTTGTTTCTTTGCAGCTGAAGAGGATAAGGTCGGTTTTTGCCTCGAGTCTGCGGATTTTCAAACGGTAATTGCTTTTGCCAGTGGCCTTTTTATCAATGGCCCAGATAACTTCACCGCTTTTCTTATCAAAGCGGTAGCCCTCAATGATAAGCTTGTCGAGAACGTGTTTTTTATCGGCGATACCCTTGATGCGGAAGGTTCCAGAGGAATCCACCATGCTATAATGCTTTTGTGATCCCTGATAGGCGAGCAGTACAGTTTTTGTGGCTGGATAATCGGCGAAAAGTTCACCCTGGAGAAGAAGGTTTGCCCGTCCGGTCACCGTTGCAAAGCCATTCTGTGGAAGTTTTCCAGATTGCAGAGGGGCAGTTCCGGCCATGGCCTCAACCATATCGGTGACCAGTTGCACCTGGTTTTCAAGTGTTTCCCAGTTGATATTTTCAGGAGTGTCCCAGGGGGTTCCCCACAATTCTCTGGCATCTCCTGTACTCACCAGGCTGATGCCTAAGAAGCCGGCGAGGGATGCGACTTCACCGCCAAGGGCCGGTTTGTCAAGAAACCAGGAATCCCAGGAACGAAGACGGCTGGGACGAAGAGTGTTGACATAGGAAGTGTTGCTGTGGCTCCCGGATGCCGTTGCATCAAGCAGGTCTGCCACGACCGAGAATATTCCGGTTCGATTCACTCTGGCTTTCAAATTATACAAAAAACCCTGGTGAAAGGCACCCAGGCCATTGCCGTGGCTGGAGAGATGCAGTGATACAAAGGCTGCTATTTCATAGTCCGCCAAGAGGTTTCTGAATGAATAGGCACTTTGTAAACAGGACTTATGTGTATTGAGTTCCTTTCTGCGCTCCTCCATAATGGCCATGGTTGCAGGAATAGCTTTTTTAAAAAGCTCAGCTTCTTCTGTTCCCATATCATGGAAGCTGTTGCGCCAGCTCAGGCGCCGAAAAAGTAATCGTCTCTTCGAGAGTGTTTTGATTGTTTCATCGGTTGTCAAATCCTTATCCTGGATCAGGCGAAGACGGTTGAGCTCTCGTGAGATAGCATCAACAGAGAGCTTGAGATGGTCATCAATGGCAAGAGTGATGATAGCACCACGTTCAGGATTCTCGTCTAAGGGAAAATCAAGGTTCCTGAGGATTTTTATGTAGTCTTTTATATTTGAGAGCTCTGTTTTAAGCTGTTTTTTCTGTGTTCTGAGGAGTCTTGATTTGGAGCTGATACTCCATAGAAGTTCCCGCATTCCAGCCAGTGACTCATTATGACCACTGGTGGCAACAAGCAGTACCGAGCGTGCCGGAGGATTTTCTTGCAGTCGTTGTGCAGTCTGAAGGAGGGTTGCAATCGAGCTTACCTCATCCGCTCCCGGTGCTCTTCCTGCAACATATCCTGAACTGTCATAAAAGCCTTCGATTACCAGAAGTTCATTTTTTAACTCAGGATCAGATCCTGGAATCAGGCCATAGATCGTTTCAGATACAGTTTCCTCCCAATACGCATTGGCTGTGAGATTTGCAGTTGCCGCAATAAGCCCAGGTGCATCAAAAGAAAAATTCTTAAAATGCTTCCTGATTTCATCGATCTCCATCCAGAAGCAGGGCAGCTGAATGGGGGTGAGTTCTTCCTTTTCTTTGAAGATATACTTGGAGAGTTTAGGCGATGAATTGAGATAGATTATGGCCTGCGCACCGAGGGATGCAAGCTGTTGCCAATTTTGACCTGAATCAGCATCGAGAACAATAATAGCATTTTTTATTGGCATCCCCTTCATATCAGACCAGTTACCGGCACTTACGTAGTAGAGGGGACCGGTAAGTGCACCCTTGGTGGCTTCGGGTGTGACAGCGTTGTAGCGAATGGCGTCCAGTTCGATTGTTTGGTCGCCAACCTGCAGGCTTGCGCCTTTTATTTTCCGGACGGGGAGAAGGAAACGGTAGGTTTCCGGTTCTATTCCTGAGGCTTCAAACTGTTCTTTGATAAAGGTAGCCGCTGCCTTAGATTCATTACTTCCTGTGGTTCGTTCTGCTCCACTGCTGAGTTGTGTGATCTGTTCCTGTAAAGAGAGTGGTTCCGATGCAAACGACGGCGAAATCCAGCAGAATATGATGAAAAAAATGGTGCTAAAAAATGTGGAGTATCGGAGGGAGGTCATGGCGATTAGCTGCTCATTCCTCCGGTGTTGATTTCCAGTTCATCACGCTCCTGAATTTTATCCACCCGACCATCACGAATCCAGATAACCTGATCCGAGACGTTGAGCATCTTGTAATCGTGGGTGGCTGAGATTACTGTGACTTCCTGTTCGTCACTCATATCTTTTAAAAGTGAGATGATTTCCTCACCGGTTTGCAGATCCAGATTTCCAGTGGGTTCATCGGCCAGGATAATAGCTGGGCTATTGGCAAGGGCTCTGGCCACTGCGACACGCTGTTGCTGACCACCGGAGAGTTCGGCCGGTTTGTGGCCGTGCCTGCCTTCAAGACCTACTTGCTCCAAAAGTTTCATGCCGCGTTGTGTGGCGGCTTCATTTGGTGTTCCTGCAAAGGTCATGGGGAGAGTAACATTCTCAAGGGCGGTCATCACGGGAATCAGGTTAAACGTCTGAAAGATATATCCAATCTTACGACAACGCAACCAGGCGAGCTCATAGGCATCAAGTTGCGCAATATCAACCTCATCGATAAAGACTTTGCCTTTCGTCGGTTTATCAAGTCCTCCAATCATATTAAACAGGGTGGACTTTCCAGACCCTGAGGGCCCCATGATGGAGACATACTTTCCGGTGTCTATTTCAAGATCAATTCCCTTCAGGACCTCGACCACGATTTTACCAAGATCAAAATCTTTAGTAACATCTGTCACCCGAACAATCAGTTTTTTGTCAGTCATTTACTCACTCATTAAACCTTGTGCTATAAAGCGAATAGTGCACCTTCACCATGCTATTGAACGGCACAATATTTATCCGGAACCGGGGGACACGATCCCAATTCAAAAGACAAAGACGAATTGGGTCATGTCCCTAGTACACCATACAATTTAAAGTTTCGGATAAAGTCGCTTTAGCTTAATACGGGCATCATTTGTCTTAAATTGCCAATCCACGTTGGTTTGGCGGTTGTTTCTGTCATCGTTCCAGGCAGCGACTTCAGACC
>Ga0208648_1001057_pt1 | contig 24288 bp, 21 predicted proteins | sample AntAceMetag02UKL_FD_184772 | JGI IMG/M metagenome (GOLD analysis project Ga0208648, IMG submission 184772) | Saline lake microbial communities from Ace Lake, Antarctica - Antarctic Ace Lake Metagenome 02UKL (SPAdes) (version 2) | ecosystem: Environmental > Aquatic > Non-marine Saline and...
CCTTATCATCCGTCTTATACTCCATGGAATTGGCGAGCATGGTGGGATTTCGGAACAGGTGCTCTCGGCGATATGGCCTGCCACATTATGGATCCGGTTTTTATGGCACTTCAATTAGGCTATCCTTCGGCAGTTCAAGGTAGTTCAACACAAGTAAATACCGAAAGTGCTCCGCTCGCCTCAACTATTTATTATGAATTTCCTGAAAGAAAAAAACATAAAAAATTGAAAATGCCACCAGTATCACTTACTTGGTACGATGGTGGTTTATTACCAAAACGACCTGAGGAACTAAAAGACGGACAAATTATGGGTGACTCATCAGGAGGAGTGATTTTTGTTGGAACCAAAGGTAAACTTATGTGTGGTTGTTATGGAAGAAATCCTATTTTATTACCCGATGAATTGCACCAGGATTATAAACGCCCTGATCCGAGTATGCGAAGAATTTCCGAAGCTATGAACGGTGGCCATGAAATGGATTGGGTACGAGCCTGCAAAGAAACTCCCGAAAACAGAATAGAAACAAGCTCATGTTTTAATTATTCAGGGCCATTGAATGAAATGGTTGTGATGGGAAATCTGGCTGTTCGCTTGCAAGACCTGAAACGTAAATTATTATGGGATGGTGAAAATATGGAAATCACAAACCTTACTGATGAGGATAAAATCAGAGTGGTTACTACCGATAAGTTTACTGTAATTAACGGCCATCCTCATTTCGATACTCAATATGCAACAATCGAAGCCAAACCCGCTGCCGAAGAATATATAAAACATAAGTATAGGGATGGGTGGAAATTGTAAAAGTAAAATTGGAAATTAGGAAATTAACCCAATTTCTGTATCTTGAATTCCAAAATGTAATCAACTAAAAATATAATCAACACAAAAATTCAAATACATGAAAACTACAAAATACATTTTAATTTTTTTGATAATTACAGCAATGATTTCTTGTAAATCAACCGGAAAAATATCAAAAACTAAAATCACGAAAGCAAAATCAGAAATTAATAAACTCAGCCAGGCAGAAATTAATAACGGATGGGTTTTGTTATTTGACGGAGAAAGCAATAAAGGTTTCCGTGGATATAATAAAGATTCTTTTCCCGAAAAAGGTTGGGAAGTTGTTGACGGAGCTTTGCATTGCATCGGCTCGGGTAAAGGGGAAGCCGGTGGGGGCGGAGGCGATATAATTATTGATAAAAAGTATAAAAACTTTGAAATCTCACTGGAATGGAAAATTTCGGAAGGAGGAAATTCCGGTATTTTTTATCTTGCACAAGAAATCGAAGGACAGCCGATTTATAAATCCTCTCCAGAAATGCAGGTACTGGATAATGCAAAACATCCTGATGCCCGTCTTGGGAAAGACGGAAATCGTCAGGCCGGTGCTTTATATGATTTAATCCCTGCCGTTCCTCAAAATGCAAAAAAAGCAGGTGAATGGAATCAGATAAAAATACTTGTTTATAATGGAACAGTCGTCCATTGGATGAATGGAGAAAATGTTGTGGAATATCATCTCTGGACACCCGACTGGAAAAAAATGTGTGCAAATAGCAAATTCAAAGATTGGGATAATTTTATTAATACAGCCGAAGAAGGTTATATCGGCCTTCAGGATCATGGCGATGATGTTTGGTACAGGAATATTAAAATCAAGGAATTATAAATTGAATTTCAGAGCTCAGTATTTTATAAGATTCTATTATTATAAATCGTAAGTCAATATTTAAATATATTAGCCCAAGATGGAATAATGGAGTAACGGAATAATGGGAAAGTGTTGTTATATCAGGCAAATAATATTTCCAATATTCCACTATTCCATTACTCCCGAATAAATTTTTTAAATACATACTCAATAAAGCTGAACAACATAGAAAAGTGGGTTTTGCAGAGGAATACGAATTGTTTATTCAACATTATCAACAAAACTTGAAAAAAAATAAGGTTAAAAGGTTTTAGATTGTATTCATATTTTTTACTAAGGTTAAATGTTTAAAAATAAGGTTTTTGCAGAATTAGAAGCTATCATAGTATTGTTGCATAATTCCAAAACCTCAAGAAACGAAGGTAGCTCTTTCGAAGCGAAGCAAGTCCGTATGGACGAAACGAAATAAATCCGTATGGATGGATTTACAACCTTATTTTTATAAAAAAACCTTAGTAAAAAACTACAACGAACACCTTCTAAACCTTATTAAATATTACAACACGAAGTTAATCCGTTAGAAGTAAAGCAAGTCCACATGGATGGATTTTAGATAAAGGCAAGTATAAGAAACTCTTGAATAACAATGATTATTTTTTTTTTGTTAGTGATAAATAAAGCCGTGTTGTTTAAAAATATTATAAATACTATTTTACCTTTAGCACATCAAAATATTATTTAGCCGATTTTTAGTTTTTAATTACATTCTTATAATGTTCATACCTCTCAAATATTTCGCTTACAAAATTATAGGTTTCTTCTCCGCGGCAATATCCGTATTTTACAATTGGGTCGCGGTAAAACTCGGGTTTAGACTTATTTAAAAGATAGAAATCCACATTTTCGTCCCAAATATTCGGATCTTTATTATTTTTTTCGGCCAATCGTCTCGCATCATAAACATGTGCAATACCTGCGTTATATGAAGCAAGTACAAACTTCTTTCTTTGCCTGTTGTTTTCTATTTTTTTAACAAATTGTTTGTCCAACAACTTTAAAAATTTTACTCCGGCTTCTATATGCTCTTCAGGAGGCGATAAACTATCAATGCCATATTTATTCGCCGTATTTGGCATAAGTTGCATGAGACCGAATGCACCAACCCAGGATTTTGCATTCTCACGAAATTGAGATTCCTGATAAATCAAAGAAGCTATAAGTCTCCAATCCCAGTCAATTATTTTACTTTGTTTTTTTATTTCCTCGTCGAATCGGGAAATCTTACCTCCTGAAATTGAATGATACTGACTTTTGGCTATATACACCGAACGTGGATTTTTGAAATATTTATTATAAATATATCTTGAAGTAATAGATTTATTAAAGCCTGCAAGCCAATTATTTATTTCTGTCAAAAAAACACTATCTCCTTTTTTTACAGCCCAGGCAATATTTTGTTGAAAACTGATAGGAGTTTTTACATCAATATCGGGATAATATTTTTCGTTAACCAAAGCAATATGCTCATCACAAATTGTGTAATCAATTTCCTTATTTACAACATCAGTTATTAGTTCTTCAACTTCTTTTTCAGGGTCTTCGATTATAAAAATATTGCCTCCAATTTCGTCTGATAAGTTTTTTAATCGCGAATTAAAAGTTGTATTTTTTTGGATATTGATTGTTTTACCGACGAGTTGAAGAGGATTTCTGATCAAATGTTGCTCAACTTCATCGTAGGTTTTCATTTTTCGCCATTTATCAGGTTTTCGTTGAACTAAGACCTGACGCGTTTGAGTTATTGGTATCGTAAAATCAACAAGCTCATTTCTTTCTTTCGTAATAGTCAATCCCAAGGCAATTATATCGTATTCACCTGTGTTTAAGCCTTCAAAACATTGGTTAAGATCATTATTTATTTCGAGAACTAATTTTACGTCAAGTTGAATGGCTAATGATTTTAATAATTCATATTGGTAGCCCATTGGAGTGCCGCGATAAACAAAATAATTTGTTGAATTATAATCGGTAACAGCAATTAATTTACCTCGCTCTTTAATTTTATCAAGCAAAGTGGGTTTTACAATTTTATTCTCAATTACCTTGTCCTTGGTTTGAGTTTCTGTTGTATTGCAGGAAAAAAAGAATTGGGTGGTGATTATTAAAATTACAAGAGTTATTTTTTTTATAAAATGTTTACCCAAAACAAATATTTTAAACAATAATAGTCAAAAATAACTCTTTTTTTTAATTCTGCAAATATTTTGTATTATGGCCCAGGGCTATTTAATGCTACTAAATTTTGTTTACTTCTCAAAACTTTTCTCAGTGTAAATTGTTTTACTCCGTGCAAACTGTGGTATAGCTATTACGCAAAGATACTCAAAGACCCCGAATAGCTATCAGCGATTTTATTCGAATCATAAATTTTAATGAGACATTATTTAAATATCAATTAACCAACACATTATAGCTTTAAATACTATAAGTAAATATGGCGGCACATTATTAATGATTAAATAAGGTTAAACTCACTCTAATTTAATCATTCTACTAAGGTTAAAAATAAGGAAATAAGGTTTTTAATGGAAACCTTATAATAAGTAAATTAACCTTAGTAGAAATAGTGAATGTATGGCAAAAAAACCTTCTTACCTTATTAATTCGCCATATTTTAAAATAGTTCCAACGTGTTTAAAATACAGTTAAACAGCTATATAATAGATATTATCCTAAAGTAATTTATAAGTAGAAAACCGCTCATAGCTATCGGGGCAAAGTTTCACAAAGAAAAACTCCTTTTTTATGTTACATTAATATTTAGCATTATAAGAAATCCTCTTTTTTTTTAATTGAAAACAAATAAACCCCAAAACGGCTAAAGTCCAAAGCAAGCTAATAATTAATGCGGCTTCGCCGAATAATCCTGCCTAATTGTTGGCGTTTCGTTGTTTCTTCTTCTCAGGGTTGGCAGGGCAAGCTCTTTTGCAATTTTTGGCTAAGCGTTGGCTTGTGCGAATTGCAAATGTGTATGGCTTATACGGTGGCTATTTATTGTCTCCATTTTTAATTTTCTTCGACAATTTACTTATGTCTTGTTCTATTTCCTTTAAACTGTTTTCTTTTTCAATCTGTTTTTGAGTTTCTTTATACTTTGTAAATTCTTCACCTGACTTTTCTAATGCCATTTGATGACTAATTTTTCCTGCGTGAGTTAGAAGTTCTTTTCCGTTAAGTTGTACAATAATATCCAATCTCGAAATCCAATCTTTCATATACATTGGTGTATTTTCAAGTGCCATTGTTTCGGCAAATGCAAGATATTGTTCCACGATTAAGCCAAGCAATTTTATTTCATTTTCTTGTAAATAATTTTTTGCTATACTTATTTCATTTTTCTTTATTTTCGAGCTTTTACCTTTGTCGTAAGACTGCATTCCTAAAAGTGGTAAACTTGCATCAACTCTGCGATAAACCAATTCTGCGGCTGTTTGCTCACTAATTGCCCAAAGTAATTTATTTTGTACAATTTTAAAGAACATCAATGTGTTTTTGTCTTTCGGATTATAATCAATACTTGTGGCATAAATATCTTTAATTTTCTGATAGAAAAAACGTTCCGAAATACGTATTTCACGAATACGTTCTTGCAGTTCGTTAAAATAATTCATCGAATTACCTGATTTAAATCTATCATCATTTAATGCAAAACCTTTGATTATGTATTCTTTTAATCGCTGTGTTGCCCAAATTCTAAATTGTGTACCTTGTTTTGATTTTACTCGATAACCAATCGAAATAATTACATCAAGATTATAAAATTTCACATCTCTCGATTGTGTTTTTCCAACAATAGCACCGTGTTGAGTGGTTGTCCGGAATTTCCGGACAACCATATTTTCTTTCAATTCTCCTTCTTTAAAGATATTACTGATATGTTCAGAAATTGTTTTTTTGCTTTTGCCAAATAACTCCGACATCTGCAATTGCGTAAGCCAAACTGTTTCATTCTCAAAACGAACATCCAATTTTGTTTCACCGCTTTCTGTTTGATATATTATTATTTGCGAGTTGTTTTCTTGCATTATTTAAACCTTTAATCTTTTTTATCTCTAATCATTTCGTAAAAATCATCTGTATTAGAGAAATGAATATTTTGTCCTGCAATTCCTTCGTTTAAATCTCTAATTTTAATTTTTATATTCTCTACCGATTTGGTTTCGTAATTAAAGTCGAAAGAATCAATTTTTTCATCGTTTTTTAAATTTTACCTAATGGTTAGTATAAGAATATGTAGCCGCCTACGTGCCACTTTCCTGTCAAATTACACGAAAGTTGAAGCGGGCTTCATCCTTTGAATTTACTACTATCTCGGCTATTATTTTTATACATTGTCGAACTAAATCCCTTCGGTATAACTTTTATAAAATATTTCAATAATTTCTATTTACAAATTCTTATATCTGCAAATATAATATTTTAAAATTTAATGATATGAGATTAGTTTTACCTAACTAAAAGCAATCCACGGTTAACAATTCCCGGAACTCCCTTCCCGAAAAAACCAACCTTCAACATTGAAAACACATGCCTTTCCAAAAATGGCTAAAGTCTAATCCCGAGGACTCTCGGGAGCAAGATTAATGCGGCTACGCCGAATAATCTTGCCTAATTATTGTACGTAGTAGATGTTATTTTTTTATTAATGTCGCCTTAATGTTTTGAGAAAAAGCGTCAACCTTGGCTTCGTCAAAGTCTGGCGAAATATGAATTGGATCACCAGGGAAATCATACCAATGAAGAATCAGTTTATTGTCAAGATAAATAAGAAGATTATCACAATATTCAGGTCCAGCATGATTATCTGATATTTGAATTAATTTGTCCATTAAGTCACTATTTACCAATAATTGAAATGAATCAGAGGGTCCTTGAGTTGATATCGAATTTGCTCTGTAGAAACTAAGAATGCCATCTGAAGCAACATCCGATTTGATTTCCATTATTGAATTTGCTGGGATTAAATTCATTATATGTTTGAAAAATAATGTGACGTCTGGAACACGTTTAATTATCCAACATGGATTATCTATCCACGGAACATCAAAAGGACTAGCATTAGTATTAAAAAGCTTTTTGAATATATTAATCATAGATCAATGTTGTTACCCTATTAGTACAACGTTGGCGCTATGCTGCGTACCGCTTTAATTTCTAAAATTTATCTGCTTACAAATATATTAAATTAATACGCGTAATGTTCATGTATATAACTAATTGCGGTATGCAGTATGAGTGTGTGTTATACGCTGCAGCTTTTTTCTTTTTCTGATTCGTATTTCAAGTCTTGTTTCGTGGACGTATATTATTCAGATTTTATTTCAAGTTTACATGATTCATTTTTTTTCGATAAATTTTAATGATGCTATACTTGAGAAAATAATAAGCTAATTGACTTTAATTTATAGTTATCTGCAACATAAGTATTTGACAATTACTACTTTTCAAGATATTTTAAAAATTTGTCATCTATGTGCTGATTGAACCACTTATCGATTACGGATTTTCTAAATCTCCATTCCTTACCTAATTTTGCTGCGGGAATTTTTCCACCTTGTGCCCAAGTATAAATAGTCTGAGGTTTAAGTTTTAAGTATTTTGCTACTTCTTCAAGAGTCATTATATCCTCCATATTCTATTTCTCCAATAGTTTTATAATATTAGTAGTATCATTTGTTTTCGTATCAGTTGTATCAAGGTGGTAATAGCGTTGATTAATTTCGACCTTTTGTTGATCATCTTTTTGTTGATCATCTTTTTTTGATGTTATTTGCTGTACTGAATAGACAATTGCTGTATAAAAATTACCTTCATATGTCCTGAACAACTTGAACTCTTCATTTTTATTACATACAAATGGTCGTAAATTCCATGATAATTGGATGCCAACAAATACTAAAATTATTAACCAGATTCTAAATACGGTAACTCCGATTTGAGGGTATATGTTCTTTTTCTCGCAAGCAAATTTTAAGGCATTAATCATTAATCTCATACCAAAAAAGCCTGAGAATGCAAAAATTGATACATGTAAAAGTTGTAAAAAATGATAATTGCCTCCAGTGATTTGGAAGAATATTATTATTGGAACAAATGATAAAGATATGGCAGAAGTAAGTACAAATCCACTTAAAACAATGATTAACATATGTCTAAGGTGCATTTTTGAGCCTAGAACTTGTTGAATTACATAAAAAGATGGAAAACAAATAATTAAAGTACCTAGAAATAGAACTATAACTTTTATTCCTGTAACAAACGCTTGAATAAAACTATGATAACTTCCCATCACAGTTCCGTATACAAATGTAAAAGCACAGATAATTAATATTTGATTAATAATTAGTTTGTTTGATTGGTTTCTATTTCTTTCATCGAAATATGATTCTGCATTTTGAAATATTTTAAATACTTCCATTAATCCATTTGAATTTTTCATAACAAATAATTTTTGATTAGACTGCAAATATAATCATTATTTTAATAAAGTACTGTTTATTATTGTTTATTATTGTTTACTACTGTTAAATGTACTTAAAAAAGTTCCTTCTATAGATGACAACGGCTCATAATACATGATGAATCGTTGATAAGTCAGTATTCTGTAGTTTTTATTGAGTTATTTATTTTTCTAAAGTTCTGTGTTTTTGATGCGAATAAGAAGTAGATAGTTCAATGTGTTATATCAGATCTTAATAAGTGCGATATTGGTATATTTTTCTAAAATGTGAATTTCCGGGCTGTTGCGTATAACCGTTTAGTATAAGAATAGTAGCCGACTGCGTGGCACTTTCCTGTCAAGTTACACAACAGTTGAAGCGGGCTACAAACCTTGTATTCACTACCTAACTGCCTATTTTTTATATCTATTGTTGAACTAAACCCTTTCATGGGGGGGCTAAGTTAGGAAAAATGTTTAAACTTAGAACGATAATTGAAATTATAATTATTACGCAAAAAATATTTTACCTCACCAAAAGTATTCATAGCTTAATAATCCCTGGAAAATCCTTCCCCGCAAAACCAATCTTCATTATTGAAAACATATGAGACTCCAAAAACGGGTAATAGTCCAATCCCGAGGCCTCGGGACGGCTGCGCCGAATAATCCTGCCTAATTGTTGTATGCCGTAATTATTTATTATCAATCAAGTACAACGTATCTTCATTAGCCTCTAAAAGAATCTCTTTATCAAGATTAGTGAGCCTAATTCGCGACTTTTGCTTGATTTTGAATTTTTCTGTATCAATACCGCCAGTATACCAATGGAGCATCATTCCAAAATAATCTGAGTCTAATTTTTCCAAAACAATCTTTATAAAACTAATCCATGTATCAAGTTCAGCGTGTTCATCTTTTTTATATAAATCATTTGTTCTTTCAACCTTTTTTATTGATTTATCTTTTTCAGCTAACCACCTTTTAATTTTAGTTTCAGACCATCCTTTTTTTCTGAATTTTTCTAAATCTTTCTTTTTGCTTCTTTTTATTTCAATGTCTTTTTCAATATTTGCAGAGCCAAAATCTGTCCCGCAATCACAATTGCCTGAACTTTTAATAATATAATTTAAATTCTTATCAATCTGGTCGGTGATGTGCTTATTATTACAAATATTAAATGCCAATCCAAATTGTTTAGCTACTGAATTCAGTTCTTTAATTGGAACCTTTTTATCTATTATTCCTGATATGAAATGACACATTTAGTTAAGTGTTATTTTTATGGCATAGTAGAGTAGAGCCTGATAGCCTGCTCAAATTCATATTTCTTTTTTTTTTCAAAGATAACAAAATTTGATTATACTATCAGTGCCCCCTTCATTAAACCGTGTACCGTTGAAGAATCGGGAAAGTTTTCCCTCACATGACCAACGGAAATCCGTATGGACGGCTTACTGATAGAGTTCTTCATTGAGCTTTCGATAGGATTTTCTTGCGTGCATAAGTTTCTGGAAATAGGAAAAGTATTATACGGTGAACAATCCCCGGAGCATCCTTCCCCGAAAAACCAAACTTCAACATTGAAAACAAATAAAACCCAAAACGGCTATAGTCCAAAGCAAGCTAATAATTAATGCGGCTGCGACGAATAATCCTGCCTAATTGTTTGCTGCTGTTTTTTATTTTATATCATATGATTCATCACTCAAAATACCAACAAAGGGACTTAATTTCATCTTCATTAACTTTCTTTTTAAATACTTGTTCACTCATGATATTGTCTTAATATTAATACTGGAAATAATCAAACTTTCTAAATTAAACATCTGCTAATAATGTATGTATTCACAATTGTAATGCAATATTCTGCTTTTTCGATCCTGAAAATCCATTTTTTATAAAATTTGAAGCCAATTTTTTGAAACTTTCTTCAGGATTTTCCTTATTAATTGAAAGATCGATTATTTTCATAAAAGTTAAATTTGTTACGGTCTTTGATATTTCTTAAAATTCTCTGCTTGTTCAAATATCTCGATATAGACTTCATCTCTTTCAACTGGCGGATAACCGTGTTCGTCCAGCAATAAAATTAGTCCAACTTTTAGAGCAGATTTTATATCTTCCCTTTTACTCCAGTCAGGAAATTTCGCTTGAGTATCTACTAAGTCCTTTACAGCTTTTGCCAATTCAATAAGTTTGTCTTCTGGATATTTGAAATCATATTTTATACACAAATCTTTCAAGATGTCATAAAAGGCTTTCTCTTCAAAATCAATTCCCATTTCATCACCTGCTGAAAATTCTTTTTGCACTTCCCAAATCAGGTTAGTTAAGTGTTCTGCCATTTCCTCATAAACTTCACTTCGCAGAACATCATCTTCTTTTCTTTCGTTATATTTCTCTACCAAGGATTGCATTTTCTTAGTAAAATCAATGCCTTTTACTTTATTGACTTTTTTAATTTCTCCAATAGCTTTTGCCAAGAGTTGTTGAAGCAACTTTATTTTAGTGTTTGGCAGTTTTATCTTGTCGATTTTAGCCAAATAATCTTCATCAAAAAGGTCTTGTTCGGTTTCTGCTTCATCACCAAGTTTAAAGATTTCCTGTACACCATCACTTTCCAAAGCGTCTTTAATCATTTCTCGAACTTTGGCGTTCATTTGTGCTGTGTCGGGTGCATTTCCTTTTGTAAGTTTAAAAACGATTGAGCGAACAGCTAAATAGAAATGTGTGAAGTCTCTTTCTTCTTGTGTCAATTGTTCACTACCAGCACAAATATCATAAGCTGCTTTTAGGCGTTTTACCAAGCCCATAAAACGAGTTTCAAGTTCTTTGGTCAGTTGTGCATATTCGGCAGCCATATTCAAAGTATTCAATTGCTCTAATGCAGAACCTCCAAAATATTTTGAACTATCAAATTTATGAAAGACTTTGGCTAAAAGGTCCAAATGGTTTCTAACAATAATCAAAGATTCTTGAATATCTTCAAAGTTTTCTTCTTCGCCTTTATTGTATTTGGCTAAAGCAAGATTCATTTGCTTTTTAATTCCAATGTAATCAACAACTAATCCTTTATTTTTTCCTTTGAATTTTCGGTTTACTCTGGAAATCGTTTGAATTAAGTTGTGTTGCCTGATTGGTTTGTCAATGTAGATAGAATCTAAAAATGGGACATCAAAACCTGTTAGCCACATATCAACTACAATGGCTATTTTGAAATTGGATTTTTCGTTTTTGAATTGTCTGTCTAATTCCTTACGATATTCTTTTGTTCCAAGTAAATCGTACATCTCTTTTGGGTCGTCTTTGTCTCTGGTCATTATCATTTTGATACGTTCCATTGGTTTGATTTCCCTTTTTTCTTTATCGCTAAGTTCAGCTCCTTCCCTGTCTGCCGTGCCGGCACAGGCAGGTTCTACAACTTTTACTACTGCCCATTCAGGTCTAAGTGCAATAATATTTTTATAAAAGTTATAGCCAATTTCACGGCTACTACAAACAAACATTGCTTTACCTTTTACCGTTGAGCCTTCTGAAACTCTTTTATCGTAATGTTTTACAAAATCTTCTGCTAATTTCTGTAAACGGTCTGGGTCGCCAAGAATAGAATTCATTGTGGCAGTTGCCTTTTTGCTCTCTTCTATTTGATATTCGTTAGCTCCTTCTTCCGCAGCTTCTTCATAATATTTTTCAATTTTTTCTAATTCGCTGTTGTGCAAAGCAACTTTGGCTGCCCGACCTTCATAAACAATTCTTACTGTGATTTCATCTCTTACTGATTCGGTCATTGTGTAAGCATCAACCACTTTCCCAAAAACATCTAAAGTGGCATCAATTGGCGTTCCTGTGAATCCTACAAAAGTTGCATTGGGTAATGAATCATGTAGGTATTTGGCAAAACCAAAAGTCTTTTTTACACCTTTGGAAGTTACTTTTACTTTTTGGTCTAAATTAGTCTGGCTTCTGTGTGCTTCATCCGAAATGCAGATTACATTAGTTCTTTCAGTTAGCAGTTCCGTATCTTCTGTAAATTTGTGAATAGTGGTTAAGAAAACACCCCCGCTTTTTCTGCCTTGAAGCAAGGTTCTTAATTCTGCTCTACTCTCAACACTTGTTACAATATTATCTCCAATGAAATTTTTAGCATTAGTAAATTGTCCTGAAAGTTGGTCGTCTAAATCTGTTCTGTCAGTTATCAATACAATGGTCGGACTTTCAAAATGCACACTTTTCATTAACAGGCGAGTGAGGTACAACATTGTGAAACTTTTACCGCTTCCTGTTGCCCCAAAATAAGTTCCGCCTTTTCCATCACCATCAGGCTTTTCTGCAGTTTTAATGTTTTCGTATAAAACACGAGCTGCATAATATTGAGGATAGCGACAAACTATTTTTTCATCTTTTTTTGAAGTATCAGGAATGTAGATAAAGTTTTGAATTATATCTCTTAATCTGTTCTGATTTAACATTCCTTGCACAAGGGTAAACATACTGTCAATTCCATCAACATCTTTTGCTAAACCTGCAACTCTACGCCAAGCGTAATAAAACTCATATGGGGCAAAAAATGAACCTGCTTTATTATTAACGCCATCACTTATAACACAAAAAGCGTTGTATTTAAAAAGTTCGGGAATATCTCTTTTGTAACGAATGGTTAACTGTTCGTAAGCATTGTGTATTGTAGCTTCTTCACGAATGGCAGATTTGAATTCAAAAACGACAACTGGCAAACCATTTATGTAAATTATACCATCGGGTATTCGCTTTTCTGCACCTACAATTTCAAGTTGATTTACAAATTTGTAGATATTATGGTCTTTACCATATTTTGCAAGTGGGTCAGCAATTACATAATCTAAACTTTGGATTTTTCGTTGAGCATCTAAACCTGAATAATCAATCAATTCAATATGAATGTCTTTTTGCTGTCTGTCTTCTCTTTTCAGAATAAAACCATCAGCCAACCAACGCATTATTTTTTTATTGCTTTCGTAAATGTCTGCAGAAGAGAGTGTTTTTAGTTGAAGAGTAATAGTTTGGGCTTCTATCTGAGTAAGTTGTTCTTTAGCGTACCGATTAAGCAAATAGTTTTTTAAATCTTCCTCAATCAAAACCTCATCATCTGCCCGGGAAATGGTATTGCCCAAATGATGTGGAAAATTTTCATTTTCTAAAAGGTCTATAAAAGCTTGTTCTAATTTTGCTTCTGTGAAACGAAGTTCAACATCAGTTAATTTCATATTGTGTAAAATTTATCGTCCAGCCATTTTGTAGGATTGTTTAGGATATATTCCGAAATGTTTTGATATGATTGTTCGTTTCGAATAATGTGTTCATAGTAATTGCGTTGCCATAATTTACCCATTATTTCGTTTTTTGTTTTATAAATATCCAAACATCCATTTGCAACCAATGATTTGTATGCACCAACAATATCACCAATGGTAGGGGCAACCCTTGCGGTTGTCCTATTTGTGGTTGCCATATTTGCGGTTGTCCTATTTTCATTATATTGGGCAGGGGTGAACCCTGCCCCTACGGTATTCAACATTATAATTCCGTGAATGTGGTTGGGCATTATTTGAAATGCATTTAATTCAACATTCGGATATCGTTCGGGTAATTTCCCCCATTCATTATGTGCAATGATTCCCAATTCATTTAAAATCATCTCTGTGTTTTCAATTTTTCCAAACCTGCATATTTTATCTTGGCAACATATTGTGATAAAATACAATCCAGATTGCGAATAATCGTAATCTTTTAGCCGTATTGAACGGCGGTGATGAATATTCGGATTGTATTTGTTCATAGGCTTAGTTTTCTATGGTTACAAGTTTACATAAAAGTAAATCTTTGAATTGTGTCAGTTTCATTATTTGAAATTTATTGTCCTCCTGATATTTTTCTATTTGCCTAATTAGTTCTGAAAAATGCTTTTGAACTTTTTGTGTTGGCATTAAAACCTTAACACTAAAAAAAGCACTATGAGTCAAATCAGGTTGTGCTGAAGCTGCTGCAAGTTCATTCATTAAATTATAAATATATTTATCTTTAAGTAATCGATAAATATAATCTTTTGTAATAGTTTCCTTAATTGGTATAACCTTAAAACAATTATTATATACAACCCCTTTTTTGTTTCTAAAAACCAAACCAACTTGACCTGTACGTGAGTATATTATATCATCTACATTTGCAATATTTTTAGGATTTACAAGCTCTGGATTAATAAACTGTTTTTGAGTATCATTTATTAAATCAGTAATTCGCAATAATGGTAATCCCACTTTCGCTAAAAGATGATTTGTTTTGGCATTAATAACCTGACCTTGACTTAACCTAACAAATTCATTAAAACTTCCTGCTTCCCACTCCACAGGAATATCCTTTTCCAACACCTCATTATAAACCATTTTTCCACCACTACTTTTATATGGTTTGCCATTTTCGTTAGGAAATTCAAAATCAACAAACCATTGCTTATAAATAGCTTGTGCAGTTTCTTCGAGTTTTTGGTTGATTTGCTCGTTTAGTTCAATACGGTTTTTAATGGTATTGTATTCGGCTACTACTTTTTTTTGTTTTTCTATAGTAGGTACTGGAATTAATGTTTCGCATAAAGCATCCCAATCATAACCACCCCTAATTGCAGCGTCACATTTGAAAGTGGCGTATCTATCAAATTCTGGTCTTCTAAACCACATCATTAAATACTCTGGGTCAAGTTCGTTTCTGTCTTCAATTTCAAAAACTGGATAAGCTGGAGAAACAAGATTAGGTTCATCATCTAATTTTAATACAACAGGTAGTTTGTTAACCCTAATAGGAGACATGAAATCACATGCAAATTGATATTTACTCATGACACGATAAACGGTCATGTTAGTTCCAACGGTATTTGAAGTTGTCTTTCTAAACTCCTTGGTCATACTTAAACCTAAAAGTCTAGTGACTTTCAAATCTTTATTGCGACTTTCAACCCTTTGAATATAATCTCCAATAGGTTTATAATTTGATTTCATACCCCAACTTTTTAAATACGTTTAGCAAGTCATTTTTTGATTGTTCCTCGGCTTTCAGTAAATCAGAAAATTCTGTTTGTAAAGCTTTCATTTTATCATCAAAGTCAATATTCTCATCTCGGTTTACAAACGCTATGTATTTGCTTGGCACAAGCGAAAAATCCTTTTTTGCAATTTCTTCTTTTGTTGCCGAATAGCAATATTCAGGAATGTTTTTATAATTACTGTTTTCAATTTGCCAACTATGGAAAGTCTCAGCTATTTGTTTTATGTTTTCATCTGAGAACTGTGTAAATTTCTTTTCAAAAGGAATACCGATTTCTCGTAAATCCATAAATAAAATCTCATTTTCACGGTTTCGATATTGTTTTTCAGTATCAACAATTTGTATAAAGTTTTTTTTCTTGTTTTTATTCAAAACCCACAGTGTAACACTAATATCAGTAGTATAAAACATGTTACGTGGTAAAATTAAAATTGCTTCAACTATATTATTTTCAATTAGTTTTTTGCGAATTTTATATTCTTCACCTGCACCTGACAATGCTCCGTTTGCCAATAAAAAGCCTGCTGTACCATTTTCAGAAAGTTTGGAAACCATATTCAGAATCCAACCGTAATTGGCATTACTTTTTGGAGGCACTTCATAACCCATCCAACGTGGATCGTCCAATAATTCATGTTCACCTCTCCAATCTTTTAAATTGAAAGGTGGATTAGCCATAATGTAATCTGCTTTTAAATCTTTGTGTTGGTCGTTTGCAAAAGTGTCTGCAGCTTTTTCACCCAAATTAGCATTAATTCCACGAATGGCTAAATTCATTTTTGCCAGTTTGTATGTGGTATTGGTATATTCCTGCCCGTAAATTGAAATCTCTTTTTTACTTCCATGATGGTTTTCGATAAATTTAATGGATTGCACAAACATTCCACCTGAGCCACAACAAGGGTCATAAATCTTTCCTTTGTATGGTTCTATCATTTCGGCAATGAGTTTAACAATTGTTTTCGGAGTATAAAATTCACCTTTACCTTTACCTTCTTTTAGAGCAAATTTCCCCAAGAAATATTCATAAACTCTACCTACAATATCTTGCTCTTTATCTTTGAGTGTATCAATATCGTTTATGTTGTCTAATAAAGATGCAAGTTTTGTTTCATCTAAGGCTAAGCGAGAGAAGTAATTATCTGGCAAAGCTCCTTTCAGAACAGGATTGTTTTTCTCAATTGTGTTTAGAGCAGTATCAATTTTTAGTGAAATGTCATTTTGTTTGGCATTTTTTATAATGTAGCTCCAACGAGAAATATCGTCTAAGAAGAACACGTTTTTCATTGTGTAGAAATCTTTCATTTCCACATACTTCTCTTTGCCTTCAGCAATCAGTTCTTTTCTGCGTTCCTCAAATTTGTCACTGGCGAATTTCAAGAAGATAAGTCCAAGTACAACGTGTTTGTATTCTGCTGGCTCAACCGAACCTCTCAATTTGTCACACGATTGCCAAAGTGTTTCTTCTATCGCTTTCTCTTTTATAATCTTTTTTGCCATCTATCTTTTTTGTCCTTTAATTCAGTTCCTAAAATTACACTTTCTGTTTCGGTTTACGTCCGAGCATTGGCTAAAAAATAGCTCTTTTGGTTTTTTCCGGTTTACCAATGTGTCGGCAAAAAACCAAATGTGCTATTTGTGCGGTGGCTTTCTTTTCTGTATGCCGCAAATCTCCGAAATAATCACCCCACTATACACATTATCCTCCCACCGTGCGGATGCTATAGAGCGTTGAGTGTTTATTTCTTCCATGGCCATTATTTTTTAAATATATTTTATTAAGAATTTTCTTTTTTTCATTGTTCTTCTCTTCGATAAAACCGTGCCCCAAATCATTTCAAAATTGTGTCCAACAAAATAAAACAAAATATTTCATATATCATAAGAAATGTAGAAATTATTTCATCGGATCAGCTCTGCAATGCACAGCTTTCAAAACCCTGCAGGGCTTGGAAACCTTTATACTACATGGAGAGAGGGTAAAAATACGATTGTAGCCGCATATGATGCGATTGCAGCGTTACAAAATACGATTGCAGCCACATAAGATGCGATTGCAGCGGTATAAGATGCGAATGCAGCAGTATAGAATACGATTGCAGCCGCATAAAATGCAATTGCAGCCTGTAGGAATATGAATGTTGAGCGTAGGAACACGTAATCGGCCGGTAGGAATGCATGATTAGCCTTTAGGAACTCATTGCCGGAAGGTAAATACATGATAGGCTCGTAGTAACAGATGCCTATCCGGTAGGAAGATGTTATTTTGGCTGTAATATTAAATTTATTAAAAGAAATAAAATTTTTTGCTATTTATAATATTATTATTTACTTTTGTAAGCAGTTACAAAGAAACAAACTAAGAAAAGCCTCTGTTTTTGGGGTTCGAAAATTTATTTTATTAACAATTAAATTATCACATTATGGGAATACCAAATAATAAGACAGACCTTGAAGCCTTGGAGCATTACCGAATGGCTTTGACAAATTCAAAAAACCAGCCCGAACTTGCCCAAATATTGGCAAATTTTGGTTATGGCCCGGCAGTTATTGACCAGGGATGGGTATTATATGAAACTGCCCAACAATCTTATGGCATCAATATTAAAGAAGATGATGAAACCTCCGAAGCTTCGGCTTTCTTTAAACTAAAAAAAGCCGAACTGGCTGATTCCTACTCCGAACATCGCGGAATTGCTAAAGTAGCTTTCAATGATCAAACTGAAATACTGAAAAGACTATTACTAAGCACTCCTGTTTCAAGAAAATATATCGAATGGTTTGAAACAATAAAAAAATTCTATACCGAGATTCAAGCCGACGAGCTGTTGATTGAAAAACTATCGCGTTTTAATATTACTGCTGAGGTTGTTGCTAACCAAATCACCCTTGTTGAGGCTGTTGAAGCCGCCAAATTTGAGTATTACCGCGAAGAAGGTGAATCGCAGGAAGCCACTTCCCAGAAAAATACCGATATTGAAATAATCAGGAATTGGATGAGCGAATTTTTTGCCATCGCACGCATTGCACTTAAAAACAAACCTCAACTATTGGAAGCCCTCGGATTGCTTGTAAGGTAGTAAACTTTCCTTTGTGTGACTTCGTGCTTCTCTGTGCAACTCTATATTATTATCTTATAAAACTTTGTTTTTTAACAAAGTTTAATCTGTGTCTAAATACAAGGTTTTGATCTTCTTTATTTTTCAAATGGATTTATTTGCCTTTTTTGTCAATAAATATGACATTTTTCTTTGATTTTCTTTTTAAAATCGTTAAAACGGTTAAGGTTTTCGTTTTTTTTCAAATCCCATGACTAAAGTCATGGGCTACTATTTATTAAGTTCTTTTATCTTTATTATAAATACATACAAATAAAATCATAATAATCTAACGAAGCGAAGCAAGCGACTCGAAGTTAGCCCGTATGGGTCGGCATGGATAAATCAGTGTCCTATAATTATGTTTGCAGCGAAGCTGCGATATGGTATAGCTATTACACAACTTTCCTGTATCTCCAGATAGCAAGGCTTAAAACAATTGAAGCGTAAACCAAAAGAGAAAAAAATTGTTCCTTTATATCATTAAAAGTTGATCCTTTTAATAAAACCATTCTGATAACTTTCATGAAATAGGCAAGAGGATTAACAATATTTACTTTTTGGGCCCATTCGGGCATACTTTCAACGGGAGTGAATATTCCACTCATTAAAATAAATACTAATAAAAAGAAGAAGTTAATAAATAAAACCTGCTGTTGATTATCAGCTATTGTTGAAATAAATAAACCAATTCCAAGCATAACGAGTAAATAAACCGATGCAAAGCCGAAAAGAAGAAATAAATTCCCGATCATTGGAACCTGAAACAATAATTTTCCAATTACCAAACCGAAAGCAAGTTCAAAAAGAGCAATTATCCAGAAAGGAATTAATTTACCGGCAATGAATTGATATTTTTTAATCGGAGTAACATTTATTTGTTCAATCGTTCCCATTTCTTTTTCTCTAACAAGGTTAAGTGAAGAAAGGAACATGCCTATAACTGTGATGAGAATAACCAGTATTCCCGGTAACATATATATCTTATAATTTAATTCGGGATTATACCAAAATGAAGGTAAAACATTAATTTTTTTATAACTTTTCAGCGGCAAAATATTAATGTTTTCAGCGATAATATTTTTATTGAAATCGGAAATAACCATTGTTGCATAAACATTTGTAAGTCCTCCGGCAGTAGAATTAATTGCATTAATTAAAAGTTGTATTTTAGTTTTTTCCTCGCTAAACAAATCTTTTTCAAAACCGGAAGGAATATTAATAATTATATCCGCTTCATTTTTTAATAATTTCTGTTTTGCCTTTTCTATGGAAAAAGTAAATTCATCTAAATTGAAAAATTTCGATCCCTCAAACTTTGCGATTAATTTGCGGGAACTTGATGACAAATCGTTATCGACTACAACCAAGTCAATATTTTTCATTTCAAGAGTTGCTGCATTAACGAGAATTATCAATTGAACAATTGGTAATAAAAAGATAATCGGGAGCATAGTTTTGTTCCTGAAAATCTGAATAAATTCTTTTTGCAATAAATATAAAATTGTTCGCATTTTATTCTAAACGTACTTTAAATTTTTTGACACTTAAACTTATGAAAAATATTATCATTCCGATTAGTATTAAAGTTTCCTTCCAAACGTAAATTAAACCGGTTCCTTTTAACATTATATCTTTAATAATAATAATAAACCATTTTGGGGGAACTAAGTAGCAGAACCATTGTAATACTAATGGCATATTTTTAATCGGAAAAATAAAACCTGAAAGTAAAATGGTTGGTAGCATAAGCGAAAATATTGAGATAAACATTGCCGTTTGCTGACTTTTTGAAACCGTTGAAATAAAAATCCCTATTGATAATGCAAGAAATATGAAAAGCATGGTTTCAAACATCAACAAAATAATACTACCTTGGATAGGTACATCAAAAACAAAAAAACCAAGAAGAATAATGCTTATTGCGTTCACAAAAGACAATATAATGTATGGCATTACTTTTCCCAATATTATTTGCAAAGGTTGAAGCGGTGATACTAAAAGAATTTCCATTGTTCCCATTTCTTTTTCTTTTGCAATTGAAATAGAAGTCATCATTGCTGAGATAAGAAGCAGTATCAATGCCATCGTTCCGGGTACAAACATGTAAACACTTTTCATTTCTTCGTTGAACATCATTCTTGCCTCAGGTACAATCTGAACAAGGGGTGAATTATTTGAATTTATGTCTTTGACATAATCATAGATAATTGCTTGTGTATAATTTACGATCAGGTTGGCGGTGTTGGCATCGGAAGCGTCAGCAATCAATTGAATGCTTGCGGTATTAGTGTTTTCAAGTTTTTCGGCAAATTTAGGTTCAAAAACTATAATTTCTTTTACATCACCCTTTTTAAAAATTCTTTCAAGTTCATTATCAGAATCAATTTTTTCAGAAAGCAGAAAATACCCTGAAGACAGAATTTTGTTTGTTATTTCTCTTGTAACATTATCTTTTGATTTATCATAAACAGCGATTCTAACATCTTTAATCTCGTTTTTTACGACATAACCAAAAATCATTATTTGGGCAATAGGCATTCCAAACAAGATCAGTATTGTTCGCGGATCTCTAAAAATATGGAGAAATTCTTTTTTTACAAAAGCCCAAAATCGGTTCATAAATAATTTCCTTACTTTTTATTAATATTAAAATGGAATGTTGGAATATGGAGTAGGGGAGTTTTGTAGTATTGAAAGTTTCTGCTTAGCGTTTGAGATTTCTTTCCATAATTCCATTCTTCCATAATTCCAATCTTCCATTTCTCCAATCTTCCATTTCTAATTTCTTGCCAATTTCAAAAACACATCATTCATCGAATTTACACCAAATTGTTTTTTCAAATTTTCGGGTGTATCCAAGGCGTCAATTCTTCCGTCAACCATTATTGAAACTCTGTTGCAGTACTCAGCTTCATCCATATAATGTGTTGTTACGAAAACCGTAATTCCGTTGTGGGAAGCTTCATAAATCATTTCCCAGAACTGTCTTCTCGTTACTGGATCAACTCCTCCGGTTGGTTCATCGAGGAAAACGATTTTCGGATCATGCATGATAGCCACCGAAAAAGCAATTTTTTGTTTCCAACCCAAAGGTAGCGAACTAATTAATTCGTCTTTTGCACTTTCAAGTTTTAACTTCTTAAGGAAAAATGCTATTCTTTCATTAATTTTACTTTTACTCAGTCCGTAAATTCCGCCATAAAACCTGAAATTTTCCTTTATGGTAATATCTTCATAAAGTGAAAACTTTTGGCTCATATACCCAATGTTTTTTTTAATCAAATTGGTTTGAGTGTAAACGTCATAACCGGCAACTTCAATTTCGCCGGAGGTTGGAGCCGATAAACCACATAATATTTTTATAGCTGTAGTTTTTCCAGCCCCGTTAGCACCGAGAAAACCAAAAATCTCAGCTTTTTTCACCTGAAAACTAAGATTATCGTTTGCCACAAAACTCCCGAATTTCTTAACCAAATTCTTCACTTTTATTATGTTTTCAGGTTGACCCATATCTTTTATGTCACATTTATATTTCGTCAATTCAGCTTTTTATAACTTTAGAATGCTTGAATAACGCATTATTTAATCATTCTATCATTTACTCATTTTATCATTAACTCATTTACTCATTCTTTCATTAAAGCCATAAAACAATCTTCAATATCGGGTTTAATGTTTTTAAATTTAATATTTGTGTGGCCTTTTGATAATAAAAAAGCTTCGATAGGTTTGATATTTATTTTTGATAGTTTTGAAGTAAAGTGTGCATAATCACCAAACAAAAATATTGAATTACATTGATCGAACTCAGTTAAATCTTTAACTAATAAATACATATCATCGGAACGAATGGCAATTATAGGTAATTTAAATTCGCTGATGATTTTTTGAGGACTTTGGATACTGAGAATTTTACCATTTTGTATCAAGGCAATTCGGTTGCAAAGTTCAGCTTCGTCCATATATGGCGTTGAAACAATTATTGTTATCCCGAAATTTTTCAATTTTTTCAGCATTTCCCAAAACTCTTTTCTCGAAACTGCATCAACACCTGTTGTCGGTTCATCTAAAAATAAAACCTCAGGTTTGTGAATTAACGCACACGACAAAGCCAGTTTTTGTTTCATGCCTCCCGATAGTTTTCCGGCAAGGCGTTTTTTAAAAGGTTCAATTTGAACATAAATATCTTCGATGAGATGATAATTTTCTTCGATAGTTGTTCCAAAAACACTTGCAAAAAATTGTAAGTTTTCTTCAACCGAAAGATCCTGATAAAGTGAAAATCGTCCGGGCATATACCCGACAATTTTTCTTATTTTTTTATAATCTTTTACAACATCCAAATTCTCAACTTTTGCAAAACCTTTATCAGGAATTAATAAGGAAGTTAATATGCGAAATAAAGTTGTTTTCCCGGCCCCATCAGGCCCGATAAATCCAAACAATTCTCCTTTATTAATTGAAACTGAAATATTATCAAGAGCAATAGTTTTGCCGTAAGATTTTGTTAATTCGCTAATTTGAACCGAAGTCATTAAGATTTTTTATAAAAGTTTACTTTGTTGATCCTGTCCAATATGTTGTGCGTCCGAGCAAAGAAATGCCGATATATCCTCTGATTTTGATTTTTTCTTTATCAAGCATCCGCATATAACAACTATAGGTTTTGCCGCTTTTGGGGTCATAGATTTTTCCATCATCCCATTCATCATCACCGTCGTATTTAAAATTTGTCAGAATTTCAAGCCCTAAGGAAGGCCTGTCTCTCAATTTCTCGTCGGGATTGTGTTTGTCTTTTTTGGGTTCTCCTGTTTCTTCATCAATAGGGTCTTTTATCCAAATTATTTTACCAAAATATTTGTCTCCTTTTTTTGATATTTCAATTTTAGCATCCTTATCTTCATTCAACCAAATACCTTCAATATCACTTGCTTTAAAATCTTGAGAAAAAGCAAGGCTGCTTGAAGAAATAACAGCGATAATTACAATTAATAATTTTTTCATTTTCGTTTTTTTTATGATTAATTATTTGTTTCTAATATTAATTTATGTGGAAGTGATTAAAAATTAAACCGTATATAAATTTTATTTATTGGATAGTTTTTTTTCATTTAATCATTTTCGCATTCTATCATTCAATCATTATTGGCTAAGTAAGTTAACTTCTCCCGGCATCCCGATTTTTAAGGTGCCGTCATTTTTCACTCTAACTTTTACGGCGTAAACCAAATTTACTCTTTCTTTTTTAGTTTGAATAATTTTAGGAGTAAATTCGGCGGAAGTAGAAATCCAGCAAATTTCACCTGCAAGTTTACGATTGGATTTTTCATTTTTATCAACCAAAACTTCAACAGTTTGTCCGATTTTAATATTTGGGAGTTGTGCCCCGCTTACATAAACTTTTAATTTCAATTCGGTTAAATCAGCAATTTTGTATAAAGGTTTTCCAAATGCTGTAATTTCACTCTGTTCGACAAATTTTGAAAGCACCGTTCCGCTAATCGGGTTTTTTATATAGCAATCTTTTAATGATTCTTCTATCAGATCAATTTGTTTCCCAAGGGCTTGTATTTCATCATATATTCCGGCTTTTTGAGTTTCGATTGATAAAATTTGTTTTTCTACAAGATCGAGTGAACCATTGATTTTATCCAATTGCTGTTGGGTTGCAGCTTCGTCTTTAAATAATTTGTCCAATCTGTTTTTATCAATCATCAAGTTGGCTTTTTGTTGTTTTTGCACTTCGATCTGTGCAGAAACTACTTCCAATTTCGATGCAATTGCTTTTTGTTTATCAAGGAGTTGCTGTTTTTGTAAATTTAATTTTACTGTATCAATCAAGCCAACAATTTTATTAGCTTTTAATATTTCGCCTTCTTCAACCTTAAAAGAAAGGATTTTTCCGTTTGCTTCTGAAGAAACCATAATTTCGGTTGCTTCAAAATTTCCAT
>Ga0208648_1001058_pt1 | contig 24283 bp, 25 predicted proteins | sample AntAceMetag02UKL_FD_184772 | JGI IMG/M metagenome (GOLD analysis project Ga0208648, IMG submission 184772) | Saline lake microbial communities from Ace Lake, Antarctica - Antarctic Ace Lake Metagenome 02UKL (SPAdes) (version 2) | ecosystem: Environmental > Aquatic > Non-marine Saline and...
AAACTGAAAAAGCAGGCAAGAGAATGCCAACAGATAGTGAGTTTACAGAATTATTAAAAACTAAAGAAGATATGCCTAATCTTGTTTTTTCAGGCTACCGCGATACTAGTGGTGCTTTCGGCGGTTCGGCCGCACACACTCACTTTTGGTCGTATTCCATGGATGGGGCTACTTCTTGGCTACGCTACCTGCTCTCTAGTAGTTCCACTGTCACCTGCCGTTTGCATGACCAGGCGCACGGCTTTTCGGTTCGTTGTCTTAAAAAATAAAGAATAAATAGATATGATATAATTGGGTAAGTAGTTCATTGAAATCACGAGTCAGTTAGTTAATCAAAAATATGTCAGAAATAAGAAATATTCGTTGTGAGTTAGTTAGTGGGGAAGATGTTAGCCATTTTGAAGGGAAATTAAAAACTTTTATTGAGTCATTAGGGCTTGATGTAAGTCAAAGTAAAGCGGCAAAAGATATGTCGCAAACAATACTATGGGATTGGTTTAATTATATAACCAACCATATCACAGACCATTTATCTGAAAAGAAAAAATGGTATTCTGAAAAATAGAACATTATCTACAAAAGTTGGTTCTGGTTCAGAATAATTATTAGAATTATTGACTCGTGATTTTAGTGAATTAACCAAATAACAAAAACAACTTATGGAAAAAATGAGAATTTTAGATAAATTAAAAACTAAATAAACAATAGATATATGACCTACAAGTCAGAAAACTGTAATTGTCCTTTGAAAGTTTAGTTCTTAATATATAGGTTAGTTTTTAAAACTTAGTAAGTTAAAATCACAAATCGTAGAAGTGAACTCTGCAATAAGCACCTGCGAAAGGAAACCCTTGCAAGGTCAGGTTGGAATAACCAGTTGAACTTACTATCCATTATGATTGAGTGCAGTTCATACATGGTAAAAAGTGATTTATCTATATATTAAGAACCGAGCTTTTATAAGCAATTGTTCTTTTAAAATTAAATATCAAGAAAGGAGGAAACTACAATGGCTAAAAGAAGAAGAAGGCGTAAACCTCGGAAGAAACGCAAAGGTTGCACTAGACACCATATCGTCAATAAAGTTTTTGGTGGCAAAGGTGATGTTGAGAACATTATCTGGCTACACGAAAAAAGACACGATATGTGGCACAGGGTTTTCAATAACCTTAACTTCTTACAGGTAGCAATGATTTTGGTTCGTGCTAACAATATGGTCAAGGGAACTAACCTAACTATTACGGAGGTAGACTAAAATGAACACAGCTATAACCTGTGAGGAATGTAACAAACCACACCCAGATTTAGTGGAGGTTAAGGTAACTGCTATCTTCAAAGGCAGAACTAACGATTTGAAGGTTCAGTTAGAGAATAAAATAAAACCACAGTAAATTGAAGGACAAGGTTATGGTGCTTCTTAATCCCCTTTTTTATTCTCTTACCGAGCTTTTAAATTGTTCTTTTACATAATAATATCAAGACAAGGAGGTGCTTATGAAAGAACAAGAAGGAAGAAAATCGGCTTCTAAAGAAATAAAGATTTATCCAAAGGGGTACGATATGTTCTGCGAAAATTGCAACGAGAAAACATATTGTCTTTATTTAACCAGAATTGGAAACTTTTGTGGTAAATGTGAAGATGAAAGGAGGAAATTTATGGAAAGAATAGATACCAAATGCGAGTTCTGTAACATTCCATTAACTATCCGATTTGTGAGTGGTGGTAAAGTTTACTGCTATTGCCACAGATGTGGACTTCTTGTGGTACTTCCATTGTCAGCCGAAGCTAAGGAGCTGGTGAAAGGTAAGTAATCCTATGGGCTTGATATTTAATTTAGGTAAAAGGGTAAGGCTAAACACCTTGCCCTTTGTTTTTGTTAAGAAGTGTAGTATAATTATAGGTAACAGACATCAACTATAAACTATAAAACTCTTACAAGTTAATTTTAAAAGACAAAAAATGGCTACAAAGAAACAAAAAACAGCAGTAGAAAACCTGGTTGGAAATGGTGGGAATGTAACCAAGGCTATGAGAGATGCTAAATACAGTGAAAATACACTAAATACTCCTAAGAAATTAACTGATAGTAAAGGGTATGAAGAACTAATGGAAGAATACTTACCTGATGATATGTTATTGAAAGCTTTGGAATCTGATATTAAAGGAAAAAAATTAAACAGGAAAGCAGAACTAGAACTAGCTTTTAAACTTAAAGGAAAAATGACAGATAAAGTAGATGTTACTTCTAAAGGAGAAGTTATAAAAGGATTTAATTTTACAAAGCCAGATGACTCCAACAATAAAACCAACTAAAAAACAATACGAGGCTTGGAAAACTTTAAAGGTAGAAGATGAATGTAAATATCCAGTGTTCGGGGGAGGAGCAGGCGGAGGAAAAAGTTGGATGGGTTGTGAATGGTTATTAACTAACTGTTATTTTTACCCGTTAAGTAAATGGTTCATAGGTAGAGAAGAACTATCACGATTAAAGAAATCAACTTTTGTTACATTTCAAAAGGTTTGTAGATTTCACAACATACCAAGAGATGATTGGAAGTTTAACGGACAAGATAATTACATAGAGTTTAAAAATGGAAGCAGGATTGATTTACTTGATTTAGCTTATAAACCTTCAGACCCTTTATATGAGAGATATGGTTCGTCAGAATACTCAGGAGGTTGGATAGAAGAAGCAGGAGAGGTAAACTTCCTTGCTTTTGATGTTTTAAAGTCAAGAATAGGACGACATATGAACAAGGAAGATAATATCCCTATCAAGATGTTGATTACTTGTAACCCAAAGAAGAATTGGTTATATAAATATGTTTATAGACCCTGGAAAGACGGAACACTGGAAAAAGACTTTAAGTTCATTCAAAGTTTATACAACGACAACCCTTACACAGCAGATGATTATGGAGAACAATTAGCCAGTATTAAAGATAAATCAACCAAAGAAAGATTAATGTTCGGTAATTGGGAATATGATGACGACCCTTCAATCTTAATTGAATACGACGCTATTATAGATATGTTTACTAATACTGTTGAGGATAGTGAAGAAAAGTTTATGTCAGTTGATGTAGCAAGATATGGACAAGATAAGACTGTATTTATGTTTTGGAAAGGTTGGAGAGTATATGATATTAAAGTTTTCACGAAGCAAGGAGTTGATGTGACATCTAATAAATTAAAGGAATTTGCAAAAGACGAACAAATACCATTTAGCCACGTTATTGTAGATGAAGACGGAGTTGGTGGTGGAGTAGTTGATACCGTGAAAGGTGTTAAAGGCTTTGTAAACAACAGTAGGCAGATAGTTTCAAGGGAACAAGAAAGAAATAAAATAGAGATAAACTATCAAAACTTAAAGGCACAGTGTTATTACTTACTGGCTGATAGGATAAATGAACATAAAATTGCAGTTAGAACTAGTGATGAGAGTATAAAAGAGCTTTTAACAGAAGAATTAGAATATGTTAAATCAAAAGATATAGATAATGACGGTAAATTAAAGGTTATAGGCAAAGATGATGTTAAAGAAGCTATTGGAAGAAGTCCAGACTATTCAGATGCACTAATGATGAGAATATACTTTGAACTACAACCACAATCAATGTTTTCTCAGGAAGAAATAAGGAGAACACAGGAAATACGATACAATCGTGTTATGAGCAACGATACAGGGCTATAATTTGTAGTTTATTATTAAAAGTGGTATAATGTAAGTAATTATGGAAACAAAATCAAAACTAAAAAGTCAGATTTCGCGGGAGGTAGAACAATTTCTCACCGAAGATGCTAAAATCTCTGATAATTACAACTTCTCACAATACAAGACATCTAACAGGATAACTCTGTTTGAAACACATACCTATCCTACAGGTAAAATAGACTCTCTAGGCAACTATAAATACTGGTATGACATTATCTCTCCAAGAGTAGATAGCGAAGTAAAGAACATAGATTTTGATACTAAAGATATAACCATTTACTCACCTCGTCCAATAGACGAGTTACCTTGCATTATATCTAACCTTAAACTAAAGGAATACCTACGAGAAACAGGACAAGCAGAAGAAATCAACTCAGCTATTGAAGAAGGAAGTGGTTGGGGTAATGTTGTATGGAAGAAAATAAAAGGAGGCTATGAAAGAGTTGACCTTTCAAACTTCTATGTAATCAACCAAACAGCTGAAACACTAGACGATACACCAGTTATTGAACGACATCAGATGACTTCTTCAGAGTTAAGAGCCAAAGCTGATGTATGGGAGAATGTGGATGAAGCCTTAAAAGAATGTAATACCAAGACCTATAAGACAGATATAGGAACTACTGAGACAGAAACAACTGTGCCTTATTATGAAATCTATGAAAGAAACGGAGAAATAAGTGTTGCAGACCTTAAAGAAAGCAAAGGTAAGAAACCAACAAAAGGAGATGAAGACAAATATATCCTTGCTAAAGTAATAGGAGCAGGAACTAAAGGAAACGCCGCTGGGGTTGATATTAAATACATCTTATATGCAGAAGAACTTACAGGAAAGAAGATGTCTGATATTTACAAGGAATTTCACAGAAGCCGTTACAAAAAGAGATGGTGGAGAGAAGGTATCTATGAATTACTATTTGACCTACAAGTTAGAGCTAACCAGATAGGAAATCAGATAGCACAAGGGCTAGAATTAGCGTCTAAGACGATTTTAAAGTCAGGTGACCCGCTTATACTACAAAACGTTATAACCGACTTACAGAACGGAGATATCATTAAGTCAGAAGACCTAAGCCAAGTAGTATTAAGAATGGATGCTTTCGACCAACTTATAGCAGATTGGAATAGAATACTAGAACTTGCTAACGATTTAACCAACTCAAGAGAGATAGTGCAAGGAGTAACACCAGCTTCAGGAACTCCGTTAGGAACTTCCCAATTACTTAACCAAAATGCAGGTAAACTGTTTGACTTCATAAGAGAGAAGTTTGCAATACCTTTTTCAGAGATATTTGAAAAGTTTGTTATTCCAGAGTTAATCAAAGACCTTAAAGGACAAGAAATACTAAGACTAACAGGCGATAGTGATATGTTAGGACGACTTCACATCTTATTAGTAGAAGATTGGTATATGCAAAACCTTGCTATATTACCACCACACACCAACGAAATAGCAGTAACCTTAAAGGAAGACAAGCTAAAAGAGTTGAAAGAACGACCAGAACTACTAATGAAAGCCACTAAGGACCTATTTAAAGGCTTTAAACCTCATATTTCAGTTGTTATCACAGGAGAACAGGTTAATTTAGATGCAGATTTACAGACTTTAATGGGATTTGCTCAATTAGAGCAAGACCCTGTAAGAAGAACAGCTATGATAGAACTTGTAATGAAGAAAAAAGGCATCGACGTTGGAAGTTTGCCAAAAAGTGACCCCCAACAGGTTCAACAGCAACAACAACAACAGCAACCAGTTAAAAAAGAAAATAATGAAAAAAGAAACTAGAAAAAGAGAGCTTGATAAGATGTATAAAGAACTAACAGACCCAGTAAAACGTCAAGAAGCTCAAAGAAGAACAAGAATAGAGAAAATGTTATCAGATAAAAAAAAAGACACTGGATATGCTTAAAAAACAACTAGAAAGCCGAATATTTGACCAAGATAGAAGAATATGTGAATTAGAAGAGTTTGAAAAGATAGGAGATGAGAAGTTATTAGAAGCTTATAAAATCGTTGATGCTAAACAAAAGGTTATCAATAATATTAAGAAATTATTAAATAATAAATAACAACTATGACAAAAATGTCAGAAACAAAGAAAGTTAAAAAAGGGATTGTAGAGAAACCTATTAAAAGGAGAAACTTAACAAGGACAGAACTACAAGAGTTTATAGCTTTAACTTCGTTAGTTAATTCAGAAATGTGGAAAGCTATGCAAATAGCAGGAAACACAGCCCTTATAACAAATGGGATAGAGTATGCTAAACAACTAGAAGATACTTCAAAAGTGCTTTTAAATGCTAAAAACAACTGGACTAACCAGAAATTAATGGAATGTGGAGTAAAACCAGGAGTTGCTTGCTCAATCAATTCAGAAACAGGACAAATCGTTGAAAATGTTAAAGAACCTAAAGTAAAGGTTGAAGTAAAGAAAGGTAAAGCTAAAATCAAATAATATGGATAAAAAAGAAATAATTGAAAACATAAAAGGTGCATTAGAAGCTGATTTTAATGTAAGAGTTGATATATTGTTAAATACAGACCATTTTGGATACAATATATGTCTTTCTTATCTTTATTACAAAAGCTCAGAGAAAATGTATCACGAAGTGATTTTTTTAGTTACTGATTTGGAAAAATGGTATGAGAATGATTACACTAAAAAGAGAAAAGAGATTTTTAAGAAGTTATCAATCAAATAATATGCAACCAGAACTAGCACAAAAGTTAATGAAGAACAAAGATATAGTTGATTTTGTTGATTTTCTTACAAAGAAAGTAGGAGAATTAGACACAATTACAGATATTGACTTTGATAAACCAGAAATAGAGCTAGATAAAGACAAAATGATAATAGAAGTAAGAGCTAGAAAGCTAGCAAACACCAAATTGAAAGAGATATTAGCACCCTTGCTTAATAGTCGTGAGGAGAGAGGGGAAATTAACAAACAAGAATATATAACATAATATGAATAAAAAAGAAAAAGAAGTTAAAGAAGTTAAAGAAGTAGAAGTTAAAGAAGTTAAAGAAGTAGAAGTTAAGGAAGAAAAAGAAGTTAAAGAAGTTAAAGAAGTAGAAGTTAAGGAAGAAAAAGAAGTTAAAGAAGTTAAAGAAGTAGAAGTTAAGGAAGAAAAAGAAGTTAAAGCTCCTAAAAAAAGTAAAGTGGAGTCAGTAACAGTATTATCAGCAACTGGTAATGTTGTAAGAACTTATACAGAAGAAATGACTGATAAAGACAAAGGGTTTGAGGAAAAAGCTAAGGGTTACGCCAAAAAGATTGGAGGTTCAGTCAGGGAAGCGTAAATTGAAAAATAAATAATAGAAGCACTACAAACATTTAGGGATGTCAGTTAGACGTCTAAATCATTCGGTAGTGCTTATGACTTAGACGACTAACCGACCTCCTTAAATGGAAGTCGGTTTTTTAAAATTAAGCTCAAATGAGCAAAAAAATATTCCAATGGAAAACGAAACAAAAAAAGTTCCTGTAGAGGAACAGGCAAAATTGCCACAAGAGGAGGACGTTAGAGAAAATATCATCACAGAATTTGGCTTCGACGAAGATACAGACTCTGACCGAATTGACAAGTTAGTAGAAAAGGAGATGGACAATTCTAAAAAGTTATCCGATGCTATTGGTCAAAAGATTAAGCACCGAGATAGAGTTAAGGAATTAGAAAATAACGGTGTTAAACCTCCTGTTAAAGGAGAAGTTAAAATTGACGACGACTTTGACAAGAAACTAGATGCGAAACTTCAAGAAAAGTTAGAAATGAAATCTTTAGACGAATTAGATTATTCTGATGACTTAAAAGAAGAAATTGATAAACTTTCCAAGTTAAAAGGAGTTTCAATCAAACAGGTATTAAGAGACCCTTATATTGTTTCAAGAGTTGAAGCATTTGAGAAGGAATCCGAAACCGAGGAAGCCAGCATTAGTAGAAGTAAAAAATCACGAGGCAAGAAAACATTCTCAATGGATACCACGCCAGATTGTGATATGAACACTGAAGAAGGAAGAAAAGAGTGGGCAGACTACAAAGCTGAAATGATAAAAGCAGGTAACTAAAGAGATAATATTTTGACCTCAAAATTTAATGGCTAATTCAGTAGGAGATTTAAAACCAGAATTTTGGGCTAAGGAGGCACAAGAATCATTGTTTGTAGCAAACAAAGCAATGGCTATTGCTAACACACGTCTAAGAAATTTGGTGGCTGGAGAAGGAGATACAGTGCATAGAACAATCGTTTCTTACCCTGCATCCTCAACTTATGTTCCAGGAACAGACATTTCTACACAAGCTGTAACAGGCTCAAGTGAAGAATTGTCTATCGCAACTTGGTTGTCCTCATTGGTAACAATCGATGACACCGAAAAAGTCCAAAGTATCATAGAACTTGGCTCAAACATTGCTAAGAAAATGATGCACGACCATAACAACCGTATAGAACAAGCAGTATTAGCAGAAGTTTCAAATGCAAATCACTCATTAGATGATGGAAATGTTGGAGGAACATCTGGTTCAAATGCCGTTGTTTCAACAAACACAGTTCCTCAATTCTTTATCGCTGCAGATACTAAATTAGATGCACAAGATGCACCTAAAGCAGGTAGAACAGCTGTAATTGGGGGTCACTTCTTAGGTCAGTTGAAACTACAACAAGCAGCTAGAGCAACTGAATTTGGAGACGGAGTAAACACAAGAGGTGTTGTAACCAATCTATTCGGTTGGGATATTCTGTATTCAAACAACTTGCCTTACGAAGCAGTATTAACAATTGCAACTAACCCTACAACTACAGATACGATTACTATTGCAGGGGTTACTTTCCGATTTATCGCAGCATTAGCTTCAGCAGGAGACCTTCATATTGGTTCAGATGCAGCCGCAACTGTAGCAAATATGGTGGTAGCAATAAACGCACCAGCAACTGCTATTACAGAAGCAACAGACACTGGATACCAAGTGTTGTCAGCTGAAAACATCTTTATGTTGAGAGACAAAAGGAGAGTTACTGCTACAGTTACTTCGGCAACTGTTACTACAATCGCAGGTTACGGAGACATCGTTGTTTCTGAAACTTTGACTGCAGATGCAGATGCTTGGAGTGGACAAAAGCAAACTTCATTATTCTGTGTTAAAGGATGTGTGGACTTAATTGTTCAAATTCCTCCTAAGATAGAAGTTGTGAGAGACCAAGACCAATTCTCAGATATTGTTAAATCATTACTAGGATATGGTAAAAAGACTTTCGCAGATGGAGCTAGAAAAATGGTATCTGTGAGCATAGATGCATCTACTTCGGACTGGTCATAATGTAAAATCTGTGGTATAGTTTGTTTTATAACAAACAAAGATTATTAGATTTAATAGAAAAACATTATGATTAAAAACATAGTTATAGGATTACTAGGTTTAGTAATCATCGTCGGTGGGTATGCTCTTTCAAGAGACAATGTGGGTGCTCCTTCGGGACCAGCTCATTGGCAAATGGAATCATTCCTACAAGGTGTTAGTGCAGGTGCTAGAGACCAATTTAGCGTTTCTAACACTGGTGTAATGACTACACAACTAAACATCTTAGAAGCAACAGGAACATCAACTATTTCAGTTAAAGCTACAGCAGCTTCAACTGGTGCAAGATTAATTCTTGAAGATAGTGATGGAGCAGGTTGTTCAGAGTTATATGTTCTTAACGGAACATTAACTACTGCAACAGTTACTTGTCCATAGTGTTCTAACTCAGACTTTCAGAAATGGAGGTTTGAGATTAGGACATTATCAAATTATTAATTTATTAAAAACATAATGAAAAATTTAAAAACAATAGGAATAACAACACTTGTATTAATAGGAATAATCTTTATAGGATATTCTCTTAAAACAAGTAATACAGGGGGAGCTTACACTTACCAAAACTGTAATGTAACAACCACAACAGCAGTAAACATTGATGACATCACAAGAACAATGCTTACAGCTACAAGTGGAAGAACTTGGGCTAGACTTCAATTAGGAGCAAACGAAACAGACAACTTCTATATTATGTTAGGAGCAACAGCCACAGAAGAAAACGGTTTAATGTTATCTTCTTCAACAGTAGATTACATTGATATAGGATTTGCAACAGATATTCCTTATTCAGGGATAATCACTGGGATTACAGACGGAACAGCTAGTTCAACTTTACTTTTGACAGAGTGTCGTTAATAACTAATTAAAAAAACAAAATGCGAATTTCAGGAGAAACGAACAATCTCGATTTATACAGCGATGCAAGATTTCTTTGCGGTATTCTTTTAACGGATACTACAACCTATCCACTAGCAGACTTCGTAAGAAATGCTAATTTTGGGCTTGATAAGGTAAATGCTTTGGCTATGAAAGCTGACGGCAAGTGGAAGTTCATAGATAATAACAGTGCTACAGGAATGATTGATACTTCTGTTGCATTAGAGTCGGGAACTCCCACTTATGCAATTCCTATTACTTGGCTTAAAATGGGTAGAGTTAGAGCTAAAGACGCACAAGGTAATTTTAATACACTAACTCCAGTAGATAGACGACAATTATCTGATAGTAAGTTAAATGACTCAACAGGTGGAAATCCTAAATATTATGTTCAAGAAGGCACAGTGGTTCGTTTATTACCTACACCAAACTATGCTTCAACAGGAGGTTTAGAAGTTCAGCAACAAATGGGTTCAACTTACTTTGCTTATGACGCTACAACGACAGTTCCAGGCTTTGACTCACGATTTCATAGACTAATATCACTTTATTCGGCTGAAGATTACTGTGAAGCCAACGAATTAGATAGAAAAGTGCAGAAAATACAAACTAAATTACTTGTAATGGAACAAGAGTTTATGATTGCAATAAGAACAAGAGATAATGACCAAAAGATAAGTCTTATCCCTAAACGAGAAGACTATGGGCAAAATAGGTTATCAAGTAATAGTAACTTTGGCGGAGGTCAAAATGGATTTTAATTATGGCAACAAAAGATAACAACTTCATCACAAAATTTTCAGATTTCAATCAAGGTCAAGCACCTTTGGCTCATTTAGATAGTCTTTCAACAGTAGGAAACTCAGGACAATATACTGTGGCTACAAATGTGGATATTATCTCAAAACCAGGTATATTATCACAAGGTCCAGGACTAGCTACTCTCACAGCAGGAACACAAGCTGGAGCAGTATCAGACCAAATCAATTTTATAATAGACAAAGCAGTAGCAAATAATCAAACTTATGGGGTATCAGATACACTTTTACATAGAATAACCCCAACAGCAGTAACTAATACAGGTATATTCCCTCACACTATTACAGATGCAACAGCAGGAAACTCAGCAATTCACTTTCAAGGTGATTTATTCTACTTTTTTAACAAAGCAAGTGGTGGAGATATAGGAAAATATGACCTATCAAGCACTTTTGACGATAATTGGGGTTCAACAGTTCCAACTGGAGCTTCAGCACTTCAAAAAGCACCACACCCAGTAGCTAAAAAGGAAGATATTATGCTATTTGGTAATGGAAGATATGTTGGAACATATATTTCAAGCACAACAACTCTTGCACCGACTAAATTAGACTTTGGAGAAGATACAGAAGTAGCTGATGTAGCTTTTCACGCTAATCAATGGTGGATTGCTGTTAATGGAAGCAGTCTAACTGGTTCAAACAGAACAAGCAGTCAAGTATATCTTTATGACGGAAGTGCAGTAAGCACTTTACTTTCTGATGAGGTGGCTGTTGGAGTTCAAAAGATAGGATTTATTTACCCAGTAAATGGAATAGTTTATATAGCATATCAAGATACAGGTGGCTCAAATGTAATCGGATATATAGCGGGCAGACAAGTCAAACCACTTCGTTTCTTTTCAGGAGATTTACCTGATTTTTCACAAAAAACACTTTATCAAAATACAATCGCTTTCGTGTCAAGTGGGTTAATCTACTCTGTAGGAGCAGTAGTAGAACAATTACCTTTACAAATTTCACAATTAGCAGACGGAGGTTTTGCAACAGTAGGAGCTTTAGCAAGTCCGTTCGGCACTCCTATGGTAGCAAGTAATCTAACAACAAGTTTTAAATTAGCAAAATTCAGTGGTTTAGATGTAAACTGCACTTTCAAATCACTTGTTATCCCCACAATAAACAGTGATGTAGTTGGAATGATAGATAAAATCGTTGTAATGACTAATGTTTTAAAAGCAAATGCTTCTTGTTTATTAAAAGTAGAAAGTAATCAAGGAGTAACATCAACCACGATAGGAACGATAACAACCACAGGTAAAACAAGACATTCTTTTTCAGTTCCAGTAAATAATATAGAAGATTATAGATTTTTCCTTGATTGGTCGGGAGGAAATGCAGTAAACGGAGTAGATATTAAGTCCATTTATGTCAAAGGACATTTTAAAGAAATAAAATGACAAAACCAGCAGATTTAACACCAAAATTTCATACAATAAGTGCAGAAGAAGAAATATTTATTCCAGAAGCTTCAGACTTGTCACAATTAGTTGGTGGACAATCTTTAAATCAACCAGTAGTAGTTAATCAAGGACATTTACAATCGCCTGATTTCAAAACAGGAACTTCAGGCTGGCAAATCAAAGCAGACGGCACAGCAGAATTTCAAACAGTAATCGCTGGGGCTTATGTTCAAATCTTCGTTCAAGCAGGAATTCCAACTTCATTACACATAAACGATATTTGGTATGATAGTGATGATGGAAACAAACCTTATCGTGCAGCGATAGTTGGAGCAGACCAAATCACAGCGGGAGAATGGGAATTAATAGACAATCCAACAGAATGGGCTGATGTAGGAAATACAGCAGGAACAAAACCAGATGATAGTGCTGATGTTACAGGAGATAATACGGCGGCCGCAATACTTAATCAAGGTAATTTAGCCTTATTAGATACAGTTGATTCAGTTCAAATAGCTGCAGATGCCGTTACAGCAGCCAAGATAGCAGTTAGTGGATTAGACGGAACAACTGGAGATGTAGCTACAAATCATATCATCGCAGGAATGATACAGACAAATGCTGTCACAGCAGATAAAATACTTGCAGACTCTGTTACCGCATCTAAAATAGATGTTACAGACTTATCGGCTATAAATGCTAATCTTGGAACTATAACAGCAGGAAGTTTAAGTATAAATAGTGGAGTAGCTAGTATTGATAGTGATGGAGATGCTGTCTTCAAATCAGTGCAAGTTGGTGGAACAACCAAACAATACAGTTTAGGCGATGACGGGATATTCTCTTTCGGGGATGGCTCGGACGGTGCTCACACAACTTCAGGAAATGAAACTTTAACAAGTGATAAATATTATACAAATTTAACAATAGCAACAGGACATACTTTAAATACAGGAGGTTATAGAATATTCGTAAATGGAACTTTAACTTTAGAGGGGACAGGGAAGATAGTGAGGAATGGGAATAATGGTGGGAATGGAGGAACTGGAACTGCAGCTGGTGCAGGTGGTGGTGCTTTATCTGACGGTTATCTTAAAGGTTCAGTCGCTGGAGGAGCGGGTGGACAATATGGAAGTGGTGCTCAAGACCCGACAGCAGGGGCTAATGGAACCGCTACAAGTAATTCTCTTGGAGATAACGGTGGAGCAGGCGGGGCAGGTGGAGATGATAATGGTGGAGATGGACAATCCCCAGGAGCTGGCGGAGCAACAGGAGTAGCAACATCTTCAAATGTAAAACTTATTGCAAACTGGCATTTACAAACTCTTTTAGATATTGGTTCAACTGGAGCAACTGTTAAATATGATAATTCAGCAGGAACTGGTGGAGGTGGTGGTGGAGTTAGAGCAGATGGTGCTGGAAGTCCACCAGGTGGTAGTGGTGGAGGAGGTGGTTCAAATGGTGGGATTATCGCTATTTATGCAAAGGTTATTGTTATTGGAGCAAGTGCGGGAATTGAAGCAAATGCTGGCAATGGTGGAACGGGTGGCGATGGTTCAAATAGTGCTACATACGGTGGCGGAGGAGGTGGTGGTGGTGGTGGAGCAAACGGAGGACAAATCATCTTAGTTTATAATGAATTAACAAATAGTGGGACAATTTCCGTAACAGCAGGAACAAAAGGTTCGGGAGGAAATGGAGGAACAGGTGGGACAGCCGCTGGAGATAATGGAGTTGATGGAGTTGACGGTTCAGTAGGAACGATTAGACAATTTAAACTTTCCCTTTAATATTATGCAAATAGATGAAACAAAAATAAAAGAAAAGTTAGAAATACTTTTAAATAGGAAACCAAAAAAGAATGAGATTATAAATGCTCAGACAGATTTTAATATAACAAACGAGATACTTTTTGACGAAGTAGAATTATTAAAAATAGAGATTATTAACTTAAAAAAATAAAATATGGCAACACAATATTATAAAATCACAAAAACAGGAGAAAGTTATGCTTTAGATAAAGCGACAGGAAAGGCAAGTAAAGTTAGTTCTATTCCAACTGGTGGAGCAACTATTACTTGGGGTGGTTCAAGTTTGCCATCTGCTCTACAAAATATACAAACAACTACTCCAACACCAACTGAACAACCCGCTTCTACCTATACTCCACCAACAACCGTAATACCCCCAAAGAAAGTCCAACCAATTCCAACTTTTCTAATAGACCAACTCCGAACAAATATCCAAAGTGGAATGTTCACACCAGAACAAGCCTTAAATGCTATGAAAGGAATGGTAACTTCAGGTGGATATTCTGCCCCAGCAGGTGGAAGTGAGAAATCATTATTTAGTGGATTAACTGGCATTAAACAATCTGACGGCTCAATAGGAGATTTTGCTCCATTTACAGGAGGAATACCACAAATAATAACAACAGCACGACCAAATCAGGTAACTCAAGTAACAGCAGACGGAGTGCAACGACAATCAGGAGTTTTAACCCCAAGCCAACAAACAGAATACTTTTCTACACAAGGACAATCAGCAAATCCCCTATCTCCAACCGACTGGCTAAAATCACAAACAGTTATAAACAAAGACTCAATTTCAAAGATGCCCTCAGTAGTAGATACCCCAACTCCCTCCACAGGAACAACTCCTGAACTACCAATCCCACAAGCAGGGAATATTCAAGATGCCTTTGGTGTTTCAATGCAAAGTAAAGTAGATACAGCACGAACTACATTAGAAAATACATATAAAACACAATTAGAAGATTTACAAAAAAGAATAGACGAAAGTAATCAAAGTATGGACGAACTTACTTCTTTACAAGGAGAAGGAGTTGAAGATGTAGAAAATCTAATGCAACCTTTTAGAGAAAAACTAGAAAATGCAGAAAGAGAAAGACTTTATATAAATGAAAACTTTGAAGCAAATCAAGCTCTAACTAACGAATTAGAAAGTTTACTAACAGAAGGTAACGAACTTATAAGACAACAAAAAGAAATCACTGGCTTATCAGCAATCAGAAACCCACGAATAGATAAAACTATTTCAGATGTAAATTCTAGAGCTGGTGTTATTCAAGCTGTTATGAGTGCTAGGAATGGTCAAATCTCTCAAGCATACAATATGATAGATAGAACAGTTGATGCTATCAACGCAGACAAACAAGACCAACTAACATATTACAGCACTTTATTTAACTTCTATGAAAGTCAAAAAGATACAGAGGGTAATAAACTCACTACACTAACAAATGAAAAGAAATCTTTCTTAAATGCTCAAATAGGACTATTAGAAAACGATATGGCTCAAGCACAAAACAATGCAGATTATATTAAAGAGTTAATGCAAGACCCAGACTCAGCTTCGTTTATGGCTAAAGCAGGAGTAACACTAAACGACTCTCCAGAAACAGTAAACCAAAAAATGGCTCAAGAAAGTCAAAGACAAGAAGTAGAAAACTTTAAAAATAATAGGATAGCAGAAGGATATGAATATGTACCTTATGGAAATGGGGATACTAATTTCAGTGTAGGAGGTAAGAACTTGAGTTTTAACACGACAGAAAATGTAAAAGGAGTAGATACACCAGATACACCAACTGAAACCGATGATAAACCAATGTCCACAAATCAAATAGAACAGTTTAGAAGAAGTTACGGTTGGACACCTCCTTTCGGATATTCACAAAGTCAATTACTTCAATATATGGACGATAACCCAAATGCTACTCCTGAACAACTAGAAGAAGGAGCGAAACAACAAGCATCAGATACACCACCAGATACACCTACAGATACACCAATTGAAACAACCGAACCAAATCAACCAACTCAAACAGTAGAAGAACTTATCCCTAATATAATGTCATCTATTACAGATGCTCAATTAAAATCTTTGAAAACAAAAGCAGATACAGCAGGTATTTCAAGTATGTGGAAAAGTAAAACTACTGATGTTGAAAATTACCTAAATTCAATTAAAGCAGACTTACAAGAAGCAATAAATTACGGTTATACTTTAGAAGAAACAATAACAGGCATAATAAACTTCTAATATGCTTAACTTAACAGCATTAAAAAAAAATAAACTTAATACATCAGCTTTAGGTGGTAGAAAACCTGTTGGCGACTTTATTAGTCAAGCTCCAGAGCAATCATTCTTTCAAAAACTAGCTTCCAAGATACCAAGTGCTTTAAGAGAGCCTTTTGTAGGAACAGGACAAACTGTTGATTTAGCAGGTAGAACTAAGTTTGATACAGGACTTATGGGAATGTTTAGACCTTTAGGATTTGGAAAATCAAAAGAAGAAAAAGCATCAGACAGAATTGATTTATTAAGCCCTTTAGTTGCACAAGGAACTATCACACAGGAACGAATGAATGAGATTATAAAAGATGTAGTTACTCCTAAAGGTATTCAAGCTATACCAAAAGGATTACCAATAGATAAATTAGAACTTACAAGACCTGAAAAGATAGCCCTAAGACCAGTTAGAATTGAAGAAACTTTAGACCAAATTTTTGGTGTTTTAGATATATTCTCTTTTGGAACATTAAAACCTATAAGCAAATCAGCCGCTAAACTTATTTCAAAAAGTAAAGTATCAAGTGAAATAATATCTATTCTTAAAAAGGAAATACCAGAGATTTCAGACGAAGCATTACCTGTATTTGGTAGAGCTTTAATGGATATTGATGATGTAAATGATGTTCAGAGAGTTATGAATAGAGCAGAATTAGCATTAAAGAAAGCAAAACAAACTGCTGGTAAAGTAGATACAACAGCATTAAAACCTGTTGGGTTTGGGAAGAAAGATATATTACCAAAAGATGTTTCTATTATAGAAGAATCAAAATTAACTGGTGCAAAAAGAATATCTCCTGAGAATATAAAACATCAACAAGTAACTCCAGAAGCTAGTATAAATACAATAAAGAATGATATAACTTCTACTATTAAAATTCTTGATAATGCACCTCAAATGTCTAGTGCTTCTAAAAGAGTAATAGATAGTTTCCACAGCATTGAGAAAAAGATAAAAGAAAATAAAGCTTCTGATAGAGAAGTAGCTTGGTATAATAGAGCTAAGGACAATATGCAAATCGCGATTGCGAACGACAATTTAAAAAAGATATTAGGTAGTGATAAATTGAAATATGGAAAAGATAATTTAGAACTTATAAAGAAACTAATGTTAGATGATTCTTATATAAATAATAAATATATTGATTTAGTTAAAAAGGATATAAGCAAAGGTTATAAATTTCCAGAAGAAGTATTAAATTATGACAAGTCTTTTAAAACAGCAATAAACAATAGGGAAAGATACGAAAAAGGTTTAAGAACTTCATTTGGTGCAGATGACCAGAGAATTGTATTTGAAGATATTGAAACAATAGGTGCTGGTATGAAACGACAAGACGGGAAAGAACTAACAGACCTACAAAAATCAGATATAAGAGAGGGTGTAATAGATTTCTCAGAAACACTTGGTTTAGATATGAGGAAATTAGCCAAAGATGATAGGTGGGTTTATGTCCACTTAAACGAAAAAAATCCATTTCTAATGAAAGATGTAGCTGGACTTTACAGAAAAGATATAACTAATAAAAGTGTTAGTGTTTCTGTTGGTGGAAAAGAAGGTTATTATGTAATAGTTAATGGAGAAAAGGTTAAAAAATTTACAAATACTACAATGGCTCACGAATTAGGACACGCTATTGATTTTAAAATTGGGGAAAAATTCTTATCTGGCGATGAGTTTTTAACTTTGAGAAGAAATTATAACAAGGTTGAGAATAGTTATCGTGGGGAGAAATATTGGAGTAGTAAAAAAGAAGTAACAGCAAGAATGATAGAGGAATATATTGCAGTAACAAAAGGAAATAAAAACTTCTTTGATAAACAAGGATATTGGAAAAAAGATATTTTTGAAAAGGATATAAAGCCTGTAGTTGAATCAAATATAAAAGAAAAGTTTTCAGAATATAAATTACAACCCAAACCAACCACAACCCTACAACAAGAAGCAAAGAAGTTTAAGAGTGTTGATGAGTTTATAGAGGCACAACCTAAGGTTTATCACGGAAGTTTAGAAGGTCGTGTAACTAAGTTAGAAGATAAACCATTTTTTGTATCACCAGATAAAAATATGGCTAGAAGTTATGGAAAAGAAATTAGTAACTTTTATTTAAAAGATGGTAAGAAAGCTGATTTACAAGATGTGGAACTTCTAAAAAAAGTTGTTGGAATTGAAAATTATAACAAAGGAGAAAGTATATTTAAAAAATTAAATATTCAGACACAAGAAAAAGTATTAAAGAATAATTTAAGTGGATTAAAAAGAGATTTTCTATCAAAGAGTGATGAAAGTTTATTGAGTGATTATTTGTTTGTTGAAAAACCAACTAATACAGCAGTGGTTTTCAGACAAAAACAAATTCAAGATAAGTTAAAAAAGCTTGGTTTTGATTATTATGAAAATCGCACAGGTTATGGAGATACAGATTTCGGTGCTTCTTATATGGGAAGTCAAAAACCAGAAATAATTGTCTTAAATAAAGATATATTAAAAACAAAATCCCAACTAAAAGATATATACAATAAAGCGAAAGGAGTTAAAGAAGTCCCCAGTAAGAAGCCACAAGTAAAAGAAACAAAACAAATAGGCAGTAAGCCAAAAAAGGATGTTTCTGTTGAAAAGATAAAAGAAAAGTTTTCAGAATATAAATTACAACCCAAACCAACCACAACCCTACAACAAGAAGCAAAGAAGTTTAAGAGTGCTGATGAGTTTATAGAGGCACAACCTAAGTTATTTCATGGGACATCTGCTGAATTTGATACTTTAAAAAGCACACAACAGCTTCGTAATAAAACAGGTGATTTTCAACCATCAAATATTGGTGGTAATAGTCCTTTTATTCATATTACAGAAGATATAAATCTTGCAAATAGTTACTCTAAAGCACGTGTATTAAATATGGGAGGAAAAGCAAACACTATGGAAGTCTATATAGATGGAAAGATATTAGATAAAACTAGAAATTTGTCAACAAATTTTGGAACAATGGAACGTGGAGGTAAAGAAATATTGGAAGAAATGAAAGAGGGAGGATTTGTTGGTGTTAAATTTAGAGATAAAGGTAATTATGGTCAAGATGTAAATACATTGGCTGTATTACCAGATGCAGTAAAAACAAAATCCCAACTAAAAGACATATACAATAAAGCACGGGGGGTTACAGAAGTCCCCAGTAAGAAGCCACAAGTAAAAGAAACAAAACCAGTAGGCAGTAAGCCCAAAAAGGATGTTTCTGCTGAAATTCCAAAAGATAGTCCATCATTAGTTAAAAAGGATACAGTAAAAAAAGAATTAAGTAAAGTAAAAGTTGAAACTGCTAAGATAGAAAAACTACCTCCTGCAGATACAACACAGACAATTCCAAATAATTGGAGGGGTGAATTTGTGTTACCTAAAGAAACTAAATTACAATCTGTTAGGAGAGTAGCAGAAGATTTTAATATAAGACTAAAAGTATTAAATGATAAAATTGAAGAAGTTGCTGGTTCTAAAATAGAAGAACATCTTAATTTGTGGGTGCAAAAAGATATGCTCCCAAGAAAGCAATCTGATTTACTTCGTAGAGTAAGGGATAAAAAACAAGATTTTGTTAAAAGACTAACTGAGAATGATGTAGATATAGAAGAATTTGATAAATATTTACACGCTAACCACGCTATTGAAAGAAACAAACAAATGAATTTGTTACGAACAGAAAAAGGTAAAGAAGCCATTGATGGACTTTCTGGAATGACAGACAAAGAAGCAAAATCAATTCTTGCTAAAGATAATAAACAATATGAAAGTTTTACAAAAGAAATTCAAAAAATGAATGATGAAACTTTGAAATTTCAATTAGACCAAGGATTACTAAAACCAAAAGAATACGAAACTATAAAAGGAATGTATAAAGATTATGTGCCTTTGTTTAGAGATGTAGAAAATGACTTTATAGGAATAGGACAAGGTATTGATATTAAAGGAAAAGAAATAAAACGAGCTAAAGGAAGTGTTGAAAGGAGAGTTGTTTCTCCTGTTGGTAATGTTTTCTTTCAAGCAGAAAAAGCACAGGTCAGAGCATTAAAGAACGAAGTAGGAAAAACTATTATTGATTTAACAAAAACACACCCTGAAACAAAAGATATTTTCAAGATAGAAAAACAACAATATTCTCCAAGATATAACAGTGATGGTGAGTTATTGTATTTAGACCCCAAAACAAAATTAGGAGATAATGTTATTGGAACTAAAATTGAAGGAACTCAACACTTTATAACAATTAAAGACCCAAAATTAGCCCAAGCATTAAAAAATCTTAACATAGCAAGAATACCCAAAGGAATGCAATTTTTAAGGTCAGCACTGGGGATATGGGGTAGTTTCAAAACAAGGTGGCGACCAGAGTTTTTATTGACTAACTTTCAAAGGGACTTGGGGGAAGCATTACTTAACTTAGGAGTTGAAAAATCGTGGTTAAAAACAAAAGGTAAAGGACTACGAACATCTATTGTTAAAGACTTGTTCCCTTCACAGAAAGCAGTTTGGAAGTATTTAAGAGGTAGTGAGAATAAACAAGTTGATGAATTCTTTACTTTAGGAGGAGATGCAGGACACTTTTGGTTAGATGACATAAACACAGCAGAGAAATCTTTAATACACCTTCAAAAAGAAATTCAAAACGTAGGAATTGAGAAGTTAAAAAACCCTATAAGAAAACTGGGGCAGTTAACCGATGATGTTAACTCAATGGTTGAATTAGGAGTAAGATATTCTACTTATAAAAATTTAGTCGTAAGAGGTTTCAGTAAGGAGAAAGCAATCCAAAGTTCCGCTGATTTAACAGTAAACTTCTCAAGACAAGGAGAATTCTCTCCATTCTTGAAATCATTTTATGGATTTATAAACCCAACTATTCAAGGTGGCTCAAAAGTTATTCGTTCTCTTTCAAGCAAAGAGGGTGGTAAAAGTGTTTTAAAAGGAGTTGTATTTTTGACAGCATTAGGTTTTATGACAAGAATGATGTCAATATGATAGACGAAGAAGGCGACGAGCAAATTTCAGATTGGAATAAAAATCACAAATTAGCATTTTCAATAGGTAACGGAAAACAAATAAGTCTTTGGAATATGCCCTATGGTTTTACTGCTTTTTATTCAATGGGAAGTAATATGGCTGAATTAGTAATGGGTAAAAAAACATTTGGTGAAGCAACAAGGAATGTTTTGGGGACGACTATTGATAGTTTCTCTCCTTGGGGAACCTCATTAAATGATATGATACCAACACTTGCAAAACCTATCTTTGAAGTTAATCAAAATAAGGCTTGGTATGACGGGAAGATTTATCCTGACCAAATTTTTACAAAGACACCTGAACCTGATGTAAATTCTTATTTTAAAAGTGCAACAGAAACCTCAAAGTTTATAACTGCTTTTATGAATGATATTAGTGGAGGAGATACAAAGAATGGTAAAGCAGGACTAATTGATATGCACCCTGATAGTTTAAAGTATTTATATGACCAGTATTTTGGAGGTCCATTTGAATTTGTAACATCATCTATTGAAACAGGAGCAAGAGGAGTTAATGGAGAATTTGAACCAAATAAGACACCTTTTGTTAGACAAGTTTTCAGAGAAAACACTTCCGCCCAATTCTCTTATGGGGTAATTTATGACACCTTAGAAAATGCTTATAAAAAAGACTTATCTAAAATGGAAATAGATAGATTTTATAGGGCTGTGGATATCGGATTAACAGAAGAAATTTTTGACCAAGAAAGAGCAAATGGATATATAAGAGACTTTATTAAGGCAAGATTTAGAGTTTCTGGTTCAATTTCAAGTGATGAAACTATACTTCAAATATCAAAATTACCACAAGAAGAACAAGATATGTTAGTAAATACTTATGCAGAAACTACTCAGAAAACAATAGAAAGAAAATTAAAAGAAACCCCAAAATCCTCAAAAATGTTCGCACCAAAAGGAGTTTCAACTGGAATGTTTGCTCCAAAATAATTTATTAAACTTCGAAAATATGTTATAATATTACTAATTAACTAAAAACAATATGCAATTATCACCCAACGAAAATTATCCTATTTTTCACGGAATAATAAACCACTTAGACACAGGCACTTATTATGTCCGAACTGTTATTTATGATGCAGATTATAATTTACTTGCTACAGTTGATTTAGAAGACCAAGGTAGTCAAAACTTTCTTAAAATGTGGAAAGTTCCTTATGATAATGTATTCCAAAAAGGAAAGTTTATATTGTTAGTTACATCTACCTACACGGATAGTTCTTACACAACTAAAAGTGAAAACTATGGAGATGAATTTCAAACTCACCTAGTCCAAGAGCGGTGGAATTTAGCTACAAATGCTAGTTTAGGAGGAGGTAGTAGTAGTTATTCAGGAATTACAGCCAGTGATGTTAGAAAAGTTATAAAAAAAGAATTAGAGAACATTAAGTTCCCCGAAGTAGAAGAAATCAAATTTCCTAAACAAAAAGAGTATGAAGCTAACTTTAAAGATATTACAAAAGGTTTGACTGATATCAAGGCTTTAGTAGGCACTTTACCGACTCAAAATTCAAATTTAAGCCCGTTAATAGATAGACTTGATGATATTATCGAAGATATACAAGCAAAGCCTGTAACAAGAGAAACAGACATTAAACCTATCTTAAAAGTAATTAAAGAAGCACAATCAGAAAGAGCAGGAAATAGCAAAGAAACAGCAAAGATTTTAGATAAAGTAGATTCTAAATTAAGTATGGTAGAAAAAGAACTTGTGAAAGTAATCAAGAAAGAAATTTCAGATATTCTACCAACAGCTATTAAAGAAACCATGAAAAAAGCAAACTTCTCAATCCCTATGAATATGGGTAACGAAGAAGATGATAAAAAATCCAGCATTAATAAATTAAAATCTAAATACGGTATAAAATAATATGAAAATAAAATCAATAATCATCGCTATATTACTTCTAACAGCCTCAACTTGTAATGCAGGCTTCTTTGACTGGCTAGGCTTTGGAGATAATGTAGGAGGTGGAATGGGAACGTTAGAAATGTTAAATCAGTGGAGGTCTACAACAGACGGAATAACTACAAATTCATCAGGGAAGACCATCTATACACCCCTCTCAGACGCTTATTTTGCCAATCTAACAGTAGGAGGCATAGCAACTACTACTACGCTATGTTTTGCAGATAATACTTGTCAAACAACAGCAGTGGGTGCATTAACCCCGTGGACAGAAAACATAGACGGAGGTGGCTTTAATCTAACAAATGTCGGCTATATATCTGCAGACACAGGGACTTCTACAATAAGCAATTTGAATGTTACAGGAGATTTAACCGTAGGTGCTAATATCTATGGTTCTTTTACTTTTGTAACCAGTGGAGATTTACAAGTAGATAATATAAAACTATCAGGCAACACAATAGAAGCTACAAACGACAGTGGATTAAATATTTTTGATAATGCAAGTAATGGAATAACTGTTAAAGACGGTGGCAACGTCGGCATCGGGACGACAACCCCACTTTCAACCTTAGATGTATATGGTAATGGAATATTTAGTGGATTAACCAACAACTCTCGTTATCTAAACTTTGGAGATATAGTAGGAGAAACAGGCTATGGTCTTCGTAATAGATTAGGAGTGATAGAAACTAAAGACAACGGTGACACTAATTGGCAAGCAGTAGGAACAATTTGTCCTGCTACCATGGTAGACACTGATGGTAATGTTTACGATGTGGTAAAAATAGGAAACCAATGCTGGATGGCTGAGAACCTTAATGTTGGAACTAGAATAGATGGAGTCGATGAGATGGCAGACACAGGAACAATAGAAAAATACTGTTATGGTGACGACGAAGCCAATTGTACAACTTACGGAGGTCTCTACCAATGGGATGAAATGATGCAATACACAGAAACTGAAGGAACCCAAGGAATTTGTTCCATTGGTTGGCATCTACCCACCGATGCAGAATGGTACATTCTAGAAAATTACC
>Ga0208648_1001060_pt1 | contig 24277 bp, 27 predicted proteins | sample AntAceMetag02UKL_FD_184772 | JGI IMG/M metagenome (GOLD analysis project Ga0208648, IMG submission 184772) | Saline lake microbial communities from Ace Lake, Antarctica - Antarctic Ace Lake Metagenome 02UKL (SPAdes) (version 2) | ecosystem: Environmental > Aquatic > Non-marine Saline and...
GCGCAAAAGTCGCGCAATCATCAGGAAGACAGGCGCGCCCTCCGCTGGCGGCATCGCGGCGGGCGCAAAGCGGACCAGGTCAATGCCAGAGCCGGGCAGCAGGCGGGCCTGATCCGGGCTAACCATGGCGCGGTCGAGAAACAGATCGCGATCGTCTTCGTTCTGGAAAAACACGGTCGGCAGTGTGCTGAAGGACCGCCGGTACAACTGCTCGGTCACAGTTTGCAGCAGCTTGCCAGACAGAAAGGCGGTGCCCAGCCCGGTCACATTGGGCAGAAACGGCAAACCCAGCGCCCGCGCGGCACGCGCGCCGAAGATGTTGTTCTTGATGGTGTAGCTCAGCACGACGTCCGGTCGTTCATCTCGAAAGATACTTTTGAACCGGCGCTGCAGCTTCATGTCCTCAAGCGGATTGAGCCCCTTCACGCTCATCTCCAGCAGGCGCACACGGCAGCCCAAACCTTCAAGCTCGGGCACAGCCTCATCACTTGGAGCGAGGACCGTAACCCGGTGACCATCGCCCAGCAGTGCCTCGACCACCGGCCGCCGGAAGTTCCAGATGTTCCAGGCAGCGTTCACCGTCATCAGAATGTGCATGGGGCCGCCCTTCGCTACGTGCAAAATCAGTTTCGGCCTTTTATCCTACAGGCATGTAAAAGGAAAACTGCCAATGTCCGAAATCGCTCCACCCCGCAACCTTACACCAGGACTGTGCAAGACTATCGAGGCCGAGATGTTAAAGGCTTGCGCTGAGGTTGCCGCCAAGCACGGGCTGGTTTCGGAAGGGCTGGGCTTACAGACTATGGATCTGCGCTGGAACTTCGAGTTCGGCGTGCGCGTGTCGATCCCGCTGCCGGATGGATCGACCCTCGATCCTGAAAGAATCTTGTTCGAGGCGCTCGCCGAAGAGTTCGGCTTGTCGCCTGATGACTTTGGCCGGGAGTTTTCGACAGGGCGGGAGCGGTTCCGCGTCGCGGGCATCGACCCACGCCGACCCAAGTATCCCATCTCGGCCACGCGCATCCCGGACGGGAAGGGCTACAAGTTCACCGCTGAGAACGTGGCGCTGCTCCTGCAGGCGGCGATGAGGGATGTGTCGCCGAAGACGTGACGTGCTTGCCGTTGAGTTGTCTACGGACGACTTTCAATGTGGATCCTCTGAATGCGCCTGTAGGCTGACATGTAGATTGAACGAAGGACTTGTCTTTCGTCATCGTCTTTTGCAATCGGTAACATGAGGGCAGAACGGCGCCATGCTTGGTCCAGGTAGCCGTACGGTACCTTGTAAATGTCCGTTGTCATTATGCTGAGCAGTTGCTCCAGTTGGTCCTGTCCTCGGGCGGGCGAGTCGATTGCCTTAATCAATTTCGCTGTCGGCGATCGATCAAGAAAGAACGGCAAAAGGGGCATCGCGCTCAGTCCTTATTTTTCTGTTGAAGGTATCGTTTGGTATCAGTTGTCTGAACTTGAATAAGATATTCGGCATGTAGCCGCACTGCCGCAGCTTCAACGGCCGCATGGCGCTGGGGCTCAAGCGCTTCCAGCTTCTCTTCCAGGGTTCGTGGCATGGATTTCCGCATGCTCAGCGCGTCACTGGTCTTGGGCATCGAACAGGTCGTCCATGTCTACCTGCAGTGCAGTGGCCAGTTTCTTGAGCGTCGCGGCGGAACCTGTTTTGCGACCCGCTTCGATGTCGATGATCTGGATACGGTTCACGCCTGACTGGCGCGCCAATTCTGCTTGAGACAGCCCACGGTACTCGCGCCAGACGGTCAAAGGCGCATGACCGGCCAGCAAACGGTCGACAACAGCAGAGGGGATCAGCTCCTCGGTTCCAGCTTTGATCCGGGCCAAGACGTCGGCTGCACTATTCAGATCAGCCATATCCTCCTCGATCGCCTTTAGGCGGAGGTATTCGTCTTTGGGGATGGTCACCATTTCATTCATATTGCTCACTCCTTGTAAGCACTGCCGCGCGCCTTCTTTTCTGATGAAGAAATGCCAGAGTTGGCGATTACATGTTATGTGGCGGCGCTTTGCCATGGATTGATCAAGGGCACCCCCGTCGCTGCGAAGTCTGTCAGGTTGCGGGTGACTACTGTCAGCCCATGCTCGAGAGCCGTCGCGGCTATCAACGCATCACGATCGGATTTTGGGTCGGGAACATGAAGCCGGGCACAGCGTCTAGCGATGGCAGCATCGACGCTGAGGGTTCGATCCTCAAATTCGGGACAGACTTGGGTCTCAAACCAGTTGCGCAGCCGTGTTCCCTGTTCCGCATCCCGCCGCTCAACGCGCAAAATGCCAATCTCCAACTCCATCAAGGTCAAAGCCGAGATGAACATTTCACCCGCATCAATCCCGCTGACCCATGCCAAAACGGTAGCGTCAGCCTTGCCGTCCCCGACCTTTCTGAGTTCGGAGATCACGTTCGTGTCGAGAAGATACATCAGCTGAAGTCAACCTCGCGGGCCTTCAGCCCCAATTTTTCGGGCGCAAACGCAATGTCCGCCAGATCCGGTGCTGCCAAAACTGCAGCCAAGTTTCGAGGGCCACCGCTCAGCCGCCGGTATTCTGCCCAGCTGAGCAAGACATGTGATGGCCGCCCACGATCGGTGATCACGACAGGGCCATCCTCAGCCGCGCGTTTGGCCCGGCCTACATCCTGATTGAGTTCTCGACTCGAGACCGTGTGTACGCCCATGGCATCCTCCAAATACAATGTAGGTTCATTACTACAATTTTAGCCGGGCTGCAACACTAGCTGTATTAACCACCTCGCTCAGCTATTCTTTTTGCGTTGTGACAGTCTGCGCGGATTGGTTCGCTGCCAGAACCTTTCGAACCAGATGACTGTCGAACTTATGTCCTCTTAAATGATTGCAATGACTTAAGGGGTGGAGAGGGTTGGCTCCCAGACCCTTTCCCTCCGCCACTGGCGGTTTTTCCGGCCCGGGCGCGCGGGGTGCAGCATAAGTTCTGAACCAGCTCCCGCCAGCCTGGGTCTCTCAAACTCTTCTTCCTACATCATTTCCGCCAGACGACGCGGTTCACGAAATCGGTGTAGCTATGGATGATCCGGAGCACCTTTTCCGAGACGTTGTCGGCTGTATAATCGTGAACCATGTGCAACAGCCTGCCGCGACATTGCGGGCCAGGACGGCATCAAGGCCCGGCTCATAGATCGGTACGTGCCCCTTTTTGAGCATTGCGATCTTTGTGGCCGTCTTGTCGATGCAGATCACTTCATGACCAAAGTCAGAGAAACAGACACCTGACACCAGACCGACATAACCTGTGCCTACAATTGCAATTTTCATATGTTCAGATCTGCCTCGAAATCAGAAGTCACTATTTGCCGCGCCGCGTATCCAGGGCGACTTCGTCGCCAAGCTCATCCTGCAGCGTCTCGATTTCCGCCTGCAACGCCTCGAACTCCTCCAGCTTGCGCCGCAGGAACCGGCCGGTGAGGGCGGCTTTTTCGGAGACGCCCTTTGGGGTCAGGATATAGGCATAGCGGCGCTTGTCATCGGCGGCGGAAAAATTGCCCAGCTTGACCAGGCCTTTTTCGACCAGCGCGCTCAGCAGGTAATGGGTGCTGCCGACGCTGATGCCCACCGTGGCGGCGAGATCGCGCTGGCTCATTTCGGGGTTTTCCTGCAGCAGGCGCAAAACGCGAAACCGCACATCTTCCTGAAGCTTGCTGCGCTGGCCGGCCATCAGCGCGCGCCAACCAGTGTTGCGACTGGGCAAGCAACTGGGCAGGCTACCGCACAAGGACTGCCTTGATGGCCCCTTGGGTAAAATTCTATTCTGATCTGGCAGGCGTGTTTCGACATCGTTCTGATTTGAGCGATATCACGCGGTTGCATGGGCGGAAAGCCCCCAAATGGTGAATGTGGTTATAAAATCCCGGGCAGTTGGGGTGGTTCGCGTGAAAAAAGATGCACTCTCCACGTGCAGGCATGTGGATTTTTTGGTGGGTGATTATTAAACATTATCAATGGTTTGAGCCAATATATTTGCCGCTTCGACACGTGTGCACTTAGGAGTCATTCATTGGCCTCTTGCAATTGTTCGGTTTTGAGCGATATTTGCAGTCACTTTAAGAGCACTTTGAATATCTCTTCAATCCATGGGTGATTCATGACCTGTCACGATGGCACAACCAGATGGTTTCTGGCGCAGTTGAAACCCAATTGCCAGCGCATTGCCCATCGCAATCTGACGCAGCAGGGGTTTCAGACCTTTCTGCCGCTGCGCGAAGAGACACGGCGGCACAAGGGCAAGTTTCACAGTGCGCTGAAACCGCTTTTTCCCGGTTACATCTTTGTTGCCTTCGATGCGGCTCTGGGCGGCTGGAACGCCATTAATTCCACCTATGGCATCACGCGGCTGGTGCGTTTTGGCGAGGCGCCGGCTGCCGTTCCTGGCCATATTGTCTCTCAGCTGATGCTGCGGTGTGACGAGGCGGGCAAGTTGTTGCCGCCTCGAGCTCTCAAATCAGGCGATGCGGTGTCACTCACCTCCGGACCCTTTTCGGAATTTGTCGCAACGGTGGAGCAATATGCGCCGGACAAGAGGGTCTGGGTGCTGCTGGACCTGATGGGCCGTCAAACGCGGATTGCCGTCGAAGCCGAAGCGCTTCGTTTGGTCTGATGAAGCCGAAGCGCTTCGTTTGGTCTGATTTGGTGTCCCGCGTGGTTTTGGCTATCGGCCCGTCAGCGCATAGGCCATCTGCCCGATAATTTCCTTCACGGCTGTATTCAGTACATTGAGATTGCCGGTGAGGTTCCAGCCGATGCCATCCATGAAGCTGCCGGTGCGGTAATCGACAGGGTAGGGCACAAGGCCCACCCAGCCGGCGGAAGCAAAGCTGCGCATGGCGCGCGGCATGTGAAAGGCGCTGCTGACCAGCAGCCAGGTCTCGCCATTTTTTGGCTGGGCCAGCGCCAGGCTGAGGCGGGCATTCTCCGCAGTGTTACGTGATGCGCCTTCCAGCAGCAGCCGGTCTGGGTCAAGCCCCTGAGCGCGAAAGAATTGTGCCGCCGCGCCGGCCTCCGAGGCTGAGGAACCACCCAGATGGCGCAGCCGCCCGCTGCCGCCGGTAAACAGCACGCGGGCTTGTGGAAACCGGCGGGCCAGCGCCAGGGCCGTGGTCAGGCGCTCGGCGCCTTCGCCCAATTGTGTCTGCTGCCAATAGGCCGTGCCATCAGCATCCTCGCCGCCACCCAGAACGATGATGCCATCGACGCGCGACAGCGCCGGATCCGTCGGATAGGTCCGCTCGGCCATTTGCAGCAGCGGGTCGCCCAGCGGCAGGATGGCGATGGCGAGCATGGCCACAAAGGTCACCAGGCTCATGAACCGGGCAAGGCCCTGTCGCTTGAACAGCGTGGCCAGGGCAATGAGACCCACGGCAATGATCATCCATGTGTCAACGCGGATCAAGGCGCCCACCAGCTTGGAGGCAATGAAAAAGAGTGTGTCCATGGTGCCTTACCCTGCTTTGGTTATCTGGCTGATCGCGGCCTGATAGGCCTCGACGATGATGGCTTCGTCGAATTGCCGCTCCATCTTGTCGCGCCCGGCTCGGCCCATGGCGGCTTTTGCCGCATGGGGCATAGCGATAAACTGCAGGCAGGCAGCAGCCAGACTGTCGGCGCTGCGCACTTCGCACAGCAGGCCGGAGACGCCGTCATCGACAATCGAACGGCAGCCCGCGACATCTGTGGCGATCAGCGGCCGCGCCATGGCGGCGGCCTCGATCAGGGTGCGCGGCGCGCCTTCACGATAGGAAGGCAGCACCACGCAATGGGCAGCGCGAATGAAAGGCCGCACATCGTCCGCTGTGCCCAGATGTTCGATAATGCCTTCCGCCTGCCAGCCGCGCACCGTGTCGGTATTGATCGCCGTGCGGTTTTCCGAGCCGATGGCGCCAAGCAGCTGAAACCGCGCTTCGGGCCATCGCGCCTTGACCTGCCGCGCGGCCTCGACAAATTCCAGCACACCCTTGTCGCGCAGCAGCCGGGCGATCATCAGGAAGGTTGGTGGCTGTGCCCCGGTTGGTTCCTGTGGCGGCAGGTCGCTGGCGGCAAAATGCGTGAGGCCGATGCCAGAGCCCGGCAGGCGGCGTGCCTGTTGCGGCTGCACCAGCCGGCGCGTGACAAACAGTTGCAGATCGTCATCGTTCTGGAAAAAGACGACGGGCAGTGGCCCGAAGGCCCGGCGATAAAGCCCTTCGGCGACCCGCTGCAGGAGCCCGCCAGAAAGAAAGGCGGTGCCCAGCCCGGTGACATTGGGGATGAATGGAATAGCGCAGGCCCGCGCGGCCATGGCGCCAAAAATATTGTTCTTGATCGTGTAGCTCAGCACGATGTCGGGCCGCTCATTGCGAAAGATGCGCTTGGTGCGTTGCATCAGCTTGAGATCCTGCAAGGGGTTGAGGCCCTTGACGCTCATCTCCAGCGACATGAAACCACAACCAAGCTGTTTCAGGTCGCTGACACTGTCATCGGGCGGCGCCAGCACAGTGACGCGGTGGCCATCGGCCAGCAGCGCGACAACCAGCGCACGGCGGAAGTTCCAGATGTTCCAGGCCGCATTCACGGTCATCATGATATGCATCGTCGCGCCTCACCAGAATTATACAAAGAGTTGAGGCCTGTTTAGATCACATCCGCCTCAAAAGGAAATCCTTGAAAGCGATGAGGACTGGATATGCTTTGCAAGGTGGCTTCGTGTTTAAGACAAGCCCAAATCTCCCCTGTGCTGTGGCCAGGATATGACCTGCACCTTGGCCGCCACCTGATTTATGGGGCCTGATCTATGGGCCTTGAGACCGCGCTCTGCCTTCGGATTATTCAGGGTGGCGTTCAGGCCTGCCGTTTTCACTGATTCGGAAATCAACGATCCCGCATTACGTCAGGACTCTTATTCAGGCAGAGTGTTGTGAAATAGCCACAATCGCCTGTTATACGGACATCTGACCCGGTCTTGAATCCCCATTTGGGGAATTTTTGTCACCCGCAAATCAAGCTATTTCTTCCACTGGATTCTAAATGTGGTGAGGATTAGCCCATGAAATATTTTGTTGCCGGTGCACTTTCAACCATTCTGATGATGTCGCCTGCCTTGGCAGCCGATATGGTTGCCGAAGATGCAATCGCCGCCCCGTCGGGGGGCAAATGTCTATGACTGGAGCGGTTTTTACGTCGGGATCGGTGGCGGCGCAAGCGTTGCCGTTCATGATCTGAGTACACCCATCTTCGGCGGTGCATCGTTCAATGGCATTGGCGGTGACGGTGTGTTTGGTCAGGTTTCCGCCGGTTACGATTTTGTCTTCGACAATGGTTTCCTTCTGGGTGCGGAAATTTCCGGTCGTTATGGTGACGTCAAAACAAAGGCATCGCTGGGTGGCTTCAGTGCCGATCTGACAGCCGAATACGGCTTTGATGCGGTGGCCCGGCTCGGGTATTCCGTAGCGCCCGACGTTCTCGGCTATGTTCTCGGTGGTTATTCCTGGCAGCGCTTCGATGTCTCGACATCGGTCCCGGGCATTTCCTATGATTGGGATGATGGCGGCTATGTTCTGGGCGTTGGAATGGAAACAGCGCTGCGCAACAATCTGACGCTGAAAACCGAATACCGTTACTCCAAATACAACAGCCATGATGTTCTGGGCGGCGGTTTTCTTTTTGTTGATCCCTCCACCCATTCATTCCTCACCACCTTGAACTATCGTTTCAATGGCGGTCCATCCTCGCAGACCATGGCGCCTGTCAATTACGACTGGACAGGTTTCAAGGTTGGTGCATCCGTGGGAGCAGGGGCATTGGTGCATGATGTTGATGTCGGCGGCGGCGGCTTCAATTTCAATGGCATCGGCGGCGAAGGCATCTTCGGTGATATCAATATCGGCTACGATCATCAGTTCAACGACCGCTTCGTCGGTGGTATCCAGATTGCCGGTCGCTTCTCCAACATGCAGACGGAACTGAACGTTTTTGGCGGTTCCGGCGATATCACGGCCGATTATGGCATTGATGTACTGGCACGGCTCGGCATGCTGGTCGGCGACAGAAGCATGGCCTATGTCATCGGTGGTTACAGCTGGCAGCATTTTGATCTCAGCACATCGCCAGCGATATTCAGCTATGATTGGGATGCCAATGGCTTCACCGTCGGTACCGGTCTGGAAGTCGCCTTCACCGACAGGATCACCGGCTTCACCGAATATCGCTATTCGCACTATGAAGACGAGGATTTCGGCTCAGGCGGCTTTCTTGAAGCCACTCCCCGCATGCACACGATGCGGATGGGTGTAAAATATAAATTCTGATTGCATTGCCGGCCTGGTCGGCATGCACTTCTGAAGCAATGCGATGAGGCCGCTTCAACCGGTAGATTCCCGCAATATCGGGGCCGGGTGAAGTGGCCTCTGCGCGTCTGCCGCAATGTTGAAGACTTTTTGTGCTTCTGGCTGCTATATCTGGCTGCTCTGTCCAGATCGTAAAAAATATGGTCTCCGGACATGTTTTATTCACGATCAATTCACGATATGGTTGATAAGGTCCTGCTAACATCATTATGCGCGATTGAAGGCATTGCTCGGCCATCCGTAAAACCTGCCGGAACCCGGTCAAGCGGCTTGGCGATCATATTGTTAAAGAAATACAGTCAGGGGAGTAAGAATTCCAATAGGTTTTACGGGTTTTCAGTGGCGTTGCGGACAACGCCGAGAGACAAAATTACCCCATTTAGGGAATAGGACCTCCGGTTCAGGCCTGTTATTTCTCCCGCGGGAGCTTTCAATTTACAAATAGGCAGGTCGCATTGATAGCAACGCGACCTGTACAAATTTTTTAGTGTCAATCAATATATTTGTAGGGGTGAGGCACCGGTGCCTTCACCCGGTGTGTGGTGATAATTTTCAACCTTTGGGAACGTTCAGGGGCGGCTGCATATGAAATTGCGAAATCAATTGCCAGGATGCGCGCAGGGTCAAAAGTGCCAAAATGCGGCAGATCCGAGTACCTTTGCGCGTCAGCAATGGCAACCCGGGCCGAAAACAAATTCGGCAGGTTTGAGGGGACCCATGGGCGAATGGAATGACGAAACATATGACAGGATTCTGCGACAGATCTACGAATCAGCCAGCACGCCGGAGCTCTGGACTCCCACGCTGGATACGATCGCCGAATTTCTGGATGTCGGTTGCATGCATCTTCTCTTCGCCCATCCGGAGACCAATTTTGAATATATAGAAGTCGCACCCCGCGAAGATCCGGATTTCAATGGCGAATATCTGCGGGATTTTGTGAATCTGGATTTCAGGTTTGACAGGTTCATCAAGCAACCGGTTGGTGTGGCTTTTGACGAACGGCAGATTTCTTCTCAAGAAGAACGCAAACGCTCACCGATTCATCAGGAACTCTACCCCAGGCACAACGTGCACCAGCTGCTGATGGCCAATATGAGCATTGATGGAAGCCGGGCAGGGGTCAGCATCACCACCCGAAACTGGGCTGAAGAATTTTCAAACGGGCAGAGACAGGGCTTCCAGCGGCTTTTGCCACATCTTCTGCAATCCATGCGCATTACCAAACAGAATATGGATCTGCAACTGACGCGTTTCCTGGCATTTGAGGCTCTTGACGGCGTCAACTCGGCCATTTTTCTGTTTTTCCACCAGCACCTCGTTCAGATAAACGATGCCGGAAAGCAACTTCTTGATGAAGGTTTTTTTGTCATCAGGAACGGCCAGATTGCCCTTTCACAAGCCGCAGCAGACCGCGACCTGCAGGCATGGCTGCTGCAGGCCGACCCGTTGTCATCCACTCCCTTGCGCTTGCGTGACGAATCCGACCGGACAGAATACGCGATCAGGCTGCATGATCCCAAGCCGCATTTCAGCCGGGGGCGGCTGCAAAAAAGCGATAGCCTCATTGTCTCCATCACCCGCATCCGCAGCACCCGTGCGCTTTTGCTCAGTGATGTCGAGCAGTTTTCCCATGCCTATGGTCTCAGCGCAGCAGAAATGCGCGTCCTGCATGCGGTGCTCAATCACGCCAGTCTGAGTGAACTGGCGCAATCCAACGGCGTCAAACCCGATACCGTGCGCAAGCAGCTGAAATCAACCATGTCCAAAATGGATGTGAAGAGCCAGAAGATGCTGTTCCAGCTGTTTGAGCGCTACAACATTCTGGGGTCCTGATGCTGCGCATGAAGCCCAAGACATGCAACGGGCCACAGCGCATGCCACGAAAGGAATCGGTCAAATCGCCTACCCCATTCAGGGGATTTGCAATTTTGGTCCTATCTGTCATCTGTCATGTCGACAATGCAGTGCGCGTTAGGGTAGAACCCGTGGCAAGAACTATTTTCACACGGATTGCAATTGCTGTGGCGCAGGCCGGTTGTCCACCTGCTTTCGTACGTGGGCGTATATTATTGCACGCTACGGCAAAGCTGAATCATCAAGGGAACCCGTTTCCGACATGACACCCTTGGAAAACAGCACACCCGTGGTGGCGCAACCATCCTTGCTTACGCGCATCCGTTTTCAGCTTGCGCTTGGATTGTTTTTCGCCTGTCTCCTGCCGATGCTGCTGCGCTATGACATTCTCTTTGCGGAAAAAATATCGTCAGCCTCACAATTCAATACGCTGGTGGCCACCATCTGCGCGGTCGTTTTTGGTTACTACGGATTACGCCGCCTCAATCATTATCCCGGCATTGCCAATATGTCCTACATATTGCCCAGCTTTGCCGCCAGCTACAGCGTCGTTCTGGTTGTGATCCTGTTTTTTCGTGTGGATTATTCGCGGTTTTTCCTGCTCTTCAGTTTCATCAGCGCACAGATCTGTTTTCATATCATCTGGTATGTCTCCAGCAGGGTGAAAAAGCCCAGTTTCGCTGTTGTGCCTGTCGGCAATACCACCCGGCTTTGCCGCATCAAGGATGTCCATTGGACAGTGCTGGAGCGTCCGCGTCTCAATGGGTCTCCGATCCAGGGGCTCGCCGTTGATCTGCGGGCAGATCTCTCGCCGCAATGGCAGGCGTTCATCGCCGATGTCGCCGTGCGCGGTGTCCCGGTCTATCATTTCAAGCAGCTCAGTGAATCGCTGACCGGCAAGGTGGAAATCGAGCATCTGTCGGAAAACAATCTTGGCTCCTTGTTGCCCAGTTTTTTCTACCTGCATTTCAAAAAGTCGCTGGATATTCTTGGCGCGCTGTTGCTTCTTCCGCTGTTGCTGCCTCTCTTTGCCGTGATTGCTGTGCTGATCCGGTGCGACAGCGCCGGACCAGTGTTTTTCCGCCAGTCCAGAATGGGCTTTCAGGGCCATACCTTCGAAGTCTGGAAATTCAGGACGATGGAACATCGCCAAGAGACCAACGTTTCGGATCTTGAAGCCTCCAAGACATCCAACGGCGACCCCCGGGTGACGAAAATCGGGCGGTTCCTGAGAAAAACGCGGCTTGACGAATTGCCGCAGGTCTTCAACGTTCTGCGTGGTGAAATGAGCTGGATAGGCCCGAGGCCCGAGGCCTTGCCCCTGTCGAAATGGTATGAGGAGGAAATACCCTTCTACCGTTACCGCCATATTGTGCGGCCCGGCATCACCGGCTGGGCGCAGGTCAACCAGGGCCATGTGGCCGAAGTGGGCGAAGTCCAGACAAAACTCCACTACGATTTCTACTACATCAAGAACTTTTCCGTCTGGCTCGATATCCTCATCACCATGCGAACGATCGCCATCATCTACACGGGCTTTGGCGCCCGTTGACAGTTATTTGGGCAAGTGCGAAACGAACTTGCGAACCGAAGGCCTGTTCGCAATTGCGCCTGTTTCTGTCATGCAGCCTGACAAACTGTCTGATGGGTCATCAACCCGCTTTATAAACCAGCAAAGCTTGGAGCCGACATGGATTTGCGTACAAAAAAGATTGCCGTGATCGGGCTGGGTTATGTCGGCCTGCCGCTCGCGGTGGAATTTGCGAAGTTCCATGACATTGTCGGCTTTGACATCAAGCCCGCAAGAATTGAGCAATTGAAAAATGGCCATGATGAAACGCGCGAGGTAACCGCCGACGAGCTATCGGCATCAAAACGTCTCAGTTTCACCTCTAGCGAGCGCGATCTGGAAGATTGCCAGATTTTCATCGTGACAGTGCCAACGCCGATCGACAGCGCCAAGCGACCGGATCTGACGCCCTTGAAAAGAGCCTCTGAGACGGTTGGCCGCGCTCTGAAGAAGGGCGGCATTGTGATTTATGAATCCACCGTCTTCCCCGGGTGCACACGCAATGTATGTGTTCCCATACTCGAAGCCATTTCCGGTCTCAGGTTCAATGAGGAGTTTTATACCGGCTACAGCCCCGAACGGGTCAATCCTGGGGACAAGCTGCACCGCATTCCACTGATAAAAAAGGTGACGAGCGGCTCCACGACACAGGTTGCCGACGCAGTCGACGCGCTTTACGGCAGGATCATCACGGCTGGCACCTTCAAGGCAGCAAACATCGAGGTGGCCGAAGCTGCCAAGGTCATCGAAAATACCCAACGCGATCTCAATATTGCCCTGATGAACGAATTGGCCATCATATTTGAACGGCTTGGTATTGACACAAATGATGTGCTTGAGGCTGCCGGCACCAAATGGAATTTTCTGCCGTTTCGGCCAGGATTGGTGGGTGGTCATTGCATAGGTGTGGACCCCTACTATCTGACGCACCGCGCCCAAGAGGCCGGCTATCATCCCGAAGTCATCCTCGCCGGCCGCCGGATCAATGATGGCATGGGTCCCTATGTGGCCAATCGGGTCAGCCGCCTGATGATGAAGAACGGCTTTCCCGTGGTTGGAAGTCGCATTCTTGTGATGGGGCTCTCTTTCAAGGAGGATTGCCCCGACCTCAGAAACTCCAAAGTCATTGATGTGATCCGGGAGTTGGACGGCTTCAATGCCAAGGTTGACGTTCATGATCCCTGGGTGCTGAGAGCAGAAGCCAGCCAGGAATACGGCATTGACCTTCTCGATAAACCACCTGAACCCGGTCAATATGATGCGATCATTCTCACTGTTGGTCACCAGGAGTTTGTCGCCATGGGCGCTGAGCGCATTCGTCAATTGGGTCGGCCAGGCGCGGTGTTCTTTGATGTCAAAGGCATATTCGAGAAAAATCACTCTGACGGCAGGCTCTGACGTTCATTGCAGGAGTGTGATTTGTCAGCCCGACCGCAACATTGCCGGTATCTTGTATGAGCGATGGGCGACTCTGCTGAGGTCTACAATCAGGGTTCGGTTGAACCCCGCCTTAAAAAGGCCATGCGTTCTGGACTTCGGACAAAATATGTTGGCATTGTCTAACCTTGTGCACTCAGCGAATGGACCCGGGATACATTCATGCAGACTGAAAAGACAAAGCTGGACAGCGTCCTTGCGCTGACACCCCGCAGATTTGGTGACAACCGGGGCTGGTTTTCGGAGACCTGGAACAGGCGCACAATGCAAAGCGCGGGCATCGCGCTGGATTTTGTCCAGGACAATCATTCTTTTTCCGCTGAAGAACAGACCCTGCGCGGGCTGCACTATCAGGCGCCGCCCCATGCGCAGGACAAGCTGGTAAGTTGCACGCGTGGCGCCATCCTCGATGTGGTGGTCGATGCGCGCAAGGGGTCTCCCACCTATGGTGATTGGCTATCCATGGAGCTGACGGCGGAAAACGGCCGGCAACTGCTTGTGCCCAAAGGTTTTCTCCACGGTTTCATCACGCGGGTGCCGGACACCGAAGTGCAATACAAATGCAGCGACTATTATGCGGCCGAAAGCGACGGTGCAGTCCGATGGGACAGTCTGGCCATTGATTGGCAGACCTCCGGCGATCCCGTGCTTTCCGCCAAGGATGCGGCCGCACCGGCGTTTCAAGATTGGACATCGCCATTTGTGTGGGAGCGTAAGGTATGAAAATCCTGGTCACCGGAGGCGCCGGTTTTATCGGCTCAGCTGTCATCCGCCTCGCCATAGCACGCGGCCACGCCGTGGTGAACCTGGATGCGCTGACCTATGCGGCTTGCCTCGACAATCTGGCCAGCGTAGCAGACAACCCGCTCTATCAGTTCGAGAAGGCCGACATCCGTGATCGTGCTGCGCTTGATGCCATTTTTGACCGTCATGCGCCGGACGCCGTGATGCATCTGGCCGCCGAGAGCCACGTTGACCGATCCATCGACGCCCCCGCCGATTTCATCGAGACGAATGTGCTCGGCACATTCAACATGCTGGAGGCTGCACGGGCCTTTTGGGACGGGCAGGGCCGGCCGGATGGTTTCCGCTTCCATCACATCTCCACCGATGAGGTCTTTGGCAGCCTCGGCGAGACGGGGCTGTTCAGCGAGGATACGCCCTATGACCCGCGTTCACCCTATTCGGCGTCAAAGGCATCGTCCGACCACTTGGTGCGCGCCTGGTCTGAAACCTACGGGCTGCCTGTCCTTGTCACCAATTGCTCGAACAATTACGGGCCCTATCATTTTCCCGAAAAGCTGATTCCGGTGGTGATCATCAAGGCCCTGGCGGGCGAGGCCATCCCCGTCTATGGCGACGGCGGCAACGTGCGCGACTGGCTCTATGTCGAAGACCATGCCGATGCCCTGCTCACCGTGCTTGAAGGCGGCCAGGCCGGGCGCACCTACAATATCGGCGGCGAGAACGAGGCGACCAATATCCATCTGGTGCGCACGATCTGCGCGGAACTCGATCGCCTGCATGCCGATGGCGCGCCGCACGCGCAGCTGATCACCTTCGTGCAGGACCGGCCGGGCCACGACCGCCGTTATGCCATCGATCCGACCCGTATTCGTACCGAACTGGGCTGGCGCCCATCGGTGACAATTGACGACGGGATCGCGCGCACCGTGCGCTGGTATCTGGAAAACGAGGATTGGTGGCGGCCGCTGCTGGATCGAAAGGGCGTCGGGCATCGGCTGGGAACAAAAGCATGAAGGTTCTTGTCTTTGGCAAGACGGGGCAGGTGGCATCGGAACTCTCCCGGATCGCGCCGGAAGCACGCTTCGTCGGCCGCGCGGAAGCCGATCTCGCCGAGCCTGGCGCCTGTGCCAGCCTGATCGCTGAAAGCGGGGCGAAGATTGTCATCAATGCGGCGGCCTACACGGCTGTCGATCGTGCCGAGAGCGAAGAGGAGATCGCCACGCTGATCAACGGCGCGGCGCCTTCGGCAATGGCTGCGGCTGCGCGCCGGATCGGGGCTTGCTTCGTTCATATGTCGACGGATTATGTCTTCGATGGCTCCGGCAAGACAGCCTGGCCTGCCGATGCAGCTGTCGGACCGCTCAGCGCCTATGGGCGCAGCAAACTGGTCGGCGAAGACGGCGTGCGCGCCGCAGGCGGCACCTATGCCATTTTGCGCACCGCATGGGTTTTCTCGGCGCACGGCAGCAATTTTTTAAAGACCATGTTGCGCCTGGCAGCAACGCATGAAACGCTGCCTGTGGTTGCCGACCAGGTCGGCGGGCCAACACCTGCGTCTGATTTGGCCCGGGCGGTTCTTGAAATCGGCAGGCAATTGGTTGTTCAGCCAGGCCTGTCGGGTACCTATCACTTTTCAGGCGCTCCCCCCGTCAGTTGGGCTGATTTCGCGCGGGAAATTTTTGCACAGGCAGGTTGCCGGACGAAAGTCACCAATATTGTCACGGCGGACTATCCGACCCCGGCGCGCCGACCCCTGAATTCACGGCTGGATTGCAGCCCGACAGAGACTGTTTTCGGTTTGCAACAGCCAGACTGGAAAAACGGCATTACAAGAGTACTCAAGGAAATGGATGCGATGCGATGAAGCGAAAAGGGATCATTCTTGCGGGCGGTTCCGGCACCCGCCTCTACCCCATCACCATCGGTGTGTCGAAACAGCTCCTGCCGGTCTACGACAAGCCAATGATATATTATCCACTGAGCGTGCTGATGCATGCCGGCATTCGTGAAATCGCCATCATTACCACCGTGGAAGATCAGCCGCAATTTCTGCGCGTGCTGGGAGACGGAAGCCAATGGGGTGTCTCGTTTCACTATATCATTCAACCCTCTCCTGACGGACTTGCCCAGGCCTACCTGCTGGCGCGGGATTTTCTCGATGGCGCACCCTCGGCAATGGTTCTGGGCGACAATATCTTCTTTGGCCACGGGCTGCCGGAGCAATTGGCGATTGCGGACGCACGAGAGGTCGGGGGAACCGTGTTCGGCTATCGTGTTTCCGACCCGGAACGCTATGGCGTTGTCGGGTTCGATGATCAGGGGCGGGTGAGCGAACTCATTGAGAAACCGGTAAACCCTCCCTCCAACTACGCCGTCACGGGGCTTTATTTCCTCGATGGGCGTGCGCCCGATTTTGCGGCGCGGGTCAAACCCTCCGCGCGCGGCGAACTTGAGATCACCGATCTGCTTTCGCTGTATCTCGAAGAAGGTACACTCAATGTCGAAACAATGGGCCGCGGTTACGCCTGGCTTGATACGGGCACCCATAGCAGCATGCTTGATGCTGCGAATTTCGTGCGCACTTTGACCATGCGTCAGGGACAGCAGGTCGGCTCGCCGGATGAAATTGCCTGTCACATGGGTTTCATATCCAAAGAACAACTCAAACTGAGGGCAGACCTTTTCAACAAAAACGATTATGGTCGTTATCTCAAGGATCTGTCCGAAGGCTATTGACACTGATCCGCTGCAAAGTGAGCTGCTATCGCCGACCTTCGAGCTCCGACCAAAACCATGAAAGGCATCGCATTCGCATCGACAGCGATTGCGGCTCTTGTTATTGCATGCCTGGCCTTGTCCCACACACAGCTTCCCATCGCCATGCCAGGCACGGACAAGACCGGTCATCTGATCGGCTTTATTGCTTTGATCCTGCCATGCGCCATGCTCAACCCGCGCGCATTGAAATGGTTGCTTCCTTTGGCAGTCCTGTTTGGCGGTGGCATCGAAATGATTCAGCCGATTTTTCGCCGTCAGGGCGCATGGCCTGATTTTTACGCCGATGTTTTGGGGATGGGGGCGGGCGCCTTGGCGGGGTTGCTCATGCGCCGCCTCGCAATCATGTTTCTGGATAGTGCCAAGCCCCGATAATGGCTGCAGCGCAGCGTATTGGTCAACCAAGGAAACTGGATCTCGCCATATTGCCGTCACAACCTTACGTTATTCTTTGCAGATATGCTGCGCGTTTTATTTCAAGCTCCATGGAAATATTTGCAGTATATATCTTGCACATGCCAGCATTTGCATGGGCCAAGGCCATGACAGCAGCGAGCTGCAATGCTGGTTCTCATATTGGAGGAATGGGCAAATTCTGCCGTTCACAAGCCCTTAGCAATAGGGGTTAACAAAGAATTTACCGCTGTCTGCATTGGGGGCAATACCCCATACAGGGGGTTGCTTTTCATGCCAATTTGCTGCACCTAGGAGACTAAGTAACAGTTGCTTCTTTAAGATGAATGTGTCATTAACGTTTCAGGTGATATGAAACGCAGTATGAAATTTGAATGCAGGCTTTATTGAAACGTTGTACTTGATGTCGGTCTGCATGTTGGGTGGCGAAATCGGAGAATTTTTATGAATGTGTTGAGAAGTCTGTCAATACATGGTCTTGCCGTGGTTTCCGCGTTGAATTTCATGCCCTTGAATGCCTTTGCGCAGTCGCAGTCATTGGATGATTGCAGCTGCCTTGTGCCTGCGGGTGCGGCTGGGCAGCCTATTGGGTCCATCGTCGCCGTTGATGGCCACGTGCAAATCTCCGGCGCAACCGGCTTTTCCGATTCGAAAGTGGGAACCATGCTGAGCGGTGGAAGCCGCGTTATCGTGGGTCCGCGGTCATCCGCCTCTCTGTCTCTTGGGGATAAGTGCCCCCTGCAGGTCAGCGCGAACCAGGATGTTGCACTTGATCCTGTCAACGCGAAGATTTGCGTCCGTGTCCTTGATCGGACAACGACGGCCGACTTTGAACTTGCTCCTATGAAAACAACCTCCGCCTTTGCCAATCCCTTTATTGTAGAGGATGCGACGCGGTCGGGGGTCGTGGTGTCTCCGCCTGTGCCTGCCACAGCAGTACGAGGAGGTCGCAATGTTCCTCTGCCTAAATCGCCGATCACTGCGGCAACGACATTGGATACCGCCAGCGCTATTCATGCCGCTACCAATGACTGCGCTAATGACGATGATAATGGCGATGACGATGCTCGTGCTTGTGCCATTCTTGCCGGAAACGGTACCCAGCCTGCCGGTGGTACCCCTGCCGGTGGTACCCCTGCCGGTGGTACCCCTGCCGGTGGTGCCCCTGCCGGTGGCGCTGCTGCTGCCGGTGGTGCAGGTAATTCGCTTGCGCTAGTTGTCCTCGGTCTTGCTGCGACGGGTGGCATAGTGGCTTTGGCCACATCTGGTAAAAAGTCCCCCGCATCAAATTGAAGTGGCTGTTGCCACAGTGCAGCCTCTCAGGGGTTTGGAAAATAATATTTGGTTGGTGTTTTTTGGACACGCATGCGGCGTTGTGGTGCTGAGTTGTATTCTTGAGACATGATCGATCTTCATAGCCACATCCTGCCAGCAATTGACGACGGTGCGGCCGACCTCCGGGAATCCATGAAGATGGCGCGAATGGCAGTGGGCGACGGAATAACCTGCATGGCCTGCACACCCCACATTATTCCTGGCCTGTGGGCCAATACCGCTCAATCCATTGGCAGCGCTATGCAGTCTTTGCAGGAGAGGTGTCAGGAGCAAGAACTGAAACTGCGCCTGGTGTTGGGCGCCGACGTGCATATCGCACCCGACCTTCTATCCTCACTTGACTCTGGGCATATCCCCACTTTGAATGGCACACGCTATTTTCTGTTTGAGCCAACCCATCGTGTTCTTCCTCCGCGCATCGAAGACCTGGCAACACAGCTGATTGATGCCGGCTATGTGCCTATTCTAACCCACCCGGAACGACTGACCTGGCTGGAACATCATTATGACACGATCGAGCGGCTCAATCAGATCGGTTGTCTGTTGCAGGTCACGGCAGGGTCGGTCACGGGGGCATTTGGCAAGACGGCGCTTTATTATGCCGAAAGGCTGCTGGATGAGGGCCGTGTAGACATTCTTGCCAGCGATGCACATAATGTCAGTGGGCGCCCCCCCATTCTTTCCGCCGCCCGTGATTCGGTCGCTGAACGGTTGGATGAAGCGCAGGCCATGGCCATGGTCACGACCAGACCGGCGCAGATTCTGGCCGATGAACCGCTTGTGCCGCAAGGCCAGCGGAGCATGGGTACCGTAGCGCGAAAAAAGGAAAGCCAAAGTCTTTGGAAGAAATTGATGCGAAAGGACATGTCTTGAACCCCCTGTCCCAGCTTTTGTCCCCGCACCATTTCGCTGACAGGATCGGTCGGTTTTTTCCGCTTGTATTGCTATGTTTTGGCATCAGTGCTTGTGTTGATACCAATGGTGGTCCCGGAGTCGGCCAAACCCAAATGACCAGCAGCATGCAAACCGCGGCAATTCCCGGCGCCAGCGTCGGGGGACTGCGTGTCGTCAAGGAACTGCCGCCGCCGCCGCCGGGCGAAGACGGCGCATCCCAGCAAATTGCCAAGAATGACGTGCTTCAGGTGGATGTTTTCCAGGTGGATGAGCTGGACCGCGTTGTTCAGGTGGATTCACTTGGCTACATCGCTCTGCCATTGATCGGACAGATCGAAGCTGCCGGAAATTCCGTCAACGAACTGGCAAAGAAAATTGAAGCCAAATATGGCCAGAAATATCTTCAGTCTCCGGAAGTGAGTGTCTTCGTCAAGGAATCCATAGGCCAGCGCGTCGTGGTCAATGGCGAGGTTGCAAAAACAGGCATTTATCCGGTCACGGCAGAATCCTCGCTTCTCGCGGTCGTTTCCCAGGCCGGTGGTTTGACGCAAATCGCCGATCAATCCAAAGTCTATGTATACCGCAAATATGGCGAGCAGAAACTTGTCGCAAATTACCACGTCGGCAGCATTCGTTCCGGTAAAAGACCGGACCCGTTGATTTACGGTGGTGATGTCATCGTTGTCTTTTCATCGGCCACCAAGGTTGCCATGCGCAACCTGCTTGATGTCACCCGTCTTGCTGCCAGCGCAACCGTTTTGGTGCCTTGATGGGAGCGCATTGCATGCTATTCTCGACACCTGACCAGCTTGACCTGGAAAAATGGGGTGATCATGCTCAATAACCCCAATCAGGGCAGGCCGCCAGTTCCCGGTCAAATGCACCCCTCCCATGGCGAGATGGCGCCCTATGCGCCCTGGTACAATGCACAAGGCTATGGCACGCCGTTCGAAGAGGACGATGACGGCATAAATCCTCTGGCGCTGTTGCTGTACCTGCTCAAATACCGCTGGATGATCGCCATATTGCTGGGCCTTGGCCTCGTGGTCGGCACCATGGTCACCTGGATGCAGACACCGCAATACAGAGCAACAGCCCAAATGGAAATCATGGTGCCAGCGGCCAAGGTCTTCCAGGATCTGGAACTCATGTCCCAATCCACCGATTCGCGGTTGTATCAGACAGCCCGTGAGAAGCTGAAAAGCCGCTCTCTTGCGCAGCGTGTGGTTTTCGAGCTGGGGCTTGCCGACAATGTAAAATTCATATTTCCGGCGCCGCAATTTGCCTTGTCCAACATATTCGCCCGTGCCTTCGGCTATGAAACCAGTAAAAACCTTGAGGATTTTGAGCCTGAACAGCGTGAGCGCATGGCCGTGGGGCGTTTGATTGGAAACCTGTCCGTTGATCTGATCAGGAATACCAGCCTCCTGGCCATTACCTATACCGATCAGAACCCGCTCTTTGCCAGTCAGATTGCCAACCAGATTGCCGCAAGTTACATTGATCAGGGTGTTGATCAAACCAGCGAAACCTCGGACCTTGCCCGCCAATTCATGCAGGAACAGGTTGTACAGATCAGGCAGCGGCTGCAGGACTCTGAAAAAGCACTGGTCAATTATGCCAAGCAGGAAGGCATCACCGTCACCGGCAGCGAAATGTCGCTGATTGCAGCCAATCTTCAAGATATCAACAATGCCCTCTCCAAGGCTGTACAGGAGCGGCTGGATACCGGCCGTCTGGTTCAGCAGATCGAGGCGGGCCGCGGCGCCAGCCTGCCGCAGGTTCTGGAGAGTTCCGGCATTCAGAAGCTGAATGAAAAACTGGCAGAATTAAGCGGCGTCTATCAGCAAAAGCGTTCGCTTCTAAAGCCCGATTTTCCCGAGATGAGGCAGCTTCAGGCCCAGATGACGGAGCTGGAAAAACAGGTTGGCGAGGCGGTCAAAGTGGTCACCAGTTCCATTCGCATCTCGCATGAAGAGGCAAAGGCCAAAGAGGCAGACCTGCGTACCAAACTTGCCGAACTGGAAGCCGATCAGTCCGCTTTTCAAGACAAGAATATTCAGTACACGATCTTGAAACGCGATGTGGATTCCAACCGTTCGCAATATGAAAGTCTTATCGGTAAATTGAACGAAGTCGGGGTCGGTTCAGCGTTGAAACGCGAAAGCACGGTGATTACCGATGCTGCAGTTCCGCCCGGGGGGCCATTTTCCCCTCGTATGTCGATTAATCTGGCCATTGCACTGATGCTTTCCATGGTTCTTGCTGCTGCCATCGTCTATCTGCTCGAATTGCTCAACAACACCTTCTCCAATCCGGACCAGATCGAGAGCGAACTGAAACTGCCGGTGCTGGGCATCCTTCCCCTGGTGGAAGACGCCAATATCGACCAGCAATTGAATGAGCAGCAATCGGCCCTGTCGGAGGCCTACCGCTCGCTGCGCACATCGCTGCAATTCACCGGCACCGATGGCAATCCGCGCTCGCTGCTGGTCACAAGTTCCGAGCCATCGGAAGGCAAGTCGACGACATCCTTCAAATTGGCCCAGGATTTTGCCGCGCTCGGCCTGCGGGTTCTGTTGATTGACGCGGATATGCGCAAGCCCAATCTTCATGCAAAATTCGGTACCGACAATGTGGTTGGCCTTTCCAATCTGTTGACAAATACGGTGCTGAAGGGCGATCTGAAGAAGATATTTCGAACGACACGCTTTCCCAACGTGACATTTGTCAGTGCAGGCACGATCCCGCCCAATCCTCCAGATCTGCTCTCGTCGCCAAAGATGGCGCGCCTGCTGCAGGCCTGCAACGAGCGGTATGACATCGTTATCTTTGACAGTCCGCCCGTCATCGGGATTTCGGATGCTCCGATTCTGGCGCGTCTGGTGGAGGGGACCCTGTTGGTTGTTTCCGCCCACCAGGTGACGCGAAAAGGTGCCGCAGCAGCCCTCAAACGGTTGAAGAGTGTGGGCGCCAACGTCTTTGGAGCAACTCTGTCTAAGTTTGCAATCAACAAGTTTGAATATGCCTATGCATACCGATATATGTCGGAAGGTTACTACTCCTTGAGCGATGAAAGCGGAAACGCCGCGGCAGCAACTGCAGGAAAAAATCATGTCCATGGCAGCAATCCGATTGAAACAACTCGCGCTCGCATGCGTCGCGCTGGTGACTTTTTGCGCGGTCGCCTTAACGGGGATTAGCAATTATTATGCCCAGTCCCAGCCGCAGCAGGCGCTGACCTTCAATCCCTTCAATGCTGAAGCGGCCAATCGCTTTCTGGCCAATTGGTTGATCGAACCTGATGCCGCTATCGATTTTGCGCATGTAGACAGGATTGCCCGGATGACGATCCGTTTTGCGCCCTCCCACGCGCAAACCTATGGACTGCTTGGAGAAATACGTCGCGCCCGCGAAGAAACCAAAAACGCCTACGCGCTATATGATGCCGCCTTGTCCGTTTCCAGCACGGAGGCGATTTCCCTGCAGCGTACATTGGCAACCGCGATCATCGGCGGTGACTACAATGAAGCGATGGCCAAACTGGACATCCTGTTTCGCCGCTGGCCTTCCAATTTCAGCACTTTCTCCGTCATCATCCAGCCTTTGCTACGCGATCCCGAAGGCTACCGGGAGGCGCTTGCAACATTGCGAACCGGGCCGCCTTGGCGTGGGCGGTTCCTGGGCGTTTTGAACCGCGATGTCAGCTCTCTGGACCTGGCCTATCGACTGCAGCTTGATCTGAATAGCGAAACTGATGTCAGTCGCCCAAATGAAATTGGCGGCACATTGTCAGCTCTTCTGCGCAACAAGAAATATGACCAGGCCTACCGGCTCTTTCTGCTGACCTTGAGCGAAGAAGATCAGCGGTATAACGGCTACGTGTTCAACGGTAATTTCATCCTGAAACCGTCTGGACGCCCCTTTGATTGGGCTTATGCAAATCGCCCTGGCGTGAGGATCTCGCGCATTGTCGGTGACAATGCTGACGGAACGGCCGGCAACCTGACCCTTGGTTTCCTTGGCAAGCCGGTAAAAAATGTCTCTTTAAGCCAATATATCTATCTTCCGGCCGGGCAATATCGTCTGAGCGCTGAAATCAGTGCATACAATCTTAAGGCTCCCAGAGGCCTCTATTGGAAACTTGACTGCATCAATCCAGCGGAGGCGGTTGCGCGCATTGATATCCCGGAAGGGAGCTACCGCAACACAACACTGCAGGCGGAATTTGACCTGCCTGACAGCAATTGCAGCATGATGCACCTGCAAATGGGCACCGATCTGATCGCTGAAAGCTTCCGCTATCCCTATTCGGGCACTATGCGGATTCATGAGGTAGCCCTAAGGAATATCGGTCTATGAAAACGGCAGCGGGTTCCAATGTAGATAAATATTTTCTGGGCATCACGCTTCTGGTTGCGCTGGTCTTTGGTGGTGGCACGACGACTGGCCTGTCGACGGATGCTGGCATTCAGTTGCTCACAATCTTTACATCGACTTTCGTATGCCTTCGACATATGGACCGTGCCATTGACCGCCGTGTTTTCTGGTTCATGGCGGCGGCAAGCCTGGCGATCCTGGTGCAGCTCCTGCCCATTGCCTCCAGCCTGACGCGTTCGACACAGGGCATTTTACCCGAAGCCGTGCCGCTTCCCGGACTTGACCCACTGACAATAAGCCTTGGTGTCAGTCGCAGTGTTGAAGTTGCGGTCTGGTTTATGACCCTGTGCCTGTTTCTCACAGCTGTGCTGAAATTACGTTTCGAACAGGCCTATGGTCTGATTCCCTATTTCCTTGCAGGTGTCGTCCTGAATATGACTGCGGGCTTGATACAGTATTCCTATACCGGCCACGCCACTGTCACCGAT
>Ga0208648_1001066_pt1 | contig 24195 bp, 24 predicted proteins | sample AntAceMetag02UKL_FD_184772 | JGI IMG/M metagenome (GOLD analysis project Ga0208648, IMG submission 184772) | Saline lake microbial communities from Ace Lake, Antarctica - Antarctic Ace Lake Metagenome 02UKL (SPAdes) (version 2) | ecosystem: Environmental > Aquatic > Non-marine Saline and...
GGTCGTCACCCGTATCGACAACAATCTTCATCTTATGGTTGCACATGGCTTCGTTCAGCATACGCAACAATATACACTATATCCTAACTAAAGTCAACTATTAATCTGAATGGCCGAAAGTCATGTATATAAAACATTATTTATTGGATAAGGCTATCGATCTCTCTATTTTTTATTGATCTTTTTTGGTCAACTGTGATTAATGAAAAATCGAATAAATAAAAGATAAATTAAAATTGAAACTTGTCAAGATTTATTATTTTGCCCTGAAAAACCTGGTCCTTTGGGCCAGGATTTTTTACTCTTTTGTTAGATCTAATTTGAAGAAATTATCCCATAGGTGTTGTCTATGCCTAAAATAGCGTCAGCCCGAGATGCCAAATCCATTACGCTGGTAGGGGGATTCGTTAATATCTTTCTGATTGGCCTCAAGTTTAGTACCGGTATAATTGGAAACAGCCATGCCCTTATAGCGGATGCCGTACACTCTATTTCCGACCTTTTCACTGATATCGTTGTTTTGTTTGGTATAAAGAGCGGTCGAAAGCCTCCGGATGACAGATATCCTTTTGGGCATGGTCGTGTCGAAACGATAGCTGCTGCCACAGTCGGGCTGGTTCTTATTGTTACCGCAGTGTACCTGGGTGTCCGGTCAGCCATGGATATCTATCTCCAAAAGGAATATCATCCTACGATGTTGGCATTGTTTGGGGCAGTTATATCTATTGTTTTAAAAGAGATACTTTATCATTATACATTACGTGCCGGGCGGCGAATTAAAAGTCAACTCATCGTAGCGAATGCCTGGCATCATCGATCAGATTCCCTTTCATCGGTTGCGGTTCTGTTGGGTGTGGGGTGTGCACGTATTAAGCCTGAATGGCACATATTTGATGCATTCGCCGCCCTGTTGGTTTCCTTTTTCATCATAAAAGTCGGATTGGAGATCCTTGGCAACTCTTTACATGAACTGAGCGATGCGGCCCCTGGCCCGGAAGTTTTGCACGAGATCAACCAATGCTCTTTGGGTGTTGACGGGGTGATCGATTCTCATGATCTTAAAGTCCGAACATCCGGAGGGCGATACCAAATAGAAATTCATATCATTGTCGACGCCCTATTGACTGTGGCTCAAGGGCACCGGGTTGCCAAAGCCGTAGAAAAATGCCTGATAGATAAGGTCGAAGATCTGGATAAAGTTATTGTGCATGTTGACCCCTCGGAAGATAAAAAAAAGCCGGATGCGTAATTTTTTTTGAAAAAATGAAGCTGTCTAAGTTCCACGCGGATCTCGGTACCGACGGGATCGGGTTGTTTTATTCACAAAGGCTTCCAAGGTCTTTTCCTTCAAGCCATCTGTTAACAAAATGTTTTGTAATGCTCAAATCCATCCCGGTTTTTTCCGAAATCTTTTCCAATTTTTCCATTATGTTTTGTACGTTTTTATGGTTTCCCATGAGCGCGTAGATTTCGACACTTCGTTTGAAATAATTAACAGCGAGTTCGTCTTTTCCCAGCTTTAAACAGGCAGATCCCATTGCGTCCAGATCGTCGGCAATGCTTTTATTTAACCCGGATAATCGATCTGCTTCTAGTGCGGTTTTAAAGAAGTCCATGGCTTTTCCATAGCGCTGAGTTTCAAACATAAGGTTCCCGAGAGCGAAGTTTACTGTTGCAAATTCTGAAAGGTTTTCCGGGTCGGTATTGGCAAGAACCCTTTGCATCAGCTCATCAGCGCGTTTGTATTGGGCTTTTTTGATTAAAAGGATTCCCCGGTTGCTGAGAAGCGGGCCAAATGATATCTGATTTTTCTTGGCCATTTCTTCAGCCGTATTCAGCACGTTTTCCGCTTTTTCGAGCCTGCCCACGTCTATCAGCGCGGCCGCCTTGTTAGATAGAACCTGCACTCCGCCAAGGGGGTCACCGATATTAAAGTATATTTCCAAGGACTCGTCAAAAAAAAGTAAGGCGCTGTCAATATCACCCGTGACTCTGTAAACGTTTCCCATGTTGTTGAGACTCATGGCAACACCGCTTAATTGATCAGAGGCAACAAACAGCTCGTGCGCCCTGAAAAAATATTCCAAGGAGTCCTTGTAACACCCCTTATTATACCTGGTGATTCCTCTGGCCATTTCTTTGGTGCCGGCGGTTATGTGCTCAGGCATTATCTTTGCTGAGTTTCCTCCTGCGCATGAAAAGCAAAACAGAGCAAATAACGGAATAAAAAATGCGTTGCATGGTTTCATGGAGATCTCTTTTTCATATTTTTTTCTTTTTTATATCATCATGAAAACCCAAAAGTCAAAAGAACAAACACAAAAAGCGTTTGACAGTATTAAACCAATTTTTTAAAAGGGTTGAAGCTGTCAAAAATAAACCGGAAAAATTGAGGATTACATGGCTTTTAGCTTGGCACTTATTATCATCTTGGGATTAGGGGCCGATTATCTGTTTAAACGTCTGCAATTGCCGGGTCTTATCGGCATGCTCATTGTCGGGGTTCTTGTGGGTCCGTATGTGTTAAATTTCATGTCTCCTGAAATGATGAATGTTTCCGGGGATTTCAGAAAAATAGCACTTATCGTCATTCTGCTTCGGGCCGGCTTTGAGCTTCGCCGGGATGCGTTGAACCAGGTGGGACGTGCGGCGGTTATTATGAGCGCGGTGCCGGCTATTTTTGAAATCGGCGGAGTTATGCTCGTGGCGCCCAAGCTCCTCCACATCACCTATCTTGAGGCTGCCATCCTTGGCAGTATATTGGGTGCGGTATCTCCGGCGGTTGTTGTTCCACTTATGATTGACTTTATGGATCGAGGGCGGGGGGCCAAAAAAGCCATTCCCACATTGATCCTGGGGGCATCTTCGTTGGATGATGTTTTCGTTATTGTTCTGTTCACCGTATTTTTGGGCATGTACGGCGGGGAACAGACAAATATTCTGATGCAACTGGGCTCAATTCCCGTCTCTATCGTTCTTGGAATTATCGTGGGAATCATTCCCGGATATTTTTTATATCGCCTGTTTACAAAATATGACTGGTGTCCTCCAAAACGGACCATGGTGGTGATGGGGGTTGCCATAGTTCTTACGTGGCTGGAAGCGGTTTGCGAAAAACATGTACCCGTGGCCAGCCTTTTGGGAGTTATGGCCATCGGTTTCATTATTTTGGAAAAATCCGAGCCCATTGCCCATATTATTTCTCAGAAACTAAAGAAACTATGGATATTTGCAGAGCTTTTGCTTTTTGTTTTGGTCGGGGCTCAGGTGAACATTCATGTGGCCTGGAAGGCAGGCCTGGCCGGGGCATTGGTAATTTTTATCGGCCTTATTTTCAGAAGTGTGGGAACGTATGTATCGCTCATTGGAACGCCTTTTGATTGGAAAGAGAGACTGTTTTGCGTGGTGGCGTATATTCCCAAAGCAACGGTCCAGGCTGCCATTGGGGCGATTCCCCTTGCGGCGGGCGTGGCCTCGGGGGAGGTTATTCTGGCGGTTGCGGTGTTATCCATTCTTTTGACAGCGCCCATTGGTGCCATCGGCATTATGATTCTTGGCGAAAGAATACTGGATTACGGTGAACTTTCGGTATACAGATTCAAAGAATTGCGGGATAAGCTGGGACTTCCTCATGTTGGTGAAAGGGTAAGAAGCAAAGTCTCAGGCAGTATGTGGAAGGTGATAGAGCAAAAAGAGATATGGGTGAAAGAGTCCTCTGCTGTGGGTGGTTCCGATGACGATACCCGCATGATTCCGGCAATCTATATACGGTACTGGGGGGAAGAAATTAGTAATAATTCAGGCAAAAATAAGACCCTATCGTATCATTACACGCAGGAAGACGCTTCTTTTCAGGAACACTGGGAAATTCTTTATGATTGGTAACAGGAGGAGACTGGGGTGGTGAAAATCACCGTGTGAACAGATGGAATTTTAATCCCTTTTTTGTTACATATCTTAAGGTGTCAGGTGTCAGGAATGATGAACAGAGGCGCTGGAGCCTGACACCTGAAACCTGAAACCTGAAACCAGGCATACGGGAAGGAATAAATATGGGATATTTTTTAAAGCCATATTATGGGCAATTTTAATCATCCCAGAAGGAGACTATCATGGAGTGTAAGGTGATTCAAACAGATCAAGCGCCGTCTGCCATCGGACCGTATTCCCAGGGCATAGCGGTGGACTCCTGGCTTTTTGTGAGTGGACAGCTCGGAATGCACCCTCAAACCGGGGAACTGGTAAGTCCTGATTTTGCGCTCCAGGCGCGCCGGGCTCTGGAGAATCTTCGGCAGATTCTGCTGGCCGCGGGATGCGATCTTAACTGTGTGACGGCGGTGGATGTTTTTGTTACCGACATGGGGGATTTTGCCGAGTTCAACGGAATTTATACCGAATATTTCTCCGAGCATCGACCGGCCAGGGCTGTGGTGGAAGTCAGTGCCCTGCCCAAGGGCGCCAAAGTTGAGATCAAGTGTGTTGCATATACCGGGCCGATTTAAATGATTGATATGAAGTGAAGTAAAACCTATCCTGGTTGATCAAAACAGGAAACATACTGTGCAAATTTGGGCAGTTTACAAAGGTCTGCTTAACCAAGTGGGAGAGGATAGTTAAACGAATCTTTGGCAGTTTGATTTTTAAATATAAATAAAATCAAAATATTAAATAACCTGAGGGGTCGGGGAGTTTATTTAATTTAACCGCTCCATAAATAATCAGCAACTACACCGTACAAACTCATGCATAAGGACTCGTAACAAAAAAACAGTGTACCAATATTTAAATAAATAGGTTCGGTAGATAACATTTTTTATCTTTTCATTACGAATTTATTAAAGCGCTGTTTTTTCGCAACGATCCCTAATGCATTCAAACAGTGTACGGTTTCGTTGCTGATCATTCATTCCGCTTAATTTGGGGCTCTAAAAGAAAAACTCCCCGACCTCTCAAATAACCTAAAAACGTATTTTTCCGGAAGGAGGGATAATATGAGAAAGTTTTGTTTATGTATTTTAATTTTGGTTCTAAGTGCTATCATTGGATGTGCCAATAGGGCTTGTGACAAAACAAAAGAAGCATATATCAAACAGGGAGTTGCCAACATAAAATTAGAAAAATATAATCAAGCCATAGAGGATTTCAGCCAAGCCATCCGCCTTGATCCGAACAATGCCGAATATTATTACAAACGAGGAATTACTTATGGTAATTTAAACCAGTATCAGCTATCTATAGAGGATTTTAACGAAGCCATACGTTTAAACCCGAAATATGCCGAAGCATATTCCAACCGGGGGTTTGTCTATATGGTGAAATTAAATAATAAGAAAAAGGCCTGTTCTGACTGGAAACGGGCTTGTGAGTTAGGGGATTGTATGAATCTAAATATGGCGATAAAAAAAGGGAGTTGTAGGGATTAATAAAACGTCTCGGAAGTTCTACAATTAGTTGAAATTAAAAATCTTTTAATAGCTCATGGGTTATGCCACTTTTATGGAATGATGGAATACTGGAATAATGTGTTAAAAACGTATAACTTCAGTGTTCGGATCAAGGTTTTTGATTGCTATTTTTCTGTAACCTGAGTTGAGCGATCTTTTGCTAAGAGATGTGCTGAGATCTTGATGCGCAAGAGATCGGTGCAGATCGAGTAAAAAATCGCTCAATTTAGGTGTAGATATCAGGGCTTCAAAATTGTTGCGATTGTCATTTTTCAATAAGGCGAATCCTTTTTAAAGGGTTTGCCTTAATTATATGAAAAGGAGCTATTATTATGATTAAGGAGATTACCGCTCAGGAGCTTAACGCAGAGAATTTCATCAATGATAAGGTCAAAGAGATCCAGCACCTTGTTGGGGACGGAATGGCCATCAACGCCCTTTCCGGAGGTGTGGATTCGTCTACGGTCACGATGCTTGGCCACCAAGCATTGGGCGAGCGCCTTAAGACCGTTTTCATCGAAAACGGCCTCATGCGCGAGGGAGAACCGGAACAGGTTGTGGGTCTTTTCCAGAAGCTTGGCGTTACCGTTGAAGTGGTGGATGCGAAAAAAGAGTTCTTCGCGGCCCTCAAAGGAATCACGGATCCGGAAGAGAAGCGCGAGGCCATTACCCAGTCCTTTTACCGGGATGTATTCGGTCGCATGGTCAAACAAAGTGGATCAAAACACCTTGTCCAGGGAACTATTCTGACCGATATCGATGAGACCGTTGCAGGAATAAAGCGGCAGCACAATGTGTTTGAGCAGCTTGGAATCGATCCCAAGGAGACTTTCGGTTACCGCATCATCGAGCCGCTCATTCAGCTTCGCAAAGACGGCGTAAGAAAGGTTGGCAAGGCCTTGGGGCTTCCCACTGAGCTGTTCGAGCGCATCCCGTTTCCGGGGCCGGCTCTCTCGGCACGAGTGATCGGCGAGGCCACTCCGGAACGTATCCGGACGGTCCGAAAGGCAACCGGGGTTGTGGAGCGTCTGCTCGAGGGCACCGGTGCATTCCAGTACATGGCCATTCTTCATGAAGACCGGGTAACCGGTGTGCGTGACGGCAAGCGTGATTTCGGTCAGCAGATCGAGGTGCGCTGCTGGGAAAGCGTGGACGCGCGAATCGCGACACCCACGCGGCTTTCATTTGAAATTCTCGAGAAGCTCGCCGACGAAATTATCCGCGATGTGCCGGGCATCGTAAGCGTAACATACAACATAGCGACCAAGCCTCCCTCAACCATCGAGGCCGTCTAAGGACAGGGGAGTATCTTCTCAATAAGTTCAGAACTCCTGACCTGTAAACATAATTTCAACGTGATATGAAGGTTTAGTCGTAATTTCAGATGCAACAATTTGAACATCGAACATCGAACGTTCAACGTCGAACGTGGAAGGCGCTTCGCTTTGTCTTTATTATAAATGGTAGAATACATTATTCGATGTTCAACGTTCGATGTTCGATGTTCGACGTTCATCTTTTATATGCTCTCAAGGCGTGGATTCCTCATTAAAATATGTTGAATCTGAATTTACGCCAGGTCAGTAGCCCTGAAGTTAGAAGCTTCACCCCAATTGGAATAGTGGAATGTTGACCCCGGTGAAATAGAAAAAAGTTTCACTGGGTAAAAATAATGGGTTCTGGTAATATACCAGACCTTATTGAGAACTTGCGTTATAAGATTCAGGTATGGATATGACACCTTGCTATTCCATCATCATTCCCGCTTATAATGAGGAAAAATGGCTGACCCGAACCCTTCCGCATCTAAAACAAGCCATGGACATGTCGGAGGTATCCGGAGAAGTCATCGTTGTGGATAACAATTCTACGGACGGAACTGCCCGTGTCGCTCGCCAACACAACACCCGGATTGTTTTTGAACCGGTCAATCAGATTTCTCGAGCTCGCAATACCGGCGCAGGCATAGCAAAAGGTCGCTATCTCATATTCCTGGATGCGGATACTTTTCTCTCGCCGGTCCTTCTGAAAACCGCATTGCATCATCTTTCCAGCGGCAGGTTCTGTGGTGGCGGGTGCCTGGTAGACTTCGACAAACCAATTTCCCATTTTTCTCGAAAAATTCTGGATTTGTGGAACTGGATCTCCATAACATTTAATGTTGCGGCAGGATGTTTCATCTACTGCCTCCGGGACGGCTTTGAAGCCATCGGCGGCTTCAGCGAAAAGGTATATGCCAGTGAGGAAATCTGGTTTTCACATGAGCTGCGATCCTGGGGCAAGACGCAAAATATGGGCTTTCAAATAATCTCATCCCCTCGGATTATCACCTCCAGCCGAAAGCTGGACTGGTTTTCTCCCCTTCAATTGGCGCTTTCAGCCGTGGTACTGACGATTTTTCCATTTTCAGTACGGTTTCGTCGGCTTTGCTCACACTGGTATTACCGGCCCAAAAACAGGTGATCTGAGTAATCTTTCACATTGCTTGCATCTTTCACGTATGCATATCGTTAGCACGGATTTTATCGGCCTTACGTCAAGTGGGTAATTAATCCTGGGTAAACCCCCGGCTTTGCCGGAAGTCTCTTGCATTTCAATTACCACCGATAACCGCAGTGCCACCTCGTGATTCAAGGATAATCTTTTTATTAAACGTTGCCGACTGGTTGTATTCACCTGCTTCAAAAGACATGACAGATCCACTCCAGGCATTATCGTGGATTTGCTGTATATCATCTCCCGGTTTCAAAAATTGACGGAATGTGTAATGTTTCAGGTAAATGTCGTTAGTATCGCCTTTGGTGTCCAACATAAACACATGCAATTGACCGTCTAAATTAGGAGTTTTCCCAAAATCTTGATCCCATATGGTCAATCCCTCCGGTTCTTCAGAATTTAAACCACCAGGAAGGAACCTATATGTGAAAAGACAGTCCTCTTTGCAGGATCTTGCAATACGTATGCAGGTATCAGAATTCAACAAAAAAGCATGTAGCCCCCAAGAATCATCACCCTCCTCCCCGGTCCAGAAACCGTTTGAAAGAAACAGCATGGAACCGGATGGAGTTACAACGCCACCTTGCATTCTGGTTAAAGTACAGGTGGTAATACCGTCTCGATCAAGCAATGGTATTTTTTTCTCAAATGTGACTTCTAATAGCCCATTATTTTTTACTTGCTCCCAGTTTACGGAATACTTTCGAATTTCAGTCGTACTGTTTTCTGAACTGTATACCGTTCCATCCTGCCCTACCGCAACCCAGCCTGCATTTGTGCCCTGGTCCTTAAAGAAGTCTGCATCCACAAAAGAGAGTGATTCATCGGCTTTAAATAGCGCAAGCAAGGCATCTTCCGGACCCGAGTCTACAGGCACGAGAATATAACCCGCAATGCTGTCATTTGGGTCCGGATCATAAAAGGAAATATCCCCAAAATGGTCATAACCGCTTAGAGCGGGCCATTCTTCTATCCTAGTGTAACCATAATCGTACAAGTCCTGATTAAGGTCCGCAGTTTCTGGCGCACGTATTAATTTAGTCTTCTGCGTTATATACCAATGGGAACCGTCATTGGTAATCCCCTGCGCTTGATCCGACCAATCGGTTTCCCTTGCTTCTGGGTAATTACCTAAATAGTCAAGATAGGATTCGTACGTCGGAAAATCTTCTTGCCATGCGAATAAGGTGGAAGTCATTAAAAAAATGGCAAAGAAAATTACGCCAATTAAAGTATTTATCGATTTCATATAGTTACCTCGGCATCAAAGCATTCTCTATTTAATGTGCAAAAAGTTTTCTTACGAAATACGCAATAATCATGAAATATTAGATAAAAAGAGTGAAATAGAATATATTTCAACTGATTATACATATTTTAATGTCATTTTCCCAGAATAGCAGAGCCTGAATCACTGATGATCTTTATAAGCATGCGCTTATCGGTATTGCCAAGTATTCCTGCCTTTGGGAACATACCATTTTGGCTACCAAAAATCAGCAGCCAGCCATTGTCGGGAACGGCGTTATGGGCATCCTGGATTGTATGGTAAAGGGCTGTGAGCGAGTGACAGTTCCCGGGTAATCACGCGCCGACAAGCGCGTCGCATTATGGAACGCTAACATCCAGTTTCTCCTCAAGAAAAACCCGTTGGAAAAACTTGATCGCCAATCTTTACATTTCCTTCATAAGAAATTACACTCATGCCTTTCTTGTTAAAGGTGATCGGAACATTATCTGGTCCCGTATAATTACCGGACTTGATAAAAAGGTTACCAGTCAAAAAACCGGAAACGGCATTGTTCCCCTCCTTGATGGTGTTGTATGGCTTCTCATAGGTTCCAAGTTCGGTACCCGACCAGCCTCCGTCTACATAAAACGCCGTGTTTCCGATTGCGACAGGATCACCTTGATAATTGAGCCCGAATTGGAGCCATCGTTAGGAATTGTAAGTGTGGCAGGATCCTGATAGATTGGCTTTGTGTTGCGTGAACGCTTCTCCAGCGATTCTCACATTATTCTGAAATAAGGCCTGATAAAACTCATAAGCATAATCATTTGATGAACCTCCAATACTCGTGTTAGAAGCGGGCGGTTCATCCGGAGAATGCCAACCAAATCTACTGCATCCTATATATACAACAGCACCCCCATCACCATTGCGCAGGAAGGCTTCACTCAAACAAGGTTCAGCCGTGTTTCCATCAAAATGGCCTGTCAGACAGGCTGTCGTGTAGACAATATCCGTTCGATGGTCCAATGATATCGCATCTGCGACACCAAACGATCCAGACTCAATACCCAAAATAGTTGTATTCCCGTGTGCATGAAAAAACAGGTGCTGCCATCCTTCATTAAATCTATCCACCAGGTTTGAAGAATTCTGTAGGTAATCTCCCGATGTAGTTGTGTCCCAAGATGTGATTGTGTCGCAAAAAATGCTGAAGTTTCTGGCGTAGCAGAAGGGCTGAATCTGATCTCTAAAAAGCCGTCGACCCCATATTTCTGAATCGCTTACCGGCTCATGGCTTTGGAATCCAGGGTACCATCTGCCGGAGCTACGGGACAGGCGGGGCAAGCAGGGTTCAGGGGTTCCGGGTTTAGAGGTTTAAGGGTTAAAGGGTCAGTGCAAAGTGATGAATGATGAATATCGAATGACGAATGATTAAGGTTCATGGGGTTAATAAGTTGAAAAGTTTTAGGAATTAAAATGGTTGAAAAAGTTGAATGAGTTTAATATCTTTAAATAATAGTGAAGTCTGATGGCTTTAATCAAAGGGATTGGCAATTTGAATTTCAACTTTCTTAAAATCATCAATGTTTCGCGTAACCAAGCACAAATCTAAAACTTTTGCTGTTGCAGCAATAATCGCATCCGGTAGCTTTATTCGTTGCTTTTTCCTAATTTCTATCGCCATATCAGCGATTTTTTGATCGATAAAAAGTACACTAAATATTTCCAGCATTTCTCTAATGAATTTTTCCTCTTTAGAGTCTCGAAACTGATATCCCAAAACCTCCATATAAGTAATGACTGAAATATAGTGACTATCAAATTGATCTAAAAAGGACAGTGGGACTTCCCGCTTAGAAAGGTAAATGATAATGTTACTGTCAAGTAGAGCACTATTCCCATTCATCTCGAAGCTCCTGCTGCCATTTTCTGACATCCTGAATCATTTCAAAAGGGTTAATACCCTCGTTTATGCTAAACAGATGTTCAAGTTTACTTCGGACATTGCCTTTGGAACGTAACGGGCGAATTTTTATTTCTAATTCCATATCTTTAAATTCATCCGGGATATTTATACACGGTTGAATACTCTGACCTTTTTTTATGACTGTATACTCTTGCATTTTGCTATCTCCCTAATGTCCCAACTGATATCGATTATATTAAAGAAGAAATCCAATTCGTTACTCGTTGAAAATGTTTTTTGGTGAATTCATGGGTGCACAATTTGTAAAATCTCAGCTTTTCATCTGGATAGTATATCATGCAACATTTCGAATTTGACTTTCAATTTCAAATCTTATTGCAACGTAATGTTGATAATCATTCGACCACTCAATGAAATCTGCAGAGTCTTCCAACTGTCCTTTGCTAAATTTATCGAAGAACTCTTCGGATTCCATGTGGTATTGATCTTCAAAAATACTTAGACGTTTTAAGACAGCTACCAGAGCATCTAAAGATGAAATATATTGGTTTCTTTGTTTTCTAATAATTTCTCCTGTAAAACTGCAGATCCGAATAAAATGGTTTTAAACGAATTATATTGTTGGATAATCTGTTCAAAACTATACTGAATCACTAAAGATTTTGTTTTGTTCCATAAAATATCACAGCTTTTAAAAAATTGCAATGCTTTGAAACTTGCCAAAAACCATGGTTTAAAGGTTCAGGGGTTAGGAGGTTCAGAGGTTCTGGGTTCAGGCCCAGTTAAATATGTTCCACTGTCACTATCGTGAATTTAACGGGCTAAAGGTTCAAGGGTTCAAGGATTAATGGTTGAGTGGCTGAATGATGAGCAGTGAGCTTGGGATAATAGCCTGGCAGCTAAAATTAAAATTTTCCTTCCAACTTCTTTTTCACAGAGCGGTATATTAATATGGCAAATTCAAAAAATTTATTTGCATCTTCCTCGCTCGGCTTTCCGTCAGGCAGGAGACCAATATCCACAGGATATCTTGATTCGATATAGAGACTGTCAAGCATTTGAACAATTTCATTATCGATCTTCGCTTCCAAATGTTCTTTTACAATTTCTAAAAGTCTTTCAATTTGATGAATTTTGACGAATCCCAAATTAAATTCATCTATTATTGCTTTTAAGGATTTTTCGATAGCTTGCTGAGCATGAAAAGCCACCATGTTCGTAAGATGTTTTTTATTTTTTATTTCCTCAATTACATCAAGGTCATCTTGAGCTTTTCTCAGCCACTCACGAGATATCTCTTTCATACAAGATCTTTCCTTTCTTTAAAATCTCCTTTGAAAAAGCGCTGCCCAATTTAAGAAATTTATTGTACATCGGCCGAGTATGTACAACCAGGTCAATCGGTGTTTGTTTTTTAAATTCCGACAACAGTGTGGAGACTTTCAGATATATTTCCATTTTTTCTTTATAATTTTTCGGCATGATGTCGTCATTCGTCACTACAATAATATCCAAGTCACTTTCTCCATGCGGATCACCCCATGCATAACTGCCGAAAAGAATTACTTTGTCAGGATTTATTCCTTTTAACCTATTAACAATCCGATAAATTATTTGAATGTTCATTGGGAATTCCGCCTGATATATTTATGCACTGCACTGAATTTCTGATGATGTTTTAAGTTGTTTCATGATCAGCATCGGTGTTGGGTGTCAGGTTCAAGGTTCATAGGCTCGGGTGGGTAGGATCAAGTTTTATATCGATTAATTATTATCGACTTGAATTCCTCTGTGTCTTTTATGTCATTTTGTAGATAGCTGTAAACGTAAATATTATCTATTTCTCCGTAATACTATCTATATATGTGTTTTGATATGTCTTAATAACGGGCAAAAAGTCAAAATATGCTAATCTAACCGAAGTCTCAAAATCCACTCGAACATTTTCGTTTATTGAATAGATTAAACTGCCTTCCGTAATAATATTTCCTAAAATTAAAAGGGGCAGGTTGTTTATAACTCTTACCTCCGTCTTTACTCCATTTCCAATTTTTGCGTCAATTTCTAAAGATAGAGATAATTCGAGTTCTAAATATTTTATATCAGATAGCTCATCAGTATAAATACCAATATCGAGATCACTGAAGGGATGAACATTTCCAGTTGCATAACTCCCATAAAGGTAAGCAAATAATACCGGGCGGTTGCTAAAAATGTCCGGAGCGATTGAAAATAAAGAATTTATAATTTGTTTTATGTAATTATTAATCATTATTACCATTCAAAATATGGCTAAATTTATCCATTTTTAGGAATTGGGAAGTTTTTCCTCGGATTTTAGTCATAACCGTATAACATTTTATAATAAAATGCAAATTGTAAAATGTGGTTCAGGGGTTCAGAGGTTCAAAGGGTAAAAAGTGAACGGTAAGAAGTGAAAGGTTTCTGGGGTTAATGGTTGAATGGTGGATTTGGATAATTGGTGTGTTTACATCTGGTTCAAAAACCGGGAAGGAGTAAGTATTTTTATTTTGTCATACGATTTGAGGTTTAATAAATGCTGATCGCCTGAGATGATTACGCCGGCTTTGCCGGATTCGGCACAATGGATAAATTTATCGTCAGAAGGATCTTCTTGAATTATCGCCTGACCGGGTTTAGGGATAACAACCTCAAAATAAGGCAATATTTCATTGTAAAAGATGTAATTGATTTCATTTTCAGACAATTTGAATTTTGGGTAAGCCAGGACTTTTATATATTCATCAATCATATCTTTTGAGGCTAACGGTGTAATGCGCCCGCTTTTCCATAAAGAGATCAACTTCCCTGGTATACCCCCGAATAAAATCGCGGATACGATCACATTGGTGTCTATGACGGCTCGGATTTTTTTGATTTTACCCATTTTATCGCTTTAGCAACACTATCCTCTGTGAGTTCGAGTTTCTTTATTTTTGCTCTAATCTGATCCAGGTTGGTATCGTAAAATTGAACAGGTTTCATTATGACGACACCATCTTTAAATTCTATATCAAAATGTTTTACACTGGGCATTTTTTCAATAATTTTTTTGGGGATGGTGATTTGATTTTTTGAAGTTATCTTAGCAAGCATTATCTTACCTCCTTACTTTCATAATTGCTTACTTTATCGTATATTTTAAATGGAAAAAGTCAATATGAAATTTGGTTAACTACGGGATTAGTTGATTTGTTAAGCAGGTAACTGTTTGATTGGTGGATTGTGAATGGATTCGATGCTGCTGGGGAAATGCAGGATAGGGGGGCGGCACTACAAATTGCCGGCGGCCCAGAGGGCTGCCTGGACCCGATTGGGAACGTTGATTTTTTTAAAGATGCTATACAGATGATTTTTTACCGTATGAGGACTGATGCAAAGTTTGTCAGAAATATCATCATTGGTCGCCCCCACAGCGATTAAGGCGAGTATTTCAATTTGCCTTTGGGTTAGTTTTTCACTGAGAGCATCTTTTGTTATTTTTTTCATAGGAAATTCGAGTTGCGTGGTATGGGGTACGTGTTGTATGTTGGGTTCCGGATGCTGGATAAACAATGACTAACCGGAGGGATGAATGATTATCGGCGTGGATACCGGGGGAACATTTACCGATTTTGTTTACAAGCAAGGCGACACGTGGGGGGTTTACAAAGTGCTCTCCACCCCCTCAAATCCTGCGGAGGCGGTTCTTAACGGGCTTAGCCGTCTGGCACACGGAAAGAAAAAACAGATCATACACGGCTCTACGGTAGCTACCAATGCAATTCTCGAAAGAAACGGCGCCAGGACCGCATTGATAACCAATCAAGGCTTCGAGGACATTATAGAAATCGGGCGCCAGAACCGTACCCGGTTGTATGATCTTTCCTTTCGCAAAGCGCCTCACATCATCCCGTCAGATCTAAGATTCGGTCTTGCCGGAAGAATCCTTCAGACCGGCGAGGAACTTCTCCCTCTGGACACCCAAAAGGCTGAAGAAGTGGGCAGACGCCTCAAGGACCGTAACGTTGAATCGGTGGCGGTCTGCTTTCTTTTTTCCTATGTGAACCCTTGTCATGAACAAAAAATAAGAGAATTGCTGGCTCCCCTTGGACTGGAATTATCGCTTTCCCATGAGATTCTCGCCGAATTCAGGGAATTTGAAAGAACCTCCACAACGGTTATCAACGCCTATGTTTCTCCCAAGACAAAGCGATACATCGGACACCTGATTAAAAATTTGGGCCCCAAGGACTCGTTGGGGATTATGCAGTCCAACGGGGGAAGTATTTCCGCGGAGACGGCCATGAACGAATCGGTACGGACCATTCTCTCCGGTCCTGCGGGCGGGGCGGTGGGCGCCTATGAGATCGGTAAAATGGCCGGATATTCCAAACTCATCAGTTTCGACATGGGAGGCACATCCACGGATGTCAGCCTGATAGACGGGAACCTGTCTTTGGCCTTTGAAACCACCATATCCGGTTATCCTGTAAAGGTCCCGATGATCGATATTCATACGGTTGGGGCCGGTGGCGGCTCCATTGCGACTCTTGATGAAGGGGGCGCCCTTAAGGTGGGTCCGGAGAGCGCCGGTGCAGATCCCGGTCCCATCTGCTACGGGCAGGGGGACAGGATTACGGTGACCGATGCAAACCTCTATCTGGGGAGACTGATTCCCGAGCATTTTCTTGGAGGGGGAATGACCTTAAAGGACAAAAGACTTGCGGTGTATTTTGAAAACATGGCGCAACAGGTCGGGCTTTCTTCCCAAGAACTGGCACAAGGGATTCTGGACGTGGCGGACACGGCTATGGAGAGGGCCATACGTGTGATTTCCGTGGAAAGGGGATATGATCCCAGGGAGTTCACGCTTTTTTCCTTTGGGGGTGCAGGGGGCATGCATGCGGCGTTTTTGGCCAGGCTTTTGAACATCCCCAAAGTACTCATACCTCATAACCCCGGCACCTTGTCGGCGTTGGGAATGCTTATGGCTGACGTGATCAAAGATTATTCCCTGACCCTAATGAAGACGCAGGAAAATGTTACGGCAAAGTTGTTGTCCCAACGGTTTGAGGAAATTGAGCGCAAGGGACACAAAGATCTCGGGGCCGAGGGAATTCCCGATAGCGGCATCATGCTCGAAGGATATCTGGACATGCGGTATCACGGCCAGTCGTATGAAATTATGGTTCCTTTTGATGAGAATTATGTTGAAAGATTTCACGTACTGCACGAAAAAACGTATGGATACAGAAACCCGGACAAGGCCATTGAAATCGTCAATATCCGGGTTCGGGCAAGGGGCAGGCCGGAAAAACCACGGCTTCAAAGACAAAAAAAAATGGGAAAAGCGCCTCCTTCCGAAGCCTTGCTTGGGGAAAAGCTTGTGGTATTTGATCAACACCGGATGCGTACGAAAATAATGGCCAGGGATAAACTGAAAAGCGGAAACCGGATCCAAGGCTCTTGTATTTTGGTAGAATATTCTTCTACCATTGTGATCCCGCCGTTTGCTAGTGCCTTTGTGGATGAATACGGGAACATTATCATGGAAATAACTCCATAACGTCCGCATAAATTGTTCCTGAAAGGATTAAAAATACAAATTAATTGAGGGGTCGGGGAGTTTTTTTTAATGCAACCGCTCCATGAATAATCCGCAACTACATCGTACAAACTCATGCATAAGGGCTCGTAACGAAAAAACAGTGTATCAATATTTAAATAAATGGGTCAGGGTGGTAACATTTTTTATCTTTTGATTACGAATTTATAAAAGCGCTGTTTTTTCGCAACGATCCCTAATGCATTCAAACAGTGTACGATTTCGTTGCTGATCATTCATTCCGCTTAATTCGGGGTTCTATAGGAAAAACTCCCCGACCCCTTAATTAATTATAGGCACCATAAAAATCGGAGGAGAGAGATGACCGTGAATCCGATCATGCTGGAAGTTTTTAAAAATCGGTTTGCTTCCATTTCAGAGGAAATGGGAGTGACCCTGATACGAACGGCGTTTTCACCCAATATCAAGGAGAGACGGGACCTTTCGTGCGCCGTCTTTGATCACACCGGAGAGATGATCGCTCAGGCGGCCCATATCCCGGTGCACCTGGGTTCCATGCCCCTGTCCGTCAAAGCGGCCATAGAGAGTGTTGCGTTCCGGAAAGGGGATATGGTCATTTTAAACGATCCGTTTAAGGGAGGCACTCACCTGCCGGATATCACGCTTGTGGCGCCGGTATTTACCAATGACCCAACGCCTGCATTCTTCGTGGCCAACCGGGCGCATCATGCGGACGTAGGAGGGATGACTTCCGGCTCCATGCCCCTTTCCACTTCAATTTTCCAGGAGGGCATTATTATTCCCCCCTTGAAATTGGTTGAAAAAGGGAAGATCGATAAAAAACTCATGGATTTTTTACTGAGCAATGTCAGGACACCGGTGGAGCGAGAGGGCGATTTTGCTTCCCAGATCATGGCCAATATCACGGGCGTGCGCAGAACCGGGGAGCTTATAGAAAAATACGGTCTTAAGACGGTCCGGTTCTATGCCGGCAGCCTGATGGACTATGCGGAGCGGCTGACCAGAAAGACGATCCGGGAAATTCCGGAAGGAATTTATGAGTTTGAAGATGTTATGGATGATGACGGGATTTCGGATGACAGGATAGCCATTCGTGTAACCATCACGGTTCAGGGGGACGAGGTCACCCTGGATTTCCGAGGCTGTGATTCTCAGGTTCGGGGGAGTATCAATGCCGTATACGCCATTACCCTTTCCGCGGTTCTTTATGTGTTTCGGTCGCTGGTCTTAATAGATATTCCTACAAATGCCGGATGCCTGAGACCCATTAAAGTCTTGACCCGAAAAGGAACCATTGTGGATGCACGGTTTCCGGCCGCTGTGGCCGGGGGAAATGTGGAACTGTCTCAGCGGATTGTGGATGTGGTGCTGGGCGCTCTTTCAAAGGCGGTGCCCCATGCGATTCCCGCCGCCGCTCAGGGGACCATGAATAATGTTACCATCGGGGGTATGGATTTTCGAAACCAAAAGCCGTTTGCATATTATGAAACCATTGGGGGAGGAATGGGAGCATCGGCCAATGGCCGTGGCGAATCTGCGGTGCACAGCCATATGACCAACACGCTGAACACCCCCGTAGAGGCCCTTGAATACAGTTATCCATTCCTGGTTACCGAGTATTCCATACGCCGGGGAACGGGCGGACACGGCCTTCACCGGGGAGGAGACGGTATTGTCCGGGAGATCGAACTGCTTTGTGAAGCGGATGTGACAGTCCTGTCCGAAAGGAGAAAAACTCCGCCATACGGTCTCTTCGGCGGAGCGCCCGGGGCTGTGGGGAAAAATGTTCTCATCAGAAAAAATCAGGTGCAAGAAATGGGAAGTAAATTTTTTGCATCTTTAAAAAAAGGAGATCGTCTCCGAATCGAAACACCGGGGGGTGGCGGGTGGGGTTGTAACTAAATCTCGATTCGGGCAACAGCCTGTCAAGATGTGATACCATTCCCTACGACTTTTTGTCTTTCAGCAAATGCTTCAGGCTCGTGAACGGCCTGTTGCCGGAACGCGGCTCTTGCCCGACGTCCGGCGTTGTTTCGTCATACCATTCCGCAACCTGATCCCGCGGATCCCCATGCTCCCCCATTCAATATTTATTTTGTCCTGAAAAACCTGGTCCTTTGGGCCTCCGGCTCGTAGAGCCTACGCCTCGGAAAGCCAGGTCAGAGATAGATGGCTCTGCCTTGGAGTTTTGTGTCTAAAATCACAAATTCCAAGCACCAAATTACAAATAAATCTCAAATTACAAATCACAAATTCAAAACCGGTTCAACGCGCAGCGCAGGTGCTTGCGCCGCGTGTTGTTATTTATCTGCCCTGTTAAATAAATCGTAGATTTAATGCAAAGCATTATTTAACAGGGTAAATGTTTTGGGATTTGTTATTTGGAATTTCAATAAGTCAATGAACTTTTAATAAAGCAAATCCCCTCTGGGGATAACCAAAGCCTGGTCCTCTGGGCCAGGATTCTTTACTCACTATTTTTGCTCCGCAGGACCGAAGGACCGGATGAAAAGATCGTGGAGGGCCTGCCTGCCGTCGTCGGAGAGGAAGCGGGTTCCGGTGCCGGCAAACGTATCTGAGGTAATCACCGGTGTGTTCTCAACCCATTGGCGGTCCTCCCAGGAAAACCACCCCTTTCGTTCCTGATCATAGACGCTCAGCGGCCGATTAAATAGTTTTGCCAACTCGACCCCCCAGCCGGTTCCCCCCTTGACGGTGTCGTCCGCCTGTATCCAGCCGACCGCAATAACATGGTAGCCGCTATTGACCATGTGAAAAATAGACTGGATGACTTTTCGGATCTTATCCGTCCGGGAATACGTGCGTTTCATCAGCTTGGACACAATTTCCATGCTGACATCGCCCTTTTGCAACTCTTCCCGGTTTAGTACCCGGACGCCCCGGGTTCGCTCGGGATTGTGTCCTTCAAATGATATATTCACCTCTTTCATGTGCCAGGCCTCGGCAAGTTTGCCGAATTCCGCCTCAGCTCCCCTGTGGCCACCGCTGTATAGCGTGATTTTTGAAATGTCTGTCATTTTTTTATCTCCCAAGTTTTTTTAAGACGTTGTGCGATTATGCAAAAAAACACCCCGCCGCGGTTCGGCTGGGTGAGCGGCTAAAGTAATTCAGCTTTTCTGTATTGCAACCCTTTCCGTCATATTTTATTCAAACAACCCTGTCCTGAATTTTTGTGCCCAGAATATAAATATACGATTGGGGTCAATTGGTCAATTGGCAATTGGGGTCTGACCAAGCTCTCTGTCTTAATTTACGTTAAAAACGTTCCAGAAACAGGAGTTATCATCACGAACCGGCAAATAAGGAAAATTTTGCGCTGTTTGCTCAAAAACTGAAGGATAAGAACCAGACCGGGCAAAAACGGAAACAGGTATTTGATGCGGTTTCCATCTTTTATCAAATAGAGAAAAACAAGACTGATCAGTATAACACACAGATATTAAAGAATAAAAATGAGAATATGTCAACAAAAAAACTGAATTAAAATCAAATAACCCCGATTGAAGCCCTGTCTACAGTCAAACCCATCATTTTTATTCTGCCTACCCCGTAGGTCCCCGTGGAAGTACCGGGACAGGCCGGCAGATCGTACCGGGGTGAAACTTTTTTCTATTTTGTCGGGACCATTACTCCATCATTTTTACCCCGTGAAACTTTTTTTCTATTTCACCGGGGCCATTATTCCAATCCCTTGACAATATGCCACAAGGTAGTATCTTAATCTACACGCTTAAGGAGGTTAAATCAGTTTGGACTTTATAATTAATGTGCTCAAGACATCTTGGGATCTTCTTGTTGATTCATCGGTGTATATTGTTTTCGGATTGATTGTCGCCGGATTGTTACGCGTATTTCTCAACCCGGGCTCAGTGGCCAAACACCTCGGACAGGGTCGGTTTGTTTCTGTGTTTAAAGCTGCCATTTTAGGTATTCCCATACCGTTGTGATCCTGCGGTGTGTTACCTGCAGCCGTGTCGTTGCGGAAACAAGGTGCCAACAATGGGGCAACCACCGCATTTCTCATATCCACTCCGGAATCCGGAGTAGATTCCATATCCATAACTTATGCCTTACTGGATCCCATAATGACGGTCATGCGTCCCTTTGTGGCGTTTGTCACGGCTGCGGCAGCCGGTATTGCCGAAAATCTTTTTAACCCCAACTTCACCAACAACAAAATTATACCGGATCTTACCTGCCCGGTGGATGCTTGCTGCGATGGTGTCAACTGCTTACCCGAAGTGCACAAGCATCATCATACGTTTTTAGAAAAACTTGGGGCGGGATTTCGCTTTGCTATTTTCGATCTCTGGGGTGATCTGGCTGCCTGGTTTTTCGTGGGCCTTTTATTGGCCGGACTCATAACCGTGCTCATTCCGGATGATGTTTTCAGCAAATATTTGGGAACCGGCCTACCTGCCATGCTGCTGATGCTGACTGTCGGTATCCCCTTATATATTTGTGCAACCGCTTCCACTCCAATTGCGGCCGCCCTGATTTTAAAAGGCGTCAGTCCCGGGGCCGCTCTGGTATTTTTACTCACCGGCCCGGCCACCAATATAGCCTCTCTGACGGTTTTAACAGGAGTTTTGGGGAAACGGGCAACCGCGATTTACCTGACCACCATCGCCGTATCAGCAGTCTTTTTCGGACTGGTTGTTGATCGGATTTATGCGTGGTTTGGCCTATCTGCCCAGGCCATGATCGGTCAGGCCTCTGAAATTGTACCCATGTGGGCGGGTCTGATCGGAACGTTGATCATTATGTTCATTTCCATAAAACCGCTATTCCGGGCAATTAAGGCACGACTTAACCCCACCAAGCAAGAACTACCCCCGGTTCAGATTCAGGATAACATCGATCTTGCGACGGTCTCGGAATCCTGCGATTGCGGTCCCACATGACGTGCCTCCTCCTGACCGGTCCGGTCTTAACCCTCTCTTTGCATAAACAACACATCAGATTATACGTTAAACGTCTTGGACAAAGGCTTTGCGTTGATTGGAGAAACTATCATAAGACCCATCCGTTGGTGGCATCCAATGTTAATGTTTTTTTTTCTGTGTTGTTTACCTTAAACCTGAACACTGACACCTTACGATTGAACTCAATAACCAACAATCTTGATTTACACGCCATATAAGAGAAGCAAAAGGGTCTTCATTCTTGACAGTTTTGCCAGACATCAATTATATTTTTAATTGAAAAAACATACCTAATGGGTATAATTAATATATCATGCATTTTGAATTTAACCCTACAAAATCAAAAAACAATAAAAATACGCATGGGATTGATTTTATTGAAGCTCAAGCACTTTGGGATGATCCCGACTTATTGGAGATCCCGGCAAAAACGACTGATGAACAGAGATTTTTGGTTATTGGAAAGATAGAAGCGAAACACTGGTCGGGGGTTATCACTTATCGTAGCGAGAATATAAGAATTATCTCTGTGCGTCGAGCGAGAGATGGGATTGAGCTTTATGAAAGCTAAAGATTTTGACAAGAAGTTTGATGAGGGAGCGAGCATTGTAAAGCATCTGGATCTTTCAAAAGCCAGAAGACCTAAGCAGGAGCGAAAAAGAGTTAATGTCGATTTCCCTCTCTGGATGATTCAGTCTCTGGATAAAGAGGCCAAGCGACTCGGTGTTCCCCGGCAGTCAATCATCAAGATTTGGCTTGCAGAAAGATTGCAGAACCCCTCAGCCTGATAATTCAGAGATTATCGGAGGTTTTGCTGCATACGAAGGATAAGAATAACGGTATCTGCCATTGTTAGACAGTAGGCAGACACAAGTCGTGATGAAATATATAAACTTCGTTACTTCTGAAACGTCTCTTTTGTCAGGAAGGTGCAAATCAGTGATAAAATAGAGGCGCCCAGAAGAATAAGAATAAGCATTGAGTAGGCTTCAAGGGAATAAGCTCCGGAATCGGATTTGGGATAAGCATCTAAAACCCGGCCTAAAACCGGCATAAACACCGCACCGCCTAAAAAAGGGAAGAGGTTTACAATACCGGTTGAGGTTCCGGCAATTTCTGTGGGAAAAAGCTCTTTAATAATGGTAAATCCAAGGATTACAACAGATGACGAACATACGGAAAAAACAAAAAACAGGATGCACAGCGCAATCCGTGACAGGCCGGAAGGATAAATGCTGAGAATAACGAGATCTATGACCAGTACTAAATTACATAAAATAAAAGGTTTTTTTCGGCTTTTCATTATTTTATCGGAAAAAAATCCCAGAGGGGGACTTCCGATAATCATGCCCCATGCAATCATACTTAGAACCGTGCCGGCTTGGGCCCGGGTCATTTTATAAACATGCATAAGATAAGGTCCGCCCCATAGTGCGCCAAAACCAAAAAACACCCCGCAATCAAAAAAGAACCAAATGGCCACCGGCCAGAAATATTTTTCGGATACCACTCGGCGGGCGCCTTCCAACAACGGTATCTGCTTTATTGGCTGGAATGCTTTCCCGTTCTCCTGATCAGATTTGGCAAGGGAAGGCCAGCCTTTATCTTCCGGCCGGTCTCTGACAATACCCCATACCAGAGCCACGATCACGAACGTGCAGCAACCGATAAATTCAAAAGAGATGCGCCATCCGAAAACCAGTGTCATTAGGGCAAGAAGCCATGTGGCCGCCAGAACCCCCATTCCTCCCACGGCATTTAGAATGCCTGTCATAAAAGCAAACTCGTGAGGCCGAAACCATTGGGAAAAAATTTTCATGGTGGGGATAAAGACCATGGAAACCCCCAGTCCCACCATGACTCTTCCTATAAAAGCAACTTTTAGGGTGGGCGCGAGCCCAAAAATAATGCTTCCGGCGGAAGCGATGATTAAAAAAAAAGTTACGGATTTCCTGGGACCCAATGAGTCCGAGAGGAGTCCGGCGGGAAATTGCATAATGGCATAGCAATAAAAGTAAATGGAGCCCAGAAAGCCCATAACACTGGCGGTTGTATGGAAATCGGTTATCAGGTCATTGGCCACCACGGACAGCGAAAGACGATGGAAATAAACAAAAAAATAGGCAAGTGCAAGTACAATAAAAATCAGCCACCTGAAACGCATGACCTTCCCGGCCAAATCCTGGATCATTCTTTTTCTCCATAAAAAGCACAAAAAATATTACTAATCGCCTAACCCGGACGGGCCGGAACCAAGAAATATTTGCCACCAAGGCACAAAGACCCGCCCGTCTCGCCTAAGGCGAAGCCGATGGCGGACAGGCACAAAGGATTTTATTTTGTTATTCGTTCTTAGTGTCCTGGTGCCTTGGTGGCGATAAGAAAAAAATTTTGCCACAAAAAACACAAAAATAAATGCTAAGCGCCTAAAAAAGGGTGTTAAAACAAATTAAGAATAAGTATAATAAATCAGTTGCTTAAGCATGAGAAAGCCTCTATAATTTGGTAAATTTTCAGCAAAAAAAATTACCATAAGGAGACTTTCCCATGCATCACAA
>Ga0208648_1001070_pt1 | contig 24161 bp, 21 predicted proteins | sample AntAceMetag02UKL_FD_184772 | JGI IMG/M metagenome (GOLD analysis project Ga0208648, IMG submission 184772) | Saline lake microbial communities from Ace Lake, Antarctica - Antarctic Ace Lake Metagenome 02UKL (SPAdes) (version 2) | ecosystem: Environmental > Aquatic > Non-marine Saline and...
CTTTTAGCAGGAATCTCGTGGCTTAAGCAAAGATTCCCGATAAAGCTTGTGCCCAGCTTGACTGGGTAACACTCCGGAATGACGATGTTAATGAAATGAAAGTGTAAACTGACCAATGAAAGATGCCCTTCCGAGCAATTACTGCATTATGCTTTCGCAGGTTTTCAACACTTAACGTTGACATAGCCAAGCAGAAAGCCCTTCCAGGCGGCCTGGATCAACCAGGAATGGGGAAGCTATAGGTTCAGTTTTACTCAATCCTGACAGGATTGATGTTGCTTAAATAATTTAGGCGAAAACTATCTTGAAAAACACCGCATTCTGGTGTAACAAAGCGCCATTCCAGAGGTGTAACAGGAAAGAAGTTTTCCTTATTAATCAGTTAGATATAATGGCGGAGAGCAAGGGATTCGAACCCTTGATACGTTGCCGTATACACACTTTCCAGGCGTGCGCCTTCGGCCGCTCGGCCAGCTCTCCGTGTTTAGACTGCCCAACGAGCATTGAACAGCCGATTATTCTAAATCAGCATAGCATTTATTGCAATCTATTATTCTACCAAGGCCTCTAGCTCATCCCAGCGTGCATAGGCTTGCACTAAATCGGCATCAATTTTTGCTAACTCTGCAAGCACAGTATTGACTTTTGCCTGATCTTGTTGATAAAACTCTGGAGCAGCTATGTGTCCACTAATCTCTGTCTGCTTACTTTCCAGGGCTTCTATGGTGGAGGGGAGTTCAGCAAGTTCTTTTTGTTCTTTGTAACTTATTTTTTTCTTTTTAGTGGGTGCTTCAACTGCCTGATTATTTGTGGTTTTAGCTATTTTTTTATTATTTTTGGACTGCTCCTTTGCAAGTGCCTGACTATAGGCTAACCAGTCTGAGTAACCGCCAACAAATTCATTAACCACACCCTCCCCTTCAAAAACGATGACGCTGGTAACAACATTATCCAAAAAGGCTCGGTCATGACTCACAATCAGTAAAGTACCCGTATATTCAACCAGACGCTCTTCCAGTAATTCCAGGGTTTCCATATCTAAATCATTGGTGGGTTCATCCATAATGATTAGATTGGCGGTTTTAGTAAATAATTTCGCTAATAATAAGCGGTTTTTTTCACCACCAGACAAGGTTTTCACAGGAGAACGCGCACGTGCCGGTGCAAATAGAAAATCACCTAAATAGGACATAACATGCCTAGGCTCACCATTAATCAACACATGATCATTACCATCTGCAATCGAATCAGCAACGCTGATTTCAGGGTTTAGCTCTTCTCTCAGCTGATCAAAATAGGCAACCTGCAATTTTGTACCTTGTTCAACAGAGCCACTATCAGGCTCCAGGTCTTTCAATAATAGCTTTAGGAAGCTGGTTTTACCTGCACCATTAGGACCGATTAAACCTATTTTGTCACCTCGCTGAATGACGGTGGAAAAGTTTTTGACAATCGCGTTTTCAGGGTATGCAAAGCTGACATTTTTCATTTCAATAACTTTCTTACCTGAGGATTCACCGCTTTCCATCGATAATTTACTGGTGCCTTGTAAATTACGTCGTTGTGAACGCTCTTTACGCAACGCCACCAAAGCCCTGACGCGGCCTTCATTACGTGTTCTACGCGCCTTGATTCCTTGACGTATCCAGACTTCTTCTTCAGCAAGTTTTTTATCAAATAGTGCATTTTGTGTAGCCTCTTCCTCTAATGAGGCGGCTTTTTTAACCAGATAATCAGCATAATCCCCCGGCCATGAAACCAGTTGCCCTCTATCCAGATCAATAATGCGCGTCGCTAATTTTTGTAGAAATGACCGGTCATGAGTGATAAATAATATAGCCCCTTTAAAACTGAGTAATTGCTCTTCCAGCCACATGATACTTTCTAAATCCAGATGGTTGGTTGGTTCGTCCAGCAATAATACCTCAGGGTCTATAACTAATGCTTTAGCCAGAGAGACACGACGCTTCCATCCACCCGACAAACCTTTTACCTTAGTTTCTGAGGGTAGATTCAAACGGGTTAAAATGTTTTCTACCCGTTGCTGAATTTGCCAGCCATTATGTACATCAAGCTTATGCTGTAAATCACCCATCTCTTTCATGACCGCATCAGTAAAGTCTAACAACAAGGTTAGTTCGTGATAGCGTTTAATCCACCCTCCTACTTCGCCTAAGCCACCTGCGACAACATCATAGATAGTTTCTTCATCTGGCAGATGTGGCATTTGCTCTAGTACTGCAATACGCAATTCGGGTTTGTACCAGACGTCACCTTCATCTGCATGAATTTGGCGCATGATAATTTTCATCAGAGTAGATTTCCCTTCTCCATTACGACCTAGCAAACCTACTCGTTCGCCTTCTTCCAATTGAAATTCGGCCTGTTTAAGTAGCGCGTGTGTGCCAAATGCAATGGAAATTTTTTTTAAGCGTATTAATGCCATGTTGTTTTATTTACTCTAAATTCAATTGTGGTTTTCAAGTTGTTAACGGATAAAATTTCTCGCTACTTACTGAAAAAAAAAGAGGAGCAATTGCTCCTCTTTTTTAGTCCGGGTAATGCTAAAATTTATCAGGCTGTCAGTTTTAGATACTTTTGATAAAGTGAATCCTGGTCTTCAACTTTTGCGGGATCTTTATCAATACAATCTACCGGACAGACTTCAATACATTGTGGTACATCATGATGTCCGACACACTCAGTACATAGCTCAGGATCGATAATATAGATATCTTCTCCTTGAGAGATAGCGCCATTCGGGCACTCTGGCTCACAAACATCGCAATTTATACATTCATCATCAATTAGTAGTGACATGCTTTCCCCTATTAAACTTTTCTATTAAATGCTGTAGCACATTATCAGGTACAAATTCGGCGACGTCTCCACCTAACCTTGCAATTTCCTTAATCATACTCGAGGAAATGAACTCATATTGTTCGGCAGGAGTTAGAAACATAGTTTCTAGATCAGGCGATAAACGGCGATTCATCCCGGCTAACTGAAACTCATACTCAAAGTCTGAAATCGCTCTTAAACCACGGAGTACAACATTTGCACCCTGTTGTTTTGCACAATCAACGAGTAGATTATCAAAGCCGATAATCTGCACATTAGCAAATTCAGTGGTTACCTGCTCTATTAAGGCAACACGTTGCTCTATGTCAAACAGAGGCACTTTATTGCTGTTAACAGCGACCGCGACAATAACTTTATGATATAACTTTGCCGCACGGGCAATAATATCTAAATGTCCATTGGTGACAGGATCAAATGTCCCTGGGTATATTGCCGTTATATTCATTATCTTTTTCTAAAGCGAGTACATTGATAATACACAGAATTTTTCTTAGCCGATTATTATACCTTGCTATTTATTAAATGGGCTTATTTATTTTAACTATATAAACTGAGATGCTGAAACTGTTTCGGTAACACTACAGCCAATAGTTTTGCTTTGAAAAGTGCTGCAGGACGTGGCCTAAACCTCTGATTGTGCAATATAAGCAAACTAAAAACCGTCCCTTCGATCTGTATACACTTATTCTTCCATCCGCCCGAATAAATAATAAGCAACCTCACCAGCTGTTTTATGTTTTAACATTGTCCAGTTTGCGGGTAGCCCGGTTAATTTTAATTGGCTTTCTACTTCAATATAGATTTTCGCGTGACTTGCCAGCCATAGTTTATCTTCTAACCAGTTTGCCGCTTGCACAGCATAGCCTCTGGCAAACGGCGGGTCTAAAAAAACCAGGTCAAATTCTTCAGCATTACCTGCCAGATATCGAAAAACATCCTGTTGCACAATTTTAACCTTACTCGTAGCAACTAAATCAGTGTTGTGCTTTAATTGCCGACACACTTGCGCATCATTCTCAACCTGAACAACAGACTTTGCACCACGCGATGCCGCTTCCATACCTAAGGCACCACTGCCTGCATATAAATCCAGGCACCGACTCGCAACCACATCATATTGTAACCAGTTAAACACAGTTTCCCGAACTCTTGCTGGGGTAGGACGCAAACCTGGCACATCAGGAAAAGACAGCATGCGTCCCCGCCATTCTCCGCCAATTATTCTGACTTTATTACTCACGTGCTTTACTCTTGACCGCCAACACTAATTATTTGCAATAAATCAGTATTTACCCTGCGCTGAAAGACTGATTTGATTTCATCTACGGTGACTTGTGAGACTTTATCCGGAAAGCTATCCAGATAATCTAATGGCAACTGATAAAAAGCGATCATCGCGACATAATCTAATAGTTTCTTATTACTATCAAAACGCAAGACAAAACCGCCCGTCAGGTTTTTCTGTGCTGCAATCAATTGCTCCTGTGTCGGCCCTAGATGAATAAAATCAGCCAGAGTTTTTTGCATAAGTTCAATTGCCATAGCACTTTGCTTGTTTTGCGTTTGCAAGCCCATGGTAAAAGGCCCTAGTTCTTCTAAAGGCATAAAATAGCTATAGGCACTATAAGCCAGCCCACGTTTTTCGCGGATTTCATTAAACAGTAGAGAAACTAAACCACTTCCGCCTAGAATATGATTACCCACATATAAGGGAAAATAATCAACATCTTTCCTGCGTAATGCTGGCAGACCGGCAAGAACATGCGTTTGTGTTGATGGAAAATTGATATGCTCCTGGCTAGCTTTTGCAGGTAAGCTCACGTGTGGCACAGGTTTTGCTTTTGCACCCTGCTTTAACTGTTTAAATAAGGTTTCAGCCATTTGCTGCGCCTGCTGCTCAGTTAAATCACCCACAATGGCTAAAACAGCATTGTTACGTACATAATACTGTTGATAGAATTGTTGAATATCAGATAAAGACATTTTCTGTAGTGTCTTTATCTCACCAACGACCAGATGCGCATACGGATGTTCACCATAGATAGACTTATAGAAAGTTTTTTCAGCAATAAAGCCAGGCTGTTCCTGTTGTTGCTTAAGTCCAATCAGTGTCTGTTGTTTGATGCGTTGAAACTGGTCTTGCTCAAATCGAGGCTGGCTAATGATTTTCTCAAAAGTGCTTAAAGCCTGCTCTAATAAATCAGCCTGGGTTAAACTACGCAAACCAACCCAGCTAGTATCCTGATCGGCTGCAGAACTATATTCTGCGCCGACAGCATCAAATCGCTGTGCAATTTGATCGACATTCCATTGCCCTGCACCAGTTTCTAATAAACTATTGGTTAACGATGCAATACCATGATGCTTGCCATCTCGCACACTACCCGCATCAAAAACTAAGCGCATATCCACCATGGGCAAGCCAGGACTGGCAACAAAATAGACTTGCCCACCCTGACTCGTTTGCCAATGTTTGATTGGCTGAAAAGCGAATGCAGGTACGCTAGCTAAACTAAATAACAGGGTGACCAATAATAATTTAATGCGCATGATTAACTCCCGCTGTTGTATTTGCCCGCATCGACTGCGGCTCTAGATAAGCGATACTTAATTGTGACTCCAGCAGATATTTATCCGCCACCAGGCGCACTTGCTCAGCAGTCACCTGATTAATTTTTTCTCTATATTGTTCTGATTTCTGCCATCCCAGACCTACGGTTTCAGCCATACCCAATTTCATTCCCTGATAAAACAGAGAGTCCTGCTCATAAACCGAGTCTGCCATCACTTGTGCCTTAACCCTTGCCAATTCCTTGGCACTCATTGTTTCTCTTTGTAGCTCGCGTATTTCGCTCTTTAATGCTATTTCCATATCCAGCAGGGTTTTACCTTTTACCGGTGTTGCTTCAAACATAAATAATTCTTCTAAACGCGCTCCCAAGTCATAACCTACACCAACTGAACTGGCAATTTGTTGCCCACGCTGCAATCTAGCAGGCAAACGCGAACTGTCACCACCATCCAGTACAGCCGCTAAGACATCCAAAGCATAGGCTTCCCATTCCTGATCCACAGTTTTTAAACTGGGAACTTTATAAGCCATCAGTATATAAGGAACTTCAGCCGGTAATTTAACCGTCATACGTCGAACACCGACTTGCTCGATTTCGGGTTGCGGTTTTAAGGTTTTAATTTTCTCGCTCGGAATAGCGCCAAAATACTGCTCTGCTAACTTAAAAACCTCTTCAGCCTGCACATCACCAGCAACAACCAGAGTGGCATTGTTTGGCGCATACCATTGTTGATACCACTGCTGTAAATCAGCTAGTTGATAATTTTCTATGTCGCTGGGCCAGCCAATTACCGGATTTTTGTAGGGTGAGCTGAAATAGGCCATCGCCATTAAATACTCTTGCAGCTTGGCACGCGGGTTATCTTCGGTACGCATGCGCCGCTCTTCCATCACGACTTGCAACTCTTTATCCAGCTCTTCAGCTAATAAATGTAAGTTGCGCATGCGATCCGCCTCTAACTCAAAGCTAATCGCTAAACGAGACTTTTCCAGTGTTTGAAAATATGCGGTATAATCGCGCCCAGTAAAGGCATTTTCCCGGCCCCCGTTTTCTGCAATAATTTCGGAAAATTTGCCAGCAGGGTAATTATCCGTACCTTTAAACATCATATGCTCTAGCATATGAGAAATGCCAGTGATACCTGACGGCTCATAGCTTGAGCCTACTTTGTACCAGATTTGCGACACGACCACTGGAGAGCGATGTTCTTCTTTAACTAAAACCTTTAGTCCATTAGTTAACACACGCTCTTGAACTTCAGCGGCATGGATACTAAATGAATAAAATAACAATATAAATAGACGGACTATCATTTATTAACTTCTCCCGAAAAATAGAGCATAAAATACCAGTAGAGCGCGTATTCTATCCCAGATATGACTTAAACAAATAAACTAAGCATGACAAACGAAAAAACAACAATCACCTGGAAAAACTATCTTGAGTTATGTAAGCCTAAAGTGGTTGCATTGCTGGTTTTTACTGCCAACGTGGGCATGCTGCTAGCAGTTCCAGGTATGCCGCCAATCGCGCTGTTTATATATGCGACACTGGGTATCGGTTTGGCCTCTGCATCAGCTGCTGCCATCAACCATTTTATCGATCAAAAAGCGGATGCACAAATGGCACGCACCAAGAACCGTCCTTTGCCACAAGGTGATCTAAGCTCAACTAATGTACTGGTCTTTGCTGGTGTATTAGGCATTTCAGCCATGTTGATACTGGTTTTTCTGGTCAACACACTCACCGCTGTGCTTACTTTTTTATCACTGATAGGTTATGCAGTGATTTATACAGTGTATTTAAAACGCATGACTCCGCAAAATATTGTCATAGGTGGCGCAGCAGGTGCAGCCCCTCCACTACTTGGCTGGTGCGCGATGACCGGAGAAGTTCACCCCTACGCTTTATTGCTATTCTTGTTAATCTTTGTCTGGACACCACCACATTTCTGGGCGCTAGCGATCGCCAGACGTGATGAATATGCAAAAGTTAATATTCCTATGCTGCCCGTAACTCATGGCACGGAATTTACGCGTTTACATATACTGCTATATACTATTTTATTGTTTATCGTCACCCTGCTCCCCTATTTAACAGGGATGAGTGGTTTGATTTATTTGATTCCAGGATCTTTATTAAGCTTAGGATTTATATACTTTGCAATCAAAATGATGCGCACAAAATCAGATAAAACCGCGATGCAAACCTTTGGCTATTCCATCGTTTATTTGATGCTGATTTTTGCGCTATTGTTAATTGACCATTATTACAAAATTACAATTAACTGATAATACAACATCCAACAACACAGACCATCAGGCATCAGGAGTAAAAGAGCTTCAGCTATATTCTGGTGCCGTCAATAGCTACAGAGGCTGTGAAAGCACGGTAGGTCCGATTAGCGCGCAGCGTAATCGGACGAATGATTATCTAAGCCAGGTATCACTCGCTGTCAGCCCAGGATGCGATGATAGCCTCCAGAAGGCTCAGGATATTTATTTTCCGAACTGTGAAAGGCGATATAAATATTTCAGTGGGCAGCGATGAATAACATGCGTCCGATTACGCTACGCTAATCGGACCTACCATGCTTATTGAAGGCGGATAATCCTAAAGCTTGATTTAGGAACGAAAATTCAATATAAGCAGCCAAAATCCAGATACATACTAGAATTTGAACTGTATGCGGCAAAGCATTTATTACAGCTCCAGCTGAACCATTCTAAAAGCCTAAAAGGCCATCGGCCTATTACACGTTTTACAGTACCTGTTCAGCCTCAGGGTGCATTTGTGAAAGTTGCTGTTTAGCTATTTTTGAAATAATAAAAATGACTAAGGCACAGGCAAAAACTCCCCCAAAAAGTAGTACATTATGCGGTCCCTCATAGCCAGCCCCTTTAACTAACTGATCTGAAAAATGTCCCGCTAGATAACCAAAATAAACCAATGCCGTGTTATAAATAAATAAACCCGTAGTTGCTATCCAGTAAGGTAAAAACCGGATACGACTAATAGCAAAAACATAACTAAGCAGAGCAAATGGAATGGGTAATAGACGTAGCAAAAAAATCACCTTAAATCCGTTCTCATCTATTATCTGAGATAATAGATTAAGCTTGGGGTGTTGCTGTAATAACTTTTGTGCTTTTTCTCTGACGACATAACGTCCTAGATAAAAGATGACAGCCGATGCTAACATAGTTGCAATCATGACATAAACTATCGCGTCACTCAGTGTAAACAAAGTACCTGCGATGACACATAAAACATCGACAGAGAAAAAGAATGGCGTTAGCACAATAAACAATGCGATAAAACCTACACCTGCCCAAGGTCCTAATTCTTTTAAGCCTGCTTCTATCAATGCAATATGATTTTCCAGCCAATAACCAATAAAGATAACGCTGATAATGACAATAATAGAGCTGAAAATACGTCGTGTTGAATAAGTGTGATTATGCAAGGAAATCATAGGCTAATCTTTTAAAAAAGTAACAATAAAACACCGTTTTGGCACACGGACTTCGAACTATCGCGAATAATTTGTTTACCAATAAAGTAGTGAAACAATTTTTTCAGCTCAAGTAGGGAACGCATCGCGTACCTTTCACGCAAAACTCGCAATATTTTATCGCTACGTTTGGAATGCGCTACGTATCCTACAGCTAGACTATTTGTACCCAAAAATTAATTTAATATTTGGCATCCTTCATTTGGAGCTAAAAGTAGTTGACACTTTTTAGGGTGAGTTATCGTCATTCCTGCATGCTTCTAGCAGGAATCTTGCGTAAACAAAGAGATTCCCGATAAAGCTTGTGCCCAGCTTGACTGGGTAACACTCGGGAATGACGATGCTAATGAAATGAAAGTGTAAACTGACCAATGAAAGATACCTAATATTTTTGGAGAATGGGTAGAGAGAAGTGCCTGCTTTTTAGGCGTGCTATAAAACCCATCAATCCTGCGCAGAATAATGCGTTTGCAAAAAGACGCTCTACCCATCCTGTACTAAACCTTAAAATTAAAAATGTTAGGTTAATTATTCATGTGTACTTATATGCAGACTTTCTACTCTCCATATAAGGCTGATTGCAATATATCACCTGTCATCGCGCCACCGCGTTGTTTAACATAATCGACTACAACAGGTACAAACTTATCAACCATATCAGGTGAAAGGTCCAAATCAATAAACGAAGACGCCAAAGCATCAAAATTGCCATAGCTACTAACATTATCACCTATCAGTGACGATGCACCATTAATCAGGCTAGAAGAAGAACCGGATGTCTTAGGTGCAGCACTTAACAAACTATCCATTTCAGGAACTACGGCACTTATCTGTGCAAATTGCCCTGCATCCAGCTGACCTTGCGCTGCTTTAAAAATTGCCCCAGCCCCACCTTCTGCCTGAGCTGATGAAATCCCCAATTTACTGACTAATGTTTCTGTTAACCCTCCTTTGGAGGGTATTACTGCAGCAGCTGTTCCCAGAGTAGATAATTGCTTGCCTGTCTCTACCGCTTGTTGGGCTGTTTCGGCAGTATCTTGTATGCTAGTCAGACCATTACTTAGCGAATCCAGGTTTAAACCCTCTGCGAAAACAGGCGATAAAAAGCCTAGTGAAACAGCCAGTATGATTGGTGAATATGATTTTATAATGTGTACGGTTTGCATTTCTTTTCCTTTAAATAAAGTTATTTGTAATTATCAAATAAGCGAAGAGCTATAGAATGATCAGTATCGCATAACAAAGTGTAAATTAGAAAATATGTCTGGAATATAATTCCGCGACAGTATTTTGCATCAATACAGTTAAATAGCTTTGTTCTTGCAAATCCTGCAACAGACTACTTAGCTGCTTCACGTAGCAGTACTTTCTGTCTTTGCTGGTCTTTTTCCTGATACTTTAATGCGCGGCGCTGTGACGAAACATGACTTGCCGATGAGCCGATATGTTCTTCGCCGCGTTGTTTCGCTAGCTGAACTTGTTTTTCGCGTTCAGCAAATCGTCTCCTTTGCTGTGCATTGACCTTATCGTAACAATGAGGACAACTGACGCCTTTTTCATAGTGTACACTGTTTTTTTCTTCCTCAGTAATAGGGTATCGACAAGCAAAGCATTGGTCATACTGGCCTTTTTCTAAATCGTGATTTACCGCTACCCGGTTGTCAAAAACAAAACACTCACCCTGCCAGAGTGATTGTTCTACAGGAATTTCTTCCAGGTATTTCAATACACCACCTTGCAAATGATACACTTCATCAAATCCCTGCTCTTTTAGATAAGCAGTAGATTTTTCACAGCGAATACCACCGGTACAATACATGGCTACTTTTTTGTGTTTTTCTGGATCCAGATTCTGTCTTACATACTCTGGAAACTCACGAAAGGAATCTGTTGCTGGATTAATTGCATTTTTAAAACCACCTATTTGAACTTCATAGTCGTTACGCGTATCAATCAGTAATACTTCAGGATCAGAAATAAGTGCGTTCCAGTCTTGCGGTTTGATGTAGGTACCCACAATTTTGCGGGGATCTATGCTATCAACTCCCATAGTCACAATTTCTTTCTTTAATTTAACCTTACTACGATAAAACGGCATTTCCTGTTCATAAGATTCCTTGCTTTGAATATCTGCAAGACGAGGATCAGCACGTAACCAGGCGATTAAAATATCGATCCCTTTTCGGTCACCGGCAATGGTTCCGTTAATGCCCTCTTTAGCAAGCAACAAAGTGCCCTTTACCTGATGGTCTTCCATCAGTTGCAATAAAGGGTTTCTGAGCTCTTTGAAATCCTCAAGCGTAGCGAACTTATATAATGCGGATACTACAATATTTGACATATAACACCTGTATGCGAACCGGAACGTAAATCCGGAGCAATAATAAATAAAAGTATATTTTACAATATCTTCACTAATTTTATAAATACTTATTAAGCCCACTCTAAATATCCAGATTTGATATATAAGCTGAATGCAGAGAACAGTCGGGAAAAATAAAACAATAATACTTGTAAGTACAATTACCTGATATACAATTAATAAATAATACACTCTCTTAAGGTGCATATACTTATGTATGAAAATTTAGAAACCGCTAAAAATCCAGAAAAATTGAAGCGCATAGTCGTTGACCCTGTCTCTCGCGTAGAAGGTCACGGCAAAGTTACCTTATTATTAGATGAAAATAACAAGGTCCAGCAAGCGCGCTTACATATCGTCGAATTTCGTGGTTTTGAAAAATTTATTCAAGGCCGCCCCTACTGGGAATTGCCGGTTTTAGTGCAACGGCTATGCGGCATCTGTCCTGTCAGTCATCATTTAGCTGCAGCTAAAGCGATAGACCAGTTAGTGGGCATAGACCCGGCAGATTTACCTGTTGCTGCAGATAAACTTAGACGTTTATTACATTTTGGTCAGGTTCTGCAATCGCATGCACTGCATTTTTTCCACCTCGCCAGCCCTGATTTATTATTCGGATTTGAAAGTGACATTAGCAAACGTAATATTATTGCCGTCTTAAATGACTATCCTGAAGTTGGCTTACAAGGCGTAAAATTACGCAAGTTCGGTCAGGAAGTTATACGTATGGTGTCTGGTAAACGTATACATGGCACAGGAGCTATTGCTGGCGGCATGAATAAATCGCTCACTAAAGAGGAGCGGGACTATTTACTAGCGGATGTTGACCAAATGATTGAATGGTCTGCCGGTGCTGTCGCTCTGATTAAAAAGGTGCATTGTTCAAATTTACCTTATTATGATGATTTTGCAACAATCAGCACTAACTATCTAGGGCTAACCAAAGCCGATGGCGCTTTAGAACTCTATCATGGTGGTATCCGCGCGAAAGATGCGCAAGGTAAGACCATACTTGATCATTTCGATTACTGTAACTATAACGATATTATCCATGAGGAAGTGCGCTCATGGACTTATATGAAATTTCCTTACTTGACTGCATTGGGCAAAGAAGATGGCTGGTATCGTGTTGGACCTTTAGCCAGGTTAAATAATTGTGATTATATCGATACCCCTCTTGCAGAAAAAGAACGTGTCGCTTTTAAGCAGCACGCCGGAGACGCTGCTATGGTCCACAGCACGCTCGCTTTCCACTGGGCAAGATTAATTGAAGTGCTACATTGTGCCGAAAGCATTAAGACCTTGCTTAATGATGCCGATATTATGAGTAAAGATTTAGTGGCTCAAGGAGAAAAACGCTATCGAGGAATTGGTGTTATTGAAGCGCCCAGAGGTACTTTATTCCACGACTATCAAATTGATGAAAATGATATTGTTACTAAAGCAAACCTGATTGTTTCTACCACCAGTAATAATATGGGGATGAATGAATCAGTACGTCAAGTGGCTGCTGAATATCTTTCTGGCGAGGAATTAACTGAACCCTTATTAAATAACCTGGAAGTTGCGATTCGGGCTTATGACCCTTGCTTATCTTGTGCAACCCATGCGGTTGGCAAAATGCCCTTACAGGTTGAGTTAGTAAACGCCGAAGGCGTGTGTATTGATAAAATAATGAAACAAAGTAATGGTGAGATTGTAAAACTAGCAGAGTAAGATTACCTGGTAAGGAATGAAGATTTAATAAAACCCGTCATCCCCGCAGTTTTTTTAGCGGGGATCTAGTATATAAATATCAAGATTCCTGCTAGAAGCATATAGGAATGACGGTCTTTCTAATTATTTAAAAGTACGAATTTATTCGGATATTATTAAAACCTGAATCCCTTCCTATAGCCCAGTCAGCAATAATATGCCAAACGAACCAAAGTAGGTCAAGATAAAATATAACACTGATAAACTAGTACTTATCTTCCAGTCCAGACTGAAAAGGCCTTTTAGCAAGTGCGCTATAATCGCAATAGACCATATAATTAAAGCAGTTCCAAAATAAATGGGATAATTTGCATAGTCACTGCCTTTGGCGAAAATATACCAGAACAATACGGGTAATCCCAATGTGTAAACAAAATTCTCACAAACAAGGATTCCAGTCAAAAACCGCTGAAAATTATAAGTGCTACCATCATTGAGCAATAGCCCCCCCATATAAATAATGGTAATAATAACTTCTATAAATATTTGTATAAAAGCTTCTATAGGATCACTGATATTCGCTTGAATAAATAAGCCAAGTACCAAATAAGCGGCTAAATTGATAATTAAAAATTTGCGATCAGTCGGTAAATCTTCAGGGTAGCCACTCAGCCAGCATAATTGTAAATAATCTTTTAACATAAGCTATTAATAATTTTAATAATCAGAAGTAACGCAACTTATTCTCTATCAAGAACTCGCCTGGAGCCATTCCCTTCTGGTTCACTAACAATGTTTTCGTCTTCCATTTGATCAATCATTCTCGCGGCACGATTATAGCCCACCTTAAAACGTCGCTGCACACTTGAAATAGAAGCTCTGCCAGTTTCCAGAACAAAGCTGACTGCATCGTCATACAATTCATCGGCTTCATCTTGAACACTTTCTAAAGTAGCAGTATTTTCAATGGCTTCCTCCTTGGTAATTTCAGATAAGTAGTTTGCTTTCCCAAGAGATTTCAAATAATCAACTACGGCATGAACTTCATGATCATCAACAAAAGCGCCGTGAGAGCGCGTTGGTACACTGGTTCCCGAAGGCAAAAACAGCATATCGCCATTACCCAATAATGCTTCAGCCCCACCTTGATCTAAAATGGTACGCGAATCAATACGCGAAGAAACCTGAAAAGAAATACGTGTGGGTATATTGGCTTTTATAAGTCCAGTCAGTACATCGACAGAGGGTCGCTGAGTTGCCAGTATTAAATGAATGCCTGCAGCACGCGCTTTTTGTGCTAAACGTGCAATTAACTCCTCTACTTTTTTGCCTACCATCATCATCATATCGGCCAATTCATCGATAACAATGACAATACTAGGTAAAGTTGATAACACAGGAAATGTTTCACCTTGCTCTAAAGGCTCAATTAACTGAAACAACGGGTCACGAATTGTCTCACCCTTCGCCGCGGCTTCTTTTATCTTCTGATTAAATCCGGCAAGATTTCTAACGCCTACTTTCGACATCAGTTTATAGCGTCGCTCCATTTCAGCGACAGCCCAGCGCAAGGCATTTTGCGCTTCTTTCATATCGGTAACCACCGGGGTCAATAAATGCGGAATGCCTTCGTAAATCGACAACTCTAACATTTTTGGATCCACCATAATCATACGCACTTGATCAGGAGTCGCCTTATACAGCATACTGAGAATCATGGTATTAATAGCAACAGACTTACCAGATCCAGTGGTTCCTGCTACCAGTAAATGCGGCATTTTTGCTAAATCAGAAACCACCGTCTGACCAGAGACATCTTTACCTAAAGCAAGAGTAACCGGAGATTTTGCCTGCTGGAACTGTTCAGAGCTAATAATTTCACGAAAAGAAACCAGTTCTCGCTCCTGATTTGGAATTTCCAGGCCTATGAAAGGGGTACCTTCAATAATTTCTACCACACGTACACTGGTAACCAGCATGGCACGCGCCAGGTCTTTCGCCAATCCAACAACACGGCTGACTTTAACGCCAGGTGCCAGAGTTAATTCAAAGCGAGTAATAATAGGTCCAGGATAAGCCCCGACCACTTCCGCACTTACTTTATAATCATTGAGTACGCGCTCAACACTGCGTGACATGATATCCAGTTCATCGGTGGTATAGGAATGTACAGATTGCTCGTGTTGTTGTAATAGTTCAATAGAGGGCAGTTGGTAAGCTGATTTCTGATGCGAGCTGAATGATTTGGAAAATCTTTGCGAAAACGAGGAAAGAATATTTGCTGTCGTTTGTTCGGCCTGATCGAACAATGAGGAGTAAGAACGGGGATTTTTAACGTCGTTTGATCCCTTATTTGTTTGCGTATCAGCAGTTGAACCAGTTTCTTTATCTTTAGCCGCTTGTAGTGCCTGGATCATAAAATCAGGCTCCTTTGCTACCCTGGCTGGCTCCTTGTTCAATGCCTGTAGGCCTGAATCCAGGTCAGATTCAGCGGCAGCCTGCTTATCGGCTACGCTCTGATTTATTGAAGGCAACGTTACATTTTTGGCTGCCTGCAACGCTCTGTTAATAAAGTCAGGATCATTCGCCAGGGAATCGGCTTTAAATGATTCCGCCTCTAGCTGTTGTTTTTGCTCCTGAAAACCAGCCTCTCGTTCAGCATTACTTAATTCTTCGGCAAGCGACTCGTCATGATCAACAGAATTGTGCATATTTTCCTCAGATGCAGGCAATACCTTGATTATATAATCAGGATCATTGCGCAAAGCATCAGTAGCAAAAATGTCACTATCCAACTCTTGATTTATATTCAGTTCACTAAAGTCCTCTTCGGTCCCAACTGAATCCAGATCACTGGTTTGCTCATCAGTTTTATCAACAGCCCAATCTTCTGTAACATGGAAAAAAGTTTTTAATTCCATTTCAAGATCATTAAATGAATCGTCCAGGTCCTCTACTGCTTGCAGAGTATTATCCGCAGTCACCGGATTTGAATCTAAATTTACGTCAGCGTCAAAACCCGGATCTTCTGGTGCAATAACAGCAGTATCTGTATTACGAGTTATCAAACTATCGCTGGCCATTGTTTCAATAGCCGTTTCTGCAGAGGAAAAATCTAGATCCTCTGCTCTGTGTTGCTGCCGGGATACTTCAAAATCTGCAAAAACAGGCTCAGAAACACTATCTGAATTTATTTCTGTATCGGGATCCAGCAGAGCAGTTCTGACATCCTGTGTATCTGATGTATTTCGTCGGTATTTACGTCGGGGCACGTTCTTGGCAGGAACACGGCGGTTGATATTTTTAACTTCTCCACCTAGCCATTGTTTAACACTGCGAAAACACCAGTCAAATAGGTTTAGCGTCTTTTCTCCAATCCACTCGACACCAACAAGAATGGAAAGACCGGTGACCTTTTCAAAAGCTATCAGTACAGCAAAAACGACAGCCAGAGGAATTATGAGCATGGCTAACATGGCAACGACATCTTCACTAGCGATTGCGGTGCTTGCAGCCTCGCTGCTATTACCCATAAACTGAAAAACCCAGATAAAAATAGCAGCTACGATAATAACAAGCCCCGACCACACTAACCAACGGCCAGAAAATCTAGGGAAAATAGTAAAATAATCTTTTTTAATTGGTTTTCTTCTATTCACTGTCTACCACATATTTAAATTAAAATCAGATGATATGCCTGAAAAAAAATATTAATCTTTGGCATCTTTCAGATGGTCAGTTTACACTTTCATTTCATTAACATCGTCATTCCCGAGTGTTACCCAGTCAAGCTGGGCACAAGCTTTATCGGAAATCTTTTTGTATACGCAAGATGCCTGCTAGAAGCATGCAAGAATCACGATAACTCACCCTAAAAAGTGTAAACTACTTTTAGCTCAAAATGAAGCATGCCTAATCTTTCCAGCTTTGCATAAGCTGTATACATAATTTATTTAATTCTTTTGCCCGGCTATAACTGCCAGCTTCTGTGTAACAACGTAATTCAGGTGCATTACCTGAACCGCGCAGATGTACAATTTCATCATTAGCTAAGCAAACCCGCACACCATCGGTAAAATCAAAGCTTATCGCTGGCTCCAGCTGCCCTGCAAATAATCTTGCAAAAACCGCTGCATCCTGACTCAAGTCACCGCTCTGAATTTCAGCTAAAACGGATTGACTTAGTTCAGTAGGAAAGTCTTTGATTCTGTCACTAAAAGTATAACGTTCTGGCAAGGTCTTGAGTAAATTTGCAATCGTACCATTTTCTTGTTTCGCAGCCAGCAAAATACACAGTGGCACGATCACGGCATCCCGGGTTGGTAAAGCTGAAAGTTGCTTAGTATCTAAAAATACCGGGGTATTTAATAAAAAGCCGCCATTTGCTTCATATCCCGCTACTTTGTGCGCATTTACGATGGATTGCATTGCAGCAATCACATAGGGTGAACCTATCCTGGTACGCACTACCTGAGCAAAACTGGCACATTTCTCTACAGCACTGTTGCTACTCACTGGCGTTACGACAGCATCAATCTGTAAAAAACGTGCCACTAATAGACCGGCAATATCACCACGTAACCATTCGCCATATTCATCGCTGACCAGAGGCCTGTCTGCATCACCATCTGTTGACACTATACAATCTAAATTGTATTGTTCAGTCCATTGTTTCGCCAGCAACACATCTTCGGCACGTATTGCTTCAGTATCGACTGATATAAAATGATCAGAACGACCTAATGGCAACACTTCTGCACCTAAACTCGACAAAATGCTAACTAATAAATCACGTGCGACTGAAGAGTGCTGATATACACCAATTTTTAAACCCGCCAAGGCATACTCAGGGAAAAAATCTATATAACGAGCCACATACTGTTGCTCTGCTGTCTTATTGACGACCGGCAAGTAATCATCTTTATATAAGCTCTCACCTGCAAACAAAGCGTCATTGAGTGTCGGCTCCTGCGCCAGAATACCCTGCTCATCCTGTTTAAGCACTTCACCATCAGGCTTGTTAAATTTGATACCATTGCGATCATCAGGAATATGACTACCTGTCACCATAATCGTAGCTATACCCTGGGTAATTCCATAGAGAGTCAAGGCAGGTGTAGGTAGCAATCCGCAATTTACCGGATGATAGCCTGCATCAATCACGGCAGCTGCAACTGCATTCATAATACGCGGAGTGCTACAACGCAGATCACCTCCTATACCAACAGCCTGCCCGTCCTTAACAGCATCTATAGATTGCAGATAATCTAAAAAAGACAAGGTATAGGCATAACATACTTTATCGGTCATATCGCTGACTAAACCGCGAATACCGCTAGTACCAAACTTAACCTTATTTTTCATTGTTACGTATTCCCAAATATCTGACATACTGTTACCTGATTACCCATAACTCTCAGCTATAAGTAGTACCCAAAAATTAATTTAACATTTTTGTAGAATGGGTAGTAGGTTGCGCAAAAAGATGCTCTACCCATCCTATACTAAACCTTAAAATTAAAAATGTTAGAGACATCCTTCATTTGGAGCTAAAAGTAGTTGACACTTTTTAGGGTGAGTTATCGTCATTCCTGCATGCTTCTAGCAGGAATCTTGCGTAAACAAAGAGATTCCCGATAAAGCATGTGCCCAGCTTGACTGGGTAACACTCCGGAATGACGATGTTAATGAAATGAAAGTGTAAACTGACCAATGAAAGATGCCATGTTAGAATAATTATTCACAAGTACTTACTTCATCATTCCTGCATGTTTGTAGCATGAATCTCATCGCTTAAGCAAAGGTTCCCGACAAAGCTTGTACCCAGCTAGACTGGGTAGATTTCGGCAATGACAGATTATTTAACATCCAGTTTTTTTTTCTGTTTAGCTTCAATTTCCAGCTTACGTTCAACTTGCGCAACTTTATCTAATACGCCATTCACATATCGGTGACTACCATCGGCACCAAAACATTTAGCTAACTCTACTCCTTCATTTATAATTACGCGATAAGGAGTCTCGGGTTTGAGCAATAACTCATAAACCCCAATTCTTAATATGGCACGCTCAACAGGGTCAATCTTCTCTACTTCGCGGTCAACGAAATTAACCATAGAAGCATCAATCTTAGCTAAATGCCTGGGTACACCATGAAACAAATCAGAAAAATAGCTTTTTTGCGCATTTTTTAAACGTTGATCTTCCTGAAATTGAATTTCAATAGCGCTTAGATTTTGTCCGGTCATTTGCCATTGATACAAAGCTTGTACAGCACATTGCCTGGCTTTAGTCTTTGCTGAACTCATTAAGCTTCCAGATTTTTGAATAAACTAACCATTTCAATAGCCGATAATGCAGCAGCAGCACCATTATTACCAGCCTTAGTCCCTGCACGTTCAATCGCCTGTTCAATACTATCGACTGTTAATACACCAAAACTCACAGGAATATCATACTGCATAGCAACCTGAGCAATACCTTTTACACATTCATTTGAAACATATTCAAAGTGTGGTGTAGCACCACGTATCACAGCGCCCACCGCTATAATTGCAGCATATTTTTTAGATGCGGCAAGGCGTTGAACCACCATCGGTAATTCATATGCACCGGGTGCTTTTACCAGGGTAATATCATTTTTATCAACCCCATGACGCACCAGTGCATCGATGGCACCATTTTCCAATTGCTCGACGATAAAGCTATTGAAACGGGAAGCAACAATACAATATTTTCCAGCTTGTGCTGTAAAATTACCTTCTATTATTTTTACTGCTGACATACTTTCCTCTCAAATTTTCAAACTATTAAAGATGGGCAGGCAAAAGGCTTTGCCCATCCAACTTATTCAGGTGTTTCAGGTGTTTCAACCAATTCTAAATTAAACCCTGATAAGCCAAAATAGGTTTTATGCGGGCCTAAAACTTTAATCTTATGTACACCTAGATCGGCAAGAATTTGCGACCCTGTTCCCGTCGTGCGCCAGGCATCCGATTTTTCTGCTAGCGCAGGAATAACCACGCCATTATCCTGCATTTGATAGTGATGAACCAGTTCAGCTAATGCCTTATTGTTTTCATCCTGGCGAATGACCACTAAAACCCCACGGCCCTCTTCGGCAATAAGCTTCATTGCTTCACGTATAGGCATCTGACAATCACTGCGTGTCGATGAAAAAATATCATCCAGTAAATTACGTGCATGTACACGCACTAAAACCGGTTCATCATTGCTCACATCACCCATGACAATAGCAAGGTGTATTTTGTTATCATTACGTTCCTGAAAAGCGACTAGACGAAAATCACCATATTCAGTCGGTAAGGCACACTCACTAATACGTTCCAGGGTACTTTCATTTTCAGTACGATAGTGAATCAGGTCGGCGATAGTACCAATTTTTAAACCATGTTCTCTGGCAAAGATCTCCAGATCCGGCCGTCTTGCCATGGAACCATCATCATTTAAAATCTCTACAATCACACCGGCTGGTTCTGCACCTGCCAGGCGTGCTAGATCACAGCCAGCTTCAGTATGTCCGGCACGATTTAAAACACCACCATTGCGCGCGCGAATAGGAAAAATATGTCCTGGCTGAACAATATCCTCCGGTTTTGCCCCTTTTGCTACTGCAGCACGTATGGTTTTTGCTCTATCAGATGCTGATATACCAGTAGTAACGCCTGCTGATGCCTCTATGGAAACCGTAAAATTAGTCGAGAAAGCCGCATTATTATCACTCACCATCAATGGTAAACGTAATTGCTGGCAGCGCTCACCGGTTAAAGTCAGACAAATCAGCCCGCGTCCAAAACGCGCCATAAAATTAATATCTTCAGGACGGACATAATCTGCTGCCATCACTAAATCGCCTTCATTTTCTCGGTCTTCATCATCCATGATGATAACCATTTTTCCCTGGCGTATATCTTCAATAATTTCCTCAGTTGTATTCATCTGATTAAATAAACCCACTCTCTTTTAATAAATTTTCTGTTACACCAGAGGCGCAGTTTGCAGCGGCCTCACCTTTCATCAGGCGTTCCATATAACGCGCCAATAGATCTACTTCAATATTAACTTTATCATTTACCTCGGCAAAACCTAAGCTGGTTTCTTGTAAAGTATGCGGCACGATATTGACGCTAAAGACTGCGCCGTCAACAGTATTCACCGTCAAACTGATACCGTTAATACAAATAGAACCTTTTTCAGCAATATACTTGGCAAGTTCATCTGGCGCTCTGAACTTAAAACGAATAGATCGACCATCTGGTTTTTTTTCTAGCAAAATAGCCAGACCATCGACATGCCCGCTAACAATATGCCCACCCAAACGGGTTTGTGGTGTTAATGCCAGTTCCAGATTAACCGGTGTGCCAATTGCAGCTTGTTTTAAATTTGTTCGCGCCAGAGTTTCATTAGAAACATCCGCAACAAAACCATGTTCGCTTAATTCTACCGCTGTAAGACAAATCCCGTTGACCGCAATGCTATCTCCCAAACCGGTATCGGCCAGGGACAACTTGCCGGTATCGACAGCCAAACGGACATCGCCTGCTTTTTGCTCTATCCGGGTTATTTTGCCTATGGCCAAGATAATGCCTGTAAACATATTATTTTTGCACCTGATTTTGTACCTTAAAATGAAGTCGTAAATCCAAACCAATTTTACGCATATCAACAAACTGTAATTGTATTTTATCTGCCATAACAGACACCTCCGGCATACTAAATAAACCGCGCCCACTGGCACCTAAAATACTCGGTGCCATATAGATAATACATTCATCTATTAATCCCAGTTGCATCATGGCACCATTCAGAACACTACCGGCCTCAATCAACACATCATTAATCTGTTGTTCGGCCAAAAAAGCTAACACTTCCTGTAAATCCAGCCGCCCCTTTAAATCAGACGCTAAATGATAAACTTCTGCACCCGCCTGTTCCAGGGCTTCAATTTTTTGCTGGTCGACTGAACAGGTCAAAATAACACTGCGCCCCTCTAATGCTAATAGTTTTGCTGAAACGGGAGTTCTTAGCGAAGAATCCAGAATAACGCGTACTGGCTGTACAACATCAACATTATCCAGACGCACATTCATGCCTGGATCATCCGCCAGAACGGTATCAATACCCGTTAGTACAGCGCCACTTGCGGCACGCAGTTTTTGTACATCCTGCCTTGCTGCAGCAGATGTAATCCACTTGCTTTCACCCGAAGCCATTGCCGTGCGCCCATCCACACTCATTGCTAATTTACTGGTGACATAAGGTTTAGCATAGAGCATACGGTTGATAAAACCCTTATTCAGCTGCTTAGCCTCAGCTTCCAGCACACCACTGCTGACCCTGATGCCCGCCTGTTCAAGTAATGCCAGCCCTTTTCCGGCAACTAAAGGATTCGGGTCTTGCATAGCAACAACAACTCGCGCCACACCTGCTTTAATCAAAGCATCAGCACAAGGCGGCGTTCTCCCATAATGAAAACAAGGTTCCAGGGTGACATAAGCCGTTGCACCCTGTGCATTCTGCGTATGCTTTAAAGCTTCTACTTCAGCATGTCCCTGACCTGCCCGCACATGCCAGCCTTCGGCAATAATTTCATTATTTTTGACTAAAACGCAGCCAACACGTGGATTGGGCTTGGTCGTATAACTCCCTTTTCTGGCCAGCAACAATGCGCGAGCCATAAACACACAATCTTGTTGGGTCGCTTGATCACGCATGATTTTGTTTGCTTTGTAAATCAGCAATCATATCGGTAAATTCACTCACATCCTGAAAACTACGATACACCGATGCAAAACGCACAAAAGCAACATGATCTAAAATACTTAATTCTTTCATCACTTGCTCGCCTATTTCCAGAGCCGCGACCTCTCTATCACCACTAGCCATCAGTGCTTTCATGATACGTGTAACAGCCGCTTCAATCTGATCACTACTCACCGGTCTTTTTTCTAAAGCACGTAAAATGCCTGCACGTAACTTGTTTTCGTCAAAAGGTTCGCGCAAGCCATCACGTTTAATTATTCTGGGCAAATTAAATTCAGTGACTTCATAAGTTGTAAAGCGCTCTTTACACGCCACACATTCACGTCGACGGCGCACCTGATCGCCTTCATTCGCCAAACGAGAATCAATCACTCGAGTATCTTGTGCAGTACAGAATGGACAACGCATAAAATATCTTACTGTGCTATAAAATAGTGTGAATGTGACATCACTGTAAAACAGCTAATTTTACAATAAATTAGTACTTAAAGCTGAGTTAATTAGCAATTCATCCATCTTATGCTTAGACAAGAAACCGAAGGCGTTATTAAATATCGCTTACATCACGAGTTCACAGAGGCACATGCCGACTGGAATATTGTATCGATGAATACCTGGCGAACACTGCTGTATCAATTGCAATTGATTGGCCAGCAAACTGATCGATATATGGGCTACGGCTATGGCAATATTAGCCAGCGCTTTAAAATCCAGCAATTTATTATTAGCGGCACGCAGACAGGAAGCATAGCTGAATTATCAGAAGACAATTATTGCCTGGTTGTAGCGGCAGATCTAGCCAACAACACACTCTATTCCTCAGGCCCCTGTAATCCTTCTTCAGAAGCACTAAGCCATGCAACTGTTTACAGCCAGAATAACAACATTCATTGCGTTATTCACACGCATAGCCCTGATATATGGCGAGCCACGAGCGCACTGAAATTAGCCCACACAGCCCATGATGTTGCTTATGGCACACCCGATATGGCGCATGCAATCAGCCATCTGTTTAATTCCGGGCAATTAAAATCGCGGACTTTGTTTACCATGCTAGGCCATGAAGATGGGGTTATTTCTTTTGGTCAAAATTTCCCGCAAGCAGCCTGTGCGATGATTAATACTTTAGCCAGTGCCAGGCAGCTAAAATAAACAACCACCCGCTAAAAGCAACAGGTGGCTTAGAGAGATTGGCGACTGAAAGTCGGGTTACTGGACGAATAGCCCTGTTGCCGATGTTCTCTCTTACTTTGTAAATTAACTACTTGATACAATGACATGCTCAAAAACAGCTAAATCAGTCGTAGGATGGGCAAAGGGCTTTTTCGTGCCCATCTTTTACGGTATATAAGTGATGGGCACGGGTTAAAGCT
>Ga0208648_1001073_pt1 | contig 24069 bp, 31 predicted proteins | sample AntAceMetag02UKL_FD_184772 | JGI IMG/M metagenome (GOLD analysis project Ga0208648, IMG submission 184772) | Saline lake microbial communities from Ace Lake, Antarctica - Antarctic Ace Lake Metagenome 02UKL (SPAdes) (version 2) | ecosystem: Environmental > Aquatic > Non-marine Saline and...
CATGCTGATTTTCGAGTAAAAAACATCAGTGGAACGTCGGGCTTTGTGTTTAGGTATGCCTTCTAAGCATAGCTCACGACTGGTTACTTGTAGTTGGGTGGCCGCCACGGCTTAAAATGCTGATTACGTACAACTCTCAGTTATAGTTGAATAAAGCATGAAAAATCAGTATGTTAAAAATATTATCATTCTCGAAGTCTACTCAGTCAGGCGTGGGCACAAGCTTTATCGGGAATTTGTACTAAACCTACGAGATTCCTGCTATAAGCTTGCAAGAATGACGGAGAATTGTGTTAATCAGGTTATCTTTTACTGTTTTCAGACAGGCATAAAAAAGCCCAGTAGAACTGGGCTTTTACACAGCTTGTAAAAACTAATACTTATTCATTGCCGCCAAAGACACCTAATAATTGCAACAAGCTCAAAAATAAGTTGTAAATAGAGACGTATAAAGAAATAGTAGCTAGAATATAGTTTGTTTCGCCGCCGTGAATGATTGCACTGGTCTGGTATAGAATCATACCTGACATCAATAAAATAAACATGCCGGATACTGCTAGGGACATCGCAGGGATAGAAAAAACCATGGCGCCGATACCAGCCAGAAATGCAACCAGGATTCCAACCATTAAGAACCCGCCTAAAAAGCTGAAGTCTTTACGGGTAGTTAAAGCGTATCCAGATAGCGCAATGAAAATAACGCCAGTACCGCCTAATGCAGTTATCACCAGCTCATGACCATTAGAGAACGCATTCAGATACATATTGATGATCGGGCCTAATGTCAGTCCCATAAAGCCGGTCAGGGCAAAAATAAACACTAAGCCTAAAGCGCTATTACTGAATTTAGTGGTAGCAAATAGTAATCCAAAATAGCCCACCATAGTCACAATCATGCCTAAAGGTGGCATATTAAGTATCATGGCTATACCTGCAGTAAAGGCACTGAAAAGTAAAGTCAATGAAAGCAACATGTAAGTGTTTCTTAAAACTTTATTGGTCGCCAATGTACTTGCACTAGCGGGTGTAGCAGCAACATTTAATCTCATGTCAAAATAACCTATAATTTATTAACAATAACAAAACTAATCTTACAAGAGTTTTGCTGTATTGAACAATTTATTTAAATTCCTTACTTAAAAAAGCAGATGACAGAAACACAGCAAAAGACTCCTTATTTATTAATGGGGGGAGAAAAGTCCATTTTAAACTTAGTTGAGCGATTTTATTTTTATATGGATACTCTCCCAGAAGCCAAAGAGCTAAGAGCAATCCATGCCGCTGACCTGTCTTCAACCAAAGAAAAATTATTCAAATTTTTATCTGGCTGGTTAGGTGGTCCGGATTTATTTATTCAGGAATATGGACATCCGCGTTTAAGACAGCGGCACTTTCCTTTTAAAGTGAATCAGCAAGCGAGAGATCAGTGGGTATTTTGTATGCACAAGGCTTTATATGAAATAGCGATGCCTGATGAATTAAGAAAAAATATTAAGCAGGCGATCGATGATTTAGCGACACATATGATTAATGCTGAGTAAAGGATAAAGCTTTATGCTTATCAGGAAGGGGCTTCAAAACTTGCCCCATTCCTTAATAAACTTAAATAATTAGAGCTTCAAAGTTTTTTGCTGATTACATATGACTCACAGCCAATATAGCAAAACTTTAACTATCAATATGTTAAAAACTCGTTATTCCCGAAGTCATTGTATCGGGAATCTATACTAAACCTACAAAATTCCTGCTAAAAGCTTGCAGGAATAACGGTGTGCTGGGTGAGTATTGCGTTGATGATATTTCATAATAAACTACCAGCAAAATACATCCCAGGCCCTAAAAGAGGCACACCAGCCCCTAAAAAATATATGTCATCTCTGCGCTCTTAGCGGGGACCTGCATATACCGCTGAGATTACTGCTAAGAGCACGCAGGATGAAGGAATATAGCTGAGAGTCGTGGGTAATCAGGCAGTTTTTTAACAAAAAAATATAAAGATATTTCAACTTAAGCACTGAGAGCTCATAACAAAAAAAACTCTGTGGTCTCAGTGGTAAAAATATTAAGTTTTTATGTTTACTGATATAGAGCCGGTATTAATCGGCAATAGTCGTCAATTTTGCAGCCAGTTTTGCAGATGCTATGCCTAGTCCTACGCCCAGAATAAGTGAGAAGGAGATAATGCATATCGGGTTATCCCATCCAATACTGAGTAATACATCTGTGGATAGTTTGTCCGGTGTTTGTAAAAGATAGCCAAAGGTTGCTGAATAGCCAAGTACACTAGCAGGTATGGCTGCGAGTGCCGGGACGTTAGCGGCTAGACACATTGCAATTACGGTAAAGGTAACAATAACTGCTGCCATCATTGGGAAACCAAGTAATGTGTCAGGTGAAATAGTCGCTATTTCATAGGCTGCATAGGTCGCTACAACGACACCAAAAACGCTGCAGACAACTGTGTTTTTGGCTGCTTCATCGGTGCCACCCAAAGCAAAATAGGCTGCCCATGAAATTGTTGCTGCCCAGATTAAAAAGACACCGCTTAGTGGCCCGACTGCCAAAAATGTTGCGAGCCCTGCTAAAACTCCAATACTGACAGACAGTGCTGAAAGACCATTCATATTATTATCTCCACATTATCACCTCGGTTAGATGGTAGATGTTGCAGTGAGGCGAAGCCGCAACATCGAATTTTACAACTGAACGATATAGATAGTGTATTTATATCGATAAACGCCGCGCTGGTGATTTAAACATGTAAATTTAAAATACGCAAACGGACAAGTATATAAACTTGGCAGAACCTGTAGTACAGCTTTAGTGAATAAAACAGTATTAAAGGTCCTTATCCATATCTTTAAATGTTTCATAAAAGTACAGATATAAAGACATACACCCCAGGCCAACAGCGCCTAAAATAATGCGAATTTGTTTGTCGACGACATCTTGTTCGAAGATAAACTCGAGAAAACAGGTAATGATAACTAATTCAGCGACATAACGAATGCTAACATGCTGATATATAGTATATGAAACCAGTACTTTATACGCTTTTACCATGATGATAAAAAATACTACCCAGTCAAGTATTTCTGCATCGTGACCAGAAAGCCACATCTCTCCAGCAGCCATTCCTTGAGCGGCGACATATAGAGAAGTCAGCATATATAAAACCAGGCGTAACATGACCAGCAATATAATCAGAGAAACTAGTTTATCAATCCACAGGGTGATTTTTTCAACAAATAATTTCATGGAGTTTTTTATAAAAAATACTATGGTGAGTCATAAACAGGAGTGCAGTCGCTTTAGCTGATTTTAGAAAAAAGCTGTAGCTTTTTTACGCCTGTATTTTGTTAGATTATCTATGCGTCGTTACTTAGGCAACTCGCAACAAATACCCCACCCATCTTGCAAGTCTTTTTGTCTTTCTTCTGAGTTGTAGAAATAGTTACGTAGCCTGCTATGTGCCTATTTCTACGCCTAGAAGACAAACAAAAATCCTGCGCAATATGAGGTAGGTTATTTATTGCGCGCTGCCTTAGGAACGAGAATTCAATAATGCCCGAGTCTGACTTGTCTTTTGACTACACAGCCGCGCTAGAAAACCAGTTGCCTAGCCTGCTATGCGCCTGTTTTCCTAACACGCCTGTGAAGCCAAAATCCTGCGCCATACTTTCGGGTATTATTAAACCCTCGTTCCTTACTCTTGTCGAGTTAATGGTGCTAAGAAATATCAGTGTAATTTAATACGCGAATAAAGCGTACTTCTGAATAGATTAGAGAGTGTCAGCATCGTTGTTTTAAAGTAACCAAATAGAGCTGTCTGGTGCATTTTATACAGGGATAAATAAACCATCCTGGCTATAAAGCCGCCTATACTGACTGTTCCCATAAGGTTACCCATAATATTACCGACTGTTGAATATTTACCTAAAGATACCAGCGAGCCATAATCGCGATAAATATAATCAACAGGGGGCTTATTGTCGATGCGGTTGACCAATGTTTTATGCAGAGTGGTTGCTTGCTGATGAGCGGCCTGCGCTCGCGGTGGTACATTTTCCTTATGCCCTGGCCACGGACAGGCAGCGCAATCACCTAGGGCAAAAATATTGGCATCGCTAGTCTGTAAGGATTGACTAACAACTAATTGGTTAATGTGGTTAATTTCTAGTCCATCCAGGTTTTTAAACCAGTCAGGAGCTTTAATGCCTGCTGCCCATACTTTTAAATCAGCGGGGATTATTTCACCATCATGGGTTTCAATGCTTTTGTCTGTTATTTTAACAACACGGCGATTTAGCTTTAGGTCTACGCCCAATTTGACCAGTTGCTTCTGGGTGGCAATGGACAGGTTGGCGGGAAGGGCGGACAGCAATCGAGGCGAGGCCTCAATAATGGTGATTTTTATCTTGTCAACGCCTTCTTCCAGATCATATATCGCTAATACCTTGGCTACTTCGTACAATTGTGCCGATAGTTCCACACCTGTTGCGCCACCACCAATGATGGCAATAGACAATTGCTGCTCGCTATTATGTTCATGTTGAGCATGTAATCTTATGCACGCTTCAACCAGATGTTTTTGAAACTTGAACGCCTCGGCCACTTTATCAAGAAACATGCAATGCTGGTCAACACCTTGTATATTAAAAGTATTACTAATACTCCCAACCGCCATAACCAGAGTATCGTAATGAAACGTACGCTGTGGTATTAGTTCTTCCCCTTCATTATTAATGGTGGGGCTTACGGTGATTTCTTGCGTTTCTCTGTTTAAACCTTCCATTCTACCCAGGCGGAAGCGAAAATGGTTGCGATGTGCCTGAGCCAGGTATTCAAGTTCTTCGGAAGCATCCAGGGTCCCCGCAGCAACTTCATGTAATAAGGGTTTCCAGATATGGGTTTGTGAGGCATCCAGTAAAACAATTTCTGCTATGCCGGGTTTGCCTAATTTATTGCCCAGGCTGGTGGCTAGTTCTAGTCCTGCTGCGCCACCACCAACAATAAGAATTTTATGCAGGGGATTTGTTGTGCCCATGAGGTTTTCCTGTACAGAGTCATAATTGCAGACACTATACATCATTTAAATGCAATAAAGTACAAGATATACTTTGATAAATTCCGCAAATAATGACTTGTGCAGGTATAATAAAAAACATTGTGTCATTTTATACGGATAGCGTTTTATGCTTCGTTACCTTTTATTTTGTTTGTTTGTATTTTCAACTACAGCCACTGCAGAGGAAGATGCGTCTGCAATAACAGATTCTCCTGATTCCGCTGAAATATTAAATTCTTCAGACGTGCCTGATATGCCATTGCCTGTACAGGATGGCGAGCCTATGGAAGCAGATATTACCATTACTCGACGCGGCGAAAAAACCATTCATGAATACCGTATTAATGGCGTAATCTACAAGATTAAAGTTATCCCTGATATTGGTCCGGCTTATTATTTTATTGATCCTGATGGCGATGGTGAGATGGAAGAGGTCAGTGAAAGTGACCTGGATAGTTTAATCAAAATTAATCAGTGGACAATTCTTAGCTGGTAAAGTCTTGTCTGTCTATACATCAATTTCAGCGTCTGAAATTGAGTCAATTATAGGGTCTTATCAGCTCGCCCCGCTTATTGGCTATACAGGAATAAGTGCAGGGATAGAAAACACCAATTATTTATTAAATACTGCACAAGGTGATTTCGTATTAACCCTGTATGAACACTTTAAGGCGCAAGAGATATTGCCTTATCTGGATTTGCTAGTTCAGCTAGCTGAGCATGAAAGCTACTATCCTGTTCCGCTTGCAGATGCGCAGCATGAATACTTACAAGTATTAGCAGGAAAGCCGGCAGCATTATTTAAATGTTTACCAGGGAAATCCGTTCAGCAGACAACGTCTGAGCAGTATCAGGCAGTTGCCGAAGCCTTGGCGAGGTTGCATTTACATAGCTCAGGATTGACTTTCAGGAAAACAAATTCCAGAAATATTGCATGGATACACGGCATCGCAAAACAGGTCAACCCTCATTTGTCGGCGCAAGATAGTATGCTATTAGAAGATGAACTGGGCTTTCAATCAAAACATCCGCTTCAGCATCTAAGGCAAGGGATCATACATGCCGATTTATTTAAAGATAATGTATTATTTGTGGGCGAGCGCTTAACAGGCATGTTAGATTTTTATATGGCCTGCCATGATTGTTATTTACTGGATATTGCGATTACCTTGAACGACTGGTGCATTGATCAGCAGGGCCAATATAGCCATACACAACAAGCTGTTTTTATGTCGGCATATCAGCAGCTAAGAGAGATTGATCAGCAAGAGCAAAAATACCTTCCTGTATTTCTACGCCGAGCGTGTTTGCGCTTCTGGTTGTCCCGCTTAGAACACCAGCTTAATCCTCAAGAAGGTGAGATTACCCAGAAAAAAGACCCTGATCGCTTTAAAAAATTATTACTACAACATCGGCATTTTGATAGCTTGCAATAATCCCCTTCCTAGATAGCAGCAGCGTGGTACAATTCGATACTCGTATTTCGTGCGATAAATATATCGTTGAAGTATCGATTGATAATAATTATAAAAGGAGAGGTTTACATGAAACTAAAACAAGCTTTATTGGCAGGTGTAGTACTTTTATTATCTATTTCTGCCAATGCAGAAATTTTATTAGAAGATAATTCAAAAATTGTAGGTAAATGGAACTTATATGCAGAAGCCGCCCAGTTGCATAAAGAGAAAGTAGAACTTTTTTCTATTTGGGACTTTACCAATCAAGGCGTTATAAAAACTGAATCCGAAGATCGTTTTGGACGCACAAAAACGTTAAAGATTGATTTAAAATATGCAGTCGAAGACGGAGTAATCAAGAAACAAAAAAGTCCGGGTCGTGCAAAATTGGAAACGTGCAAAGTTATTACGCTAGATGACAAAGAGATGGTTTTAAAATGCCCATTTCTGTATTTGTTTTTCAAAAGATAATAACAGCCAGTTTTGGGGAGTAGGCTAAAGCCTATTTCCCCTTATTAATCAGACCAATAATTCTCACTGACAAAGTTTTCCAGGGCACGGCCTTCTGCCCAATTTTCTAATTCCAGCATAGGTCTGGGATAAAATTCTTCAACATGGCCGAGACAAAGAATCGCAATCGGCAGACTGCCTTCTGGCATTTTCAAAAGGGTGGCTAATTCTTCAGGTTCAAATAAAGATACCCAACCCATACCTAAGCCTTCAGCTCTGGCTGCAAGCCATATGTTCTGTATTGCACAGGCAGTGGAAGCAATATCCATTTCAGGCAAAGTACGCCGGCCAAAAATATGCTGTTCGCGTTTATCAGGCAGCGCTACAATCAATAATTCGCCACACTCCAGAATACCTTCAACTTTAAGCTTCATGAAATCAGCCTGGCGCTCGCCCAGTGCTTCTGCTGTAAGCTGACGTTCCTGTTCAACTATTTCATGTACTGCATGGCGTAATGTCTGGTCAGTTATTCTGATAAATCGCCAGGGTTGCATTAAGCCGACACTACCTGCTTGATGGGCCGCTTTTAATAGCTTCGCTAAAGTGTCCGCAGGCACTGCTTTATCAATAAAATGGCGCATATCACGGCGTTCAGCAATGGCGCGATAAACTGCTGATATTTCAGCATCAGAAAACTTATGTTTATCCATAAACTAGAGCCAGGCTAATTAAGACAACGGCTTCAACCATTTCTACACTGGCACCATAGACATCGCCAGTCACGCCCTGTATACGCTGTATACTGAGATGTCTTATGCCGGCAATGATCAGAACAGTTGCGAGTAGCGTATAGATATTTGTCAGCCAGAAACACAACAGTAAGGATGTAAATATAATCAGCTTGGCGATAGATCTGGGCAGGTGTTTCTGTAGTGCGCTCCCTAAGCCATTTTCTCTAACATAAGGTGTGCTTAGCATCAGTATCAAAATACTTAAGCGGCCTAAAAAAGGCGCAAGCCAAAGGAAGTCCAGTCCAGCATGAAACTGCATTAAGCTTTGAATGGCTGACCATTTTAAAAGTAAAATTAAAACCAGCATAATCACTGCAATTGGCCCGGCTGCCGGATCCTGCATAATCTTTAAACTACGTTCTTTATCTCCTAAACCGCCCGCCCAGGCATCACTGCAGTCAGCAAGACCATCAAGATGCAATCCGCCTGTCAATAATACCCAGGCAGATAATATAATGGCGGCATGTATAGCGAATGACATACCAGGGAGTAGCCGGGCTATCAGGATCAGAATCATACCGATCAGCAAGCCTACTAGAGGATAAAACAGAACCGATTGGCCTAATCGCTGGTCAGAAACGGTAATATTTATATTTAACGGAATGCGCGTGAGGAATTGCACAGCGAGCGCAAAAGAAGCTAGCATGATAAAAAAGTAACTAGGCTATTAATATAGGAATTTCTATTTGTCCTTTAAGATTTTATTTTAAAGGCCTGCCTTGGTGATCCTTGTATATTCTGCCGGAATATAATAAAAAAGCCTCAACAATTGGCCACAGAATGCCAAAGCCAAGAGTGGCAATACACACAAGAGTCTGGATAACAGCCAATTTATAAAAGCCCAGATACCAGCGATGCCCAGCAAAAAAACCAGTTAAAGGGAAAAGCGCTAAGGCCAGGGCTATGCGGCGTGATTTTACCGGCTCTTGATGATCTAGATAGCTACCAATAAGCGTGACCATAGTAGCGCTAGCACCCTCACCTTCAAATAATACATCAGAATCAATAATAGGCAGAACGGACTCACTCCATTCACTCACATGAAATTCGTAAAACTGCTCATCGCTTTTAATCACACCCGTTTGAGTGTCTTCATCGTAACTTTTAATTTTTCCAATCATTTTAAGTAAAGCCTCGTAACATAATTTTCCATGATTTTACTATACTTGAATCCTCAGGGAGGACTTTATTCTACTTCCACGAGGAGTGTGTGGATCAGGTTAAGTAAAACGTCTTTAGTATAGTCATTTCTGTTTGAATATTAGTCAAGAGTCAGGCTCTTGTTTTGTTCTTGCCGCTAAAAAATTGTTCAGCAGTCTTATCAATAGAGCACCAATAATGAGACTGAAAATTAAAATAATCCAGGTGTAATGGGTGTTGTTAATAGGATATAGGTCAGGTGTTAAAGGGGCAGTCAAGCCTAAGATACTGTCTAAATTTCCTGATCCCTTGCCTACTTTTAGCTGGGCTTTCATGCCTTTTTCTGTATGTTGTGAGACTTCACAGTGGATGTAATAGGTATAGTCACGACTGGGTACGATAAACGAGCCAGTTTTTTGACCTTTGCCGTAAAGTTCAATGGTGAACATGCCTTTGGGGTACATATATCCAGGTAGGCCATGAATCATAAATTGATGGCGAATATCATCTTCATTGATAAAAGTGACATTAACACGGGCGCAGGGAGGTACTTGCAAGTCGCGGTTGTCATAAGTAAACATTTTGCCCGCAAAATCTTTGGCAAACTTATGTCCGCCACGAATGGTAATATTGACATCCTCAGAGATTGCCTGGCAATCTTTGGGTAAGTTATCCGGGTTATTATTCATGATCATGCCTTTATCATCCATAACCATCCCTCCATGGTTCATTGCAGCAAAAACAGGCATGGTTAAAACGAATGAGCATAGAAGTAATGTTATTTTTTTCATGACTTAGCCCTGCTTAATCCGCGAATAATAAATACAGTCAGCCCGATAGTAAGGCCCACTAATAAACCAAATAAAATAATACGCAGATAATCTGGTGCCAGTTCTCCTGCTTCAAGTTTTCCCCAAAGTGGACGTTGTTTGGCATAGTAACTATTCGTCAGCACATCATCTAAAGCATCTTGTCGTAAACCAGTTGGCATGCCTTGCTTGCTTAACATGCTTTCATAAACCAGTAAGGCTATATTCCCACCAGGACTCATGCCATCATTGGCTACGCCCATTTCTACATGATCATGAAATAGCCAGACTCCTTCGCCATAGCTGTGCAAGCCATCATTAGTGGTTTGCAGGTGTAAATCAATGCGCTGTGCGGCTGATAAACCATAAACATCACGGGTAATCTGTGCGGCAGGGTTTTGTGCCACACCATCATAATCGGTAATAGTAGCTTTATGACCATGTATATGTATGGCAATATTGCTGTGTTGGGTATTGGCGATGCGTAGTTTAATATTTTCGTCTGGTTTGGCAATGACTAGAGCATCACGCAAGGTGAAAGGGAAAGAGTGACCATTGAGCATAAAATAATTTTCACTGGATTCACTCATATTATAAACGCGGTGCATTTGCTTGGAGATCACGCGTATATCATTGGACTCTTGTATGGTTTTTGCCAGATTTTTATCTATTGACTGGTAATGCAGGTCGTATTCACGGTCAAATTTTTCCTTAATTGCCACTGAAGAATGGCGTACATGTCCAGCACCGACATTAAAGGTTTGCACCCAATTGTTGGGCTTGTTTTCTTCAACCACAAACATGCCATTTAAGCCCATCATTAAATGTTTATCAGTTTGTACATGACAATGATAAAGCATGGTTCCCGCATGGCGCGGCTGCAGTTCATAAGTGCGAGTAGATCCCGGCATAACCGGCTTTTCACCGGTCACAGGAACACCATCATTATCCCCTCCTGTGGATGTTTTAAACGCATGATCGACACCATGAAAGTGCAGAGTATGCGGAAAATAATGCGTATTTTCCAGAGTGATGTATACCTTGTCGCCTTGTTCAACACGAATCACAGGAGAGGGCGCGCGTAAAATCGCATTGGCTTGATTTGAGCGGAAATTTTTTACACTCATGCCGCGTAATTTGGGTGAAAATGCCCACATGCCGGGCTGTATGTCAGGGGCAATTTCATAAGTCGGAAAAACGCCTGTGCTATCAGGTGTTGCGCCATTTAATTCAAGAACTTCCAGTTTAATATGGATAATGTCCGGATCACCATCGCCATCTAGATCATCACTCTTTGTTAATGCGTCTTCAGCAATACGACTATTCATGATGGTATGCATGGAAATATTATTCATTCCCTTGACAAAGGCTGCGATATTATAAGGATTGTCAGGTTCGCAAAGCAGAGATTCATCTATTTCAACACCATCAATCACTTGTGCTGCGCGCCATTCGGGGTGCAGGTCTTCACACGCCTTGTAGACCTTCAACGGCTGACTAAGCTGGGGTTGTTGCCCCGCAGGTAAGTCAATGCCTGCTGCGCGCTCAAAAAAAGCAGGTTGCAGCCATGCACTTAAGACAATCAGAGCAACGACAACAGGAATAAGACGGTAATAGAAGATTTTGTTGTGCATATAGTAAGGCTGGCAAGGATAGATTGGTTGTTAAAAAGCTGATATTGAAGCATCCTTGCCATTCAATGATTATCCAAGGCAATATAATCAAACGTTTATAATAGCATAATTTTATAGAGGGAGGTTTTCTGGTTCGATGAGTACTCACCAATATGCATTACCATGCAAAGCATAGCAACCAGGAGTTGCTTATATGTGCTTATCTGGACTAAGTTGCTGCAGTATGAAATTAACGCTAAAGGCGATAATTAATAATACGATGCCTAATGCCAGGCCGAGTTCAAAATCTCCTTTACTGGTTTCTAGTGCTATTGCAGTAGTCATGGTTCGCGTCGTGCCTTGAATATTACCTCCCAGCATCATGGCAGCTCCTACTTCGCCTATTGCTCGCCCAAAACCAGTAATAACGGCCGCTAAAATCACATAACGTAATTCTTTAATGAGCGGTAAGAATAACTGGCTTTGGCTGGCTCCCAGTGATTTTAGAGTTGGTAGTAAGCGACTATCGGCTGATTGTACGGCGACTACGCACATATTGATAATGATTGGCAGTATTAAACTGGCTTGTCCAATAATAACTGCTGTTTCTGAGTACAACAGACCATAATCACCAAATAAACCACGGCGGCTGAGTAAACCATAGAAAATCAGGCCTATCATCACTGTTGGCATGGCCATTAAAGTATTCAGTAATTGCAATAACAGGCGTTTGCCAATAAAGGTATTTACTGCAATTAATATCCCGAGAGGAATTGCAAGTAGTGCGGCGATTGTTGTCGCTATCAGGGCTATTTTTAGAGATGTCCAGACAATCAAATATATTTCCGGGTCAAATTGTAGCAATAGTCTGATTGCTGCAGTAATCGCCTGCGTAAAATAATTCACTTGATTATACTGGATCTGAACGTTGCCAATGCCCCGACTTTCCGCCTGATTTTTGTTCCAGTTGCACTTTGTTAATGCTCATGCCTCGATCAACTGCTTTACACATATCGTAGATGGTCAGTAACGCGATTTGCGTTGCTGCCAAAGCCTCCATTTCAACACCGGTCTGACCATTGGTTTTTACTGTGGTGTGGCAATGAATACGGTTTTTTTCTACGTCAATAGTGAAATTTACTTCTACATAAGTAATAGGTAAGGGATGGCAAAGGGGGATTAAATCAGCGGTTTTTTTGCTGGCCATAATACCTGCTATACGAGCAATGGATAACACATCGCCTTTTTTATGTTCGCCGTTTTGAATTAAGGCTAAGGTGCTCGGCAGCATTTCGATATAACCAGTTGTGACTGCGATACGTTGGGTAATTGCTTTTTGGCCAACATCGACCATATGAGCTTCACCTGATTGGTTGAAATGGGTTAGTTTTGTCATGTTACTTTAGGTTTTGATTAATGGCATGTATTATAAGTCTATTATCTATTTTTTAGTCAATGAGTGAATGGCTGTGAGCATTAAAGTACGTTATTTTGCAAGTTTAAAAGAAAGTTTAGGACGCGATAGCGATACTCTGGACTTTGAACAGCCTATTAGTGTAGCGGAAACGTGGGCAAGGGCAGTTCCAGTAAAGGAAATGCCAGTTAATATACTTGCGGCAGTTAATATGCAATATGTGAGTTTAGATCAGCAAGTGACTGATGAGGACGAAGTTGCCTTTTTCCCTCCGGTAACTGGAGGTTAGCATGATTCAGATAGTCTCTTCTGAATTTGACCCTTTTGTCGAGGTTCAAAGCCATCAAAAAAAAAGTGCCTTAACGGGAAAATACGGTGCAACCAGTCTATTTATTGGCACTATGCGTGATTTTAATGACGGCGATAAGGTGCAGGGTATGACGCTGGAACATTACCCTGGCATGACTGAAAAACAGCTAGCTATCGTGGTCGCAGATGCTGAGGAAAAATGGTCATTACTGGATACATTGGTGATTCATCGTGTTGGTGATGTGTTTCCTGATGATGTGCTGGTGCTTGTTGTTGTCTGGTCTGCGCATCGAGGCGATGCGTTTGATGCCAGTCGGTATATTATGGAACAATTAAAATCCAGTGTGCCTTTCTGGAAGAAAGAGATACTGACTGATGACAATAGTCGCTGGGTAAGCAAAAATACTGATGGTTATTGTAGATAATATCAGAGTGCACTCGTTCCCACGCAGAGCGTAGAAACGAGTTTAGTCTCAGCTGTGATTATTTAGAATGCAGGTTTATCCGCTGCGTTGTTGTAACGCTCAATACTTGACGTGATTTCGGCCTCGGCCTCTTCAATGCCGAACCAGCCTTCAACCTTAACCCATTTACCTTCTTCCAGATCTTTGTAATGCTCAAAGAAATGAGCAATTTTATTCAGATCCGCTTCGGGGAAATCCAGATAAGTTTCTATTTTATTGTAATACTGTGTCAGTTTTTGTACCGGCACAGCTAGTATTTTTGCGTCTTCGCCTGCTTCATCAGACATTTTTAATACACCAATCGGGCGACAACGAATAACACTACCATTTAAAATAGGGTGTGGTGTTATAACCAATACGTCAACTGGATCACCGTCATCAGATAAAGTGTGTGGAACATAACCATAGTTTGCTGGGTATTGCATCGCTGTACCCATAAAACGGTCTACAGTTAATGCGCCAGTTGCTTTGTCTACTTCATATTTCACAGGGTCACTGTAAGCAGGGATTTCAATAATAACATTGATGTCACTAGGGACATCTTTACCAGGTTTGACGTTTGTAAATGACATATTGCTTCTCTTAAATATGGAAAATTAATAACTATATAATTATACGCATATTCTTTATACTTTGAGCGTTGATATTTGTTTAATTTTTGATTTTAAGGTGAAGTGAGTGCAGGGAATATTACGTAAGATGAAAACTGAGTTACAACAGCCGGTAAAGTATCATTTGCCGTTGGGTGAGCAGTTAATAGAATTAAATTCCTTTATCGGCCAAGCGATTAAACTGAATTTCACAGGCAAGATTTTTTGTGTGCATTGTCAGCGTGCGATAAAAAAAAGTTTTAACCAGGGTTTTTGTTACCCGTGTTTTACCACTTTGGCACAATGCGATATATGCATAATGAAACCTGAATTGTGTCATTTCGATGCAGGTACCTGCCGGGAGCCAGAATGGGCCAAGAAGTTTTGTTTTCAACCACATTATGTTTATTTGGCAAATTCATCAGGCATTAAGGTTGGGATTACTCGCCATACTCAGGTTCCAACGCGCTGGATAGATCAGGGGGCGGTACAGGCATTGCCTATATTAAAAGTGCAATCCCGCTATATTTCAGGCCTGGCCGAGATCATAATTGCTGAGCATGTCAGTGATAAAACCAGTTGGCAACGCATGTTGAAAAATCTGCAAGACCCTGTTCATCTATTGGCAAAGCGTGATGAATTACTGTCTGTGTGTCAGCAGCAGCTCGCGGCAATAAAAGAGAAATTTGGTGAACAGGCGATTGAGTTGTTGCCCGAAGAAAAAGTCACGGAGATTGTATATCCTGTTGAACACTACCCTGTTAAAGTAAAATCGTTTAATTTAGATAAAGCGCCTGAGGTGGCAGGAATCTTACAAGGGATTAAAGGACAGTATTTACTGTTCGATACCGGTGTGATTAATATCCGTAAATTTGCCGGCTATGAAGTGGAGTTTGAGGCATGACACAGGTACGCGAAATAGCGCAATTAGGTGCAAAAATTTTACGGCTGCGTGCAAAAGAAGTGCAAGATATTAAATTAGCAGAAATGCAGTTTATTGTAAGCGATATGTTTGCTACTTTGGCAAGCACTAATGGTGTGGGGATAGCCGCACCACAAATATCGGAGTCATGGCGTATGATGATTATTGCATCCAGGCCGTCGGAACGCTATCCCTATGCGCCTGAAATGGAAGCAACGTTAATGGTTAACCCGTGTTTTGAATGCATTAGTGAGCAACAAGAAAAAGATTGGGAAGGTTGTTTAAGTATCCCTGGTATTCGGGCAAAAGTACCTAGGTATACCAATATAAAAGTGGCTTATACAAATGCAGAAGGAGAGCAGGTTACTCAAGCTTTAGACGGATTTGTAGCACGCGTTTTTCAGCATGAATATGATCATCTTGATGGCTTGGCTTATCTGGATAGGGTGGAAAGTAATCGAGATATTATTTCTGAAGTGGAGTTTGCAAAAATAATGCAAGCGCAGAAGTAGGCTTTATTATTGATCTTTAATGCAGTTTTTGAACCTTGATGATGGTTTTATAAAACGCTTAGCCTGACATTGCGATGAATAAAAGATACAGGGAGTAATCAAGCTGGATAGGTTTCTGATAAGGTGGCGGTCCCCCTCTCCCAGGGTACTAACAATTTTCGAGTTGATTTTGCTGGCTTATCTAAATACTGGCGATTAAGCTTATTATTTCTGGGCATGATAACAAGGCGGGTAAAGGGTACCGCAAAAAATATAAACAACGCCCCGGCTAACCAAAAAAATAGAGTCTCGGATAAACTAAACAAGAAGGGCTCAAACTATCAAGATTAGAGCTAATGCTATCTGCATTACTGATGCCTTGTTATAACGAGGTGCGAATACTCTAGCAGCTGGTTTTGTTCAGCATTCAAGTCGAGCAGGGTGTTCGGCAATATTGATACACCAAGCTGCTCAGCTAAACATAATACAACGGAGGATGCTTGCATTTTCTAGAAGTGTGAGCAGGTTTTTTCTGCTCACATCAATATTACTCAGCCTCTTAGCCAGTTTGATTACAGCATTTTGATTAACGTTTTTGCATATGAAACTGCAATTCTCTAGGTAAAGTAAAGACAACTTTTTCCTCAATGCCTTTAATTTCAGTGACAGTTTCGCCACCCCATTCCTGTAGTTGTTTAATAACTTCCTGTACTAACACTTCAGGAGCTGATGCGCCTGCAGTTACTCCGACTACATCAATACCCGTAAACCAGTCTTTATGCATATCACTTGCCGTGTCAATCAAGTGAGCTGACTTACCTAGTTGTTCTGCAATTTCCCGTAAACGGTTTGAGTTGGAGCTGTTAGTTGAGCCTACAACCAGAATGATATCAGCTGTTTCAGCAAGGTCGTGAACAGCATCTTGACGATTTTGCGTGGCATAGCATATATCATCTTTCTTTTGCTCTTGAATATACGGAAAATGTTCGTGCAGTGCATCGACCATGATACTGGTATCAGTCATTGATAAGGTAGTTTGAGTCACATAGGCAAGATTTTTCGGGTTATTAACTTTGACTGTTTTAACGTCCTCAGGTGTTTCAACCAGGTAAATAGCACCATTTTCAGTGCATTTTTCATATTGTCCCATTGTGCCTTCTACTTCAGGGTGACCCGCATGTCCGATCAGGAAAACTTCTCTATCGGCTTTAGCGTGTTTAGCAACCTGAATATGAACTTTTGTGACCAGGGGGCAAGTTGCATCGAATACCGTCAGGTTTCTTTCTACAGCTTCTTGCTGTACTTTTTTAGAGACGCCGTGTGCGCTAAATATCAGGTAAGAGCCTTCTGGGACATCGGATAATTCTTCTATAAAAATAGCGCCCTTTTCTCTAAGGCCGTCTACTACAGTTCGGTTGTGTACGACTTCATGGCGGACATAAATAGGAGCGCCAAAGGCTTCAAGAGCGCGGTCAACGATTTCAATTGCACGGTCTACGCCAGCACAAAAACCTCTAGGGTTAGCAAGTTCAATTTTCATGATTTTTAAGTTAATGGATTTTGAGAAACGATAATGCCGTCATTATCTGCATAGAGATAATGATCGGTTTTAAAATGGACGCCGGCAAATACACAGGTATTATCAAGCTCTCCAGTTCCTTTTTTATGGCTTTTTAATGGGTGAGTATGTAACGCGCGAATACCAATGGGAAGCTGGTTAATCGCATCAGAGTTGCGGATGCAGCCGTAAATAATAATGCCCTGCCAGCCATTTTGGTAAGCAGTATTTGCCAGGTTTTCGCCAAGTAGAGCGCAGTGGAGAGAGCCTCCTCCGTCAATAACTAAAATGCGATGGCTGACGTTTTTTTCTAATAATTCACGTATTAAAACATTGTCTTCATATACTTTAACGATGCTAATTTGTCCTGAAAAACAGAGCTTTTTGCCAAAAGCTTTGAAAATCGGTTCAGCTACCTGAAAGTCTGCAGCTGATGAATGCTTGTCGCAAAGGTCGGCAGTTGTGAATGTCATGCAATAATATTGGGATTGTAAGGCATAGAGTCTAGCTTCTATGCCTTGTGATGTTGTTTATTCTGAGTCACTTGTTTTACAGGTTGATATGCCTAAAGCTATGTAGGCTGGGCACCAGTTAATCAAGGCTGTTGCTAAGGGAATAATACCGACGGCGCCCCACCAGGATTGAAAATATGCGCCCGCAGCAATAATAATTATGCCTGCAGCAATTCTAATTTTTTTATCGAGTCCACCAACATTAACTTTCATAATTCATGCCTCATTAAAAATAGCGGGCCAATAAGCCCAGTTTATTTTGCAACGCAGGGATAGGAATTTTAACTTCATAGCCCCCGCCAGATGCTTCCTGCATTTCATGTCCATACATATCTTCCATATGTTCGACGATAATATCATGATTTCCGTCTGGGTGTATAAACTCGAGCTTATCACCGACTGAGAACTTATTTTTTACCAGAATTTCAGCCAGTCCCGTGGTTTCATCATAGGCCCTGATTTCACCACAAAATTGTTGCTGATGGCTTTTAGAATAACCAGTGATGTAATTTTGATGCTCGTGGGTGTGGTGGCGTTGATAAAAACCATCGGTATATCCACGGTTGGCAAGGTTTTCTAAAACGCCAATCAATTCAGGTTGAAAATCTTTGCCTGCCAAGGCGTCGTTAATTGCCTGTTTATAGGTCTGTGCAGTTCTTGCGACATAATAATGCGATTTGGTGCGACCTTCTATTTTCAAGCTATCGACACCGATTTCTACCAGGCGGTGTACGTGTTCGATAGCACGTAAATCTTTGGAATTCATGATATAGGTGCCGTGTTCATCTTCCATGATAGGTAAGAGTTCTCCCGGACGGCCTTCCTCTTCGAGAAAATAAACTTCATCAGCAAGCGGATGGCGGTCTGCTCCTCCGCAGTTGGCCGTACTGGCGTTTAAGTCGTCCATAGAAATGGTGCTGCCATTCAGAACAAAATCACCTTCTGCATTTTCATGGGCTGGTTTTGTGTCATATTTCCAGCGACAGGAATTGGTGCAAGTGCCTTGGTTAGGGTCACGATGGTTAAAATAACCCGATAATAAACAACGTCCGGAATAGGCAATACAGAGTGCACCGTGAACAAAAACTTCCAGCTCCATATCTGGACATTCCTGACGAATTTCCGCAATTTCATCGAGTGACAACTCGCGCGATAAAATAATGCGTTCGACGCCCATTGTTTGCCAGAATTTAACGCTCGCAAAATTGACTGTATTGGCTTGTACGGATAAATGTATCGGCATGTCAGGCCAATGTTCACGGGCCATCATGATTAACCCCGGGTCTGCCATAATGAGTGCGTCAGGTTGCATGGCAACAATAGGTGCAATATCCTGGATAAATGTTTTAACCTTAGTGTTATGAGGAATTATATTGGTTGCCAGGAAAAATTTTTTCCCTAATGCGTGAGCCTCGGCTATGCCTTTAGCAAGATTTTCGTCAAGAAAATCATTGTTACGTACTCGTAAGCTATAGCGTGGCTGACCTGCGTATACTGCATCCGCGCCATAGGCGAAAGCATAACGCATATTTTTTAAAGTGCCAGCCGGGGAAAGAAGTTCGATTTTTTTCATGGTTTATTATTGCTGATCATAATTTTATTTTACCTGATTGCGTGCTGGTAAAATAGATTAGATTTTTTGAGGTAATGGCTTATTTATCCAGATTATTTTACGGATACTGATGCAACACAATCGTTTGGCATTTATTCTGTCTAAAATTCGTTTCTATTACCATGAAAGACATGAAATGTGTGAAGGGGGAGGAGGTAAAATCATTGTTGTATAAGATGATACCTGTGTAATCAAAATCAAAAAACTTTAAGCTGACGGACATTAAGCTGGGATTATGTGTTTGTGTAATGAAGTAATCGTAATAAAGTACAGAAGTAAATGCTGTAATATCTTCAAGTGCTTCATGCTCCTTAGGGTAAGTATAATGATACTGCCCGAAATAAGTCCAGTTTTTACTTGCAATTTTTTAAAAAAACTATTTTGCAATAGAAGTAAATATAAAATACAATGGCTGGTTCTTTAATGGGGTGTGAAAACCCTCCTTGTCTTACTATCTATATTTATTAGTGATAGAAGGCTTTAACCCGAAAGGAAAATTATGCGACATTATGAAATTGTCTTTTTAGTTCATCCTGATCAAAGCGCTCAAGTGCCTGCAATGATAGATCGTTATCGTGCATCTATTGAGGGTGCATCAGGATCTATTCATCGCTTGGAAGATTGGGGGCGTAGACATCTTGCCTATCCAATTAAAAAGCTGCAAAAAGCACATTATGTATTGATGAATATTGAATGTGATCAAGCAACTCTTGCTGAGTTGGACAGTAGCTTCCGATTTAATGACGCTGTGCTACGTAGCATGACTTTATTAATGGCAAATGCGATCACGACAGCATCTGTTATTGCATCTGCATCTGCAGAAGAAGTTAAGCCTGAAAGAACAGCAGCGCCTGAAGTGAAAACTGAAGAAGTTGTTTCGAAGGTAGAAGAAACAAAAGAAACTGAAGCAGCAGTTGTTGATACAAATTCTGATAATATTAAAAATACATAGAGGTTAAGCTTATGGCACGTCAAATGAGACGCAAAAAGCATTATACTTTTGGTGCGGAAGGTGAAAGCAATGCAATCGATTATAAAAATATCGAGTTGCTTGGTGAATTCGTAACTGAAACAGGAAAAATTGTACCTAGCCGTATTACGGGTACAACTGCAAAAAATCAAAGACAAATAACAACTGCTATCAAACGCGCGCGTTACCTTGCCTTGATTCCATTTTGTGACGCACACGAATAATTAATATCAGGATGGTGCTGTGAATTTTTTAGCGAATTTTATTATGAAAGGAAGAATGCAGGCGATGGCGGTTGCTTCTTCTTTCGCTTTGCTTTCACTGCTTATGCCACCTGTCAGTATTGTAAGTTCAGCGACGGTAGCGTTGGTGACACTGCGCCGTGGGGCGTATGAAGGTTTATTGGTATTATTCAGTGCCAGTCTTGCAGCAGCAGTATTAGGTTTGCTTGTTATAGGTAATTTTCAATTTGCTTTTGGCTATGCGCTTATTTTGTGGCTTCCGGTCTGGGTGCTATCAATTGTATTACGTGAAGGCCGGCATCTGTCGCTGGCTTTTGAGATAGCTTCTGCATTAGGTGTGTTGTTTGTTATAGGTTTTTATTCGATTGCTGAAGCTCCTGCTATTTATTGGCAGGCAGTGTTGAGTGAAATGATTCAGCCTATGCTGCAGGTACCTGAAGTGCCAGTAGAGCAGATTGAGCAGACTGTTGTAATGTTGGCCAAATATATGACCGGCATTATTGCGACAGGCTCTGTTACAGGATTATTACTAGGCTTGTTATTGGCGCGTTGGTGGCAGGCTAATTTATATAATCCCGGTGGTTTTGGCCGTGAATATCTGTCTCTGAGTATGCCACTGCGTTTTACTATGGCGACAATTATTATTTTTATAATTGCTGCACTAACTAGCGGAATGGTTTCAGAGCTAGCATGGAACATAGGTATTATTTTATTTATGCTGTATGCCTTCATTGGAACTGCCATTTCGCACGCTCTAATTTCGACCTTTAAAGCGCGCCGCTTTTTATTGCCGTTCTTTTATATAAGCGTTTTTGTTGTACCACATATTGTGATACCAATAGCGATTATTGGTATCACTGACACGTGGCTGAATTTACGAAAAAATATACCTCCCCCATCCAGTACTTAAAAGTATTATGGAATAGGTATGCCGATAACTATGAGGAATTAAAGATGGAAGTTCTTCTTCTTGAGAAAGTAGTAAACCTAGGTAACCTAGGCGATAAAGTAAGTGTGAAATCTGGATATGCTAGAAATTTTCTGGTTCCACAAAAAAAGGCCGTTATGGCTACGAATGAAAAAGTTGCTGAATTTGAGGCGCGTAGAGCAGAGCTTGAAAAAGCGGCTGCTGAAAAATTAGCGACAGCTCAAAAAAGAGCAGATGCATTGAGCAAAATTGAAGTTGTTATTGCTCACAAAGCAGGTGACGAAGGTAAATTGTTTGGCTCTGTAGGTACGCAGGATATTGCTCATGCAATGACGGCTGCAGGCGCAGACGTTGATAAGAGTGAAGTGCGTTTACCTGAAGGAATTATCCGTTTTATAGGCGAATATGAAATTAGCGTGAACCTTCATGCCGATGTCACTGAAACGGTAACAGTCCAGGTTATTGCAGAAGTCTAAGTTTTGATAGCATTAATTTTCGCTGGTGTGGTAATCAGCCATTCCAGCGATTTTTTTGTTCTAAATTTAAGTCGATTTATAAATCTAGCTCCTTTTAGAATATAATGCTTGCAAAGCAAGGCAGGTTGAGATTGCTAAGTATCATCAAGCATTCTGCATGAGCCTGTATGCTTAGCATTAAGATCCGACTTCTCTATTCCCGTATTTTTAGTATATCGTTCGTATATACTTTATCTTTTTTGTATCACTTTCTTTAGGTATTAGCCAGCGCTTAGGCGTGGATATTTATACTATGTATTATTTCTATGTTGCTTTGTTCTACCTGCTATTGCCTTTTTGGTCTATTTTTCATTATGTTAGAGGGTTAACGAAGAAAGATTACCATGCTAGATGGAAAGAATTTTTAGGCTTCTATACAAAACATCATGCTCAGCAAGTAATCTGGCTGCACGCGGCATCAGTAGGCGAAGTCGAAGCAGCCAATGCCTTAATCAATTATTTTCGTGATAACTCTGCTTATCCTATTTTGGTAACTACAAGTACAGAGCCAGGGTATCAGCGTGTCCGGGCCTTGCAGGGGAATAGAGTCGAGCATGTGTATTTGCCTTTAGATACACCTGATGTCATGTGGCGATTTTTTAATCATTTTCAACCTCGTTTAGTGCTGATTATGGAGACGGAGATCTGGCCAGTTTTGTTCACAAAGTGTGCAAAAGAATCGATTCCTCTCTTTATCGTTAACGCGAGATTGTCTGAGAGCTCAGCTAAAGGGTACCGAAAGCTGCATTTTTTCTTGAAAAAAGTTTTTTCTGGTATTGCGGGTGTTATTGTGCAAACAGAATTGGATGCATTGCGCTATCGGGATATAGGTTTGAGCGCAGAAAAAATCACTGTATCAGGTAATATTAAGTTAGATATGGCAATCCCTATGTCTATAAACGAACAGGCTGCTCAAATTAAGCATAGCTTATTTCCCGGGCGCCTGGTTTTTATTGTTGGCAGTACTCATCACGGTGAGGAAGAGTTTTTTTTAAATGCTTATCAACGTTTAAAACAACAATTTCCATCGTTATTATTGATTTTGGTGCCACGTCAGCCAAAACGCGCCGATGAAATTTCAAGATTATGCCTGGCTGATCAGCTTGGCGTTGTCAGGCGAACAGAGAATACTCCGTGTATGCAATCGACAGATGTGTTTTTGGTGGATACTATCGGTGAACTGAAGCAAATGTATGCAGTTGCCGATTGTAGTTTTGTTGCGGGTAGTATGGTACCTATTGGCGGGCATAATATTTTTGAACCGATTTTGCTGGATGTACCGGTATTATTTGGACCCTACATGAAAAATTCTGAGTTATTGGCCCGACAGTTACTTGATGCGAAAGGGGCAGTGCAGTGTTTTAATGTGGAAGACATTGTTAATAATGTTGCGCTTATTCTAAGTCAGCCACGAGAAAAAGATCGACTGGTGAGTGCCGGGCGGGTGTTTATTGAGCAAAATAAGGGGGCGTTAGACAGGACGGTGGAGGTGGTTAATCGTTTATGTAGCACGCGCACAAACCCAGACATCAACCTGACTGATACCACTCGACTTTAGGATTTTAGCCAGTTCATTAGCTGTTGCCCCAGTGGTCATTACGTCATCCAGAATAGCAATGTGCCTGGCTTTAGGTTTTGTTACCACCTGAAAAGCATTTTTAATGTTTTTATGTCTTTGTTTTGCTGATAAGGAAATTTGATGAGGTGTGTTTTTTAAGTGTAGACAACAGTTATTATCAATAGGGATAGACAATTTCTGCCCAATAATTTTGGCAATTTCCAGCGTTTGATTAAAGCCTCTTTGGCGGTAACGTTTTGGGTGTAGTGGCACAGGAATAATGAGCTCCGGAAGCTCAGCATTTGTAGCTAGATAGTCTGCTAGCAGCAGGCCTAATACACGAGAGTTTTTATAGGCACCATTAAATTTGCAGCGATTAATCAAGTAACGTATTGCCCCCTTATGAACAAAAGATGCGTAGGTTCTATCAAAAGCGGGGCGCTTCTTTAGGCATTCGCCGCATAGTTGTATATTCACGCTGTCACTTGCAAATTGTTTTGCACAGCAATAACAATGATTTCCTAATGTTCAATACCTTCGCCAAAAATCATTCCGCATTAGCATGAATTTTCCCGATTTCTGCGGCTTGGAAAGTTTTATCACCTATTAAAAACGCCTCCGCATTTAAGCTGAGTGAATTGATAATCCGACGCGTG